>Ga0224500_10000712_pt1 | contig 21652 bp, 17 predicted proteins | sample SF_Oct11_sed_USG_FD_168126 | JGI IMG/M metagenome (GOLD analysis project Ga0224500, IMG submission 168126) | Sediment microbial communities from San Francisco Bay, California, United States - SF_Oct11_sed_USGS_4_1 | ecosystem: Environmental > Aquatic > Marine > Sediment | place: USA: California... | reverse complement strand
CCGCTGCTGTATTGCGACGACGAGCTCGTCTGGGTGCCGGGACTCGGCGTGGCGGCCGGATGGCAGGCGCCGCGCGGCGCGCCGGGCCTCGTCCCGGAGTGGCGGGAGACCTCCTAAGCCCTTGTTTTTACGAAAATCGCCGTGGCGCCGTGCTAGAATCGCAAGCTAATTTTTCGGCCTCCATGGAGATCACGGAATGGCGCTCGAGCGCACCTTGTCCATCATCAAGCCCGACGCGGTGAAGAAGAACGCGATCGGCAGGATCCTCGCGCGCTTCGAGGAAGCCGGGCTGCGCGTCGTCGCGGCGCGCATGATGCACCTGTCGCGCGCCGAGGCCGAGGGCTTCTATGCGGTGCACCGCGAGCGCCCGTTCTTCCGCGACCTCGTCGACTTCATGACCTCGGGGCCGGTGCTGGTGCAGGTGCTCGAGGGCCCGGACGCGATCGCGCGCAACCGCGAGCTGATGGGCGCTACCGACCCGAAGAAGGCGGCCAAGGGCACGATCCGCGCGGACTTCGCCGACTCGATCGACGCCAATGCCGTGCATGGCTCGGACGCCCCGGAGACGGCGCGCGTCGAGATCGCGTATTTCTTCCCCGCCTGCGAGGTATTCTCGCGCTAGCGATGCGCACGAACCTCCTCGACCTCGACGCCGACGCGCTCGCCGCCTTCTTCGCCACGCTGGGCGAAAAGCCGTTCCGTGCGCGCCAGGTGCTGCGCTGGGTGCACCAGCGCCGCGAGGATGATTTCGCGCGCATGAGCGACCTCGCCAAGGACCTGCGCGCCAAGCTCGCCGCGGCGGCCTGCGTGCAGGCGCCGCGCGTGGTCGGCGACAGCACCTCGGCGGACGGCACGCGCAAGTGGCTGCTGAAGGTGGATGGCGCCAATGCGGTGGACGCGGTCTTCATTCCCGAGCCGCAGCGCGGCACGCTGTGCGTCTCCAGCCAGGCCGGGTGCGTGCTCGATTGCGCCTTTTGCTCGACCGGCAAGCAGGGCTTCAACCGCAACCTGTCCACCGCGGAGATCATCGGCCAGCTGTGGCTCGCCAACCGGCTGCTCGGCGGCGAGCGCCCGGTCACCAACGTCGTGCTGATGGGCATGGGCGAGCCGCTGCTCAACCTGGACAACGTCATTCCCGCGCTGCGCCTGATGCTGGACGACAACGCCTACGGCCTTTCGCGCCGCCGCGTCACGGTATCGACCTCCGGCGTGATTCCCGGCATGGACCGGCTGCGCGACGAGTGCCCGGTGGCCCTGGCAGTGTCGCTGCACGCGCCCGACGACGCGCTGCGCGACCGCCTGGTGCCGGTCAACCGCAAGTACCCGATCGCCGAGCTGCTCAAGGCCTGCCGGCGCTACCTGGAGAAGGCGCCGCGCGACTTCATCACCTTCGAGTACGTGATGCTGGAAGGCGTCAACGACGGCGACGCCGAAGCGCGGGCGCTCGCGCGCCTCGCGCAGCGCGTGAGCTGCAAGTTCAACCTGATTCCGTTCAACCCGTTCCCGGCGTCCGGCTTCCAGCGCTCCTCGCCGGAGCGCATCCGCCGCTTCGCCGGGATCCTGCAGCAGAAGGGGGCGATCGTCACCACGCGCAAGACGCGCGGGGATGCCATCGACGCGGCCTGCGGTCAGCTCGCCGGGCAGGTCGCCGACCGCACGCGCCGCACGAGAACGCTGCCGATCGCCGAGGCGCAGGCATGAGACGCGCGCTCTGCGTCCTGCTGCTCGCGGCCGGCTGCGCGAGCCAGCCCGACGGGCCGGGCCCGGTGGCCAACACTGGCACCATCGTCGGCGATCCGACCGCGCCGCGCAATCGCGCGCGCGTGCATACCGAGCTCGCCACCCTGTACTACTCGCAGGGCAGCATGAACGTCGCGCTCGAGGAGGCGCGCACCGCGGTGGCCGCCGATGCAAGCTACGCCAGCGCGCACGGCGTGCTCGGCCTGGTGTACATGGAGCTGCGCGAGAACGCGCTCGCCGAGCAGAGCTTCCAGCGCGGGCTGGCCGAGGCGCCGGAGGACCCGGACATCAACCACAACTTCGGCTGGTTCCTGTGCCAGATCGGGCGCGGCGCAGAATCGAAGCGCTATTTCCGCCGTGCGCTGGACAACCCGCTGTACGCCACGCCGGGGCGCACCTATGCCGCGGCCGGCACCTGCGCGCTGCGCACGGGCGAGCTGAAGGAGGCGGAGCTCAATCTCGAGCGCGCGCTGCGCCTCGAGCCCAACCTGCCGATCGCCATGCTGCAGCTGGCGCAACTGCGCTACCGGCAGACGCGCTACCACGACGCGCGCGCGGCGCTGAACCGCTATTCGGCGGTGGCGGCGCCCAGCGCGGAGTCGCTGTGGCTCGGGGTGCGCATCGAGCGCCGCCTCGGCCAGCGCACCACGGAGCTCTCCTACGCCAACCAGCTGCGCCGGCGGTTTCCGGGCTCGCCGGAATACCTGGCCTTGCAGCGCGGCGAGTATGACTGAGCGCCCGGCCGCCGCCGGCGACGGGCCGGAAGCGGCCGTGGAGCCGGTCGGCACGACGCTCAAGGCGGCGCGCGAAGCCGCCGGGCTCGGGCTGGAGGAAGTCGCCCGGCGCCTGAGATTCGCGCCGCGCCAGCTCGACGCGCTGGAGCGCGGCGACTGGGGAAGGCTGCCGGGCGGCGCGGCCGTGCGCGGCATGGTGCGCCAGTACGCGCGCCTGCTCGAGCTCGACGCCGACGCGCTCGTGGCGCGCGCCGGGCAGGGCGCGCCGCTGCCCGAGCAGCTGGCGCAGCGCTTCCAGCAGCCCGTGCCGTTTTCCGACGGCTCGCGGCGCACCAATGCCGCCTACGTCGCCCTGTCGCTCGTGCTGCTCGTCGTGGTCGGGGCGGTGGCGTACCAGTGGCGCATGGAGCGCGCGGATCGGGGGCGGCTGAACTTCGTTTCCGCCGCGCAGCAGCCGGCCGAGCCGGCGCGCGCGCCGCAAGCGCCAGCCGTGCCGGCGGGCGCCGTCGCGGCGAGCGTCACGCCGGCCTCGGGCACGCCGCAGGCGGTCGCGCCGGCGCCGGCCGCGAGCGTGCCGACCGGCCCCCGGCGCCGCCTCGTGCTGCGCTTCGAGGAGGAGGCCTGGGTCGAAATCCACAGCGGCACCGGGGCGCTGCTGGTCTCGCACCTGCACCCGGCAGGCACCGAGCGCGTGGTCTCCGGCATCCCCCCGTTCTCGATCGTCATCGGCAACGCGCAGCACGTGCAGCTCCTCTACAACGACCAGCCCGTCGACCTGATGCCGCACGTCAAGGTCGAGGTGGCGCGCTTCACGCTGGAATAGCGATGACCGAGCGCCGCATGTCCCGTCGCGTGATGGTCGGGCCGGTCGCCATTGGCGGCGGCGCGCCGGTGGTCGTGCAGTCGATGACCAACACCGACACCGCGGACGCGGCGGCCACGGCGCAGCAGGTGGCCGAGCTGTGGCGCGCGGGCTCGGAGCTGGTGCGCATCACCGTCAACACGCCGGAGGCGGCGGCGCAGGTCGCGCCGATCCGCGCGCGCCTCGACGCCATGGGCTGCGACGTGCCGCTGGTCGGCGACTTCCACTTCAACGGCCACAAGCTGCTCGCGCAGTTCCCCGACTGCGCGCGCGCGCTCGCCAAGTACCGCATCAACCCCGGCAACGTCGGCCGCGGCGCGAAGCGCGACGAGCAGTTCGCCGCCATGATCGAGGCCGCGCTGCGCCACGGCAAGTCGGTGCGCATCGGCGTCAACTGGGGAAGCCTGGACCAGGAGCTGCTGGCGCGCCTGATGGACGATAACGCGCGCAGCAGTACGCCGCTGGACTCCGGCGCCGTGATGCACGAGGCGGTGATCCGCTCGGCCCTGGAATCGGCGCGCTTCGCGGAGGAGCTCGGCCTCGCGCCGGAGCGCATCGTCCTGTCCTGCAAGATGAGCCAGGTGCAGGACCTGATCGCCGTGTACCGCGATCTTGCGCGCCGCTGCGCGTATGCGCTGCACCTCGGGCTGACCGAGGCCGGCATGGGCTCCAAGGGCATCGTCGCCTCGAGCGCGGCGATGGCGGTGCTGCTGCAGGAAGGCATCGGCGACACCATCCGCGTGTCGCTCACGCCCGAGCCGGGCGGCGAGCGCACGCGCGAGGTGACCGTGGCGCAGGAGCTGCTGCAGACCATGGGCATCCGCTCGTTCGCCCCCATGGTGGCAGCGTGCCCGGGGTGCGGCCGCACCACCAGCACCTATTTCCAGGAGCTCGCCGCGCGCATCCAGTCCTACCTGCGCGCGCAGATGCCGCAATGGCGCGAGCGCTACCCCGGGGTCGAGGAGATGCGCGTGGCGGTCATGGGCTGCGTGGTCAACGGCCCTGGCGAGTCGAAGCACGCCGACATCGGCATCAGCCTGCCGGGGACGAACGAGGTGCCGGTGGCGCCGGTGTACGTGGACGGCGCCAAGACGGTGACGCTCAAGGGCGGGCGCATCGCCGAGGAGTTCCAGGCGATCGTCGAGGACTACGTGCGCCGCAACTTCGCGCCCGGCGCGAAGCGCGCCCGCGCGCGCACCATGCCGATCAAGGCCGCCTGAGCGATGAGCGCGCGACTGCAGGCCGTGCGCGGCATGAACGACGTGCTGCCCGAGGCCGCCGAGGTACGCCTGTGGCTCGAGGGCGTGGTGGCGCGATGGTTCGCGCGCTACGGCTACCGGCAGATCCGCACGCCGCTGCTCGAGCACACGGGGCTGTTTCGCCGCGCGATCGGCGAAGCGACCGACATCGTCGAGAAGGAGATGTACACCTTCACCGACGCGCTGAACGACGAGAGCCTGACGCTGCGCCCGGAAGCGACCGCTTCCGCGGTGCGCGCGGCGATCGAGCACAGCCTGCTGCACGACGGCCCCAAGCGTCTGTGGTACGAGGGGCCGATGTACCGGCACGAGCGGCCGCAGAAGGGCCGCTACCGCGAGTTCTACCAGTTCGGCGCCGAGGCGCTGGGCTACGAGGGGCCGGACGTCGACGCCGAGCTGATCGTCATGTGCGCGGCGCTGTGGAAGGAACTGGGGCTGGAAGGCATCCGGCTCGAGCTCAATACCATCGGCTCGACCGAGGAGCGCGCGGCGTACCGCCAGGACCTGGTGAAGCACTTCGCCGCGCACGAGTCGCGCCTGGACGCCGACGCGCGGCGCCGCCTGCACAGCAATCCGCTGCGCATCCTCGACTCGAAGAACCCGATGGTGCAGGAAGTCGTGGCCACGGCGCCGGCCATGCAGCAGTACCTCGGGGAGGCGACGCTCGCGCATTTCGAGGGCCTGCAGCGCCTGCTGCGCACGAGCGGCGTGGCGTTCCAGCTCAATTTCCGCCTGGTGCGCGGGCTCGACTACTACAATCTGACGGTCTTCGAGTGGATCAGCGACCGGCTCGGCGCGCAAGGCACGGTGTGCGGCGGCGGGCGGTACGACGGGCTGTTCGCGCAGCTGGGCGGCAAGCCCGCGCCCGGCGTGGGATTCGCCGCCGGCGTGGAGCGGCTGGTCGCGCTGCTGGCGGAGTCGGGCCGGACGCCGGCGCGGCGGCCTGCCGATGTCTATCTCGTGCACCAGGGCCCCGGCACCCTCGAGTTCGCGTTCGCGGTGGGCGAGGAGCTGCGCGCGGCGGGGCTGGCGGCCGTGCTGCATGCGGGCGGCGGGAACTTCAAGGCGCAGATGAAGAAGGCGGACGCGAGCGGCGCCGCGCTGGCGGTCATCGTCGGCGAGACCGAGCTGGCCGCGGACGCGGTGGCGGTCAAGCCGCTGCGCGACGACCGGCCGCAGCGCCAGGTGCCGCGCGCGGGGCTCGCCGCGCAGCTCAACGCATTGCTGAAGGGAAACTAGATGGCGATGAAGGAACTGGACCTGGAGGAGCAGGAGAAGCTCGATGCCCTGAAGGCGTGGTGGAAGGATAACGCGCGGCTGGTGGCGCTCGCGGTGCTCGCCGCGGCGATCACGGTGGCCGGCGTGAACGGCTGGCGCTGGTACCAGGCGCGCCAGGCGAGCGAGGCGGGCCGCCTGTACGACGCGCTCACCAAGGCCGCGCGCGGCGGGGACGCCAAGGCGCTGCGCGATGCGGGCGGCGCGCTCGCCGAGCAGTATCCGCGCACGCTGTACGCCTCCATGGGCGCGCTCGCCTCCGCGCACTTCCACTTCGAGCGCGGCGAGCTGCAAAGCGCGAAAGCGCAGCTGCAATGGGTGCTCGATCGCGCGGCGTCGCCGGACTTGCGCGACCTCGCGCGGCTGCGCCTCGCAGCGGTGCTGCTCGACGAGAACGCGCCGCAGGACGCGCTCAAGCTGCTGGAGGAAAAGCCCCAGGACGCCTACGCCGCCCAGTACGACGCGCTGCGCGGCGATCTGCTGGTCGCGCTCAAGCGCACCGAAGACGCGCGCGCCGCCTATCGCCAGGCCCTCGACAAGGCGGACGCGCCCGGCGGCGAAGGCAGCGCCTTCCGCGACAGCGTGCAGATGCGCCTAGACGCGCTCGGGGGCTGAGGGTGGCGCGAGCAGCAGCGCTGGCCGTCGCGGCGGCCCTGCTGGCGGGCTGCTTCGGCGGCGCTGCGGGCGGCCCCAAGCCCGCGCCGCTCGAGCCGCTGGCGCAGGCGGCGGAGCCGCGCAGGCTCTGGCGCGCCAGCATCGGCGGCGCCGACGAGTTCCAGTTCAGCCCGGCGCGCGTCGGCGACGCCGTGTACGCGGCATCGCGGGCCGGCGAGGTCGTGCAACTGGATAGCGCCGACGGTCGCGAGCGCTGGGCGGTGTCGCTGGACGCCCGCCTGTCCGGCGGCGTGGGCGCCGACGAGCGCACCGTGGCCGTGGGCACGGACCGCGCCGAGGTTCTGGCGCTGGAAGCGCGCGACGGCAAGCTGCGCTGGCGCGCGCGCGTGTCGAGCGAGGTGCTGGCCGCGCCGCGGCCCGCAGGCGAACTGATCCTGGTGAGGAGCGCGGACAGCCGCGTCCACGCCCTCGGCGCGAGCGACGGCAAGCGGCGCTGGGTTTACCAGCGCACGCCCGCCCCGCTCACGCTGCGCGCGCCGCGCGGCCTGGCCGTGCTCGGCGACCTGGTGTTCGCCGGCTTCTCGGGCGGCAAGCTCGTCGCGCTGTCGGTGGACAGCGGCGCGGTACGCTGGGAGGCCACGGTGGCCCTGCCCAAGGGGGCGACCGAGCTCGAGCGCGTGACCGACGTCATCGGCGATCCGGCGGTGATCGGCAAGGAAGTCTGCGCCGCCGCCTTCCAGGGACGCGTCGCGTGCTTCGATGCCGCGAGCGGCACGCAGCTCTGGGCGCGCGAGCTCTCGAGCGTCACCGGCGTGAGCGTGGACGCCCGCTATGCCTACGTCAGCGACGAGCACGGCGCGGTGCATGCCCTCGATCGCAGCAACGGCAGGAGCCTGTGGAAGCAGGACCGCCTGGCGCATCGCCAGCTTTCCCTGCCGCTGCCCGTAGGCGGCGCCATCGTCGTCGGCGACTTCGAGGGCTACCTGCATTTTCTGGCGCGCGATTCCGGCGCGTTCCTGGCGCGCGCGCCGACGGACGGCAGCGCGGTGCGTTCGGCACCGCTCGCGCTGGACGGCGGCTTCGTGGTGCAGACCCAGGACGGCGGCCTGTACGCGCTGGCGCCCTGAGCGCGGGCCGGGCATGAAGCCGGTCATCGCCCTCGTCGGGCGTCCCAACGTCGGCAAGTCGACGCTGTTCAACCGGCTGACGCGCCGCCGCGACGCGATCGTCGTCGACGTTCCCGGCGTGACGCGCGACCGCCATTACGGCGACGGCCTGGTCGGCGGCCGGCCCTATATCGTCATCGATACCGGCGGTCTCGATCCCGGCGTGCGCGAGGGCATCTTCAAGGAGATGGCCCGGCAGACGGAGCAGGCGATCGCCGAAGCCGACGCGGTGATCCTGCTGACCGACGGGCGCGCCGGCTTGCACGACGACGATCGCCTGATCGCGGCGAAGCTGCGCCGGCTGGGCGTGCGCGCCGTGGTGGCGGTCAACAAGTGCGAAGGCATGCCCGCGGAGCAGGCGGCGGCCGAGTTTCACGCGCTCGGACTGGGCGCGCCGCGCGCCATTTCGTCCGCGCACGGCGAGGGCGTGGACGCGCTCATGCAATCCGTGCTCGCGTCGTTTCCGCAGCAGGCGGAGGCCGACGAGGCGCGCGACCGCCATCCGCGCGTGGCGATCGTCGGCAGGCCGAACGTCGGCAAGTCCACGCTGGTCAACGCGCTGGTCGGCGAGGCGCGGGTTATCGCGCACGCCGAGCCGGGCACGACGCGCGACGCGATCGAGATCCCCTTCGAGCGCGGCGGCCGCCGCTACACGCTCATCGACACGGCGGGCCTGCGCAAGCGCGGCCGCCAGGGCGAGGCGGTGGAGCGCTTTTCCATCGTCAAGACGCTGCAGGCGATCGGCAGCGCCAACGTCGCCATCCTCGTGCTGGACGCGGCCGAGGGCATTTCGGAGCAGGACGCGCACGTGGCCGGCTACATCCTGGACAGCGCGCGCGCGGTCGTGGTGGCGATGAACAAGTGGGACGCGGCGGGCACGGACGCGCGCGAGCGCCTGCACCGGGAGCTCGCCTGGAAGCTCGGCTTCCTCGCGTTCGCCGACGCGCTGCCCGTCTCGGCGAAAAGCGGCAAGGGGATGGGAGAGCTGATGCGCGCGGTCGACGGCGCCTACGCCGCGGCCATGGCGCGCATGCCGACGCCCAAGCTCACGCGCGCGCTGATCGCGGCGGTCGAGCGCCAGGCGCCGCCGCGCAAGGGCCTGCGGCGGCCCAAGCCGCGCTACGCGCACCAGGGCGGGCACAACCCGCCGCGCATCATCATCCACGGCAACTCGCTCGACCAGCTGCCCGACAGCTACCGCCGCTACCTCGAGGGCTGGTTCCGCGACACCTTCAAGCTACGCGGCACGCCGATGCGCGTCGAATTCCGCACCGGGCGCAACCCCTACGCGGGACGCGGGCCCGCGCCAAGGCGCAGCAAGGCGCCCTAGCGGCGGGCGTAGGGCCGGAACGCCTCCGCGCAGGGCGCGCCGCGCTGCGCGTGGCAGCGCAGGAGCCGGAACACCGGATCGGCGGCGGCCGCGCCCAGCGCGGGAGCCTGCGCCTCCCACAGCGCGCGCGCCTCGTCGCGCCGGCCGTGGGCGAGCGCGCCCGCCATGGCCGACATCAGCAGATACTCGCGCGCCTCCGCACCGAGCCCGACGCTCTTGTCGAGCAGCAATCGGGCGATCGATTCCATGGAGCGCGCGTCGCGCGCGCCGACCGCCTGCAACAGCGCGAGCCAGGCACGCTGGTGCTCGTGCAGCGTGCGCACGCAGCCGGCGCCGGCGATCGCGTCCCAGACGGCGCCCGCCTGCGGTGCGGGCAGCGCCGGGTTGAGCAGCTCGGCGACACGCAGCAGGCTGTGCAGCCAGACGTCGTAGCGCCTGGGCTCGCGGCATTCGAGCAGCCGCAGCTTCACGACCTCCAGGTCCTTCTGCAGGGGCTGCGGCACGTCGAGCGGCGGCGGCGGGGAAGGGCGCAGCAGGAAGTCGCGCGCATAGGCCGCGAGCCGCGCCTTCTCGATACGCTCGAACGCGTATGCGCCCTCGTGCAGGGGGTTGAGCGGACGACGCGCGAATCCGGGCTCGAGCATCTCGAGCGCCGGGACGGCGGCGTTCTGCAGGGCGACGATCTCCGTCGCGGATCTCTCGGTGAAGCGGTGGCGCGCGGCGTTGAGATCCAGCACCGGCCGGAAGTCGGAGTTCGCGCTCGCGCCGTAGCTTTCGAACAGCGGCTCGAGCGTCGCGCGGCTGCCGAGATAGCGGGCATCCAGGTCGCCGACGCTCAGCACGTGCACCTCGAACAGTTCCTTGGCGAGGCCGGGCTGCTCGAACACGCGCGCCTGCGGCGCCGGCGGCAGGGGCGCGGCGCCCGCGACGATCAGCAGGTCGTGCTCGCTCGGCGCGTAGACGGCGTAGTGCGGGAAGCTCTCGCCCAGCGCGCGCATCACGGTGGCCAGCAGGGACGCGTCGATCTCGTAGAGCTGGAACCACTGCACCAGCATGCCGCCCGGGGCGAGATGCGCGCGGATGCGGCCGTAGAACTCGCGCGTAAAGAGGCTGGAGACGCCGCTCACCCACGGATTGGACGGCTCCGAGACGATGAGGTCGTAGCGCCGGCCACTCGCGGCGAAATACGTCTTCGCGTCGTCGATGACGATGGTGCCGCGCGGGTCGGCGAACGCGCCGTGGGTGCGCGGCAGGAAGCCGCGCGCGGCCTCGACCATCGCCGCCTCGATCTCGATTGTGTCGACGCGCTCCAGCTGCAGGCTCTGCAGCAGCGTGTGCGTGGTCAGCCCGGTGCCCATGCCGATCACCGCCGCGCTCTTCGCCCGGGGATGGAGCGCGAGCGGCAGCGCGCCGGTCAGCACCATAGTGATCTCGTCGGTGCCGCGCCGCTCGCCGGGCCCGCGCGCGAGGTTGATCGAGCCGTCCGACTTGCCGTTGGTGCGGATGCTGGTGGCGTTGTCGTAGCGCACGAGGTGCACCGTGGCGGTCTTGCCGTCCCGGGCGAACAGCACGGTGGCGTCGCGCGAGCTCGCCAGGTCGCCGTGGCGGAACACGCCGGCGGTCATCTTGTTGGCGTCGAGCTGGAAAGCGAACACGATCGGCGCGAAGACGAGCGCGCTCGCGGCCGCCGCGGCGCGCCAGGGCAGGCGCGCGTCCGCCCAGCGATGCAGCAGGTACAGGCCCGCGGCCACGTCCAGCAGGCTCGCGGCGACCAGCGCGCCCTTCAGTCCCGCGAGCGGCAGCGCGAGGTGCACGGCGAGCAGCACGCCGGCGATCGCGCCCAGCGTGTTGGCGGCGTACACGCGGCCGATCGCGCCTTCGCCGGCGCCGGCACGCAGCAACGCGCCGGTGAGCAGCGGCAGCGTCATGCCGGCGCAGAATGTCGCCGGCAGCATGACCATCGCCGCGACGGCCTGTCCGGACAGGTTGAACAGCACATAGCCGGCATCGTTGCGCGCCATGCCGGTCATCAGCGTTTCCATCAGCCCGAAGCTCGCGTCGTACACGGGCAGCGTAAGCAGCGCGGCAAGCCCCATGACCACCTGCACCCAGCCGAGCAGCCGCTCCGGGCTGGCGGTCGCGTCCACGCGCCGGCGCACCGCCACGCCGCCGAGGGCCAGTCCGAGGATGAAGGTGGAGAGCATCAGCTCGAAGGCGTGGGTCGAGGCGCCGAGCACGAGCGACAGCATGCGGATCCAGCTGATCTCGTAGACGAAAGAGGCGAGCCCGGTGAGGAAGGCGACCGCCAGCAGCACGCCGGCGGCGCTCGTGCCGCGTGCCGGCTGCGGCGCCAGCGCGGGCGCGGCCAGCGGGCGCGCGAGCAACCACACGGCCGCCGCGAGCGCGAGGTTGAGCGCGCCGGCGATGCGCAGCGTTCCGGGCAGCCCCACCCAGGCGATCAGCACGAAGCCGCTCGCCAGCACGCCGAGCGCCGCGCCCAGGCTGTTGGTGAAGTACAGCATCGCCACGGATTCGCCGGTGCTGGCGGGATGCGCGCGCACCAGCCCGGCGCTCATCAGCGGAAAGGTGGCGCCGAGCAGCATCGACTGCGGCAGGATCAGCAGGCAGGCGAGCGCGAGCTTGGCGCCCAGCACGGCGGCCGGCCCGCCGAGCGCCGGCAGCAGCGCGCCGAACGACCAGTCGGTGAGCGCGACGAACGCCTCGTGGAAGCCGAGCGCCGCGACCCCGATCACGGCTTCGACCAGCGCGTAGCCGGCAAGCGGGTTGCGCAGCGTGGGCGACAGGCGGGCACAGGCCGCGGCGCCGAGCGCCATGCCGCCCATGAACACCGCCAGCACCAGCGATTGCGCGTAGGCCGCGTGGCCGAGGAACAGCTTCAGGTAGTGCGTCCAGATGGACTCGTAGATGAGCCCGGCGAATCCCGAAGCGGTGAACAGCAGGTAGAACGCGGCGCGCGGCGGCGCGAAGCCCGGCATGGCGCGCGTTTATAGCACGGGCTCCCGGGGCGGTCTGGGTAAGATGCGGCGCCATGAGCGCGCCGCTCGGCCTGTCGGCCTACTTCGCCGCGTACTTCCTGTACGCGGGCGCGTTCATGCCGTACTTCACGCTGTACCTGGCGGCGCGCGGCCTGGACGCGGCGGCGATCGCGCTGGTGATGGCGATGCCGCAGCTGGCGCGCATCGCGGCGCCTTCGTTCTGGGGGTGGCTGGCCGATCGCAGCGGGCAGGGACGCGCCATCGTCATCGGCTCCGCCGCGGTGCTGGTGGTCGGCTACGCGGCGCTCGCCTCGCTCGAGCAGGCCACCGCGATCGCCGGCGTGATGCTGGCGATGAGCCTGCTGACAGCGGGCGCGCTGCCGATCGTCGAGGCGATCACCATGGCCTCGCTCGAAGGCCGCGCGGAGCGCTACGGACCGGTGCGCCTGTGGGGCTCGGTGGGCTTCATTGCCGGGGTCATGGGCACGGGACTGTGGCTGGACGCGCACGCGCCGCAGTCGCTGATCGGCGTGCTCGTCGTGCTGACCGCGCTGACGCTGGGCGTCTCGCTGCTTGTGCCGCCCGCGCGCCCGGCACGCGGCGCTGCGCTCGCCGAGGCGAGCGTCGCTGAAGTGCTGCGGCGTCCCGAGGTGCGCGCGCTGTTGGCGGCATGCTGTTGCATGGCGGCGGCGCACGGCGCGCTGTACGGCTTCTTCTCGCTGCACGCGCAGGCGGCCGGCTACAGCAAGACCGCGATCGGCACGCTGTGGACGCTCGGCGTGGTCGCCGAGATCGGCGTGTTCTGGGCGTGGCCGCGGCTCGCGCGCCGCTGGAGCCTGCGCGTCCTCCTGCTGGCGAGCTTCCTCGCCGCCGCCGCGCGCTTCGCCATGATCGGCTGGGGCACGCACGTGCTCGCGCTGCTCGTGCTGGCGCAGCTCCTGCACGCCGCGACCTTCGGCGCGTATCACGCGGCGTCCATCGCCGCGGTGCACCGCCTGTTCCCGGGGCGGCTGCAGGCGACGGGACAGACGCTCTATTCGAGCCTGTCGTACGGGCTCGGCGGCGGCGCCGGCATGCTGATCGCCGGCTGGTCCTGGGAGCGCCTCGGGGCGGCGGCGAGCTTCAGCATCAGCGCCGCATTCGCGCTCGCCGGCGCGGCCCTCGTCACCTGGCGCGTGCGCGTGTAGGCTTTCGCCATGCAAATGCGGATCTTGCTGGCGGGACTGCTGGCCCTCGCCGGCTGCCAGACGGTGCAGACGACGCAGCCCGGCGCGGTCGGCGTAGAGCGCACGCAGGCGATGATGCTGTCCTCCAAGGAGGTCAACGACAGCGCCGCCAAGGGCTACCGGCAGGTGATCGCCGAAGCCGGGAAGAAGGGCCAGCTCAATCGCGACCCGGCGCTGCTCGAGCGCGTGCGCGGGGTTTCGCGGCGGCTGATCCCGACCACGGCCGCCTTTCGCGCGGACGCGCCGGGCTGGGACTGGGAAGTGAACGTCATCAGCTCCAAGGAGCTGAACGCCTGGTGCATGCCGGGCGGCAAGATCGCCTTCTACACGGGGCTGATCGAGCGGCTCAAACTTTCCGACGACGAGATCGCGGCCATCATGGGCCACGAGATCGCGCACGCGCTGCGCGAGCACGGGCGCGAGCGCGCCTCGCAGGCGATGGCGCAGGGCATCGCGCTCTCCATCATCGGCGCGGTCGCGGGCATCTCGCAAGGCGGCATGGACCTGACGCAGCTCGTGCTGAACGTGACGCTCAACCTGCCGAACTCGCGCGAGCACGAGACGGAAGCCGATCGCATCGGCGTGGAGCTCGCCGCGCGCGCGGGCTACGACCCGCGGGCGGCGGTCAACGTCTGGGAGAAGATGGCCAAGGCCGCCGACGGCGCGCCACCGGAGATTCTCTCCACGCACCCGGCGCCCGCCACGCGCATCGCCGACCTCAAGGTATACGCCGCGCGCGTCATGCCGCTGTACGAGCAGGGCAAGCCCCGGCGCTAGGTAAAGCGAGTCCTATCAAGGACTTCGCCTGTGCCATAATCCGCCGTTTCCGCGATGCCGCAAATGGACCGCACGCTCTACGACAAGCTTTGGGACAGTCACCTGGTGCACGCCAACGAGGACGGCACCGCGCTCATCTACATCGACCGGCACCTGGTGCATGAAGTCACCAGCCCGCAAGCCTTCGAGGGCCTGAAGCTGGCCGGCCGCAAGCCGTGGCGCATCGAGTCGGTGGTCGCCACGGCCGACCACAATACGCCGACCACCGGGTGGGAGCGCGGCATCGACGGAATCAGCGACCCGATCTCGCGCATCCAGGTGGAAACGCTGGACGCCAACATGAAGGGCGGCCTCGGCGCCGGCGCGAAGGCGTACTTCCCGTTCCTCGACAAGCGCCAGGGCATCGTGCATGTCATCGGGCCGGAGCAGGGCGCGACGCTGCCGGGCATGACCGTGGTGTGCGGCGATTCGCACACGAGCACCCATGGCGCCTTCGCGTGCCTCGCGCACGGCATCGGCACCTCCGAGGTCGAGCACGTGCTCGCCACCCAGTGCCTGGTGGCGAGGAAGATGAAGAACATGCGCGTCAGCGTCGAGGGCGCACTGGCGCGCGGCGTCACGGCCAAGGACGTCGTGCTGGCGATCATCGGCCGCATCGGCACGGCCGGCGGCAGCGGGCACGCCGTCGAATTCGCGGGCAGCGCGATTCGCGGGCTGACCATGGAAGGGCGCATGACCCTGTGCAACATGGCGATCGAGGCGGGCGCGCGCGCTGGCATGGTGGCCGTGGACGACGCGACGATCGAGTACCTCAAGGGACGTCCGTTCGCGCCCAGGGGGCAGGACTGGGACGCGGCCGTCGCCTACTGGAAGACGCTGAAGTCCGATCCGGGCGCGAAGTTCGACCGCGAGGTGACGCTTCGCGCCGAGGACATCCGGCCGCAGGTGACCTGGGGCACGTCTCCCGAGATGGTGGTGCCGGTGGACGCCGACGTGCCGGATCCCGAGCGCGAGAAGGACGTCATTCGCCGCGAGGGCATGGAGCGCGCGCTGCAGTACATGGGCCTGAAGCCGCGCATGAAGATCACCGACATCAAGCTGGACAAGGTCTTCATCGGCTCGTGCACCAATTCGCGCATCGAGGACCTGCGCGTCGCGGCGGCAGTGGTGAAGGGCCGGCGCGTCGCGCCGAACGTGCGCCTCGCTTTGGTCGTTCCCGGCTCGGGGCTGGTGAAGGCGCAGGCCGAGCGCGAGGGCCTGGACAAGATCTTCAGGGACGCGGGCTTCGACTGGCGCCAGCCGGGCTGCTCGATGTGCCTGGCGATGAATGCCGACCGGCTCGAGCCGGGCGAGCGCTGCGCTTCCACCTCGAACCGCAACTTCGAGGGACGGCAGGGCGACGGCGGGCGTACGCACCTCGTCAGTCCTGCGATGGCCGCGGCGGCGGCCGTCGCGGGCCATTTCGTCGACATCCGTCAATGGCGCTAGCACTCCATGGATAAGTTCACCGCGCATAGCGGAATCGTCGCGCCGCTGGATCGCGGCAACGTCGATACCGACCAGATCATTCCGAAGCAGTTTCTCAAGTCGATCAAGCGCACCGGCTACGGGCCCAACCTGTTCGACGCCTGGCGCTACCTGGACCATGGCGAGCCCGGCATGGACCACTCGAAGCGCCCGCGCAACCCGAATTTCGTGCTGAACGACCCGCGCTACAAGGAAGCGACCATCCTGCTGGCGCGCAAGAACTTCGGCTGCGGCAGCTCGCGCGAACACGCGCCCTGGGCGCTGCTCGAGTACGGCTTTCGCTGCGTCATTGCGCCGACGTTCGCCGACATCTTCTACGAGAACAGCTTCAAGAACGGCTTGCTGCCCGTGATGCTGACCGAGGCCGAAGTCGACCGCCTGTTCTACGAGTGCGCCTCGTTCCCGGGCTTGCGCCTCACGGTCGACCTGGAGCAGCAGACCGTGTCGACGGCGGACCGCTCGCTGGTCATGCGCTTCGAAGTCGATGCGTCGCGCAAGTTCAGCCTGCTGAACGGGCTGGACGAAATCGGGCTCACGCTGCGCCACGCCGACACGATCCGCGCCTTCGAGGCCAAGCGCCTGGCCGAATTCCCCTGGCTGCTGCGGTGAGCCGATGAAGGTCGCGGTGCTGCCCGGGGACGGGATCGGACAGGAGATCGTCGCCCAGGCGGTCAAGGTGTTGCAGCGCCTCGCGCTGCCGCTCGAGCTCGAGGAGGCGCCAGTCGGCGGGGCGGGGTACGAGGCGGCGGGCGACCCGCTGCCCGAGGCGACGCTCGCCCTGGCACGTGCAGCCGACGCAATCCTGTTTGGCGCGATCGGCGGGCCGCAGTTCGACACCCTGCCGCGCGACAAGCGCCCGGAGCGCGGCCTGCTGCGGCTGCGGAAGGAACTGGGATTGTTCGCCAACCTGCGCCCGGCGCAGGTGTTCGCCGAGCTCGCGCAAGCCTCCTCGCTCAAGCCCGAGCTCGTCGCGGGCCTGGACGTGCTGATCGTGCGCGAGCTGACCGGCGACATCTACTTCGGCGAACCGCGCGGCATCTCGACGCTTGCCAGCGGCGAGCGCGAGGGCGTGAACACCATGCGCTATCGCGAGAGCGAGATCCGGCGCATCGCGCGCGTGGCGTTCGAGGCGGCGCGCAAGCGCGACAAGCGCCTGTGCTCGGTGGACAAGGCGAACGTGCTGGAGACCACGGAGCTGTGGAAGCAGGTGGTGACCGAGCTCGGCAAGGACTATCCGGACGTCGAGCTCACCCACATGTACGTGGACAACTGCGCGATGCAGCTCGTGCGCGCCCCGAAGCAGTTCGACGTGATCGTCACCGGCAATATGTTCGGCGACATCCTGTCCGACGAGGCCTCGATGCTCACCGGCTCGATCGGCATGCTGCCCTCGGCGTCCCTCGACGAGCGCAGCAAGGGGTTGTACGAGCCGATCCACGGCTCGGCGCCGGACATCGCCGGCAAGGGCCTTGCCAACCCCCTCGCGACCATCCTGTCCAGCGCGATGATGCTGCGCTATTCCCTGGCGCGGCCGGCAGAGGCGGAACGCATCGAGAAAGCGGTACGCAAGGTGCTGGGGCAGGGGTTGCGCACGGCGGACATCTATACTGAAGGCTGCCGCAAGGTCGGCACGCAGGAAATGGGCGACGCGGTCGTCGCCGCGCTGTAGGGGAAAGGCAATGCTGAGAGTCGGAATCGTCGGGTGGCGGGGCATGGTCGGGTCGGTGCTCGTGCAGCGCATGCGCGAGGAGCGCGACTTCGAGCTCATCGAGCCGGTGTTCTTCTCGACGTCGCAGGCGGGCGGCAAGGGCCCCGCCATCGGCACGGACACAGGGCCGGTGCGAGACGCGATGGACATCGACGCGCTCAAGCGGCTGCCGGTCCTCGTCGCCTGCCAGGGCGGCGACTACACCAACGAGGTCTATCCGCGGCTGCGTTCCGCGGGCTGGACGGGCTACTGGATCGACGCGGCGAGCGCGCTGCGCATGAAGGACCACGCGGCCATCGTTCTCGACCCCGTGAACATGCCGGTGATCGAGCGCGCGCTCGCCGAGGGCAAGCGCGACTACATCGGCGGAAATTGCACCGTCAGCCTGATGATGATGGGCGTGGCCGGGCTGTTCCAGCACGATCTGGTGGAATGGATGACCAGCATGACGTATCAGGCGGCTTCGGGCGCCGGCGCGGCCAACATGCGCGAGCTGGCGGCGCAGATGGCGCACTTGGGTGATGTTGCGAAGCCGATGCTGGGCGACCCCGGCGCCACGGCGCTCGACATCGAGCGGCGCGTGTCCGAGGCCGTACGCAACGGCGGCATGCCGAAGGAGCATTTCGGGCAGGCGCTGGCGGGCAGCCTGCTGCCTTGGATCGACAAGGACCTGGGCGACGGGCAGAGCCGCGAAGAGTGGAAGGGGCAGGCCGAGACGAACAAGATCCTCGGTCGCAGCGAGCGGCCGATTCCCGTCGATGGCATCTGCGTGCGCGTCGCTGCCATGCGCTGCCACAGCCAGGCGCTCACCATCAAGCTGCGCAAGGACGTGCCGCTCGACGAAGTGCAAGGAATTGTCGCGGAGGGTAACGAATGGGTGCGCGTCGTGCCCAATCGCAGGGAAGAATCGCTGGCCGAGCTCACACCCGCGGCCGTGACCGGAAAGCTGACGGTGCCGATAGGGCGCCTGCGCAAGCTGCCGATGGGTGGGGACTATCTCTCCGCTTTCACGGTAGGTGATCAACTGCTCTGGGGTGCGGCGGAGCCCCTGCGCCGGATGCTGCGTATCCTGCTCGATATGGGGATCAAGGGGTGACTGGCGAGACTACCCAGGCCGCGACCCGAAAACCCTTTGCAGTCAGGGACGCAAGGCCAAGAAACCCAGAAAAGTTCTCAACTTGCAGGCCTAACGTCATGATGTTATGGTACTCAGTCCGATAAGAATACTCAGGGTGGCGCGGGTGAATATACCGGTCTCGTTGCTCAGGCTCGTGGCGGCAGCGGCCTTGGCGCTGCCCGTTCTCGCGCACGCGGCGGGACTCGGCAGGCTGACGGTGCAATCGGCCCTCGGCCAGCCTTTGCGCGCCGAGATCGAGATCGTCTCCATTCAGGCGGGCGAGGAGTCGTCGCTCGAAGCACGACTTGCTTCGGGCAACGCGTTCGCGCAGGCAGGCATCGAGTTCAACGCCGTGCTGAACGGCGTGCAGTTCGCGCTCGGCAAGCGCAATGGCAAGCCTACGGTCCTGGTGAGCACCCGCCAGCCGGTCAACGAGCCGTTTCTCGACCTGCTGGTGGAACTGCGCTGGGCAACCGGGCTGTTCGTGCGCGAGTACACGATCCTGCTCGACCCGCCGGGCTATGAAGGGCCGAAGCCGCAGCCGGCCGCTGCCGCGCCCGCCGCGCCCGCGGCACCCACTGTTGCTGCGCCCGCGGCCATTGCGACCGCGCCGGCCCCTGCCGCCGCCGAGCGTGCTCCGACCGAGCCGCGGCCGAGCGAGATCACGCCCGCGCCAAGGCCCGAAGAGCGCCCGATGGAGTCCGCGGCCGCGCAAGCGCAGGAAAAGCCGGCCGCGGCGGCCGAAGCCAAGCCCGCCGCGGAGGCGGCGCCCAAGGCGGCGGCCGCGCCGGCCGAGCAGTCTTCGGCCGCGCCCCAGGCTGCGCAAACCTACGAGGTCAAGAAGGGCGACACGCTCGGCGAGATTGCGCTGCGCTATCGGCCCGCCGGGGTCACGTTCCACCAGATGCTGATCGCGCTGCAGCGCGCGAACGAGGACGCGTTCATCCGCGGCAATATCAACCTGGTACGGGCGGGGCGCATCCTGAGCATTCCGGACGCCGAGACGGCGGCGGCGGTCGAGCCCGCAGACGCGAGCCGCCTGGTCATCGCGCAGCACTCCGATTTTGCCGAGTACCGCAGTCGCCTCGCAGCGGCAGTGGCGACGGCGCCGGCAGCCGCGGCGCCTGCAGAGCAGAAAGCCGCAGGGCCGATCACCGCCCAGCCCGAAGCCCCGAAGCCGCCCGCGCCGGCGGACCAGCTCAAGCTGTCGCGCGCGGACACCAAGAAGCCGGGCGCGGCTCCGTCCAAGTCCGCCCGCCAGGACGACCTCGCCGCGAAGGAACGGGCGCTCCAGGAGGCGCAGTCGCGCGTCTCGGACCTGGAGAAGAACGTCGCCGATCTTCAGAAGCTCCTGGAAATCCAGAATCAGCAGCTCGCCCAGCTCCAGCAGAAAGCGGCCAAGCCGGCTCCGGCGGCCCCAGGGCCGGCGGCCAAGGCACCCGAATCCCCAAAGCCCGCACCGGCGCCCCAAGCGGCGAAAGCGCCGGAGCCTAAGCCAGCCGCTGCGGCGCCGCCCAAGCCCGCAGCGGAGGCGGCCAAGCCGGCCGCCGCCGAGCCCAAGCCCGCGGCAGTGCCGGCGCCGGAAGTGCAGAAGCCTGCCCCGGCGCCCGCTGTGGTCGCGGAAGCGCCCAAGCCTGCAGCACAGGCGCCGAAGCCGCCTGCACCCGTGGCCAAGCCCAAGCCCAGGCCGATGGCGCCGCCCCCGCCACCCGAGCCCGGTTTCTTCGACGATTTCCTGGCCGATCCGGTCACGACGCTGGGCGGGTTGGGCTTGATCGTGCTGCTCCTTGGCGGATACGGCGCCTGGGCCTGGCAGCGTAAAAAAAAATCCGTCGCTAAGTTCAAGGACAGCGTCCTAGGGTCGGCATCCCTCGCGCCGGCCATGGCCGAGACCGCACCGGTTGGCGCTGTCGGCGCTCAAGCGGCGCCGCAGCCGTCAGTCAGCCCATCCACCGCCGGGGCGGTGGACGCCGATGACGTGGACCCGATCGCGGAAGCCGATGTGTACATGGCCTACGGCCGCGATACGCAAGCCGAGGAGATCCTGAAGGAAGCGCTGCAAAAGGATCCGAATCGCGTCGCGGTGCACGCCAAGCTGCTCGAGATCTACGCCAATCGGCGCGATGCGCAGGCGTTCGAGCAATCGGCGCTGAAGCTGAAGGGCGCCACGGGCGGGGTCGGTCCGGAGTGGGACAAGGCCATGGCGCTCGGACGCTCGATCGACCCGTCGAATGGCTTGTACGGCGGAGCGGGCGAAACCACGCCGGTTCCGGTTCCGGCATTTGCGGCGGCAGCCGCGCCGGCGGCGGCTGCCCCGTCTGTCGATTTCGACATCGGTGGCGGCGGTGCTGCCGAGGCGCCCGTCACGGCGGCACCGTCCCTCGATCTGGATATCAGCGGCCCGGCTTCGGCGCCGCCCACGGAAAAGACCGACTTTTCCCCCGGCGGCACGCTGATCATCGACAGCGAGGACTCGAAGGCGGTTACCGGCGGGCTGGATTTCGACCTGGGCGGTGGCGGCGAAAAGCCGACGGACACGGCAAGCGGACTCAATTTCGATCTGCCGGCGAGCGCTCCCGCGCCGTCGGCACCCGAGCCCGCCCCGGCGGCTGCCGGTTCCGCGTCGGGCGGGCTGGAATTCGACCTGAATCTCGGCGGCGCCGGCGAATCCAAGGACGCCTCGCCTCCGGCGCTCGACCTGTCCGAGATCAGCCTTGACCTCGGCGGGCCGGGCGAAGCGTCGCACGCGGGCGGAGGCAACGGCAACGGCGCAAGCGCCAAGTGGCAGGAGGTGGCGACCAAGCTGGATCTTGCCAAGGCCTACGAGGAAATGGGCGACAAGGACGGCGCGCGCGAGCTGCTCAACGAAGTCCTGCGCGAAGGCGACTCTGCCCAGCAGGGGCAGGCGAACCAGATTCTCGCCAAACTGGGCTGAACGGGCCGATACTGCGGCAACTGCGGGGTGCGACCGGCACCGCGCAATGCCTCGCGCTGCGCATGAGGATCGCGCTCTCTCTCGAATATGACGGCAGCCGCTTTCTCGGCTGGCAGACCCAGCCGGGCGGCGGCACCGTCCAGGATGCGCTGCAGGCGGCACTGAGCGGGCTCGCCGGCGAGGCGATCCATGTGACCTGCGCAGGACGCACGGATCGCGGGGTGCACGCGCGCATGCAGGTGGTGCATTTCGACACCGCTGCCGTCCGCCCGCTGAGCGCGTGGATGCGCGGCACGAATGCGCTGCTGCCGGAGTCCGTCGCCGTGTCGTGGGCCGCGGAGATGCCCGGCGCCTTCCATGCGCGCTACTCGGCGCACGCGCGCAG
>Ga0224500_10000711_pt1 | contig 21653 bp, 26 predicted proteins | sample SF_Oct11_sed_USG_FD_168126 | JGI IMG/M metagenome (GOLD analysis project Ga0224500, IMG submission 168126) | Sediment microbial communities from San Francisco Bay, California, United States - SF_Oct11_sed_USGS_4_1 | ecosystem: Environmental > Aquatic > Marine > Sediment | place: USA: California... | reverse complement strand
TGACGAATACTTCTATCACATGCTGTTGTCGCTACGCTCGCACGGCTGGACTCGGCATCTTCCGGAGCAGAACCGGCTAGGCGCCAAAGTGGAGTCGTTTCACTTCGTCTTGCCGGGATACAACGTGCGGCCGACGGACATTCAGTCGGCCATCGGGCTGGAGCAGTTGAAGAAGCTGCCGCAAATCGTTGCTGCTAGGCGTGAGAATGCGCAGCGGTTCCCGTGTCGGACGCAGAAAGAGATCGGCGAGTCGAGTTGGTTTGGATTCGCAGTGTTCGGCGATGATCGCAGACACTTTCGGGACTTCGAAAGTCGGCCGATCGTCACCGGTAATTTCCTGCGGCAGCCGGTGTTGAAATACTACGATTATGCCGTGTACGACAAGACGCCGAACGCCGATTACATCGACGCCGAAGGCATGATGATCGGCAACAGTCATGAGCGTATCGAGTGGGTGGATCCGTTGTGAGGCCGCTGCAGGTTGTCATTGGTTTTGATCCACGTGAAACAGTAGCAGCAAGCGTCTTGGCGCATAGCATCCAGCGCCGATCTAGCCGGCCGGTGGCGATCAGCTACATATCGCTGTCGCAGTTGCCAGAGTACCGGCGACCGAAGGATCCGCAGGCGAGTACGGAATTCACCTTCGCTCGCTTCCTGGTGCCGCACATGTTCGGCTATCAACACGATCCGGTCTTGTTCCTTGACTCGGACATGTTGTGCTTGGCTAACGTTGCTGACTTGTTCGACCTGTACGACGAGCGCTATGCCGTTCAGCTCGTCAAGCACAATTACATCCCTGTGCCTGGGCCGAAGTTCTTAGATGCGCCGCAGACCATCTATCTGCGGAAGAACTGGTCGAGCCTGATGCTGATGCAGCCGAACCGCTGCCGGCGTCTAACGCCGGAGTACGTCAACACGGCAACGGGGATGCAACTGCATCAATTCTCGTGGCTAGAAGGTGAGCACGAGATCGGGGCGCTGCCGAAGGGATGGAATTACTTGGTTGGCGAGAACGGGCAATGCTCGGTGAGTGACGTGAAGGTGGCGCATTTCACCCGTGGCGGTCCCTGGTTCCAAGAATTCGACGGGTGCGAGTTTTCCCGAGTCTGGCATCTAGAGGCGGACGATATGCAAAGGGTCGATCAACGGGTGCTGGCGTGAGCATCACGAAGCGCATTGACGCCGTGACCGACATCAGCAAAGTGAAGGTGTCGCGTCCGCCGGCTCCGCACTCGTTGAAGATCGAGCTTTCCGGGCGCTGCAATCTGTCCTGTCAGATGTGCAGCTTGCGCAACCGCGAGCAGCAGCCGACGCAGGATATGGACTTCGACGCCTTCTGCAAGTTGGTGGACGAGTTCAAAGCGGCGGGCGGGCAGGAAGTCGGGTTGTTCTACTTGGGCGAAAGCCTGATGAATTTCGACTTGACTGAGCGAGCGTTGCGCTACTGCAAGCAAATCGGCATCGGGTACGTGTTCCTCACCACCAACGGCACGCTTGCTCGTCCGCCGGTGGTCAAGCGGCTATTCGAGGCGGGGTTGGATAGCCTGAAGTTCAGCGTCAATGCCGCCGACGAAGAGCAGTACGAACAAATCATGGGCGTCAGCGGGCGACTGTTCAACTCAATGTTGCACAACCTTGAGCAAGCTAGGCGGATCCGCGATGAAGGTGATTACGCCTGCGGCATCTATGCGAGCTCGATACTGTTCGACGGCGAGCAGCGGGAACGGATGCAAAGATTGATCGATGAGCGTGTTAAGCCGTTCGTCGATGAGCACTATTTTCTGCCGTTATATGGTCAGATGAGCTCGCAGAGTACCGAACGGTCGAAAGAGCTTGGATTCGTCCCAACGGCGGGCAACCAAGGGCGTGTCGGGGCACTAAGGGATCCGCTGCCGTGCTGGGCGCTCTGGCACGGGCATGTGCGCTCGGAGCAGGGGCGTCCGGTACTGACGGCGTGTTGCTTCGGTGCGGATGCCACGTTCGACATGGCCGACTTGTCGGCAGTCTCCTTTCTCGAAGGCTGGCATTCGGACAAGTTTGTGGCGCTCCGGGAAGCGCACCTGCGCAAAGACGTGTCCGGGACGGTGTGTGAAAACTGTTTGGCGTATCAGTGAGGATCTATGGCCTTAGACAGCTATGCCAACTTGAAGACGGCGATCGGGACGTGGACGGGACGTGCCGACTCGTCCGACTTTGCCGATGATTGCATCGATCTATTCGAGGCATGGGCGAATCGTAATCTGCGAGTTAGGCAGATGCAGGAAGAGGCGACGGCGAGCAGTGCCGAGCGATTGGAGCTGCCGTCCGACTTCCTCGAAATGAGGAACCTGCAGTTCGACGGATCGACACGGCGCGAGCTTTCGTATGTCACGCCGGAATATGCAGACACCTACGACAGTACCGGCACGGCCGGGACGCCCAGGTTCTACACGGTCATCAACGATGAAATCAGGATCGTTCCGTCGCCATCGGAAAGCGGGACGGTGCGGATGTCCTACTACGAGAGCATCCCGGCGCTGTCGGGCAGCCAGACAACGAATTGGTTGCTAACTGCCTATCCGGATTGCTATCTGTACGGGTGCCTGATGCACGCTTCGGCATATGTGCAGGACGACGGGCGAGTGGAAGCGATCAAGGCGGCGTTTAGCCAGATTGTGAGCGAGATACAGCGCACCGGCAGGCGCAGCGAGTACGGTGGGTCACTGGCGATCAGGGCGGCGTGATGGGCGACTATCGGGAAGTAGCCAGGGATGCCAAGACGGGCCGATGGGCGCCTCTTTGGAAGGCGCTAGCGTGGCCTTGGCGGTTTATCGTGCATCGGTTCAAAAGGAAGGCATAAATGGCGACTCCAGCGAAAACCTTGCTGCAATTCACTGCCAGCCAGGGCAACACTATCGGCACGCAGACGGAAGCGGTGGAGTGTTTCTGCGGTGGGTCGTCGCCGGAAGAGCAAGTATCCATTATCCAGTTGCCTGGCGGGCGTCCGAATTTGGTTGATGCGGTTGACTTCATGGGCATCCTGCCGCGAGCGTATGCCGGCGCCGGTATCACTGTTTATGTGCACTGGTCGGCGAGCGATGCAACAACCGGCAATGTCAGGTTGGGTGCAGCGTTTCGGCGGATTGCCGATGATGGCGAAGACGTGTCGGCAGCGCACACATACGATTACAACTATGCGACTGATGCGACTGCTAACGTAAAGAACGAAGTTGCCTATACGGCTATTGCGTTTACGCACGGCGCCGACATGGATTCGCTGGCGGTAGGAGAATCGTTCATTCTGCGCATCAAACGGGACATGACGAGCGCAGCGGATACGATGCTAGGGCAATTGCGACTGATCGCGGTGGAAGTGTCCGAAACCGAAGTCCCATAACGGAGCATAGCAATGGACATCAGCTATACGATCACGGTAGCGACGGCAAGCGGTCCGCTGCTGGCGCAGAGTGCGACGTTGAGCAATAGGACGGCGGAACAGGTGGCGATGTTGGACGCGAAGGGCGCCGACATGGTGAAGTACGCCCGTGGGCTGGTGCGTCCCGAGGGTGATTGCTCGGTCACGCTGCAGTTCGGAGCGGCGGTAGCGGTGGTAGTGGAAATGCTCGCTCGCCGGGGCGTCAAGGATCTGCTCACGCAGGTGGCCGATGAGTGGGTGGGCAACGGCATCAAGCAGTAGGCGGGCGATGAGGGCTGTCGGATGGGTGTTCGCGATTGCCATTATCAGCTCTGTGATCGGGATTGCGTTGGTTTATTGGTTTGCCCTGATGGTATGGGCGCAGATTGGCTTATGGAGACTGTAATGGCGGAAAGACTCGATGTGCGGATTAGCTTCGAGGTGAAGGACTCGAAGGACGGCAGCGATTTCGTGGGCGGCAACTTTTTGTGGTCCGGGGTGCCGTATGAGGCGTTCGTGATGATGGAGAAGAGCTTCAATAGCATGATGAACGGGTGGGCGGATGCGTCGTTGGCGGATAAGAAAGCCAAAGGCAAATGATCATTGCCCGCTCGGGCGGGTGGTGTGCGTGGTTGAGATTGAGCCTGCCGGCGAGCGGCGGGTGATTATTCCGAGGTGAGCGTATGGCGTATACGGAATTGAAGTCAGCGGATAAGCAGGCCCTTAAAACGTACATCAACGCCAACTATGCGGCGCTGGTGACGCAGCAGGACTACAGCGCCATCGCTGATGCACTCAATTTGGCGTCGAGCGGGCCGGCCGTCAATGGGTGGATGACGAGCGTTGGTGCCCAGGTGATCGATGAAGCGTCCAATTGGACGGCGTTCGATACGATGAGCGCTGGAAAGCGGGATAGCTGGAAAATGTTCTTCGCCTTCTCGCGTGACTTCTCACGCGGCAAGGTGCGTTCATGGGTAACTGATATTTGGGGGGCGGCAACTGCTGGAAGCAACGCAGAGTCGATCCTACTGGCGACAGTGGAGCCGGCGACGGTGGCTGAAGTAGTGGTGGGCGGGGCGACACGGGCGACGGGCACGGTGAGTGCGCTTGATCGGAAATGGATCGGGCGGATCAGTGTCTACGATATCGGCGGGATTCTGGCGTCGTGAGTGAGAAGATTAGGCTAGCGATTGGGGTTGCCAGCAGCGGGCAGTGCAAGACGTTCTTCGCGTCGAGTTTGGGTGGGTTGATAGGGGCGGCCGGGAGCATGGCATTCTGGCCGCAGGTATCATCCTTCGAGCTTAGTTTATTTGTGCAGGAATCGAGCGTCATCCACGGCAACAGAGAACGGCTCGTGCAGGATGCTCTTGGGTGGGACGCGACTCATCTACTATTTCTTGATGACGATATGCAGTTCCCGCCGGAAGTGGTGCGGATGCTGTTCACTCGGCGACATCCAATCGTGATTTGCAACTATCCCAGGAGGGGCTTCCCGCTAACGCCTACAGCGGTTCGCATCGACAAGGGTGGGTTCGTTGATCCTTATGGGAGTGGGATCGAGGAAGCCTACTATGGCGGATTTGGGATCGCGTTGATCGAAATGGAAGTGTTCCGCAGGACGGCGCGGCCATGGTTTCTGCCGGAGTGGAAGGAAGAGGGCAATTGCTACACGACTGAAGACCTACCATTCTACGAACGAGCGCGGGCGGCAGGGTTTCGGTGCTGGGTAGACAACGATGCGTCGCGGTTAGTTGGGCATATTGGCATGTGGACATTCCGGTGGCCGGAGAAAGACGCGGGGGATAAGGCAGATGGCAAATGAGCTGAAGTACACGACGGCCGCCCAGACTACGGTTGCGAGTAGTACGGCTACGATTGCGGCGGCGGCTTTCAACGTGGCGAGCGATGCAACGCTGATCCTAACGAGTACGCAGCACTCGAATTTCCCGTGGGCTGATGTCGTGCTGACGTTCAGCGGAACCAATAGCGTGAGCAGCGCCAGCAACTACGTCAATCTGTATCGGCGCGATATGAACATCGACGGCACAGCGGATGCGCCGGTGCCTAATACGCTCTACAACTCGTCAGTACCGTCCTATTATCCGGGCACGTTCGTCGGGGCTTTCCAGGTGCCAGCGTTCACGTCGGCGACGAGCTTTGCGGCGGTGTCGGTGCCGCTGATTGATATTCCCATTACGGCACAGTGCGAGTTCCACATCGAGAACAAGCTCAATGTACCAATCGGCGCCAATTGGGTGCTGAAGGTCACGCCTAAGTCATACGTGCCTGGCGCGTAAGGGCGCATCGTGCCTGCTCTGTTCCTTCCGCAGCGGTGGCGACGGCAGCCGACAGGACTGTCGGTTGAGTTGGATTTAGCACACCCACTTTTGCGCGGCGGGCCGCGTTTCTATAGTTACGGATTTTCAACACGCAATTCAGTTAACGGCGATTTCGGAACAAACTCCGGTGTTTTTCCCGGCTACGTCGGAAGAACTACAACAATATCAATAACAAACAACAGTACTAATTATTTAAGCTGGGCATCGTCGTCATTTTACGATTTGCCTGGTCCTTACACAGCATTCATTCGGCTAATAAGGCACGCGGTTGGCAGTAGTAATTATGACCGAGTGTGGCATCGGGACATCAAAACCACGCCACCCAACGGGGCTTATGGTTTTTTGATTACAGCCAATGCGGACGGTAATCCTAACGGATTGTATTGGTCGCAGTACCAAGGCGGGACATCCAATGCAACGTATCCGCCAACTTGGGGCGCGGTCAGTATTACGGAGTTTGAAACGCATGTCGTCGTAAATACCGGGGCAGCACTAAAGCAATATCGTAACGGCATTGAAGTTTATAGCGGGGCGGTGTCTAGCTTATACCCAACGACAGGGCAATCTCTTACGCTTCGGTTTGGTGCCATATCAGATGGCTCGTTTGCTGCCGGTGCGCCGTGCTCCGTCGAGTTTGTCGGCGTCACGCTAGGGGCCTGGGGCGAATCGGCAGTCCGACAATTCACGTCGGCGCCTTACGATATATTGCGCCCTCAGCGCCGCATCCTCTACTTCGACGCGGCGGCCGGGGGCGGCGACACGCCGATTACGGTCAATGCGGGCAGTGTTACAGTTACCGGCTATGCGCCGACACTGTTAGCGACTGCGCATCAGTACGTCACGCCGCCGGTAGGGTCAGCAACGTTTACCGGTTATGCGCCGACGATACTGAATGGCGCCAGTTTCAATATTACGCCGTCGGTTGGCGCTCTGAGCTTTACTGGCTATGCGCCGACTGCGTTTGTTACTGATCCGCATCCGATAACAGTTCCAGTCGGATCGGCAGCGTTTACAGGTTACACACCAACAGTAAACGTCGCCGGCAATACAAGCATTGCTCCGGCAGTCGGATCAATGACGTTTACCGGCTACGCTCCGGCGTTGCTGGTGACGCTTAATCATTCGATTACGGTGCCGGTTGGGTCGTTCGCCTTTACCGGTTATGCGCCAAGTGTTGTTTCGCCACTTGAATATACGCCTGGCGTTGGAGCGTTGGCGTTAACTGGTTACTCGCCGACAGTGGTCAATACCGGTGATTCGATCTGGCGTGACGTGACTGCTGCGTCGTCTATTTGGACGGACGTAACTCCTGGTTCAACTTCGTGGACGAGCGTTTGACTACTGTTGCAGGAAATCCGGAGCGGGAACGCTACGAACGGATGTGGGGCATTCCGGAGTATCGGGCCATCTCTCCTGGTGAGCAGTTGGCAACAATCTTTCTGATGCAGGCGAAGCCAAAAAAGGGCGCTGAGGTTACTGACTTTGGGTGCGGAACCGGACGCGGAGGGTTGGCACTGCATCGGGCCGGACTGAATGTCAGGCTGACTGACTTTGCCAGCAATTGCCTCGATCCGGAAGTGCGCGAAGCGCTCGGCGACAAGTTCGAGGTTGCTGACCTGACGCAGCCGTTATCGTGGCATTCAGAATATGGCTATTGCTGCGATGTGCTGGAGCATATTTCGACTGCCGATGTGCGAACTGTACTCGGTAACATCCTAGCAACAGCGCAGCATTGCTTCTTCGCTATCTCGACGGTGCCGGATCACTTCGGGCCGGCAACGGGGAGCGGAGCGCTGCATCTGACTGTGCAGCCGTTGTCGTGGTGGCGTGAACAATTGTCGGCGCTAGGGGCGTTGGTGCATTGGGCGCAGGAGGAAGAGTCGTATTGCTGGATTTACTGTACGGCTTGGAAGGATGTTAAAGATCTGATTGACGGCCGGATCAACATCAGTCCGGAGATGTTGGAAGAGCAAGTGCTAACCAACATTCGCGCTGGTTGGCAGATGGCGCAACCGCATCTGCAACAGGAGCGTGAAGTAGTAATGTTGGCAGGCGGGCCGTCGATGAATGATTTTATTGATGACATCAGAAAGCATCGTGAGAGCGGCGCTGCTCTGGTGACGATGAATGGTTCGTATCACTGGGCATTAGAACGCGGTTTAACGCCATCTATGCAGATCGTGTTAGATGCCCGTCAGTTCAATTGTCGGTTTACCAAACCGGTGAACGATCAAACCAAATATCTGATTGCCTCACAGGTGCATCCAGATACCTTGGCTGGTCTGCCGCACGATAATACGTACTTGTTTCACTCTGGCATCAGTGAGACGGCGCAGGAACTTGTACGTGAGAAGTATGGGATTTTTCATCCGGTGCCTGGTGGTTCGACGGTAATGCTGCGAGCGTTGCCATTGCTTTTGATTCTCGGTTTTTCAAAGTTCAGAGTGTACGGTTTTGATTCATGCCTTGCCGGTGATCGGCATCACGCATACGCACAAACAGAGAACGACTCGGAAGTGGTGCTGCCGGTGCGCTGCGGTGGAAGATTGTTTTACTGTGCTCCGTGGATGTTGGCGCAGGCGAGCGAGTTCAGGGAAGTTGTTGGGTTGTTCGGGGATCATTTGCAGATGGAAGTGACTGGCGACGGGCTAATCCGTCATATGCTAGAAACCGGGGCGCAACTTGCATCAGGAGCTTGATAAATGGCTGCATCCGCGTGGTCGATCTACAACGAAGCCAAGAAGTACATGATGGACGGGACACTCGATCTCGATACCAATACTCTGCGCATCAAGCTATGCGGCAGTGCCAGTAATGCGGCGACTTTGACGCTGAGCACATTTGCGTCCATTGGTACCGAAGCGTCTGGAGGGGGATACGGGCACAAGTCGCTGACTGGCGTTTCGGTTACGTCAATTCTGTCGGCCAAGTCGTACTCGCTCGACTGTACTGCGGTAATCTTTTCGGCAGTTGGAACTAACATTACTGGCGTAAAGTTCGCCGTTATTGGCGTTAGTGGTGGCAAGGTGATTGCATATTCCAAGTTATCGTCGTCACAGTTCACGGTAACGGCCGGCAACACGCTCACGATCACGCCGCACACTAACGGAATCTTCTCGGTCGTCTGATATGCCCTACGTTCCCATTGTCGGTTTCGCCCCGGACGCCGATCCGACGACGCCCGGTGTGTTGACTGAGTGTGACGGCTGGATCCCGAGTCCGCGAGGGTTGCACACCGGTTACACGGCTTCGGATGCGGGCGCAGAGGCGCTGGCGAGTGCGTGCAAGGGGTTGTACATCAGCCGACGGAATGACAACACTACGGCGCTCTTTGCGGCCACGGCGACCCGTCTTTATGCGTTGTCTAGCGGGACGTGGGACGACCGCAGTCCGGGGGCGTACAGCAGTGCAACGGCGTGGCGGTTCGCTACCCAGGGCAACATCACGTTGGCGGCGAGTCTCACCAACAAGCTGCAAGCGGCGTCCGGTGATGGCGACTTTGCGTTGGTCACGAATGGTGGAACGGATGCGCCGAAGGCGTCTGTTATCTGCACGTCTCTTGGCTTCGTGATGCTTGGCAATTACGACGACGGCACGGCATACGTTGATGGCTGGTTTTGCAGTGCGCTGCAAAATTATCTGGACTGGGCTCCGGCAGTATCTACGCAGTGTGCCAACGGTCGGCTGCTAGACACGCCGGGACCGATTACGGCGATGCGCACTCTCAATGAGACGGTGATTGCCTTCAAGGAACGGGCGGTCTATCAAGGCACCTACCAGGGACCGCCGGTGATTTGGTCTTGGCGCCTGCTGAGCTCGGACGTGGGCGCCACCGGGCAGGAAGCAGTTGTCGATTTGTACTACGCCTTAGCTTGGCTGGGGTACGACGGCATTTGGCTGATGGGCGGCGACGGTGTACCGCAGAGGATCGACGGCGGCATCAGGGAGTGGCTATTCGGGCGCATCGATTACACGTATCTCAGTGCCGTCAAAGGACTCTACGACCGGCAGCGACAGCTCGTTTATTGGTGGTATCCGACACGGGACGAGGGCAGCGGAGCGCTCGAGCATTACGTCTGCTACAACCTACAGACGAAGAGATGGGGCGCCGGATCGGTGACGATCGAGTGGGCAGCGGAGACGCTATCCACGTCGGAGACATACGCCACTTACTTCGATGGCTTCTCGACGTGGGACAGCATCCCCGATACGACGTATGACTTCGCCGGTTGGTTCGGCAGTGTCCCATACACCAGCGTCGTCAACAGCAGCCACAAGTTGGCGTACCTGGGTGGGGCGGCAAGCACGTCAACGGCTAGGCTTAACCGGTTCGGTGACGAGGCTGGTATCACGTTCATGCGAAGGGTGGCGCCACGGTGGACGCGAGTGCCGACGGCGGCAACACTTGCCTGCGGTTACGTTGCCGACACGGGTGACGCGATGACGGATGACACGCCGGTGACGATGGCGTCGAACCGGTTCGACCTGCACCGGTCGGCACGTTGGCACGACTTCGAGCTCTCGACGACTGGTGATGCCGAGTTTTCCGGGTTGACGCTCGATTACCGGGTGGCGGGCAGAGAATGAGGATCGAGGATCCAGCGGCGCCGATCCAGCAAACCTACCTGCGGCGGGTGGTTGGGCAGTTGAACAACCTGAGCGATGGTCGGATAGCGGCGGTCAACCTGACGGCCAGCAGTGCGCCGACGACGGGCAGCTATGCGGTCGGCGATATCGTGCGCAACAGTGCGCCGGCCGAAGCCGGTAGCGGCGGCAGCAAGTACGTCATCATTGGATGGATCTGCACTGACGACAGTCCGCTGACTTTTTTGGAAATGCGGACACTGACGGGGAATTGATATGCCTGTACCAAGCGCAATCGGTGATCTCAGCACAACGGCAGCATCGAATTCCCCGGCCGGCAGCGAAAGTCTGTCGGGCAGTAACGGACCGGACGATTACCTGCGGGCGCTGTCAGCGTTCATTGCGACGCTGCGGGATAGGAAGATAAGTGATTTCGCGGCAATCGACTCCAGCGAGCTCGCTGGCAAGGTGAACGACGAGACGGGCAGCGGAGCATTGGTGTTCGCCACGTCGCCGACGCTGGTGACGCCGGCGCTTGGGGAGCCTGCTAGCGGTACGCTGACGAACTGCACAATCCCCGTTGGTGGCGTCAGTGGTTTGGGAACGGGTGTAGCGGCGTGGTTGGCGGATCCGACTAGCGCCAAGCTAGCCACTGCCATCACAGACGAGATTGGCACGGCTGGCTCACTGGTGTTCTCTGCCGGCCCGACGTTCACCGGGACGGTAGTGCTGCCTTCGACCACTTCGATCGGCAGCGTTACCAATACCGAGATTGGCTATCTTGCCGGAGTGACATCGGCGATTCAGACGCAGTTAGCCGGTCTTGGCGGGCCAGCCTTCTCGGTCTACAACGCATCCGATATGGCTGGAGCTGGCACTAGTCAGAAGGTAGTTCTCGATACTGAGGTATTCGATACCGACAATTACTTTGACAATGAGGCAAGCGCTGGTAATGGATATCGCTTCAAGCCACTAGTTGCAGGCTATTACCAGATTAATGCCCAGATTACATATAAGTCGCCCGGATCTAATGGGATGATGAAGGCGTCGATTTACAAGAATGGTTCGGCTTACTCCACTACACAGTTTTTAAGCAACGACAACGCCAACTCACTCAATTGCTCAACGGTAGTGTCACTGAATGGCAGTACTGACTATATCGAGTTGTTTGTCGAGCATACCCAAAGCAGCAGGAATACCACCACTGGCGGCGCCACTTTGACATGTATGAGCGGGCATAGAGTGCGAGGATTGTAGTTGCGCTTCATCCCCGCCGATCAGGTGTCCGCAGTGTGGCCGCAGGTGCGGCCATTTTTGTTAGCGGCGCAGGATTCAGGTGGGATCAACATTTTGCCGGAAGAGCTTTACTATGCGCTCCGGCAGAACCTGGCGGCACTCTACCTCTGCGACGCCGGCATTATCGTGGCGCAGAAGATCACCGAGCTGGACGGTTCAATTAGCTGCTTCGTCTGGCTGGCAGCCGGCAGCCTGTCGCCGCACGCTGAAGACTGCCTGCGTCTGCTGGAGCGTCTGGCGAAGGGCATAGGCGCCAAGCGTCTGCGGATGCGTAGTCCGCGACGGTGGGACAGGGCGTTGCATGGGTACTGGAAGCCGTACGAGACTATTTACGAGCATGAGCTAACGGGGGCTGAAGATGCTGCAAAGTCTGATTAAGTTACTGTGGGTCGGTCCCCGCACGATGCTGGGTGGTGGCGGGGGCAGTGGTTCGAACGTAAGCAAGTGGGAACCGTTGGCCGAGCTACGCGACTATCACCCGGAAGCAATTTCGGCAGCGGCGCAACTAGCGGCGAAGCCATATACGCCATATCCGTATCAACGTGTAGCCGATATCAATCCCATTCAGCAGCAGGGGCTGCAGACGGTAATGGACCTGGCGGTGACGGGGACGCCAAGCACGAACGCCGCTCAGAATGTGACGCTGAACACGCTCACCGGCGGTTACGCCAATCCTTACGCCAACATGGCGACCGAGATCGCCGGCAACCCGTACATGCCGATGGACAACCCCTATTTGCGGGGGGCGATCCAATCCGGGCAGCAGGATCTTGCTAACGCCTACGGCAGAGGAACGGCGGCACAAACCGACGCAATGGCGGCGTTGTCGCACACCTACGGCGGCAGCGCCCATCAGGACAGGATCACGCAGAACCAGGATCAGTTGGCGAAGGCGCTTAGTAGCGTCGAGATGCAATACGGTTTGCCGGCCTACCAGCAGGCGGGGCAATTGGCTGAGAGTGCGATCAATCGAGGAACGCAGGCGCAGCAGACCGACATTGCTAGAGCGGCGCAAGGTTGGGAAGCGGAGCGAGCTCGGCAGATGTCAGCGATTCCGCAAGCCTGGCAGAACTACGGGCAGCAGATGGGCGCCGGACAAGCGCTCACCAGCGTCGGGGATGTCTACCAGAACCAGACGCAGAACCTGCTCAACCAGGCTTACCAAGACTGGTCGGGCGCCCAGCAGTATCCGCAACAGCAGCTTGAGAATTTCCTGTCTGCCCTCGTCCGTGGCAGCGGCGGCTTCGGCACCAACACGGCGACCAACGTGACGCAACAGGCATGGTCGCCGGCGAGCTCGCTGCTGGGTGCCGGACTGATGGGCTATGGTCTGCTGAATCCGGGGAAATGACATGGGCTTTGCTGCTCCAGTAGTAGCGGCGGCACTGACCGCCGAAGAGATTGCGGCAGCGGTGGCGGCGGCATCGGCTGCAGGTGAGGCGATACCGTTCGCCACTGCGATGGGCGGGGCGAGCATGGGTTCGCTTGCCGGACCGGAATTGACCGCTGCTTATATGGCGGCGAACGCTCCAGCCGAACAAGGGTTGATGGGAATGCTCGGCGGTGGCATGAGCAGTCTAGGCAAGGCGTTTAGCGGACTGCCGCCAGGTGCTCAGTCGGCGGCGATGCAGGGCTTGCTCGGTGGCCAGCAACAGCAACCGCCGCCGCAGGCAGTGCCGATGCGGCAACCACCACAGGCGCCACCTCCGCAGGTGATTTCGGCGTACAACCAGCCGCCAATCAAGGCGCCCGGAGTGGCAGGACTGCTTAATCTCGGGCCGGACGACGAGCGGCGTCGCCGCATGATGAGGGGTGCGTACTGATGGCGACTAATCTCGGGTTCGGGAAACAGGGTTATGCAACGACGCCAATAGCTACCGGATCGTTTCGCGGCAACAGCTATCAAGGCCCGTGGTATGCCGGCAGTTATACGCCGAGTTTGGAGCGTCTGCAGGCAAGGCAGGAAGCTGGGATAACTGATCCGTGGCAACTGAAAAATCTCTGGAAGGATAACCCGTGGGGAATGAGCGATGGTCGGGTGATGGATATCGCCACGGGCAAGCGATCTCTGGCTGAAGTGCTGGCGCATGGTGGCGACACGAAAGGCGTGCAGTACACGCCGCAGCAATTGACTGAGATACAGCAAGCGCTTTTCCCGATGCTGCAAGCCGGGCAGGTTGGTGCGCTCGATCGCACTCAGGCGAACAATCTGCGTCGATTCGGCAGCTTGACTGCACCACAGACGGCGCAGCAGGTAATCCCGGAGAGCGAAAAGCCGTATTACGGCGTTACCGATCGTCCAGACGTTCTAGACATGAATCCGGCAGCAGTAGAGGCGAGGCGGGTGTCTGCACTTCGCGACATGATCAGCAGCGGTAGTTGGGGGAATTACCAGCCGATTCCGCAATACGCATCGCTTTTTGGTGATCAATCTGGAGGCGGCGGGCAGCAGACCAACGGTATCGGCACTGGGACAGGCAATAGTGATTATTTGAATATTGATCCGCTTGCTAACAATGGTGTGATTTTCACTAACAATCAATCTGGCACCAACACTAAGCGCAAAGTCGGCACTGCCGACAATCCACTGCCAGGAGAGAACTGGGTTGACATGGACGGCGACGGGCGGCCGGATACGATGGTGCCGGCCGGTGAAGATTCCGGCAACCCGAACAGCACGGGCACCGGCACTAGTGGCACGACGACATCATCGACTGCCCGCACTCCATTTGCACTGAGCGCTGTTGACTATCGGATCAATCCGATACTCGGGCAGCAGTTCGACAACCTAGCGACGCTGCCGAAGCCGGGACCGACGGGGATGCCGTTTTGGGCGGCACAGGCGCCGACGGCGAACCAACTTCACGGCTTCTACCCAGCGAATTACTTCCCCGGACAGTTGGGTGGAGAGTCGATGCCGCACATTGCCGGACGTGGCACCAATCTCGGTTTTGGCACCATGTACGGCTACCCGATGGGCGGAACGCCGCAGGGAGTGGCGCCACAGACGCAGGCTAGCGGGATCAGGGCGCCGACGAACTTAGGATTTACGTCGCGAGGCTACATACCGAGCGTGACGAGTGCACCACCGGCTAGGCAAGGGCAGGCGCCTGGCGGAACTTGGGAAGGCGGCGGCACTGGTGGCGGCGGTGGTGGCAATTATCGTCCTGGCACTACCGGCAATGAGCAAGTTCCGAACACGCTGGAGGGTGGTGGTACTGGCGGCGGTGGTACTGGTGGCGGTGGTGCGGTTGACTTTGGCCCCGTCGGCAACAATCCGTTGCCGGCCAGCGGTACGGGAACCATGCCGAACCTGGCGACACTGTTTGCCAACTTGCCTAAGTCGGCCAATCTGCCGCAGACCGCTGAGGGGATTCAGCAACTATTGCGGTCAGGCAATTCGTTCTATACGCCGTTCCAGACGGCCGTCCAGTATTCGCCGGACCAGATCCAGAAACTCTACTCGATGGGTGTGCCGTTGCAGCTCGGGGAAACGAGCAATTGGCTGTACGGCAACAACATCTACGAGACATCGGGCGACAACATCGGCGGCAAGATGACGCCGCAGCAGTACGTGTCGATGGTGCAGGCGCTGCAGGCGCAAGGGCTGGCGATGCCGCGAGAAGCGAACTGGCTGAGCAAGCTAACTGCGATGCCGGAAGCGCAGTGGGGAACGACGCTCAATCCGGGCACCGGAACGCCGTGGGGTGGCACTACCACTTCGCAGACGCCATGGTGGGCCAGTCTGACAACGGGGACAGGAAATGGCTGATGGACTAGGACTGTTGCAAGACCCGGAAGAGCTCCTGCGCCGACTGACGATGGTGTCGGACGAGGATCGGGCAGCGGCCAAGCGTGCGGCGTTGATGCAGGCCGGATTGGCGATGATGGCTGGGCGAGGGAACGCGATCCAAAACATCGGCATGGGCGGCATGGCTGGACTGAACGCTTACCACGGTATGTTGCAGGGATCCCAGGAATCCGCGTTGAACAAGGTGAAGCTCTATCACCAACTATTGCAGATGCGGCAGGAGCAGGAGAAGCAACAACAGCAGGTGCAGGAACGGGCACGGCAAGAGCAAATGCGAACGGAGATGGGGCAGGCGTTCCAGCCGTTCGATGCCATCGGACGATTCCAAGATGCGCCCGACTCGCCGCCACCGGTTCAGCAACAGGGCGGCGTGACGACCTATCCGCTAGAGGGGCGTCCGTCGGATCGTGACATCTCGTCCTTTGCCCGTGGTGTGGAGCAGCAGGCAACGCAGTATCCGGCCGATCTACAGAAGCGGATTGCGGGAGTGTTTGGTCGATATGCGCCTGAGAAATTGACTGCTGACATGGTTAAGCTGTTGTCGCCGGCAGAGCGAAAGGCAGAAACCAATATCGAGAAGTTGATCGTTGCGAGGGATCGTCTGCCGCCTGGTGATCCGAATCGGGCGCTGTATGACAAGATGATCGAGAAGGAAGTTGCCGCCAAGCAACCGGACCGAGCGCGGTTCGGGGGTGGTGGCAATGTGATGGTGGATTATCAATACGACCCGGAAAGAAAATTAGAGGGCAAGAGACATCCAACGAATCCCGATTATGTGGAGATGGGCACTAGTCAAGCTGTTGCCAGTGTTCATGTCTCACCGACGATGCAGAACTTGCAAGAAAGTGCGCAAAGCAAGGTTGTTGGTGAAGGTCTGGGCAAGATGCGAGTTGTACTAAACGAAGATGAGATGAAGTCGCACACCAAGTTGGCGCAACTAGAGCGAATGGAGCAATTGCTGCAAGGCGTCGATACTGGGCGACTGACGCCGGCATTTACCGAAGTGGCAGGCATTGCGCAATCGTTCGGGATAACACTGGATCCGAAGTTGGCAGAGAAAGATGCGGCCACCTCGCTGTCGCGGGAAATGGCATTGCAAGCTCGCAATCCTGCCGGTGGTGCCGGTATGCCTGGCGCAATGTCGGATGATGACCGCCGATTCCTGCAATCGATCGTCCCTGGGCTGGCGCAAACGTCGGAAGGCAGACGGTTGATCATCGACACCAACCGGAAGTTGGCGAAGCGCAGTATCGAGATTGCCCGCATTGCCCGCAAGTATGCGCAGGATCACGGCGGCGTCATCGATGATGGCATTTATGAAGAGTTCGCCAAGTTCGCTAATGCGAATCCGCTATTCCCTAAGTTGCCAACGGCGCCAGCAACTAGAGGCGGCGGCGGATTCACTATCCAAAGGACTGAATGATGGCAACGTTCGTCATCGGCACTCCAGACGGGAAGAAGTTCGAGATTTCAGCGCCGGAGGGAACGCCGGAAAAGGACGTGCTTGAATACTTCCGGTCGATAGCCGATACGGGAACGCTGGAAAGTCTAGCCATCGGTGCCGGACGCACCTTCACGCAGTTGGGAAGGGGTGCGCAGCAGGCGTGGTATGCGGTTACTGGTGACGAGGAAAAGCAGAAGGCGCTAAAGCAGCAGACAGAAGAGGAAGGCAAGTTCTACGGGCAATTGCAGGCAACGCACCCGATTGCTACGGGCGTCGGTGAGGCGTTGCCATACGTCGCTGGATTGCCTGCTACCGGCACTGCGATGGGGGCTGCTGCTGTTGGCGCTGTTCCTGGCTTGCTGGAGTACGGAACGCCGGAAGAGAAGTTGAAGCGGGCGGCGATAGGAGGTGTTGCCGGTGCTGCTGGTAATACGATTGGCAAGCTGCTCGTTCGCGGTCAGACGCCGGCTTCGCAAGCGAGCAAAGGCTTTGCCAAGCTCACCGGCGGGCAGGAGTCTGGCAGTACGCCGGTACAGACCGTTGAGTCGGTGCTGCAGCGTTTGCCTGGATCGTCTGGTCGTATGTCGAAGGTCTATGAGCCACAACAGCAAGCGATAAACAAAGCAGCGTTGGAGCGTTCAGGACTAGAAGCCGCTGGCAAGGTTACGCGGGAAATGCTCGACACTGGCGTTGAGACGGTTGGCGGCAGGATTGGCGATGCAGCGAAGAAGATTCCGCTGGTTCAGATTGATGACATTGCGCTCAATCGTCTGGCCGAGCTCGAACGTAGTTACGGAAAGCTGTTGGACGCACAGCAAAAGCCGGTTTTCAAGGCGATGATCGATGACATCATCGATCGTTCGGTGAATGGGCGTTTGACGGGTGAGGCGTATCAGAACATTCGCAGCTTGCTCGGCGAGACGGTGCAAGGCATGTCGGGAGCACAGAAACATGCCTTTAAGGGCTTGCAGAAGACGCTAGACGACGCTGCTGTGCGCTCTGCTACCGGGGATGTTGCCAAGAGCTTGTTGTCGGCCCGTGGTCAGTATCGCAACCTGAAGTCAATCGATGATCTGTTGACGCCGGCCGGCAATATCTCAGCCGCACGGTTGGCGACTCGCGGCACGAAGCCTGGCAAGCTGTCGCCAAGCATGAGCGAAGTGGCGAAGTTCGCCAACGTCGTCAAGGCACAGATTCCCGACTCGGGGACTGCACAGCGTAGCTTCTGGACCGACTTGCTTACCAAGCCGATGGGCGATCTTTCATTGATGCACTTGCTCGGCGCCACTGGTGTGCCGGCAGGAGTCGCCCAGGTGGCAACCCGTGCGCCAGTGCGTAACCTGCTGGCCGGCGGTTTGGTCGAACTGTCGCCGGAGATGGCGGCAAAGTCTCTCGCCGGCTATACGCTGGAGGAATGGCTCAAGAAGGGTGGCGGTCTACTTGGCGCCGGTGCAGCAGGCGCTTTAACACAGTAGATATTGGACTGAACAGCCACCACTCGGCACGGGGGAAGAAGCGTCGAGTGATCCACAGCGCCACCGATAGCACGATCAGCCAATAGATCGGCGCCAGTAGCGGTCCGAGGATGAACTTCCATTCAGATGGGTTCATGTCCTTTCTCCGTTGTTCTCCGTATTCCCATTTTATCACCGGCTATGAGATGGATGGCGACTCGCGAACGCTCGCGCAACTGGAGGTTGAGGTACGTCATCTCACGTCGGCAGTGTCACGCCTGGAGGGAGAACTTGAGCTTTATACTCGACTATCCAGATTCCGCCCGGTGGAATTGGCAGTGTGGGGCGTCGTCTCCGTGATCGTCAGCACGCTGCTCGCCGCCGGCATCAACTCACTGTTCCTTCGCTGACATGGCACTCTTACGGTGGCAGACGATTCGTTGGGTGCTGGCGCTGATGCCGTGGGCGGGCATTGTGTTAGGAGTGTGGTGGGCGCTCGAACCATTGCCGATGAAACCGTTGTATGTGGCGCCCAGATTCACCAGTGTTCCGGTAGTGAGCAAGGCAGAAGCGGAACAGTACGCGATCGATGAGGCGGTGGGCGGCACTGTCGTCTATCGCTTCTCGGAAGGGTGCATCGATAGGCGCTTCACCGGGACCATGCGCAGGGCCTGGGTCAATGCGGCCCTTGTGTGGCACGCACCTGACCTGCCGACGGTATTGAGCGAGCAAGAAAGATGCTTCGCGGCGTCGATGGCGATCGAGGTGCCGACGAGCTCGCCGTCACGCAGTTTCACTTACGTTCACGAATTGGTGATCGACTTGAATCCACTGAGGGATGGCGTGATCAAGTATCCGCCCATCCCGTTGCGGATACTGTCTCCCGAAGATGCGGTAAAGCGAGGGAAGTGACATGGGTCTATTGGACATCGGCCAGTTAGGCGCCGTGATGGAAGAGCAGTACAAGCGTCGGCTCGCCAACTTCGTCAATGGGCTATTGAATCCGGCCGCTACCTACAAGCAAGCAAAGGAGGGGCTACAAAAGTACAACAAGGAGTCGGCTGCCGACATCGAGTATTCGTTGTTCGGGGCATTGCCGGAGGGCCGGCAAGCGGCTGAGAAGCGCACGCCGATGCTCGGTGGTCCGGAAGCTAACTTTGCTGGCGGGGCGCTAGGTGGGGTGATTCGCCCCCTCTGGCATGGGTCTCCGCACAAGTTCGACAAGTTCAGCCTAGAGAAGATCGGGACGGGGGAAGGCGCACAGGCGTATGGGCATGGGGGATATTTGGCCGAGAATCCGGCGGTTGCAAAGGAATACTCAAAGTTAGTGCCGGATTCTTTACCGCCTCCGCGTCGGGCCTTTCGTGGACAGGAACTTACGCCCGGAACGCCCGAGTATCACGCTGGCACACTGTTGGAAAAAGGAACTTTAGCGCAGGCGAAAAAAGATCTTACTCGCTGGATTCAGGAAGGCAACGCCAGGCCAGAGCGTGCAAAAGAAGTGCAGGGTTGGCAGCGCTCACTTGATTTGTTGAACCAAGCGAAGTCGAAGGCCGATTTCAAGGTGTTGCCTAGAGAATCCAACCTCTACAAAGCCGAGCTTCGTTGGCCGGACGCTGCCAGGGAGGCGAGTGATCCGCTCGGGCCGCAACACTTCCTCGATTGGGACAAGCCGCTCAGTCAGCAGCCGGAATCGGTGCGGAAGGCATTTGAACCGATTGTGAAGCCAATTCGCAATGAAATGGCGAAGCCTGCTAATGCTTCGTGGGGTGATTTGGCAGCGCCACAGTCATTTGATCCTACTGGGCGCGAATTGCTCGGCTTGCTTTCCGATAACAGTGGCAAGATGACCGCTCAAACGGTTCTTGCTGGTGGTCGAGGTCCGGATGTTTCTGTCAAAGCGTTAAAGATGGGCATCCCCGGCATTCGCTACCTGGACGCATCCTCCCGTGGTGCCGGGAAGGGGACCGCCAACTATGTCGTCTTCGATGACCAGTTGATCAACCTGCTGGAGCGCAACGGCCAGCCGATCCAGCCGCAGGGACTACTAGCGCCCAAGCATCCGGCGCCCCAGGATGCAGCGCTGGAGACGGCTAGGCAGAACGCCGTCAAACTGCTCGGGCTACCGGAGACGAATACGTCGATGGATCGGGCGAGGGCGATGGGGTTTACAAGAGATGTTTATCATGGGACAGGAGCAAAGACCAAAGAAACGCCAGACATAAAGTCATTTAATGTCTCAGAACCAATATTTGGAGAATCCGGAGTGTATGTAAGTCCGGACACCGGAATGGCAAATGCGTTTGCATACAATTATCAGAACAAAATAGGCGCTGTGTATCCGTTAAAACTTCGTGAAGATCCTGCTAAGATCAGTGAGACATTAAATCAAATTCGTAACAAAGAGATTGTAGTAAAAGATCCATCATTATTGCGCTCCCGCTTCGCCGCCTTCGATCCTGCCCGCAAAGACGAGTCGGATTTGCTCGCCGGACTGCTCGCCGCCGGGATCAGTGTGCCGACGCTCTATGGACTGCTGAGTAACTACCCGGCCGAGTAGCATGATCGACGTTAACCTAGAGCTGTTGCGGATAGCATCGCTCAGGAAGACGCCTGATTCGATCCTCGGCCAGTACATCAAGCCGATGCAGGAAGCTCTGCACCGGTTTTCGATCCGCTCCCCCCGTGCTGTCGCCGCCTTCCTCGCCACCGTCGCCCATGAGTCTGGCGGCTTCCGGCACGTCGAAGAGATTGCCGACGGCAAGGCGTATGAAGGGCGTCTAGACCTAGGGAACACCGTTGCCGGCGACGGCCCCAGGTTCAAGGGCAAAGGTCTCATCCAGCTAACGGGCCGTGGTCACGTTCAGGCACTCGCCGACTATTACGGCATGTCGCTGGACCAGGCAGAAGCCTGGCTGGTGACGCCCGAGGGCGCTAGCTACTCCGCTGCCTGGTACTTCGCTTTCAGGCGTCCTGAGTGCTTGCGGCAGGCTGAGGCGAACGACTTTGCCGGCGTGACCAGGGCGGTGAACGGCGGCATGAACGGCTGGGACGACAGGAAGACTCGCTATGACGCTCTGATGGCTGCCCTTGAGCGGGCAGAGCAGGAGCCGGCACCCGTCGAAGATCGCAGCATTCAGCATCAACCGGAACCCGAGGCAAAGCCCATGACGCCGCTACTCGTCCCCGTTCTGCTGCAAGGTCTGCAGGCAGCTCTTCCGGTATTGAGCAAACTCTTCCAGCAAGACCCGAAGAAACTGGCAGCGACGGAAGCAGCATCGGCAGTCATTCAGACGGTTGTGCAGGCAACGAACAGCGCCAACGGGCAGGA
>Ga0224500_10000708_pt1 | contig 21696 bp, 18 predicted proteins | sample SF_Oct11_sed_USG_FD_168126 | JGI IMG/M metagenome (GOLD analysis project Ga0224500, IMG submission 168126) | Sediment microbial communities from San Francisco Bay, California, United States - SF_Oct11_sed_USGS_4_1 | ecosystem: Environmental > Aquatic > Marine > Sediment | place: USA: California... | reverse complement strand
CAAGGACGATTTGCCGCGGACCGACGCGCGTGCATTCTCGATCGATGATTCGGCGACGACCGAGATCGACGATGCCCTGTCGGTGCAGGGCTTGGGCACGGGCACGGTCGTGCTGGGCATCCACATCGCCGCGCCAGCCCTTGCGCTCGCCCCGGGCAGCGAGCTCGACAAAGTGGCCGCGCAGCGCCTGTCGACGGTCTACATGCCCGGCTGGAAACTGACGATGCTGCCCGACGCGGTGGTCGAGGCTTACACGTTGACCGAAGGGCGTGACTGCCCGGCCGTGAGCCTTTACCTGACGATCGACGAGGCCACGCTCGAGCCTCGCGGCCACGAAACCAGGCTCGAGCGCGTGCCGGTCGTGGCAAATCTGCGGCACGACAAGCTCGATACCGTGGTCACCCCGGCCGCGCTGGACGGCACGACGCCGCTCGTTGTGCCGTTCGCTGCCGAACTCGCATTCGTCTGGCGTCTGGCCAAGGCACTGAAGGCGCGACGCGAGGCGGTGCGGGGCAAACCCGAGAACTTCAACCGCCCGGACTATGGATTCAAGCTCGAACGCGCCGCTGGCGACGATGGCGAGCCGCGCGGCGACGAGCGGGTGGCGATCGTGCCGCGCCAGCGTGGCGCGCCGCTCGACCTGATCGTGGCCGAGGCGATGATCCTGGCCAACAGTACCTGGGGCGGCTGGCTGGCGGAGGTCGGAGTGCCGGCGATCTACCGCAGCCAGGCGGGCCTCGCACCGGGCATCAAGGTACGCATGGGCGTCAAACCGCTGCCGCACGCCGGGATGGGCGTGCCCCAGTACATCTGGGCGACGTCCCCGTTGCGCCGCTATGTCGATCTGGTCAACCAGTGGCAGATCATTGCGTGTGCCCGCCATGGCCGCACGGCAGCGCTGGCGGCGCCGTTCAAGCCCAGGGACGCGACGCTGTTCTCGATCATCTCGGCCTTCGATGCGACCTACGCGGCTTACAACGACTTCCAGCATGGGATCGAACGCTACTGGACGATCCGATGGCTCGCGCAGCAGGGCGTGTCCGAACTGGACGCCAGCGTGATGAAGGACGGCCTCGTGCGCGCCGACGCACTGCCGCTCGTGTTCAAGGCCATCGGCTGTGAACCGCTGCCCCGCGGCACGCACGTGCGAGTGCGCATCACCGGCACCGACGCGCTGACGCTCGAGGTACACGCCAGCCTGGTCGCACGACTCGATGACGCGCCGCCACAGGCCGTGGCGGCCGAGGACGAGGCAGACGATGCCGAGCAGGCCGAGCCGCTGGCGCTGGCGATCGACGTCGGCGATGGCGACGCGACCGAGGCGGCCGAGCCTGCGCCGTCGCCTGCTTGAGGCGCGAGCATGGCCCGGCGCGAGTACATCAACAGCCGCATCATGAAGTTGCGCGCGGAGAAGCGTGCAACGCAGAAGTGGCGCTTCACGACGCTGCACTGGGCCGTTCTGCTCTCGCTCGCGGTCCACGCCTTTCTGCTGACGATCCGTTTCGTCGACCCGGAGCGTTTCAACCGCATGTTCCAGGACACGCCGCTCGAGGTGATCCTGGTGAACGCGAAGTCGCAACTGCCACCGGCGCTTGCCCGGGCCATCGCTCAGGCCAACCTGGCGGGCGGCGGCGAGGCCGCTGCAGGTCGTGCCACCTCGCCCCTGCCGCCGGCGCCGACCGTGGAGACGGGCGATTCGCTCGAGGAAGCGCGGCGCCAGATCGAGCGGCTGCAGGAGCAGCAGCAGCAGTTGCTGGCGCAGATCCGGCGCGAGATCGCGTTGCTGCCGCCGCCCGACCCCGCGCGCGAGGCAGGGACGCCCGAGGAGCGCGCCCGCGAAGAGCGGCGGCGGCAACTGCTGCGGCTGCTCGCCGAGATCGAGAAGCGCGTCAACGAGGAGAACGCGCGGCCGAAGAAGCGCTACATCAGCCCGGCCACGCGTGAGGCCGACTACGCGATCTACTACGACGCGCTGCGGCGAAAGATCGAGGAGCGCGGCACGCGCGACTTTCCCGAGTACCAGGGCCGCAAGCTGTACGGCGAGCTGACGATGAACATCACCGTCGATGCCCAGGGCCGCGTGGTCGAGGCCGACGTGGTGCGGCCATCGGAATCGCGCGTCCTCGACCGGCGAGCGATGGCGATCGTGCGTGCGGCGGCACCGTTCGGTCGTTTCTCGGCCGACATGCGGCGCCAGACCGACCAGATCGTCGTCACCTCGCGCTTTCGGTTCACGCGCGACGAAGGCCTGGAGACGACCTTGAGCCAGAGCGTCAGATGAGCGCCACCCCCGAGCCGCGCCGCACACGGCGCCCGGGCGCCGTCTACGTCGCGAGGTCGCCCGAGTGACCCGGTCACGCGTCCTCTTGGGCCATGTCGGCCGACTGCTCGCGCTCGTGCTGCTGGCGGGCCTGGGCCTGCAGTTGTTTTTCGTCGCGCGCATCGCGATGATGGCCGTCGTCGACCCGCAGTCGACCTCGTTCCAGCGCAGCGAGGCCTGGCGCCTGCTCACCGAAACCGGCCGCATCACCTGGGGCCAGCAATGGGTGGACGACTCGCAGATTTCGCCCAACCTCAAGCGCGCGGTCATCGCGAGCGAGGATGCCGCATTCGCGGAACATTCGGGCGTCGACTGGGACGCGATCGAGAAGGCCTGGGAGAAGAACCAGCGTGCGCAAGCCATCGCCGCGCGCCGCAGCGAGCAGCTCGCTCGGCGCGCGGCGAGGCCCAACGCGCCGCCGGTGCTATCGCCGCCGCGCGTGCAGGCCAAGGTGATCGGCGGCTCGACGATCACCCAGCAGCTCGCGAAGAACCTGCTGCTGTCGAGCGAGCGCACGCTCGCGCGCAAGGGCCAGGAGTTCGTTCTGACGTTCGCCCTGGAGGTCTGCCTGTCCAAGCGACGGATCCTCGAGATCTACCTGAACAGCGTGGAGTGGGGCGAAGGCCTGTTCGGTGCGCAGGCCGCGGCACGCTATTACTACCGCGTCGATGCGGCGCGGCTCGGCGCGTATCCCTCGGCCCGCTTGGCCGTGATGCTGCCCGCGCCGAAGCGCTTCGAGAAACGCCCGGGGTCCGGATACCTCGCCGAGCGTGCAGGCACGGTGGTCGCACGCATGGGCGCGGTCGAACTGCCGTGACTCTGCGGCGGCCGCGTGATTACCGATTCGCGACCCCCCCTCTGCTTCCCCTAGGATTGCGCATGCCCGCGATGGACCCTGCCGCCGAGATCGCTGCCGCAGCGGCGCGACTGATCGTCGAGGACGGCATGGAGTACGGCCCGGCCAAACGCCGCGTTGCGCGTGACCTGGGTGTGACGCGAGGCCGCGACCATGCTTTGCCAAGCAACGAGGCGGTGGAGGACGAGGTGCGGGCGTATCTGGCGCTGTTTCACGCCGACACGCAGCCCGCAGAACTGGCGGCGCTGCGGCGCGTTGCCCTGCGCTGGATGCAGCGCCTTGCCGAATTCCGCCCGCACCTGGGTGGCGCGGTTTGGCGCGGCACGGCCACGCGGGCCTCGGCCATTCACCTCGACCTGTATGCCGACGACAGCAAGGCGCCCGAGATCGCGCTGATCAACCTCAGGGCGGCCTACGGCGTGTCCGAGGGCGGCACCGGCCGGCGTGGCGAGCCTCGCGTGGTGCTCACGGTGGGCGAGCGATGCGCCGAGATCGACGACAGGGTCACGCTGCACCTGGTCGTGCACGATCACGATGACCTCCGCGGCGCGCTTGTCCCCGATGCCCAGGGGCGAACCTGGCGTGGGGACACCAGGGCGCTCCAGCAGTTGCTGGCGGCAAGCGCATGAAAAGGTCCGAAAACGGAAGCCGCCGCTGGATCCTCGCGTCCGGTCTGGGCGTCGCGGCCGCCGCGGCGGGGGCCGGGTGGGCCCTGTGGCGCTTGCAGCGGACCGGCGAGGAAGACATCGCGCCGCTGTGGTCGATGGCGTTCGACACGCCCAGCGGTGGTCACATTGAGATGGCCTCTCTGCGCGGCCGGCCGCTGCTCATCAACTTCTGGGCCACCTGGTGCGCACCCTGCATCCGTGAGATGCCGGCGCTCGACCGCTTCGCGCGCGAATTCGCCGGTCGAGGCTGGGTGGTGTTCGGTTTGGCGGCCGACAGCGCCGACATGGTGCGCGAGTTCCTCTTGCGCACTCCGGTGTCGTATCCGATTGGACTTGCGGGCTTCGGCGGCATTGAGTTGTCCCGACGGCTGGGCAATCAGGAAGGCGGCCTGCCGTTCACGGTGCTCATCGACCGATCGGGGCGCGTCGCCCGCCGACATGTCGGCGAACTCCAGCCCGAACAGTTGAGGAGCTGGGTCGAGGGTATCTCTTGAGCTAATTTCGCCCAACTGGCAGGCAACCGCTGCCAAATGGACTTGGTTTTGGCGTAGAGTGCGGCCCTTCGCGTCCTAGCTAATGCGGCGCGTCTCGCCGTAGCGGCGTGACCTTGATGTGCGTTGGGAGCCCATACGAAGCCGTTTGGGCGGCGTTCGAGGCGGCAGACCTCACGGAGGCAACAACAAATGGACTTGCGCAAGCTCAAGACCCTGGTCGACCTGGTGTCCGAGTCGAACATCTCCGAACTCGAGATTACCGAAGCGGAGGGCAAGGTGCGCATCGTCAAGGCCGTGCCCGGCGCCTCTGTGCCGCTGGCCGCGCCGCTGGTGATGGCCGCGCCAGTGTCCGCAGCTGCGGCTGCACCGCACACCGCGGCCGACGCCGCGGCGGCAGGGGGCACGGTCGGATCGGCTCCAGCCGACGACGGGCATATCGTCAAGTCGCCGATGGTCGGTACGTTCTACCGCTCGGCCAGTCCGGGAGCCAAGCCACTGGTCGAGGTCGGCCAGAGCGTCAAGGCGGGCGATGCGCTGTGCATCATCGAGGCGATGAAGATCATGAACGAGATCGAGTCCGATGAAGGCGGCACGATCACGCGGATCATGGTGGAAAACGGCCAGCCAGTGGAGTTCGGCCAGGCTCTGTTCGTGATCGATCGGCGCGGGTGATGAGGCCCACCCCTGCAGTGGCCTTGGGCCGCGCCCCCTCAATGGGGCAGCGCTTTCGGACCGTCAGAGCCGGATCCGCGGCGATTGCTTGGGCGGAACCACTGGGCAGCGCCCAGCCGGGGGCCTGACCATGTTCAAGAAGATCCTGATCGCCAATCGCGGGGAGATTGCGCTACGCATTCAGCGCGCCTGTCGCGAAATGGGCGTCAAGTCGGTGGTCGTCTATTCGGAGGCGGATCGCGACGCAAAGTACGTCAAATTGGCCGACGAGGCGGTTTGCATCGGCCCGGCACCTTCGGCGCAGAGCTATCTCAACATGCCGGCGATCATCTCCACGGCCGAGGTGACCGACGCCGAGGCCATCCATCCCGGTTACGGGTTCCTGTCCGAGAACGCCGATTTTGCCGAGCGCGTGGAACGCAGTGGCTTCGTCTTCATCGGACCGACCCCTGAGTCGATCCGCCTCATGGGCGACAAGGTGTCGGCCAAGCAGGCGATGATCAAGTCGGGCGTGCCTTGTGTGCCCGGCAGCGAGGGCGCCCTGCCGGACGACACGAAGGAAATCATTCGCCAAGCCCGCGCGATCGGCTATCCGGTGATCATCAAGGCCGCTGGCGGCGGCGGCGGGCGCGGAATGCGCGTCGTGCATACCGAAGCTGCGTTGCTGCACGCGGTGCAGACCACGCGAGCGGAGGCGGGCGCGGCTTTCGGCAACCCGGCCGTCTACATGGAGAAGTTCCTCGAGAACCCGCGCCATGTCGAGATCCAGGTGCTGGCCGACGAGCACAAGAACGCAGTCTGGCTCGGTGAGCGCGACTGCTCAATGCAGCGCCGCCACCAGAAGATCATCGAGGAGGCGCCGGCGCCGGGCATTGCGCGTCGCGTCATCGAGCGCATCGGCGACCGATGCGCCGCCGCCTGCAAGAAGATCGGCTACCGTGGCGCGGGCACCTTCGAGTTCCTATACGAGAACGGCGAATTCTTCTTCATCGAGATGAATACGCGCGTGCAAGTCGAGCATCCGGTCACGGAGCTCGTGACCGGCATCGACATCGTGCAAATGCAGATCCACGTGGCTGCCGGCGGGAAACTGCCGTTCACACAGCGCCAGATCGAGATGCGCGGCCACGCCATCGAGTGCCGGATCAACGCCGAGGACCCGTACAAGTTCACACCCTCGCCTGGCCGCATCACGATGTGGCACCCGCCGGGCGGGCCGGGCGTGCGCGTCGATTCGCACGCCTACACGAACTACTTCGTGCCACCGAACTACGATTCGATGATCGGCAAGATCATCGTGCACGCCGACACGCGCGAGCAAGCGCTGGCGCGCATGCGCACCGCGCTGTCGGAGACCGTCGTCGAAGGCATCTCCACCAACATCCCGCTGCACCGCGAGCTGATGGTGGACGCCAAGTTTGTCGAGGGCGGGACGAGCATCCATTACCTCGAGGGCTGGCTGGGCCAGCACAAGCGATGACCCGTACTCAGGTCGTCGTAGGCCGTTTTCGCCTTGGATCCGCCTGATGCTGGCCTGACCGGAATGCAAGAGCTGGTGTTGCGAGTTGCCGAACGACTGGTCGAGCCGGTCAGCGATGCGCTCGCCGACGAGCTCGGCGCCTTGGCGGTCTCGGTGGAGGACGCCGATGCGGCCGGCGGTGCCGAGCAGGCGCTCTTCGGCGAGCCCGACCTGCCCCCGCAGCGCGCAGCCTGGCAGCGCTCGACGGTGCGTGCGCTGTTCACCGACGACGTTGCCGCCACTGAAGCAGCGACGCTGTTGCTCGCTCAGGACTGGGCCGTCGACGTGCACGTGCAGGCGCAGCAGCCGGTGCCCGACGAGGACTGGGTACGCGTGACCCAATCGCAGTTCACACCAGTCGAGATCACGCCCACGTTCTGGGTCGTGCCGAGCTGGCATGCCGCCCCCGCGGCTGCAACGCATGTGATCCGGCTCGATCCGGGGCTGGCCTTCGGCACCGGCACCCACCCGACGACGCGCATGTGCCTGCGCTGGATCGCGCGGCACGCGCGGTCATGGCCACGCGTGCTCGACTACGGCTGCGGCTCGGGCATTCTGGCAGTCGGCTCTGCGCTGTTTGGCGCGCGCGCGATCGACGCGGTGGACATCGATGCTGCGGCGGTCCTGGCAACCCAGGCCAACGCCGCGTCAAATGACGTGACCGTGCGCGCCGGCGCGCCGGATCTCGCCCGCGGCCACTACGACCTGGTGCTGGCCAATATCCTGGCAAAACCACTGACTTTGCTTGCGCCGCTGCTCGCGTCGCGCTTGGCGCCGAGTGCCTCGCTGGTGCTGGCCGGTATCCTTCAGCGACAGGCCGACGGGTTGCACCGCGCCTACGCCCCCTTCTGTGCGCTCGAGGTCAGCGACCAAGAGGAAGGCTGGATTCTGATGACCGGCATTGCGGGGGGCGCATCGTGAGCCTGGCCACACGCTGCACGGCCTGCGGCACGGTCTTTCGTGTCGTGCAGGATCAGCTCAAGGCCTCGGAGGGCTGGGTTCGCTGCGGCCGCTGCAGCGAAGTGTTCAATGCGCTCGAGGGGTTATTCGACCTGGAAGGAGCGTCGGGCCCTGTTCCGCTCGAGCGCGAGTCGGTCTCGTCGGCGCCTGCGCCGACGCCGCCCGACGAAGCGCCTGCCACACCGGTCGACATGCCCTTGGCGGCGCCATCGCGGTCGGCGCCCGAGGCAGCGGAAGAGGGTGATTCGGCCACGAGCACACTGATCGACACCCAGGCCGATACGCGCATCGAGCCGCATTTCGACGCATCGCGCGTGGGCGACGGCGACCAGTTCAGTCGCAGCGCGATTGAACTGGTCGACAGCCAGGTCTCCGACGAGGCCCTCGCGGCCGAGTCGGCACAGCCGGCCCTGAAACCGGGCTTCTTGCGCCAGGCTGATCGTAGCGCCCGCTGGCAACGCCCGGGCGTGCGCCGCGCCCTGTCTGTGTTCGGCGCCGCGCTGATGCTGGCGCTCGCGCTGCAGGTGTCGATGCATCAGCGCGACACGCTGGCGCTGCGCTGGCCCGCTGTGCAGCCCGCGCTTTCTGCCCTGTGCAGCCTGACCGGCTGCAAGCTCGAGGCGCCCCGTTCGCTTGCGGCGTTGGCGGTCGACAGCAGCGGCGTGACACGGCTCGAAGGCGCGCCTCTTTACCGGCTCCAGATCGCAGTGCGCAACCGCAGCGCGTGGCCGGTCGCGATGCCCGCACTGGACCTGACATTGACCAACCTGCGCGGCGAAATCGTCGCGCGCCGCGTTCTGCGCGCCAACGACGTGGCGCCCGACGCGCCCTCACAGATCGCCGCCGGCGCCGATTGGTCCGTGCAGGCCGTGCTCGACCTTGGTGAGCGGCGCGTCGCAGGCTATACGGTCGAACTCTTCTACCCCTGAAAGCCACTCACATGAAACGCCCGCGCTCATCAAGTCGTTCGCTGCGCCTCGAGAAGTGTCACGTGCCCGTCGGGCAACAACGCGAGTGCTGACATGTCGGCGCTGATCTGCGGCTCGCTCGCGTTCGACACGATCACCAACTTCCCGGGCCGCTTCGCGCAACAGATCCTGCCCGACCAGGTCCATATCCTGAATGTCTCGTTCCTGGTGCCGACGATGCGCCGCGAGTGGGGCGGTTGCGCCGGCAACATCGCCTACACGCACAAGCTGCTCGGCGGCGAACCGGTGATCCTGGCAGCGTTGGGCAGCGACGGCGAGGATTACCTGGTGCGGCTGCGCGAACTCGGCATCGACACCAGCGCCGTGCTGATTGAGCGTGACCAGTACACGGCCCAATGCGTGATCATCACCGACCAGGACAACAACCAGATCACCGCGTTCCACCCTGGCGCGATGAGCGTGGCGCACCACGCTGCAGTGCCCACGCGTGCGCGGCGCAGCGACCTCGCGATCGGCATCATCGCGCCCGACGGCCGCATCGCGATGGGTGAACATGCCCATCAGATGCACGCGCAGGGCATCCCGTTCGTCTTCGATCCGGGCCAGCAGCTACCCCAGTTCGATGGCGCCGAGCATCGGGAGATCTTGGGCATGGCGCGCTGGGTGGCCGTGAACGACTACGAGGCGCGCATGCTCAGCGAGCGTACCGGTGAGTCACTCTCAGCCATCTCGCGGCGCCCGAACATCGACGGCGTCGTCGTGACGCTGGCCGAGCAAGGCTGCGAAGTCTGGCGGCAGGGCTCCCGCACGCACGTGCCCGGCTCGACGGCAGACACACTCGTCGATCCGACCGGATGTGGTGATGCATTCCGCGCCGGCCTGCTGTACGCCCTCGAACGGGGCTGGCCGCTGGAAAGTGCCGCCGCGCTGGGGAACCGCCTGGGCGCCATCAAGATCGCTCATCGGGGTGGGCAAAATCACCGCTTTGACGCTGCGGCGTTGACCTTGTAGGACCATCGGGGCGCACGGTGGCGTTCGACGCCACTAAAGTGGCGAGGCTGTCTGCCCATCGTGCCTCATGGACCCCTTCTCAATCCTCTGGATTGCCGGTGCCGCCGTCGCCGGCGCGCTTGCTGGGGCGACGGCATGTCACTGGCACTTGAGTCGCCGCTTTGCACTGCTGCGCGACCGCATTGATCGTGCCGAACAGGCGCGCAACGGTGCGATCGAGCGCTCGGCGCAGGCGCGCGAGCAGATCGCGCAGCTCAACAGGGCGATCGACGAACTTCGCCGCAGCCACAGCGCCCGCAGCACTGCCGAACGCGACGCCCGCAGCACTGCCGAAGAGCGCCGCATCGCTGCTGAGCGCGCACTTGCTGCGGCAGACGACAGGACCCTTTTGCTGCCTCGGCACGACACGCCGCAGGCATTTGCCGATACCGAAGTGCTCAAAGAGTACTGATCGATCGCGTTCGGGCGCATGTTGCCCGCAACGCCTCCCAGGGAATCAGTCGGCGAGACGGGGAATGGCGCTCGAGCCGCGGCCGGTGGATCGCAAGAAAAAACAAACCCGGCCGTAGCCGGGTTTGTCGTCTTGCGCGGCACGGGCCGGATTGGTCCGACCCGCCGTACCTCAGGGCTTGTTGCCCGTCGGGAAAGGCCATGCAGCCGCTGGGCTCAGCGTGGTCTTGGCCGCCGGTGCCGCAGGGGCAGCCGCGGCTGCCGCAGGGGCAGCCTTCTTTGCCGCAGCAGGCCTGGCCTTCTTCGCAGCCGGCTTCTTCTTCGCCGCGGGCTTCTTGGCAGCCTTCTTGGCGGCCTTCTTCTTGGGCGCAGCCTTCTTCTTCGGTGCAGCCTTCTTCTTGGCAGCCTTCTTCGCCGCTGGCTTCTTCTTCGCCGCTGGCTTCTTCGCCTTCTTCGCCGCCGGCTTCTTGGCCGCCGGCTTCTTGGCCGCTGGCTTCTTCGCCGCGGGCTTCTTCGCCGCGGGCTTGCGCTTGGCGGCGGGTTTCTTCGCAGCGGCCTTCTTGGCCGGAGCCTTCTTCTTCGCAGTTGCCATTTCGATCTCCTTGATCAAGTTGCAATGAGCACTGCAGGGATCGAGCTCGACCTTCTGCAGCGATTCACCACCCGGACTTGTTCCGGCGTTGCTGCCGGTTTGTTGCCGATGCGGTGAACGGGGATGCAGTGCGCGATTTCGGCTCTTGGCGGCCTCATCTCACCCACTGCGGATCTTGATCTGTCGTCAACGCGAGACGGCTGGCTCTGCGGCCGGCTCACTCGCGCATCATTCCCACGAAAGCGCGCCACCTGACTGGTATTCGATCACGCGCGTCTCGAAAAAATTTCGCTCCTTCTTCAAATCGATCATCTCGCTCATCCACGGGAACGGGTTTTCCTCGTTCGGGAAGAGCTCCTCCAAGCCGATCTGCGTCGCACGCCGGTTGGCGATGTAGCGCAGGTAGCCCTTGAACATCGACGCGTTCATGCCCAGAACGCCACGCGGCATGGTGTCCTCCGCATAGCGGTACTCAAGCTCAACCGCCTTGAGGAACAGCGCCTTGATTTCGGCCTTGAAAGCAGCTGTCCACAACTGAGGATTCTCGAGCTTGATCTGGTTGATCAGGTCGATGCCGAAGTTGCAATGCATCGACTCGTCGCGCAGGATGTACTGGTACTGCTCGGCTGCGCCGGTCATCTTGTTCTGGCGACCCAGCGCCAGGATCTGCGTGAAGCCAACGTAGAAGAACAGGCCTTCCATCAGGCAGGCGAACACGATCAGGCTCTTGAGCAGCTTCTGGTCCGCCTCGGGTGTGCCGGTCTTGAAGTGGGGATCCATGACCGCGTCGATGAACGGGATCAGGAACTCGTCCTTGTCGCGGATCGACCCCACCTCATGGTAGGCGTTGAAGATCTCGCTCTCGTCCAGACCGAGCGACTCGACGATGTACTGGTAGGCGTGGGTGTGGATCGCCTCTTCGAACGCCTGGCGCAGCAGGAACTGGCGACACTCGGGCGCCGTGATGTGGCGATACGTGCCCAGGGTGATGTTGTTCGCCGCCAGCGAGTCGGCGGTGACGAAGAAGCCGAGATTGCGCTTGATGATGCGGCGCTCGTCCTCCGTCAGGCCGTTCGGGTCCTTCCAGAGGGCGATGTCGCGGTTCATGTTGACTTCCTGCGGCATCCAGTGGTTTGCGCAGGTGGCGAGGTACTTCTCCCAGGCCCACTTGTACTTGAACGGCACCAGCTGATTGACGTCGGTCTGGCCGTTGATGATGCGTTTGTCGGCCGCGTTGACGCGACGCGTCGGATCGGGAGCGGCCTCTGCGCGATGCGCAGCCGGGGTTGTGGGCGGAGGGAGTGACGCTGCCATGGACCGCGCGTCGTGCAAGGACGGTTGTTGCGCGGTACGTTGTGTCGTGAGCGTCTTGCTGCTGACGTTGTCTTCCCAGACCAGCATGTTTGGAGGTACTTCCTGTGCGGCGGATTATCGGAGTGTTGCGCGCGAACACCAAGAACTTCTTGACATTCGCGCGCTCGCGTTGTTGCGCTCAAGCATCGCCATTGAGCATGCGGTGATCATCGGCTCTTCTATTGGCAGGCCTCGCAGGTGGGGTCGTCGATCGCGCAGAACTTGATGTCGCTCGCAGGCGCAGCGGCCGATGCCGCCTGGTGCGCTTGCGCGGTCGACGCGTCGAGGGCCGACATCGTTCCCGCAGCCGCGCCACCAGAACTCACGGCGTTGAGCTTGCTCTTCGTGACCGTGCTCATCTCCACGTGTGTCGCGGCCTTCGTGCGCAGGTAATAGGTGGTCTTCAGGCCGCGCAGCCACGCGAGCTTGTAGGTGTCGTCGAGCTTCTTGCCGGAGGCGCCGGCGATGTAGATGTTCAGCGACTGCGCCTGATCGATCCACTTCTGCCGCCGCGAGGCGGCCTCGACCAACCAGCCCGCGTCAATCTCGAAGGCTGTGGCGTACAGCGCCTTGAGCGACTCGGGCACACGGTCAATCGGCCGCAGCGAGCCCTCGTAGTGCTTCAGGTCCATCACCATCACGTCGTCCCACAGGCCAAGCGCCTTGAGATCTCGCACGAGGTATTCGTTGACGATGGTGAACTCGCCGGACAGGTTGGACTTGACCGACAGGTTTCCGAAGCTCGGCTCGATCGAGGCATCCACGCCGATGATGTTCGAAATCGTCGCCGTCGGCGCGATCGCCACGCAGTTGCTGTTGCGCATGCCGTGGGTGGCGATGCGCGAGCGCAGCGCGTCCCAATCCAGCGTTTGCGACATGTCGACGTCGACATAGCCGCCACGCTGCTCGGCCAGCAGCCGCAGCGAGTCCTGGGGCAGGACGCCACGGTCCCACAGCGAGCCTCGGTAGCTGGAGTACCGCCCGCGCTCGGCGGCCAGTTCGGTACTGGCCCAGTACGCGTGGTAGCACACGGCCTCCATCGAGCGATCGGCGAACTCGACCGCCTCGGCGCTGGCGTAGGGCAGCTTCAGCTGGTACAGGCAGTCCTGGAAACCCATGATGCCCAGGCCTACTGGACGGTGCCGCAGGTTGGAGTCGCGCGCCTTCTTCACCGCGTAGTAATTGATGTCGATCACGTTGTCGAGCATGCGCATCGCGGTGGCGACAGTCTTCTTCAGCTTGGCTTGGTCGATCTGGCCGTCCTTCAGATGCTGCACCAGATTGATCGAGCCGAGGTTGCACACCGCGATCTCGCTCTCGTTGGTATTGAGCGTGATCTCGGTGCACAGATTGGACGAGTGCACCACGCCCACGTGCTGCTGCGGGCTTCGCACATTGCAGGCGTCCTTGAACGTGATCCAGGGATGCCCCGTCTCGAACAGCATCGACAGCATCTTGCGCCACAGATCCCTGGCGGCCATGCGCTTGTACAGCTTGATCTCGCCGCGATCGACCTTGGCCTCGTAGTCCGTATAGGCGGCTTCGAAAGCCTGCCCGAACTTGTCGTGCAGATCGGGGCAGGTGGACGGCGAGAACAGGGTCCACGTGCCGCCCTCCATGACGCGTTTCATGAACAGGTCCGGGATCCAGTTCGCGGTGTTCATGTCGTGGGTGCGGCGCCGGTCGTCCCCGGTGTTCTTGCGCAGGTCGAGGAACTCCTCGACGTCCAGATGCCAGGTCTCCAGGTAGGCGCAGACCGCCCCTTTGCGCTTGCCCCCCTGGTTGACCGCAACGGCGGTGTCGTTGACCACCTTGAGGAACGGCACGACACCCTGGCTCTTGCCGTTCGTGCCCTTGATGTACGAGCCCAGGGCGCGCACGTTGGTCCAGTCGTTGCCCAGGCCGCCAGCGAACTTGGACAGCAGCGCGTTCTCCTTGAGCGCCTCGTAGATGCCGTCCAGATCGTCGGCCACCGTGGTCAGGTAGCAGCTCGAGAGCTGCGAGCGCAGCGTACCGCTGTTGAACAGCGTCGGCGTCGAGGACATGAAGTCGAAACTCGACAACACGTCGTAGAACTCGATCGCCCGCGCCTCCCGATCGATCTCGCCCAGTGCCAGGCCCATCGCGACGCGCATGAAGAAGGCCTGCGGCATCTCGATGCGCACCTCTTCGATGTGCAGGAAGTAGCGGTCGTAAAGCGTCTGCAGGCCGAGGTAGTCGAACTGCAGGTCGCGCTCGGGCTTGAGCGCCGCGCCCAGTCTGGCGAGGTCGTACTGCAGCAGCTTGTCGTCGAGCAACTCGGCCGCCACGCCCTTCCTGATGAAGCCAGGGAAATAGTCGGCATACCGAGCCGCCATGTCGGCCTGTGACACCTCCTCGCCGAGGATCTCGCGGCGAATCGTGTGCAGCAGCAACCTTGCAGTCGCGCGCGAGTAGGCCGGCTCTTTCTCGATCAACGTGCGCGCGGCGAGGATCGACGCCTTGTATACCTCGTCGATCGGCACGCCGTCGTAGAGATTGCGCCGAGTCTCCGAAAGGATCGGCTCGGCCCTCACGTCGGCACCCAGTCCGGCGCACGCCGATTCGATCAGCGCCTGCACGTGGCCCTCATCCAGCGGCACGCGCTGCCCGCGGTCGATGACGTGCAGCGCCTCGGCCGCCGGCCGCGCCTCGGACTTCGCCTGCTTCGCGCGCTCCTGTGAGCGGCGCTCGCGGTACAGCACATAGGCGCGTGCGACTTCATGGTGGCCGCTGCGCATCAGGCCGAGTTCGACCTGATCCTGAACGTCCTCGATGTGGAAGGTGCCGCCACCCGGGCGCGAGCGCAGCAACGCTCGCACCACGGCCTCTGTCAGACCTTCGACCGTTTCGCGAACGCTGGCCGACGCGGCACCCTGCGTGCCGTGCACCGCCAGAAAAGCCTTCATCAACGCAACTGCGATCTTGTTCGGCTCGAAGACCACGACCGCCCCGTTGCGGCGGATGATCTGGTAGCCCTGGTATGCGCTCGCGCGGGCGCTCGCCTCGCTGCCGCCAGCCAGGAATTGCGGGGAAAGCGGCGCGCTGGAGACGGCAGTCTGCATGGGTGGTTCACTCCGAATCGAAAGGGCCCCTGCGCGATGCAACGGGTCAGGGCCGGGTCTGGGATCTCAGGCACATGCCAGCGCAGTGCCATGCCTGGGGTGGTCGACGTCAGGCCTGCGTGGACAAGCCTGTAGATAGCCGGTGAAGTGCACGTGGACTGTGAACACTATACCTAGGGTCGGACGCGCATTAGACCACTACCGGTAGTGTACCGGCCCCGGGCTTCCCCCGATAGCGGAGCAGCCCGCTATGGCACCATGACGCGCGGCCCGCTGCGGCCGAACGCGCGCGCTAGGCATCGCCAGTCGAAGCGAGCGCCAGGGTCTGCCTTGCGCTGCGGTGCGATGTGCTCGTGGCCGACGACCTCGGCAATCGCGTAGTGCCGTGCGATCGCGCGCAGTACCCGAACGAGGCTTCGATACTGGGCCGGGGCGAACGCCTCCCCGTCGAGCCCCTCGAGTTCGATGCCGATCGACCAGTCGTTGCAGTTGTCACGCCCGTTCCAGGTCGACGTGCCAGCATGCCAAGCGCGCCGGTCGCACGAGACGAACTGGAGCACGGCCCCGCCACGCCTCACGAAGAAGTGCGCCGACACGCGCAGGCCCTCGAGCTGCGCGTAATAGGGGTGCGCGGCAGTGTCGAGCCGATTGGTGAACAGGCGCTGTACGGCGTCACCGCCGTACTGACCCGGCGGCAGGCTGATCGAGTGCACCACCGCAAGCGTCACTTCAGTGCCCTCGGGTCGGGGCCCCGCGTTCGGCGAGGTCACCCGGTGAGCGCGGCGCCACCAGCCCTCGTGCCAGACCGTTCGCTTCACCCGCGCCTTGTCAGTCGCCGTCGTGCCCGCTGACCACGACGCCCAACCGCGCCATGCGGTATCGCATCTGGCGCAGTGACAGACCGAGGCTCGCACCCGCCGCCGTACGGTTGTTGCGATGCCGTTCGAGGGCGCGCGTCAGGATGTCGCGCTCGACTGCGTCGAGATAACGCTCGAGGTTGTCGGGCAGCGATGCCGGCGTGGCCAGCACGGGCGCTGCGCGCAACTCGGCCAGTCGCGCCTCGACCTCGCCAGGGTCGCTCTCGACGACGAGGTCGACGGCCAGCCCGAGGTCGGCTCGGCTGATCGTGGCTCCGCTGGTCATTGCGACCGCACGATGCAAGAGGTTCTCGAGTTCGCGCACGTTGCCCGGGAAGGCGTGATGAGACAGATCCTCGAATGCCTCGCGCGACAGCACTGACGGAGGCCACTGCCCGGCGTCGCGAGCGATGCGCTCGAGCAAGGCATCGCAGATCGGCCCCAGGTCCTCCATCCGCTCACGCAGCGGCGGCACGCGAATCTGGATCACGTTGAGCCGGTAGTACAGATCCTGGCGGAAGCGGCCGGCCTGCACCTCCTCGGCCAGATCGCGGTGGGTGGCACTGACGATGCGCACGTTGATCGGCGACTCGACCACCGCGCCCACTGGCCGCACCGAACGCTCCTGGATCACGCGCAGCAGTTTGCTCTGCATCGCCAGCGGCAGGTCACCGATCTCGTCAAGAAACAACGTGCCCCCTTGCGCCGCCTGGAAGAAGCCCTCGCGGTCTTCGTTCGCGCCGGTGAACGCCCCCTTCCGGTAGCCGAAGAACTCGGCTTCGAGGAGGTGCTCGGGAATCGCACCGCAGTTGACGGCGATGAAGGGCTGCGCCGCGCGCACGCTCACGTCGTGGATCGCGCGCGCCACGAGTTCCTTGCCGGTGCCCGACTCGCCCTGCACGAGGGCAGGAGCCATGCTGCGAGCAACCTTTTCGATCAGCGCGCGCACCTGCTGCATTGCCGCCGACTGGCCGGACAGGCGGCGCAGCGACGCCGGCAGCGCGTCCGCACGTCGATCGACATCGCGCGCCGGTCGTGGCGGCGCCTCGACGCTCGCGCCGGCCGTGCTCGGCAGGCTGGACGGCACCACCGTGGGGCCGGCCTGCGGCGCGCGCCCCAGCGCGGAGGCCACGACGGAGCGGAACTGGCGCAGGTCGACCGGTTTGGTGAGGTAGTCGTACGCGCCAGCCTTGAGCGCCTCGACCGCGTTCTCGGCCGAGCCGTAGGCCGTGATCACGATCGCCCGCTCGCGTCGCGATCCCTCCTCTATCTTCGCGAGCACGTCAAGCCCGCTGCCATCGGGCAGCCGCATGTCGGTAATCACCGCGCTGAAGCTGCGTTCGGCCAGCATCTGCAGCGCCTGCTCGACCGTGCCGGCGGTCTCGACTTCGTAGCCCTCCCTCAGCAGCGTCAGTTCGTACAGCGTGCGCAGATCGGGCTCGTCGTCGATCACGAGCAGGCTGAACTGGGCGGTGGCGTTTTGCATCAGGGCAGCAGGCGGTCCTGGTTCGGTTCGAGCGCCCGCGGCGCGGTCGCGAGGCGCAAGGTCAGTACGAACTCGTTGCGATGCGGCGCCTCGGATCCATGCTGCCAATAGTCGATGCTGCCACCGTAGCGCTCGCACAGCTCGCGGCAAATATACAGGCCCAGGCCGGTGCCGCGGCTGCGTGTCGAGAAGAACGGCTCGAACAGGAACGGCTCGATGTCAGCCGGGATCGGATCGCCGTCACTGGCCACGGACACGCGAGCCTGCCCGGCACCGCGCGCCTCGGCGACCAGCGCGATCGCGCCCTGCTCCTGCGAAGCGTGGCGGCGCGCGTTGTCCAGCAGGTTCACGAGCACGCGCCGCAAGTGCTCGGCGTCGAACAGCACGGCGAGCGACTCGGTCGGCAGGTCCACGCGCAAGCGGCTGCCCGCGCCCAGTGCAAACCGGCTCGTGCGAGCCCAGTCCGACACGATGCGCCCGATCTCGGCACCGAGGTCGATCGGTCGCGGGTTCGGATCGGTCCCCGGCGCGACCTCCATCACGTCGTCGACGATGCGCTTGAGACGCTCGACGTTGTCGGCCACCATGTCCGTGAGCATCTGCTGCTGCGAGTCGCCTGCGTCTTCGCGCAGCAGTGCGTTGGCCTGCGCAATCGCAGCCAGCGGGTTGCGGATCTCGTGCGCGATGCCGGCCGACACACGACCCATCGCCGCGAGTTTCTCCTGCCGGTTGCGTGCCTGCACACTGCGCAGGTCCTCGATGAAAAGCACGCAGAACACCTCGCTGCCGGCTCCCGCCTCGCCACCTGCCACGCCCATACGCGGTCTCGTGAAGCGCGCGCGCAGCCGCAGTGCGCGCGTCTGACCCCCAGGGAATTGCAGCCGCAGGTCGCGCCCACTGGCCGGCCACGCGAGGGCGCCGAAAGCGCTGTCCACGAGGCCTGCCAGGGGCGCCCAGGCTGGTTCGTCCTGCAGCTGGAACGGCGCTGCCAGCCCGAGTCCCTGCGGCGCAAGCAGGCGGCGGGCCGCTGGATTGGCGGCTCTCACACGCGCACGACGGTCGATCACCAGCACGCCATCGACCATCTCTTCGATCACGAGGCGGTTGAGCTGAGCCTGCTGGCGCGCCAGCTCGAGGCTGCCGCGGGCGGTGACTTCCTCGCGCGCCAGCCGCCCGGCCAGCTCGCCCGCAAGCAGGGTGATGACGAACAGGCCGATGCCGGTCAGGCCAGCCGGCGCGAGCGACGAGGCCACGTCGCCGGCGCCCGCGCCGCTGCGCAAGGCCGCCACCAGCAGCAGCAGCGACGCGGCCGACGCGGTGGCCAGCGCCGACACGCGAGCCGTGAGCACGCCGCCCATCAACACCGGCAGCACGAGCAGCGACAGGTAGTTGTACGTGGCGGCGGGTTGCAACAGGTGCAGCACCGCGAACGTGGCAAGGTCCACACCGAGCGTCGCCACCCACTGCCGCCGCGTCAGGCGGGTTCGCGAGCCCAGGGACCGCCCGGTCCAACGCGGCAAGAGCCAGAACAGGACGGCCAGGCTGGCGTACAGGGCGCTGACGATGACCGCAGCCAGCGAGCGCACGCCCAGCATCTGACCCAGCGCCTGCGCCACAAACAAGGCCAGGCCGAGTACCGCGCGCCCTCCCATGAAGAGTCGAAACAGGCGCTCGAATGTGCTGGCGCCTGTCGAGACGATGCGCCGCGCCTCACGGCTCAAGAAACGGCTGTCCGCCGGCTGCGAGGCGTCGCCCCAGCCCGCCACGAAGGCGGACGCGCCAGCCCGCCCGATCGTGTCGGACGCAGCGCCTTCCAGGCCCACGCCCATCGCATCGAAGAGCGATTCGTCGGCGACTGCCGCCTCTGGTGTGGCCGACGCGTCGCGCCAGTCGACGCGCCGCCGGTCAGAGCGGCGCCTCTCGGCACCACCACCGTCGTGACTCATCGTTCGCCGGCGGCATGGCCCGGCGGCGGGCCTGCATCGCGGTGTGCCGCTCCGCAATAGGCCAGCCCGTCGCGATGCACGGCCTCGCTGACGGGCACGTTCACGCCGCAATACGCGCACGCCACCATGCCTTCGGCCGACGCGGTAGTGCCACCGCGTGTAGGCCGGTCAGGGCCGGCCGTGTCGCGCGGCACGCGCTTGCGGCCGAACAGCAGCCACACGAGCAGCAGCACGGCAAACAGCAGGATCAGAAGCTTCGTCACCGAGTCAACCCGCGCCACGCTGCAGGACCACCTCGAGCACGAAGCGAAAACCTGCGTACGCAAGCAGCAGCAGCAGCGCACCGCCATAGACCCAGCGTGTGGCCTGTCGGCCGCGCCATCCCCGGAGGTGCCGCCCCGCGATGAGCACCGCGAAGGTGGTCCAGCCCAGCAGCGACAACACGGTCTTGTGGTCCCAGCGCCAGCGATCGGCAAGCAGGATACCGAGCACCACTGCCGTACTCAGAACGATGAAACCCACCTCGACGAATCGGAACGTCAGTCGCTCGAGCTGGAGCAACGGCAGAGCGCTGCTGGTCGACGACGGCGGCGCACTGGCGCCGCGGGAGCTCCGCAGTCGACGCTCGGCGCCGTCCAGCAGCCAGGCGTGTAATACGGCCACTGCGAACAGTCCGTAGGACACGACCCCCAGCAGCCAGTGCAGCGGCAACCAGGCGGCGGCGCCACCACCCACGAGGTGCGGTCGAGCCTCACCTGGGAACAGCACGGTCAGCAGCACGACGGAGGCGGCCGACACTGCCAACAGACGCCGCACCCCTGGCAGCGGCAGCAGCCGGCTCTCGACCGCATGGACCGCGATCACCAGCCACACGGTGGCCGACAGTGCCGGCGCAAACCCGAACCGTGCACCAGGATGTGCCTCGAGGGCGCCGGTCACGTCCAGGAATAACGCCGCCCCATGAGCGATCCAGCCCAGGGCCAGCGCTGCCTCGGGCCAGCGCAAGCGGGCCGGCACGGGCCAGGCCGCCACCGCGTAGGCCAGCATGGCGACCAGGCCGATGACCCAAGGCAGGTTCAGGCCCATCGGCGTCGTTCCCAGGCGCGGCGCATGGCTACACTCATGCGACCAGTTTACTTTCGCTGCGCACCGGTCCTCTCGCCGCAGTTTTCCCATGGCTTCCGCCCTGACCGACCGCCTGTCGCGACTCGTCAAGACGATGCGCGGCCAGGCCCGCATCACCGACTCCAACATCGCCGACATGCTGCGCGAGGTTCGCATGGCGCTGCTCGAGGCCGACGTGGCGCTCCCGGTGGTCCGCGACTTCGTGGCCCGCGTCAAGGAAAAGGCATTGGGCCAGGAGGTCGTGGGCTCACTGAACCCGGGGCAGGCGCTGGTCGGCATCGTGCACAAGGAACTGGCCGCGACGATGGGCGAAGGCATCGCGGATATCGACCTCGTGACGCAGCCGCCGGCAGTGATCCTGATGGCGGGCCTGCAGGGGGCGGGCAAGACCACGACGACGGCCAAGCTCGCCAAGCACCTCATCGACAAGCGCAAGAAGAAAGTGCTCACCGTCTCGGCCGACGTCTACCGACCTGCCGCGATCGAACAGCTGAAGACGGTCACGCGGGCGGCCGGCGCAGAGTGGTTCGCGTCGACCCCGCAACAGAAACCACGCGAGATCGCACTGGCCGCGCTCGACCATGCGAGGCGCCACTACTTCGACGTGCTCCTCGTCGACACCGCGGGCCGGCTCGCGATCGACGAGGCGCTGATGACCGAGATCCGTGAGCTGCATGCGGTGCTCAAGCCGGTGGAGACGCTGTTCGTGGTCGACGCGATGCAAGGCCAGGACGCGGTCAACACCGCAAAGGCCTTCAAGGACGCGCTGCCGCTGACCGGCGTGATCCTTACCAAGCTCGACGGAGATTCGCGCGGCGGTGCCGCACTGTCCGTGCGCCAGGTCACTGGCGCGCCGATCAAGTTCGCCGGCACGTCCGAGAAGATCGACGGCCTCGAGGTATTCGATGCCGAGCGGCACGCGGGACGCGTGCTGGGCATGGGCGACATCGTCGCGCTGGTCGAGGAGGTGCACAAGGGCGTCGATCTCGATGCCGCAAAGAAGGTCGCCGACAAGCTCAAGTCAGGCGACGGCTTCGACCTGGACGACTTCCGGGTCCAGATATCGCAGATGAAGAAGATGGGCGGTCTGTCGTCGTTGATGGACAAGCTGCCCTCGCAACTCACCGCCAAGGCGGGCCAGCTGGGGCCCGCCGAGATGGACCGCGCCGAGCGAGACGTTCGCCGAATGGAGGGCATCATCTGCTCGATGACGCCGGCCGAGCGGCGCAAGCCGGAGATGATCAAGGCGGCACGCAAGCGCCGCATCGCCGCCGGCGCCGGCGTCCAGGTCCAGGAAGTCAACCGGCTGCTCAATCAATTCGATCAGATGCGTGGCATGATGAAAAAGATGCAGGGCGGCGGGCTGGCCAAGATG
>Ga0224500_10000707_pt1 | contig 21699 bp, 20 predicted proteins | sample SF_Oct11_sed_USG_FD_168126 | JGI IMG/M metagenome (GOLD analysis project Ga0224500, IMG submission 168126) | Sediment microbial communities from San Francisco Bay, California, United States - SF_Oct11_sed_USGS_4_1 | ecosystem: Environmental > Aquatic > Marine > Sediment | place: USA: California... | reverse complement strand
AGGCTGCGGTATCCGAGTCGCCTGCACCTCCGACTATCCCCTAACCCCTAACCCCTATCCCCTAACCCCTTTTGGCTATAATGCGCTGCTGCCCCAGGGGATCGTGGGGATCAGGCCTGGCAGCTGCCGTTTTCGTTTCGTGTTCAGACCCGACGGCATGCGCGCTGCACCTGGGCCATGCGCTGGCCGGACGCTGAGGAGAGAGCTGGATGACCGAAGAAGTCGATGCGGGCAGGCGCCATTTCCTGACCGTCGCCACCGTCGCGACCGGGGCCGTGGGCGCCGCGTTCGTCGCCGTACCGTTTCTGGCCTCCTGGAAACCCAGCGCCCGCGCGAAAGCCATGGGTGCCCCGGTGGAAGTGGACATCAGCAAGCTCGAACCCGGCGCAATGCTCAAGGTCGAATGGCGCGGCAAGGCGATCTACATCGTGCACCGCACGCCGCAGATGCTGGCGCAGCTCGACGGCGTCGTCGGCGAGCTGAGCGACCCGGATTCAACCCAGTCAGACCAGCCGGAATTCGCCAGGTCTGCCGCGCGTGCGCTGAAGCCCGAGTACCTCGTGCTCGTCGGCGTGTGCACGCACCTCGGCTGCGCACCGCTGGACAAGTTCACGCCGGGTGACGTCACGGTTTCGTCGGACTGGCAGGGCGGCTTCTTCTGCCCGTGCCACGGCTCCAAGTTCGACATGTCGGGAAGAGTGTTCAAGAACGTGCCGGCGCCCACGAACCTGCCCGTGCCGCCTTACCGGTTCGTGGCCGACACCCGCATCCTGATCGGCGCCGAGAAGGGGAACGCGTGATGAGCACAGCCGCTGACAAGGTTGCAGCCAGGCCGGGCAGCGGGCGCCTTGCGTCGCTGACCGCATGGATCGACGAGCGCTTCCCGCTGACGGCCCTGTGGAAGTCGCAGGTGTCCGAGTACTACGCGCCCAAGAACATGAATTTCTGGTACTTCTTCGGCTCGCTGGCCATGGTCGTGCTGGTGATCCAGATTCTCTCGGGCCTGTTCCTGACGATGAACTACAAGCCGTCGTCTGCCGACGCTTTCGGTTCCGTCGAGTACATCATGCGCGACGTCGAGTGGGGCTGGCTGATCCGCTACATCCACTCGACCGGCGCCTCGGCGTTCTTCATCGTCGTCTACCTCCACATGTTCCGCGCGCTGCTGTACGGGTCGTACCAGAAGCCGCGCGAGCTGCTGTGGATCTTCGGCATGCTGATCTACTTCGCGCTGATGGCCGAAGGATTCTTCGGCTACCTGCTGCCGTGGGGCAACATGTCCTACTGGGGCGCGCAGGTGATCGTGTCGCTGTTCGGCGCCATCCCGGTGGTGGGCGACTCGCTCACCGAGTGGATCCGCGGCGACTTCTACATCTCCGACGTCACGCTGAACCGCTTCTTCGCGCTGCACGTCGTCGCCATTCCGTTCGCGCTCGTCTTCCTCGTGATCGCGCACCTGATGGCGCTGCACGAAGTGGGCTCCAACAACCCGGACGGCGTGGAGATCAAGAAGGTCAAGGGACCGGACGGCATCCCGCTCGACGGCATCGCCTTCCACCCGTACTACACGGTCAAGGACATGGTAGGCCTCGGGGTCTTCCTGATCCTGTTCGCACTGGTCATCTTCTTCGCGCCGACGCTGGGCGGGTATTTTCTCGAGTACGCCAACTTCGAGCCGGCGAACGCGCTGCAGACGCCACCGCACATCGCGCCGGTATGGTACTTCACGCCGTTCTACGCGATCCTGCGCGCCGTCCCGAGCAAGGCACTCGGCGCCGGGCTCATGGGCATCGCCGTCGTGCTGTTCGTCTTCCTGCCCTGGCTCGACCGCGGCAAGGTCAAGTCGATCCGCTACCGTGGCCCGCTCTTCAAGTTCTTCCTGTACTCGTTTGCGATCAGCTTCGTTGCGCTGGGTTACCTCGGCCTGCAGCCGGTGTCGCCCGCCTACACCATGGCGGCACGCGTCTTCTCGGTCGTCTACTTCGCGTTCTTCCTGCTGATGCCGTGGTACTCGAGCATCGACAAGACCAAGCCCGTGCCGACGAGGGTCACCTACCATGCGCATTGATCGCCACCAGCCGTTGATCCTCGCGTTCGTCGCGGCGCTGGCCGGCCTGCCGGCCGTGGCCTTCGCCGCGGGCGGCGAGACGCACGTCGAGAAGGCGAACAACGACATCCACAACGAGGCGTCGCTGCAGCGTGGCGCGAAGAACTTCGTCAACTACTGCATTGGCTGTCACTCGGCCAAGTACGTGCGCTACAACCGGGTGGCCGCCGACATCGGCCTCACCGAGAAGCAGATGACGGACAACCTGATGTTCCCGGGTGATTCGCCGCATGCGACGATGACCAACAGCCTGCAAGCGGACGACGGCAAGCAGTGGTTCGGCGTGGCGCCGCCCGACCTGTCCCTGGTCGCGCGCAGCAAGGGCCCGGATTACGTCTACACCTTCCTGAAGTCGTTCTACGCCGACCCGACCAAGGGCACCGGCGTGAACAACCTGGCGCTGCCCGGCACGGCCATGCCGCACGTGCTGTGGGAACTGCAGGGCACGCAGGAAGCGGTCTGGGAAGGCCACCCGGACGCGCAGGGGAACGTGCAGAAGCGCTTCAGGGAATTCAAGCTGGCCACTCCCGGCAAGCTGAACCCCGAGGAATACGATGCGTTCGTCCGTGATACTGTCAACTTCCTCGAGTACATCGGTGAGCCGGTGCAGGCCAGGCGCCAGGAGCTGGGTTACTGGGTCATTGCATTCCTGGTGTTCTTCACGCTGCTCGCGTACGCGCTCAAGAAGGAATACTGGAAGGACGTGAAGTAAGCCGGCCAGGGCCGGCGCGGTCCCCATCGTCTCCTCCGTGGCGCCTCATCGAGGCGCCACGCGGAGCGGTCGGGGAACTGCAGCCATCGCCGAGCGCGCAGCCTGCCGCGGTGGTTCGTGCTGCTGGATTAGGAGACTCCTCAGCATGATGACGCTCTATTCACGCGCCGTTGACGCGCGCTGCCACCGTGTGCGGCTCGTGCTGGCCGAGAAGGCCCTCGCGACGCGCATCGTGGAAACCGACCTCGTGCGCCCGCCCGAGGACCTGATCGACCTCAACCCGTACCAGACCGTGCCGACGCTGGTGGACCGCGACGTCGTGGTCTACGAGCCCGGCATCATCTGCGAGTACATCGACGAACGCTTTCCGCACCCCTCGATGGCGTCGACGGATCCCGGTGCACGTGCGCACGCACGGCTTGCGCTGCGCCGCATCGAGCAGGAATGGTATGCGGTCGCGGATGTGCTCGAGCCCGGTTCGGGAGCCGACCGTCGCGACAAGGAGCGTGCGCGCAAGATGCTGACTGAAAGCATCCTGGCTTCGGAGCCGCTGTTCCGCATGCGGCCGTGGTTCCTGTCGGACCAGTTTTCCCAGCTCGACGCAGCGGTCGCCCCGATCCTGTGGCGACTGTCGCGGTGGGACGTCGATGCGGCGGCGATCACGGCGGCCGCTCCGTCAGTGGACAAGTACGCGACGAAAGTCTTCGCCCGGCCCGCTTTCCAGCGCAGCCTCAGCGAGGCGGAACGCGACATGCGCAATCCGCCGTCGTCGACGCGTCGCTGAGGCCGGGCGGCGCTTGATCCTTCCCCCCTGTGTCGCGCGCCGCCGCATACTGGCGCCGTGACGACGAGCGGCAGCACACCCCCGGCTCCTCCTGCGTCCGGGCCGCCGATGAAGGCGCGCCGGCCGTACCTGCTGCGCGCCATCCACGAGTGGATCTCCGACAGCCACTGCACGCCCCATCTCGTCGTCGACGCGAACGCCGCCGGCGTCGAGGTGCCGCGGCAGTACGTCAAGGACGGCAAGATCGTGCTGAACGTGAGCATGAGCGCGACGGCGAACCTGCGTCTCGGCAACGAAGAAGTCAGTTTCAGCGGACGTTTCGGCGGGGCCAGCATGTCGGTGCGCGTGCCGATCATCGCGGTGCTTGCGATCTACGCGCGCGAAACCGGGCAAGGCATGATCTTCGCGGAAGACGACGCGGATTCTCCTTCGCAGCCGCTGCGGGGCGACACCGCGAGCGCACCGGGTTCCCCTGGCGACGATCCGGGTCCGAAGCCGAGTTCACCGACTGACAGCCGGCGGGCGCGGTTCAAGGTCGTCAAATAGCGGCGACCGTCTGGCGCGGCGGTTCGTGCCACGTCGTTCGCCGGCGCCTCCGTTCGCTGCATTGGGTCCAGATCGCGCGAACCTTCGCGACCGAGATGCCTGCTTGCGTCACCGTCGGTACGCCGACGGCAAGGAAGAAGGCTGGCGGGGACGCGTGAACCCATCCCTGGGGCTCCGCCGCGACGTCCATGTCGCGGACGGCCCCGCCAGCCCTTCTTCCTTCCCGTCGCCGCCGCCGGCTCCGCAAGCGTCGGGCGCGCTTTCCGCAACGCCACCGTTGGCTATTGGAGCCGTGCGGCCGTGCGTTCCGGTCACGCTCGCGAAGCCGTGCGCGGCATGGACGCCGCGCCGGAGCCCCCACGGATGGGTTGACGGCGTTTTCGCGGGCGTGACCGGAATGCGCGGCCGCGCTCTGACCGATCACTTGATCTTGTGAGAGAGCGTCACTGCGAAGTCGACCGTTAGCAGAGCACGAACGCATTGCGGATCCACGTGACGAGCGGGGCACCGCCCGGCTCCGGCGACGGATCGATCGCGACCACGTCGAAGCGCGCGCGCAGGCGCCGCAGCTCGCGCCGCGTCAGCAACAGATGGCGAGCCGCCAGTGAACACCGGCGCTGCTTCGCGAGACTGATGGTCGCTGCGGCCTGCCCGTAGTCGCTGCGCGAGCGCGACCTCACTTCGACCAGCACCAGCACCCGGCCCTCGGGGTCGAGCATGACCAGGTCGATCTCGCCGGCGCGGCACCGATAGTTGCGCGTGAGCAGCACGAGGCCCGCTGCTTCGAGATGTCGCAGCGCGCGCGACTCGGCGGCCCGGCCGATGTCGGTCGTCGTGGCCGGCGAGGGGTCGGGTGATCGAGGCATCGGGCGACCCTGCGACACCGTCGTGATGACGGCAGGCCGACCCTTGTCGCCTATCGTGGCGGCGGATCGCCCGTCGAATTTGCGGGCAGAGTCTCGCGAAAGACCGTTGCGGTCGAGCCCGCGACCTGCGGCTTGCCCGATTCGACACGCGCAAACTGCAGGCTGCGCTGCACGCGGCCGTCGGCGCGATCGAGTTCCAGCACGCCGGTCAGGCCGTCGACGCCAGCCGCGATGCCACCGGAACTGGCAAGTTGCTGCGCGAGTCGAAACGCGTCGTAACCGAAAGCGAAGAGGCGCAGCCGCCCTCGCGATCGTGCCGACCAGTCCTCCTGCAGCGCGTCCCAGAGTTCCGGCGCGCCCTGGCCGCCATACAGCAGCCACGGCATTTCGGGAAACACCATGCCATCCATGTCGGCGGCCGCGCGCACGCTGGGATCCCAGGCATCCGAAGTCGCATAGAGCGGCAGGTCGTACGTCATCTGGAAGCGCAACTGCGGTCGGATCGCCCGCGCGGCTTGCGGGGTCGCTGCGACGAAGGCGAACTGGGGTCCCGACGCCTGTTCGCTCACGGCGTTGCGCGGCGGCAAAGACTGACTCGGACTGGAACTGCGATCACCCGCGCCGCCGTAACGGCCGAGCACCGCCCGCAACGGCCCGGAAAAATCCCTGGCATCCGCCGCGTAATACTGCGACGACATCAGCGCGACGCTGCCGGCTGCCTGCAGTTCCTCCTCGAAGGCGTCGTGCACTCGCTGGCCCCACGTGTTGTCCGGGAACAGCGCGACCCCGCGCACCCAGCCATCGTCCGCGATCCGTCGCGCGACGGCGCGTGCTTCCTGTTCTGGATCGAGCGCGAACTGGTAGAGAAAGGCGGGTGTGGCCACTCCGGGCGTCACAGTGGCGTAATTCAGCGCGAGAGTCGGGACGGGCAGCCCCGTCGGTTGCGAGGCGACGACGGCGGCGATTTCTTCCTTGGTCAGCGGCCCGACGACCATCCGGGCGCCGTCTGCGATCGCGCGCTGGTAAGCAGCGGCCGCATCGGGAGTGGCGGTGTCGTATATCTCGATGCGCGGCCGCATGTCGGCAGGCGACGAGGCGAACCAGGCCGCCGCGAAGCCGTCACGCACTGCGCCGCCCGCCGACTGCTGCTTGCCGGAAAGCGGCAGCAGCAGGGCGATGCTCGTCGAGCGTCCGCCGCCGATCGTCGCGAAGCCCGGTTGGGCCTGGCCCGCAGCGGGGAGGAATGCCGCGCCCGGGTGTCCCGGATGCCGTCCCATCCAGGCGGCCACGGTCGCCGGGTCTGCAGCGTCATCGCTGCCTGCCGTCACGACGGCAGGCAATTCGAGCCAGCCGCGCTCGCGCTCCGACACCCCGGCAGCAGTGACGGCGCCTGGCGGGCGCTGCCGCAGACAGTCATACAGCAGGCGGTCGTTCTCGGCCCGGGCGGCCGGCGAGGCGAGCAACGCAGCGCGTTCTTCGAAAGTGCGCACACCGCCGAGCGCATCGCCCGTCGCGATCTCGGCCTGTCCGCGCAACGCGAGCAGCTCCGGTGCCGATTCGGCCGGCCAGGGTTGCGCCAACGTCCGCAAGATCGAGAGGGCGCGGGCTGCGTCGCCACCTGCGAGCGCAACACGCGCCTCGACCTCGGCAAGCAACGCGCGTTCGTCGTCGCTCCTGACGCGGCTGCGGACTCTGGCGACCAGGCGCTGAGCGTCCTTCACGGCGCCGCCGACGACGTACTCGCGCGCGGCGAGCAGCGCCGTGGCGGCGTCCCAGTTCATGAAGCCGCGGCGCGCGAGCCGCTCGTAACGGCTGGCGGCCTCGAGGTGCTGGCCGTCGCGCGCGAGTGCTTCCGCCTGAGCCAGGGTCGGCGCGGTCTGCTGTGCGTGCGCGAGCGGCGCCGCGCAAGCGCAGAGGATCATCGACGACGCGATCCAGCCGGCCCAGCGGCTCGTGCGGCGAGCTTGCCCGCCTTGAGGCGATACGTGCAGCATGCGGGATCCCTGGGAGGCGCGCGTGACCGATACTGCGACGGATTCTACGGGGCGGAAGCCGGCCGGCGCACTGTTCGTCGTGGCGACCCCCATCGGCAACCTGCAGGACCTGAGTCCGCGTGCCGCCGCTTGCCTGCGCGACGCCGACCTGCTGCTCGCCGAGGACACCCGGCACACGCGCACGCTGCTCGACGCCTGCGGCATCGCACGGCCGGCCAGTGCCATCGAGTCACTGCACGAGCACAACGAGCGCGAGCGCGTCCCGGCGCTGGTGTCGCGCCTGCAAGCCGGTGCACGCATCGCGCTGGTCACCGACGCGGGCACGCCCCTGCTGAGCGATCCCGGGTCGCTGCTGGTGACAGCCGTCGCGCGCGCGGGCATCGAAGTCGTCGCGCTCCCCGGCCCTTGCGCAGCGATTGCGGCGCTGTCGATCGCCGGCCTCGCCACCGACCGTTTCGTGTTCGAAGGGTTCCTGCCGGCCAGGGCCACGGCACGGCGCGAGGCGCTTGGGGCGCTGGCGCACGAAACGCGCACGCTCGTGTTCTACGAGGCGCCGCACCGGCTCGAGGTTGCCTTGCAGGACATGGCGACCGCGTTTGGCGCTGAGCGCGCAGCTGCCGTGGCGCGCGAAATTACCAAGCGTTTCGAACACGTCTACCGCGGCACGCTTGCCACGCTGGCAAGCCTGTGCGCGACCGACGCCAACATGACGCGAGGCGAGATCGTGCTGGTCGTGGCCGGCGCGCCGAGGAAGGAAGACGAAGACGCGGAGGCGCTCGCCGCGGCGGACACGCTCAAGGTGCTGCTGCAGGAATTGCCGGTGTCGCAGGCTGCGCGCATCGCGGCCCGACTCACGGGGCGCAGCCGCAAGGAGCTTTACGAACGCGCGCTCGCGCTGGCGCCGCCGAAACCCGGGGAATGACGCGCCGCGGGCAGCGTATACTGCCCATGGGAGTCGGCCAGGCAATCGCTGCGTCTAACGACGTGGAGGAAAGTCCGGGCTCCATAGGGCAAGGTGCCAGGTAATGCCTGGGGGGCGCGAGCCCACGGACAGTGCAACAGAAAGTAAACCGCCTATGTCGGCTGCGGCCGGCAGGTAAGGGTGAAAGGGTGCGGTAAGAGCGCACCGCGCCGGTGGCAACATTCGGCGGCACGGCAAACCCCACCTGGAGCAAGACCAAATAGGGAAGCGCGCGAGCTTTCGGGCTCGTTCCTGCTGCCCGCAGGGGCTTCCGGGTAGGTCGCTCGAGGCGCACGGCGACGTGCGTCCCAGATGGATGGTTGTCCTCGACAGAACCCGGCTTATCGGCCGACTCCCACCTCCTTGGCGCCAGGTTGGCCCACCATGGGCCCGCCGACCCACTTGGTCCCACCCGCCTGTTCACCCGGTGGGCCGGGCGCGGTTGAGTATTGGCCGCCTTCTCCCACAAAAAGCCGCATCGTGCTAAGCGTCCCGGCCGCGCAGCCGCCCCCGGAACTCGTCTCCGCGAGTCCGCGACGCGCGATTTCCCACGCACGGCCAATCCTGCCGTTAGGTTCAGGAACATTCGCTAAGTGCATGATTGCTTTGGCAAAGAAAAACCGGCAGTTGCTGCGCTGGACCACCTCCACGCTAAGTCACTGGCGGGGCTGGGAAAATTTTGGTGCGAACCGTTGACGCTGGCGACGCCTCGCCCCTATAGTGGCGGCGAGTGGGAAAAAGTGGGATGAAATGGGCTGCCGGCCCGGAAGACGCCTGAAATGTTTCGTGGAGCCAACAAAGTCACCCTTGACGCCAAAGGCCGCGTGGCCATGCCCGCGCGGTACCGGGACACGCTCGTCGAGCGCAGCGAGGGGCGACTGGTAGCCACGGTGGACCGTTCCGACAAGTGCCTGCTGCTCTATCCGCTCCCGGACTGGGAGGAGATCGAGCGCAAGCTGATGCGGCTGCCGACCCTGAATCCTCAGGCGCGGCGGCTGCAGCGGCTCATGGTGGGACACGCCACGGACCTCGAGCTGGATTCGCACGGCCGCGTGCTGGTCCCGCCGAAGTTGCGCGAGTACGCGGGCCTTTCACGCCAGGCGATGCTGATCGGGCAGGGCAGCCGTTTCGAGCTGTGGGACGAGCAGCATTGGAACGAGCGTCGCGACGAATGGCTGCAAGCGGGTGACGAGCCGGGCGAACTGCCCGCCGAACTCGAACAGCTGTCGCTGTAGGCGCGCGAGGTGGTGGCGCACACGCCGGTACTTCTCGACGAGGTGCTGGCGGGACTCGCCGTGAAGGCGGAGGGGCGTTACTGCGACGCGACGTTCGGCCGCGGCGGTCATGCCGCGGCCATCCTCGGGCAGCTCGGTCCTGCAGGGCGCCTCTGTGCGATCGACCGTGATCCGGAAGCCATTGCGGCGGGTCGCGAGCGGTTCGCGGCGGAGCCGCGTCTCACTCTGGTGCGGGGGTCGTTCGGGCAGCTCGAGGAGCGGGTCCGCGCGGCAGGTTGGGAAGGGGGGCTGCAAGGCGTGCTGCTGGACCTGGGGGTCTCGTCGCCGCAGCTCGACGAGGCCACGCGGGGCTTCAGTTTCATGCAGGACGGTCCGCTCGACATGCGCATGGACAACGAGTCCGGATTGAACGCCGCGCAATGGCTGGCGCGGGCGGGCGAGCGGGAGATTGCGGACGTGCTCTTCAAGCTCGGTGAAGAAAAATTCTCGCGTCGCATCGCGCGCGCCATCGTGGCCACGCGCGCCGCGACGCCGATCATCACTACGCGGCAACTCGCCGACGTCGTGGCCGGCGCAGTGCCCACGCGCGAACCTGGCAGGCACCCGGCGACGCGCACCTTCCAGGCGATCCGCATCCACGTGAATCGCGAACTCGAGGAAGCCGCAGCGGCGCTGCCCCAGGCCGTCAACCTGCTCGCGCCGGGTGGCCGGCTGTGCGTGATCAGCTTTCATTCGCTCGAGGACCGGCTGGTCAAGCGCTTCATGCGCCGCGAGGCCCAGGGCGATCCGATCTTCGCAGAGCTGCCGCAGGTGCCGCCTCATGCCCGTCCGCGCCTGCGGCTCATCGGCGGCGCCGTCACCCCCGGCGCCGCGGAGATCGCGCGTAACCCGCGTGCCCGCAGCGCCGTGCTGCGCGTGGCCGAGAGGGTCGCGGCATGAGCCAGGTGCATTGGCGCCTCCTGGTCGCGGCGCTGTGGGTGGCGGTGCTCGCGTCGGCGCTGGGCGTCGTCTACGGCAAGCAGGAAGCGCGCAACCGCTTCAGCGAGCTGCAGAAGCTCACGACGCGGCGTGACGACCTCGACATCGAATGGGGCCAGCTGCAGATCGAGCAGAGCACGTGGGCTACGCATGGCCGGGTCGAACGGGTCGCGCGCGACGATCTCGGCATGGTGACGCCGCAGGCCTCCGAACTTCGCATCGTGCAACCATGAGGCGCGGATCGCCGCTGCGCAATCACCACGCACGCGACGCGGCCCTGACCGAAGCCGGGGGCTGGCGCCTGTGGCTGGTTGGCGCGCTGCTGACGCTGTGCGGGATTGCGCTGCTGGCACGCGCAATCTACCTGCAGGTCATCGACCAGGACTTCCTCGCGAGGCAGGGCGACGCCCGCATCCTGCGTGACGTGAAGCTCTCGGCGAACCGCGGCATGATCATCGACCGCAACAACGAGCCGCTCGCAGTCAGCACGCCGGTCGACACGGTCTGGGCCGATCCGCGCAAGCTCGCACAGCACCCGCAGGATTTCGCCCGGCTCGCCAAGGCGCTCGACCGCGACAAGAACTGGCTCGCCCGGCGCGTCACCAGCAATCTCGACCGTGAATTCGTCTACCTGGTGCGCCACATGCGTCCGGCGGACGCGGCAAAGGTGAAGACGCTCGGCATCCCCGGCGTCGACACGCTGCGCGAGTACCGTCGTTACTACCCCGCGGGCGAAGTGACGGGGCACCTGCTCGGCTTCACCAACGTCGACGACGTGGGCCAGGAAGGTCTCGAGCTCGCGTTCGACCAGTGGCTTGGCGGTGAACCCGGCGCCAAGCGCGTGATGCGCGACCGCGAAGGCCGCACGATCGAGGACATCGAGCGCATCAAGGCGCCACGCCCGGGCCAGGACCTGCGCACGAGCATCGACCTGCGCGTGCAGTACCTGGCCTACCGCGCGCTGAAGCAGGCCGTGCAGGAGAACGATGCGCACGGTGGATCGATCGTCGTCCTCGACATCGAGACCGGCGAAGTGCTGGCCATGGTGAACCAGCCGGCCTTCAACCCGAACGACCGTGAGCAATACCTGCCGTCGCGCTACCGCAATCGCGCGACCAACGATTTCTTCGAGCCCGGCTCGAGCATCAAGCCTTTCGTGATCGGCGCCGCCATGAAGACCGGGCGCTTCCACGCGGATACGCTGATCGAGACCGGGCCGGGCACGCTGCGCGTAGGCATCAAGACGGTCAAGGACAAGCACAACCTCGGCACGATCGACGTGCGCACGGTGCTCGAGAAGTCGAGCAACGTCGGCGTGGTGAAGATCGCGCTGACGCTGAAGCCGCGGGACATGTGGTCGGCGCTGCACGACCTCGGGTTCGGCTCGGTGACCGGCTCGGGCTTCCCCGGGGAATCCGCCGGCATCCTCACGGGCTACGAACACTGGCGCCAGATTGGCCAGGCCACGATGTCGTACGGCTATGGCCTGTCGGTCACGCCGCTGCAGCTCGCGCAGGCCTATGCCGTGCTCGGCGCGGGCGGCATGCGCCGCCCGGTGAGCCTGCGCCGCGTGGACGTGCCGCCGGAAGGCGAACGGATCATGGACGAAGCGGTGGCCCGCGAGCTCGTGCAGATGATGGAGAGCGTCGTGAGCGAGGCCGGCACGGCCCGGCGCGCCGCGGTGATGGGTTACCGGGTGTCCGGCAAGACCGGCACCTCGTGGAAAGCGGCGGACGGCGGCTACAACTCGACCAAGTACATGGCCGTGTTCGGAGGCGTCGTGCCGTCGAGCAACCCGCGCCTCGCTGCGATCGTGGTCATCGACGAGCCGAGCGCCGGCAGGTTCTACGGCGGCGACGTCGCGGCGCCCGTGTTCTCGGAGGTCATGTCCGGCGCGCTGCGCCTGCTCGCCATTCCTCCCGACGACCTGCAGCGCGTGCCGGCCACGACGCTCGTGCAAGCGCAGGATCCGTGGTGAGCACGCGATGAACGCACTCGGCAAGGCCCACCAGAGCTCCGGCTACAACATGACGCTCGGCCGCCTGCTCGAGGGCCTCGACGTCGCCGCGCCGCACGGCCTGCAGGTGATGGATCTCGTCCAGGACAGTCGTGCCGCGACGCCGGGCTGCGTATTCCTGGCATGCCCGGGCCGCACCACGCACGGCCTCGTGCATGCAGCGATCGCCGTCGAGCGCGGCGCGGTTGCAGTGCTGTGGGAGCCGGGCGCGGACCTCGAGCCGCCGTTGCTGCCCGAGCGCGTTGCAGCGATCGCCATCCCGCACTTGAGCCGTCACGTCGGCGAGATCGCGGATCGCTTCTTCCGTCGGCCATCGGCCGACCTGCGCGTCGCCGGCATCACCGGCACCAACGGCAAGACCACCACCGCCTTCCTGCTGGCGCAGGCTTCGGACTTCCTTGGTCGTCGGGGCTGGTACGTCGGGACGCTGGGCCACGGTCATCCCGGCAACGTGCGCGAAGCGGGGCTCACCACGCCCGATGCGGTCACCGTGCAGCGCCGTCTCGCCGAAGCCCGCGACGCAGGCGCCTCGACGCTGGGTCTCGAAGTATCGTCGCACGCGCTCGACCAGGACCGCGTCGCCGGCGTGCATTTCGACACCGCCGTCTTCACCAACCTCACGCGCGACCATCTCGATTACCACGGCACGCTCGAGGCCTACGGTGCGGCCAAGGCGCGGCTGTTCCACACGCCTGGCCTGCGTTGCGCCGTGATCAACGTGCGCGATCCGTTCGGTCGCGCACTCGTCGAGCGGCTCGATCCGACGATCGAGACGATCGTCTGCACCACGGCGAACGACGTGTGGGCCGAGCGCGGCACGGGCTGGATCCGCGTCTCGGAACTGCGCGCGACGTCGGCCGGCCTCACGATCAACGTCGAAACCAGCTGGGGTACGGGCCTGCTGCGCTCGCGCCTGGTGGGCGAGTTCAATGCAGAGAACCTGCTCGCCGTGCTCGGCGTGCTGCTCGGCTGGAACGTGCCGCTGCAGAAAGCGCTGGCCGCGCTCGCGCTGTGCGTTGCGCCTCCTGGCCGCATGGAGTCCTTCGGCGGCGGCACGCAACCGCTGGTCCTGGTCGATTACGCGCATTCACCCGACGCGCTCGCCAAAGTGCTCGATGCGGCTCGCGCCCATGCGCGCGGCCGGCTGCTCTGCGTGTTCGGCTGTGGCGGCGACCGCGATCCCGGCAAGCGTCCGCTGATGGGGGCGATCGCCGAGGCCGGTGCTGACGTCGCAATCGTGACCGACGACAATCCGCGCACCGAGCAATCGGCGGCGATCATCGCGCAGATCCTCGCCGGCATGCGTGACGCTGCGGCCGCGCACGTCGTTCCCGACCGTGCCGAGGCCATCCGCCAGGCCATCGACGAGGCGGAGGCGGGCGACGTCGTAGTCGTCGCGGGCAAGGGGCACGAGGACTACCAGATCGTCGGCACCGAGACGCGCGCGTTCAGCGACCGCGCGACGGTGCAGGCCGTCCTGTCCGGGGGCGCGGCATGATCGGCCGCGACCTCGCAACCCTCGCCCAGGTATGCGGCGGCGCCCTGCACGGGGCCAATGCGCCGTTTGCGCGCGTCCTCAGCGATTCGCGTGCGCTCGAGCAGGGCGCGCTGTTCGTCGCGCTCACGGGCGTACGCTTCGACGGTCACGACTTCGTGACGGAGGCCGCGCGGCTCGGCGCCGCAGGCGCGATCGTCAGCCGACTGGTCGACTGCCCGCTGCCGCAGGTCGTCGTTCCCGACACGCTGGCCGGCCTGGCCGCCTTCGCGAATGCCTGGCGCCGCTCGTTCCCCGGCGTCGTCGTCGGCATCACGGGCAGCAATGGCAAGACGACGGTCAAGGAGATGACCGGCGCAATCCTGGCCGAACTCGGCCCGTGTCTCGTGACGCAGGGCAACCTGAACAATCACATCGGCGTGCCGCTCACGCTGTGCCGGCTCGAAGCCACGCATCGTTGCGCCGTCATCGAGATGGGCGCCAACCACCAGCGCGAGATCGCGCACCTGGCCGCGGTCGCCGCGCCGACGGTCGGCCTGGTGATCAATGCCGGCCCGGCGCACCTCGAAGGGTTCGGCGGCATCGAGGGCGTCGCCAGGGGCAAGGGCGAGATGTTCGAAGCGCTCGGTCCGGAGGGCACGGCGGTGATCAACGCCGACGACCGCTTCGCCGCGTTCTGGCACGGCCTCGCGCGCCGCGCGGGCCGCATCGTCACGTTCGGCCTGCGTGAACCCGCCGACGTCTCGGCCCGGGGTGTCCGCAGTCACCTGGGATCCGCGGGATTCCTCGCGACATTCGAACTGGTCACGGCCTCCGGCACGCGCTCCATCGAACTGGGTCTCGCAGGCGAACACAACGTCATGAACGCGCTGGCCGCGACGGCGGCCGCGATGGCGGCCGGTGCAGGGCTCGACGCGGTGCAGCGTGGCCTGCAGTCGATGCGGCCGGTCTCGGGACGGCTCGAGGTCAAGCAGGCGCTGCGCGGCGCACGCCTGATCGACGACGCCTACAACGCCAATCCAGGGTCGCTGCGCGTGGGTTTGCAGGCGCTGGCGGGCGTGCCGGGCGAGCGGTGGCTCGTCCTCGGTGAGATGGCCGAACTGGGTGGAGAAGGCCCGCGCCTGCACGCGGAGATGGGCGAGCTGGCCCGCCAGTGCGGCGTCACCCGACTGCTCGCCGTCGGCGCGGGCGCGCAGCCGGCCGTGGAATCGTTCGGTCCCGGCGCTTCCTGGCATGCCAGCACGGATGCCCTGCTGTCCGCGCTGCTGCCCGACCTGCACGACGGCCTCACGATCTATGTGAAGGGTTCGCGCGTGAATCGACTCGAGCGCGTGACTGCGGCGCTGGTGCCGGGCGGCACGGCGCAGGCAGGGGGACACTAGATGCTGCGTCACGTCGCCGCCTGGCTCTCCGACTATTTCTCGGGCTTCCACGTCTTCCAGTACCTGACCCTGCGGGCGATCCTCGCAGCCCTGACGGCGCTGGCGATCTCGCTGCTGGTCGGTCCGCGCATGATCCGCTGGCTTGCCGAATACCAGGTCGGCCAGCGCGTGCGGTCCGACGGTCCGCAGACGCACCTGAGCAAGGCAGGCACGCCGACCATGGGCGGTGCGCTGATTCTTGCCGCGATCGTCGCGGCGACGCTGCTGTGGGCCGACCTCGCCAACCGTTTCGTGTGGATCGTGCTGCTGGTCACCGTCGCCTTCGGCCTGATCGGGTTCTGGGACGATTACCTCAAGCTCGTCGTCGGCAACTCGCGCGGGTTGATCGCGCGGTACAAGTACTTCTGGCAGTCGTTCGCCGGGCTCGGCGCTGCGATCATGCTGTACGTCACCGCGCAGTCGCCTGCCGACACGACGTTGTACGTGCCGTTCTTCAAGCACGTCGTCGTCCCGCTCGGCCTGCTGTTCGTCCCGCTCACGTACTTCGTGATCGTCGGCTCGAGCAACGCGGTCAACCTGACCGACGGCCTCGACGGCCTCGCGATCATGCCGTCGGTCCTCGTCGCGGGTGCGCTCGGCGTGTTCGCCTACGCGTCGGGCAATGTCGTGTTCTCGAACTACCTCGGCATCCCGTACATCGCGGGCGCGGGCGAGGTGCTCGTGATCTGTTCCGCGATCTTCGGCGCTGGCCTCGGGTTCCTGTGGTTCAACACGTATCCGGCGCAGGTGTTCATGGGCGACATCGGCGCACTCGCGCTCGGCGCGGCGCTCGGCGTCATCGCCGTCGTCGTCCGGCAGGAAATCGTGCTGTTCATCATGGGCGGCGTCTTCGTCATGGAGACGGTGTCGGTGATCCTGCAGGTCGGGTCGTTCAAGCTTCGCGGCAAGCGCATCTTCAGGATGGCGCCGATCCACCACCACTTCGAACTCAAGGGCTGGGCGGAACCCAAGGTCATCGTCCGCTTCTGGATCATCACCGTGATCCTCGTGCTGCTCGGACTCGCGACGCTCAAGCTCCGATGACCGGGACGCCCCACACACTGGCTCCCCTTGCCGCCGGCACCCGCGCCCTGGTGCTGGGACTCGGTCGCACCGGGCTTTCGGCGGCACGTTACCTCGACCGCAAGGGTCTCACGCTGCGGGTCGCGGACACGCGCGCGAATCCGCCGGGTGTCGATGCGCTGCGCGCGGATGTCCCGGCCGCCGAACTGCGGACGGGCGCGTTCCACTCGTCGCTGCTCGACGATGTCGCGCAGGTGGTGATTTCGCCGGGCCTGTCGCTGCAGGAGCCGGTCGTGCGCGAGGCACTCGAGCGCGGGCTCCCGGTCGTGGGCGACATCGAATTCTTCGCCCGCGAGGCGCGGGCGCCGGTGGCTGCGGTCACCGGCACGAACGGCAAGAGCACGGTGACGACCCTCGTGGCGGAGATCGCGAACGCCGGCGGCCGGCGCGCGGTGGCGGGCGGGAATCTCGGCGAGCCGGCGCTCGACCTGCTCGAGCGTCCCACGCCCGATCTCTACGTGCTCGAACTGTCGAGCTTCCAGCTCGAGACGACGCACTCGCTGCGCACCGTGACGGCGACCGTGCTCAACGTCACGCCCGATCACATGGACCGTTATGCGAGCCTCGCAGCATACGGCGCGGCGAAGGCCCGCATCTTCGACGGCTGCGAGGTGGCCGTGATCAACGCCGACGACCCGGTCGTGCGCGACATGCCACGCCCGGGCCAGTCGGTGCTGTCGTTCAGTCTCGAGTCCCGGGATGCCGACTTCACGCTCGAGCGCTCGCCTGCGCCGATGATCGTGCGACGGGGCGCACCGTTGCTGCCGCTCGCCGCGATGCGGCTGCAGGGCCTGCACAACGCGGCGAACGCGATGGCTGCGCTCGCAATGGCCGAAGCCCTCGAGCTGCCGCTCGCGCCGGCGCTCGATGCGCTCTGCGCGTTCGCCGGCTTGCCGCACCGCTCGCAGTGGGTCGCCGACGTCTGCGGCGTGCGTTATGTGAACGACTCGAAGGGCACGAACGTCGGTGCGACGCTCGCCGCGGTGCAGGGCATGGCCGGACCGCTCGTCGTGATCGCCGGCGGGGACGGCAAGAACCAGGATTTTTCGGGCCTGCGTGCCGCATTCCGCGGCAAGGTGCGTCACGTCGTGCTGATCGGCCGCGACGCGCCGGCACTCGAGGCCACGCTTGCCGGCGTCTGCGCCACGGAGCGCGCCAGCGACATGCCGGCGGCCGTGCGTGCGGCGCAAGCCGTCGCGCAACCAGGCGATACCGTGCTGCTCTCGCCGGCCTGCGCCAGCCTCGACATGTTCCGCGATTACACCCATCGCGGCGACGAGTTCGCCGCCGCCGTCAGGAGTCTCGCTGCATGAGCGCGCCGGCTTCCACCGTCAACAGCTACGCGCGCTCGAGCGGCCAGCCGCGCCGCCTGGTGCTGGACCCGTGGATCATCGGCACCGTGTCCGCGCTGCTGCTGATCGGCCTGATCATGGTCGCGTCGGCATCGATCGGCATCTCCGAGAAGGAGACGGGCCAGGCTTTCCATTACTTCACGCGCCAGCTGGTCTACGTGGCACTGGGGCTCGTGGCCGGCTGCGTCGGGCTGGCCGTGCCCACGCGCATCTGGGACGAGTATTCGCAGTACCTGCTGGCCGGCGCGTTCCTGATGCTCGTGCTGGTGCTCGTGCCGGGGATCGGGGCCGAAGTGAACGGCTCGCGGCGCTGGGTGCGTCTCGGCTTCATGAATTTCCAGGTGTCGGAAGCGGTGCGCGTGCTGCTGCTGATGTACGTCGCGAGCTACGCCGTGCGCCGGTCGGACGAACTGCGCAGCGACTTCAAGGCGTTCCTGGTGCCCGTCGGCGTGCTCGGGGCCGCCGCTGTGCTGTTGCTGTGCGAACCGGACTTCGGTGCGGCCACGGTGCTGTTCGCCACCGGCCTCGGCGTGCTGTTCCTCGCCGGCGCGCGCATCGTCCACCTGGCTGCGCCGATCGTCGTCGGTTCCGTCGGCCTCGCGGCGCTCGCCGTCGTCTCGCCTTACCGGCTGCGCCGGCTGACGGGCTTCCTCGATCCATGGGGGGATCCGTTCGACAGCGGCTTCCAGCTCGTGCAGTCGCTGATCGCAATCGGCCGCGGCGAATGGTTCGGTGTCGGTCTCGGCGCGAGCGTGCAGAAGCTCTTCTACCTGCCCGAAGCCCACACCGACTTCGTCTTCGCCGTGCTGGCGGAAGAGTTCGGTCTCCTCGGCGTCATGGTCGTCGTCGGCCTGTTCGCGTTGCTCGTGACGCGCGCGCTCCTGATCTCGCGCGAAGCCGCACAGGCCGGGCAGGCTTTCCAGTCGTACGTGGCTGCGGCCATCGGCATCTGGCTGGGATTGCAGGCTTTCGTCAACATCGGCGTGAACATGGGCCTGCTGCCGACGAAGGGCCTGACGCTGCCGCTGCTGTCCTACGGCGGCAGCAGCATGCTAGTGACTCTCGGCTGGATCGGCGTGCTGCTGCGCATCCACCACGACACGCAGGCCACCGGACGCGTGCGCGTCGCGCCGCGCGAGGCCCGCCGCCCATGACGCGCAAGGTCGCAATGGTCATGGCGGGCGGCACGGGCGGGCACGTCTTTCCGGCGCTGGCGACGGCGCGCGTGCTGCAGCGCCGCGGTTACGACATCGTCTGGCTCGGTACGCGGCAGGGCATCGAGGCGCGCCTCGTGCCGGCCGCGGGCATTGCGGTCGAGTGGCTGAGCGTGGGCGGTCTCCGTGGCAAGGGCGTGGTGACGCTGCTTGCGGCTCCGTTCCGCCTGCTGCTCGCGATCAGGCAGGCGATGCGCGCGATCCGCAAGCATCAGCCCATGGTCGTGCTCGGCGCGGGCGGTTTCGCATCCGGCCCCGGTGGCATCGCGGCATGGTTGCTCGGCCGGCCGCTGGTCGTGCATGAACAGAACGCCGTCGCAGGCCTCACCAACCGCGTGCTGGCGCGCCTCGCCAGGCGCGTGCTCGAAGGATTCCCGGACAGCTTCGGCAGCGGCGTGCGGGCCGAGCGCGTCGGCAACCCGGTGCGTCCGGAGATCGTCGCCATCGCTCCACCCGAGCGGCGCTACGCGGGTCGCGAAGGCGCCGTGCGCCTGCTCGTGTTCGGCGGCAGCCAGGGCGCCGCGCGCCTGAACGCCGTGCTGCCGGCCGCCATCGGCGAGCTGCCGGCGGCGCTGCGACCCGCAGTGCTGCACCAGACCGGCAAGCACAATTTCGCTGAGACCGTGCAGGCGTATCGTTCGCGCGGCATCGAGGCTGACGTGCGGCCCTTCATCGACGACATGGCGAGCGCCTACGGCTGGGCCGACCTCGCCGTGTGCCGCTCCGGTGCGCTGACCGTGGCCGAGCTCGCGGCGGCCGGCGTGCCCGCCGTCCTCGTGCCGTTCCCGGCGGCCGTCGACGACCACCAGACCCGCAATGCCCGGTACGCCGTGCAGGCAGGCGCCGCGAAGCTGATGCCCGAAGGCGAACTGACGCCGGTTTCGCTCGCGGCGCTGTTGCGCGCGCTGCTCGAGGCGGGACGTCCGCTGCTCTCGCGCATGGCGATGGCCGCGCGCACGAGCGCCATCATCGACGCCGACGTGCGTCTCGCCGATGCCTGCATGCAGGCGGCAGGGGAGGCGGCATGAAAGACCGCATGCGCCGGATTCACACGATCCACTTCGTCGGTATCGGCGGCAGCGGCATGTCGGGCATCGCGGAGGTGCTCCTGAACCTCGGCTACGCGGTGCAGGGCTCCGACCTGAAGCGGGGCGAGTCCGTCGAGCGCCTGCAGCAGCTCGGCGCGCGCGTGCTGATCGGCCATCGCGAGGAGAACGTCGACGGCGCCGACGTGGTCGTCGTTTCGAGCGCGATCAACGCCGCGAACCCGGAAGTGGCGCGTGCCCTGGCCGCGCGCATCCCGGTGGTGAAGCGCGCCGAGATGCTCGGCGAACTGATGCGCTTCCGCTATTCGATCGCCGTGGCCGGCACGCACGGCAAGACCACGACGACCAGCCTGATGGCGAGCGTGCTGGCCGAGGGCGGGACGGATCCCACGTTCGTCATTGGCGGCCGGCTGAAGAGCGCGGCCAGCAATGCGCGTCTCGGGGCTGGCGAGTTCCTGGTCGCCGAAGCCGACGAGAGCGACGCGTCGTTCACGCACCTGCAGCCCATGATCGCGATCGTCACCAACGTCGACGCGGACCACCTCGGCACGCACGGCGGCGATTTCGAGAAGCTGAAGCTCAGCTTCGTCGAGTTCCTGCACAACCTGCCGTTCTACGGGCTCGCCGTCGTCTGCAACGACGATGCGAACGCGCGCGGACTGATTCCCAGCATCGCGCGTCCTTACCTGACCTACGGCTTCGACGAGTCCGCCGATGTGCGTGCGGTAGACATCGAGCGACTGCCGGGCCGGTCCAGGTTCACGGTGCTGCGGCCGGGCGGCGCGCCGCCATTGCCGGTCACGTTGAACCTGCCCGGCCGCCACAACGTGCTCAACGCGCTTGCGGCGATTTCCGTCGCGACCGAGCTCGAAGTCGCCGATGCCGCCATCCAGCGCGCGCTCGCCGGATTCCAGGGCATCGAACGTCGCCTGCAGTGGATCGCCGACGTCGACACCGGCGCCGGCCGGGTCACGATCGTGGACGACTACGGCCATCATCCGACCGAGATCGCCGCCACAGTCGAGGCAGCGCGCCAGGGCTGGCCGGACCGTCGCATCGTGCTGGTCTTCCAGCCGCACCGTTACACGCGCACGCGCGATCTCCTCGACGAGTTCGCGCAGGTGCTGGCCGACGCGGACGCACTCGTCGTGGCCGAGGTGTACGCGGCGGGCGAAGCCCCGATCCCCGGCGCCGACGGCAAGTCGCTCTGCCGTGCGATCCGCTCACGGGGTCGCGTGGAACCCGTGCTGCTCAAGTCGCTCGACGAACTGCCGGACGCGCTGGCCGGCATCGTGCTCGATGGCGACGTCGTGCTGACGATGGGCGCGGGTCACATCGGCGCCGTCTCCAATGAACTGCCGCGCACACTGCCCGAGGCAGTCGCGATGCGAGGCCACCGCTCATGACTGCGCCCCTGCTCATCCAGGATCCCGCCGAGTTCGGTCGCGTCGCCGTGCTGCTCGGCGGCACGTCGTCCGAACGCGAGGTGTCGCTCGATTCGGGCCGCAACGTGCTCGAAGCGCTGCGGCGCCGCGGCGTCGACGCCGTGGCCGTGGACGGTATCCCTGCCCTGGTCGCCGCGCTCAACGCACCCGACGGCCGCAAGATCGATCGCGTCTTCAACATCCTGCACGGCAACCGTGGCGGTGGCGAAGACGGCGTGCTGCAGGGGCTGCTCGAATCGCTCTGCGTGCCCTACACGGGCTCGGGTGTGCTCGGGTCCGCGCTCGCGATGGACAAGATCCGCACCAAGCAGGTGTGGCTCGCGCTTGGCCTGCCGACGCCGGCCTACGTGAACCTGCAGCGCGGGGAGGACGTCGTCGCCGCGGCCCGCAAGCTGGGTCTGCCGGTGATCGTCAAGCCGGCGTGCGAGGGCTCGAGCGTCGGC
>Ga0224500_10000705_pt1 | contig 21708 bp, 12 predicted proteins | sample SF_Oct11_sed_USG_FD_168126 | JGI IMG/M metagenome (GOLD analysis project Ga0224500, IMG submission 168126) | Sediment microbial communities from San Francisco Bay, California, United States - SF_Oct11_sed_USGS_4_1 | ecosystem: Environmental > Aquatic > Marine > Sediment | place: USA: California... | reverse complement strand
CTCGAAGCAGGCGCGGCGCCGATCTCGGAGGTCTCCGCTGCGCCCCGCGCGCAGGCCTGGCTCGGCCGAGCCTTGAGCTGCGTCGTCGATCCCTTCATCGTGTCGTCCTTCGACCGGACCGGGTTCCGGATCCACAGCCTGACCTTCCGCGCCGAGGATCTGGAGGTGGATCTCTCGGGCCGGCGCTGCCTCGTCACGGGCGCCAACTCCGGGATCGGCTACGAGACAGCCCTGGCGCTCGCGGACCTGGGTGCCGAGGTCGTGCTCCTGTGCCGCAACCGGGAGCGCGGGGACGAGGCGGCGGCGCGCGTGCGCCAGCAGACGGGCAATGCGCGCATCTCCGTCGAGGCCATGGACGTCTCGGACCTGAGCTCCGTGCGCGCGGCGGCGGCGCGGCTGTCGGCGGCGCCCGTGGACGTGCTGGTGCACAATGCCGGCGCCCTGTTGGACGAGCGCGTCGAGACCCCGGATGGACTCGAGGCGACCTTCGCGACCCACGTCGTCGGGCCCTTCCTGCTCACCCGCTTGCTGCGAGAACGACTCGAGCAGTCGTCCGATGCTCGGGTGATCTGGGTCTCTTCCGGCGGCATGTACACCCGGCGGCTGGATCTGCAGGACCCGAATTGGACCTCGAGAAGATTCGACGGCGTCATCGCCTACGCCGAGACCAAGCGGGCGCAGGTGGTGCTGTCGGAGCTGTGGGCCGAAGCGCTGCGCGGGAGCTCCGTCGTGGTGAACGCGATGCATCCCGGCTGGGCGGACACACCGTCTGTGCAGCGTTCACTCCCGCGCTTCCATCGCGTCACGCGCAACATCTTGCGGACCCCGGCCGAAGGCGCCGACACGGTGGTCTGGCTGGTGGCCTGCCCGCGGGCGCGCGCGTGGACCGGCCGCTTCTTCTTCGACCGGGAGCAACGCCGCACGCACCTGCTGCCCTACACCACGGAATCGAGCGAAGCGCGCCGAGCGCTCTGGGCGCTCTGCGAGCGCCTGAGCGCGGAGCCCGCCCGATGAAGAGCAGCCGCTGCGCGGGGACACGCGGTCTTCACTGGTTCCGCAACGACCTGCGCCTCCAGGACAACACGGCGCTCGCGGCGCTTGCGGGGCGTGTGCAGGCGTGGCTCCCGGTGTTCGTGCTGGATCCGCGGCTCATCGCGGGTCCGCGCGCGGGGGCCCCGCGCGTGCGCTTCCTCCTCGATTGCCTGGACCGCCTGCGTCGCGACCTGGAGAAGCGGGGCGTGCCGCTGCTCGTGCGCGAAGGCCGACCCGAGCAGGTGCTGCCGGTGCTCCTGCACGATACCGGCGCGCGGCTCCTCTCGTTCAACGAGGACACGACGCCGTTCGCCCGCCGTCGGGACCGCGCGGTGCGGCAGGCCGTCGAGCGCAGCGGCGGCGAGGTCCTGGTGCGGCTCGATCACGTCGTGTTCCGCTCGAGCGAGGTGCGCACCGCGAGCGGCGGAGCCTACGCGGTCTACACGCCGTACCGGAAGACCTGGGGGAAGCGCTGGCGGGAGGATCCTCGGCACCCCGTACGGCTCGGGCGACTGCCGCCGCCGATCCCGGGCTTCTCGGCCGATCGGATCCGCGAGCCGCACGAGCTCGGCATCGAGAGCGAAGCGTGCGAGATCCCCACCGGCGGGGAGCAGGCAGCCAGGCGGCGCCTCGACAGCTTTCTGGAGGGCGCCGCTGCGCGCTATCGCGAAGATCGCGACCGACCCGACCGCGATGGAACCTCGCGACTCTCGCCCTACCTCCGCTTCGGCGGCATCTCCGTGCGCCAGTGCATCGCGCGCGCGGAGGAGGCGGCCCGCGCCGAGCCCGCGTTGCGGCGCGGTGTCGCGAAGTGGCTGGACGAGCTGGTGTGGCGCGAGTTCTACGCCGCCATCCTGGAGGAGCATCCGCGTGTGCTGCGCGAGAGCACCCGACGGGAGTACGACGCCATCGTCTGGAACGACGACCCGAAGGCGTTCGAGGCCTGGTGCGCGGGTCGCACGGGATACCCGATCGTCGACGCCGGCATGCGCCAGCTGCGCGCGAAGGGCTGGATGCACAACCGGGTGCGCATGATCGTGGCGAGCTTCTTCACCAAAGATCTGCTGATCGACTGGCGCGCGGGCGAGCGCTTCTTCTTCGAGCGCCTGGTCGACGGCGACCCCGCCTCCAACAACGGCGGCTGGCAGTGGGCCGCCTCCACGGGCACCGACGCCCAGCCGTACTTCCGGATCTTCAATCCGGTTGCGCAGGGCCGGCGCTGGGATCCGGAGGGCCGATACGTGCGCCGCTGGATTCCCGAGCTGCGCGACGTGCCGGATGCGCACGTGCACGCGCCGTGGGAGTGCGGGCTGCCACCCGGCTACCCGCCGCCCATCGTCGATCACGCCGAGCGGCGCGAGCTCGCTCTCGAGCGCTTCCGAAGCGCACGCGAGCGCGCGGCGCGGAGGTAGCTGGAAGCGACCCTGCTCGCGATCGCGGCAAGCCAGATGGACGCGGCGTTTGCTGTCGCTCCGGCGCAGCGGCAGCGCGCGCTCCAAGGGCGAGCACGAGCTTTCCGAACATTCGGATGGACGACACGGTGGGTTGCTCCGCCACTGCCGAGGCGAATCTGGCGTCCCGCTCTCGAGCGACAACGCGCCGCGGCTCAGCGCGAGGAGCACGCTGGCGACGAATCCCACCAAGGCGCGGCTGCCCACCGAGGAAGAAGCAGGGCGCTGTCGATGCTGGGGAATTCGCCGCCAGCGTGGGAGGCGATCCGGCGCTCGTCGAGATCGTGCCGCGAACGCATCGTCTACCCCCTCGCGCGGTCACCTCTCCGGAGGCGCTGGGCCCGAAGCTGCAGCGCAGGCACCGCCACGCTTGCTCGTATCAGAACCGCGCCGGGTGATGCTCAACCACTCCTCAACCATTTCATGACCATTTCATGACCACACCGCTGCGCGCCCGCGTGCAGTGGCGAGATGCCCCATTCGCGTGAGGGGTGAGCGTGCCGCGATCGGCGTCTAGCCCGGTAGCGGCGCACCCCGGGCAAGAATGCGCCGCCCCGCCCTGCGCGCGGCGCCGCGCCGGGGCGGGCGCGCGGCGATCAACACCAGCGGCACGTCGCTGTCGCGCGCGACGGACATGACCAGATCGCCGAGCGAGAAGCCCTGCGTGCGATCGCGCCGGATGCCCATCACCACGAGGTCGCTCTCCCCGGCTTGACGCAGGATCGCCTCGCGCGGGTCGACGGCATCTTCGACGAGCAGCGCGTGGGCGCCCGGAGCCTCGTCCTGGGCGAGCACGCGCAGCTCGTGTTCGGCGCGCCGGCGCAGCTGTGGCGAGGATCCGGGCGCTACGGTGCGCAGGAACGTCACGTGACAGCTCTCCAATCGCGACAGGCTGGCGAGTAGCCGGGCGCGCAGCTGGCTGTGCGCGCGGCGCCCGCCGATCGGCACCAGCACGCGGCGCACGCTCGCGATCCGCCAGCGGTGCTGCGCGCGCACGATCACGACGTCGGCTCCGAGGCGCGAGATCAGGCCCTCGAGCCGAGCCTCGACGCGCAGCTCGTCGAGGCGCGGCGCTCCGAGCACGACGGTCTCGCAGCGGTGGAGCGCCGCGACGCGCGGGATCTCCTGCCAGGCGTCCGGCGCGATGGTGAAGAGCGTCTCGGGGGCCATGCCGCGCTCGAAGCTGCGCTGCAGCGACTCGCCGAGGATCGCGCGCGCATCGCGCAGGGCGGGATGCTCCTCGTCGGTCAGCTCAGCCGGGGGCTGCACCACCGACAGCAGCAGGATCCGGCCCACGCCGGGCGTGCGAACCGTCGAAGCGACGCCCACCAGCCCGGCGGCGCTCGCGGGGTTGGCGATGGGAACCAGCACGAGCGGTGAGCGCCCGCGCAGGCGCGCGAGATTCGGATCGATCGCCTCCGCGCTGGCATCCGCCAGGCGTGCACCGGGGGCCAGCAGCGTCAGGTAGAGAGCCGCGCCCAGGACGAGCCAGATCGCCACGATGCTTCCGGCCTCGCGCACCGCGAAGGCCTGGAAGACGGCGAGACCGAGACACAGCAGCGCGCCCGCGGAGGGGCCCCACGGAATCCGGCGGTCGCCAGAGCGGCGACGCGCCAGGATCGCGGCCCAGTGCACCGTGGCGAAGGACACCAGGAAGATCAGGCTCGAGGCCGCGCCGGCGGCGCCGACGTCGCCAACCACCAGCACGACGCCGCCGAGCATCGCCGCGGTCACCACCACGGCCACCGCTGGCGTTCCGCTCTTGGCGCGCATGCGACCCAGGGGCCGCGGGAGCGTTCGGTCGCGCGCCATCGCGAACGCAACACGCGACGCCCCGAGCACGTTCGCCTGCAGCGCCGACAGCATCGAGAGAAGGCCGGCGCCGATCACCAGCCAATAGCCCGTCGGGCCGAGGAAGCGCTCGACCGCCTCGGCCACGAGCCCCTCGGGATTGACGGCGGCCGCGTGCTGGAGGGTGTCGTCGGCGGGAGCCCCGACCGTCGCGATCAGGAAGAGCAAGGGGAGGTAGATCAGGAGCGCGATGCCGAGCGAGAGATACATCGAGCGCGGCAGGTTCCGCTCGGGATCCTTCACCTCCCCGGCGACGGCCGCGATCAGGTCGAAACCCTGGAGCGCGATGAAGGTGTATCCCATCGCCCGCACCAGGCCCCCGGCCCCGCCGTACAGAAACGGGTCGAGTCGCGCGAGCAGGTCCGACGCCGGCGCAGCCAGCCACGCCGCGGTGCCCCCACCGACCAGCACCACGAACACCACGACCTTGCCGATCGTCGCGGCGTTGCCCCCGCCCGACGCATGGCGCACGAGCGCCGCGGTGTACAGGGCCGCAGCCGCCAGCGCGATGCCGAGACGCGGAGCGCCCCCCCGCAGCCACACGGGAGCCTCACCGCCCACCGCCAGGATCCGGCCGAGCCCCTCCACGACGAAGGCGGCGAAGCCCAGCGCGTAGAGGACGCCCGCCACGATGGAGGCGAACCAGACGACCCAGCCGACGACGAAGGCAACCTCGATCGACAGCACCCGCTTCGCGTAGGTGTAGGTGCCACCCGACTGCGGGAAGCGCACCGCGAGCTCGGCGAAGCTGGCCGCCGTCAGGAAGGCAATGCCGCCGTTCAACGCGAACGCGAGCATCGCGCTCGGCCCCGTGGCGGCGAAGGCGACACCCGCCAACGCGAGGATGCCGCCGCCGACGATCGCGCCAACGCCGACCGCCGTCGCACCGAACACGCCGAGATGTCGTTCCCCCGGCGGGTTCACTCGCCTGTCGATCCGCTGGCCACCTTCGGCCGCTCGACCTCGCTCGCGTCCTCGTCCGTGCCGAGCGCTGCTTCGGGCGCCTCCTCGGGCTTCTCCTCCGGCTCGTCGCGCTCGATCTCGACCTCGCTCACGCCGATCACGAAGGCCACGTTGCCGACCTCCTCGTAGCCGCTGAACGCGTCCGCTCCGAGGCGACGCACGGCTTCGCGCCGCATGCCGACCATGGTGAGGTCGGCATCGCGCGACCACTCGCTGATGATCTGGCGACGGTCGGTGCCGTTCTCGGGAACGATCACCTCCACGTTCTGCTGCGAGACGGGAAGGCGACCGGATCGCACCAGCTCTCGCAGCTCTTCCTCGCGGCTCTTGCGCTCCTCGGCAGTCACCACGTCGAACATCTTGAGCTCGGCTCGGCTCCACTCCGGGTGATTCGCCAGCACGTAGGCCAGCAGGATCATCAGGTTGGCGCAGCCATAGTCGCCGCCCTGGAGCCAGAGATGAATCGTGCTGCGCGAGGCGAATCCGCGCGCTGACAGACCGAGCACCACCACGTCGAATCCAGTCACGGCCGCGAGCTGCACGTGCTCGACGGCGAACACGAGCTCGTCCGGCTCCGACTTCTCGTATTCGAAGACGACGAGGTTGTTCTCCATGCCGCTGCTGCTCGGCAGCTGGATCAGCTGTGTGAAGGCGGAGGTGTACGAAGGGCTGACCATCGTGTCGATGATCACGTTGCTGTCGGCCACGTCCACGAGACACAGGGCGCGCCGTAGCGCCTCTTGCGCCTCCTGGTGGGTCTGCCGCGAGAGGAAGCCCGAAACGAAGTGGATGTAGGTCGCGAAGCCGTGGCGGTGCGCAATCCAGCGCAGGAAATCGAGGGCGCCGCGGCGGCGGAACGTCGCGTCGGAGAGGCACACGGCGGAGGGCCGCCAGGCACCCTCCCGCCCGACGCGGATCGAGCGCTTTGCGCGCAGGTGGATCCAGCGGCTGAGCTGGAAGAGCGTTCCGCGCAGCAGCTCGGCGGGCTCGACGCGATCGCGCTGGTTCGAGCGGACGAACCAATAGAGCGCGAGGAGCGCGGCCAGTGACAGAACCGCGTAGAAGGTGCTGATCTGGAACATGAAGACAATCGCCGAGAGAGCGCCGAAGAACGACACGTACCAGCGCGAGCGAAACGCGGGCCGATAGGTCGGATCGCCGGCGAAGCGCTCGAGCAGCGACACGCTGCAGATTGCGCCGTAGGTTACGAGGAAGAACATCGTGATCACCTGGGCGACCGAGTCGACGTCACCTGCCGCGACGAACACCAACGCGATCAGGCTCGTGAGCAGCACGGCATTCTGCGGCTCCTTGTCCCCGGCGCGCACCTTGCGGAGCCAATTCGAAAAGCGACCCTGCGGGAGCACGTTGTCGGCGGCGATCGCCTGGAGCGTGCGCGGCGCCACGAGCGCGGATCCGAGCGCGGAGGACAGGGTCGCGCAGGCAAGGCCGATCGGAATGATCGGGGGCCAGACCGCGATGCGGGCCATCACGAGCGGATCGCCGGCGAGCGTGACGGGATCCGCCGACGCGGCGAGCTTCACGACCACCAGCAGATAGATCGCGAAGCCGGATGCCACCGCCGCCAGGGTTCCCAGCGGGATGGCCGCTTTCGGATCGCGCAGGTCGCCGGACAGGCCGACACCGGCCGTAAGTCCGGTGAAGGCCGGGAAGCAGATCGCGAAGACCAAGAAGAATGGGTCGGGCGAGTCCACCCGCGCCACCATCCGATCGAAGTGCGGAAGAAATGCGCCACCGCCGCCCGCGAAGAACAAGACCAGGGAGACGAGCAGCGTCCCGGCCACGATGTAGAGCGTGGAGAGACCGAGTCGCGCCCCGTACAGACGCAGCGCCAGCCACAGCAGGCCGATGGCCGGCACGGCCACCAGACGCGAGTCGGTCGGCAGCAGCGGCCAGCGCAGGGCGGCTTGCTCGAGCAGCGGACGAAACGCCTCGGCAAACGCGATGGTGTAGAAGGCGAGACTGATCGCCTGGGAGAGGTAGAGCGCGATCCCGATCGAGCCGCCGATCGTGATTCCGAAGGAGCGCGACAGGACGTAGTAGACGCCTCCGCCGGCGACCTTCTGGTTGGTCGCGATCTCCGCCACCGCCAGCGCGGCCGGAATCGTGACGAGGTGACCGAGCACGATGAGGGCGAGACATCCGACGAGGCCGAGATTTCCAACCGCGTAGCCCATGCGCAGGAACAGAATCGCGCCGAGAATCGTGGAGAGGGTCGTCCAGAAGACGGCGGCCACGCCGAAGCCGGGGCCCAACGCGCGCGGTGCTCTCACCGCGCCGACCGACCGCGCGACACCCGATCCAGCTTCGTCCGGTGCCGACATCGCCACCCCCTCGAGCGCCATTGATTACCGGGCGCGAGGGCGGATGGCCAGCCCCGGGCCGGGGGGTGCCGCTGGCCAGACGCGAGCGGCGCCCCGGCGCGGCGTCGATCCTGCGCATCCAGGTCCGCGGCCCGCTGCGCGTCGCACGAAGTCGAGCGATCCGAACGCGTGCGCGTCACCGGCTCGGCTCGAAGAAGCTGTCTCCGATTCCTGTCGGCTCCGAGGATTTTCCGATAGCCTTTCGAGATCTGATCCCAGATGCCCAGCGCGGAGGGCCGGCCATGGTGCGCTGCCCGTCGATCGCTGCAGCCGTGGCGGCGATCTCTTGCGCGCTTGCCGCGTGCAGCGTGGCGTCCATCGAGAAGGAAGCCCCGCTTCCGGCGACAGCGCCTGACTCGAGCCCGGTCGTCGACCGACTGACCGGCGATACGCCAAGGACGACGGTCGAGGGCAACCCCTTCATCGCGCCGGCCGGATGGAGTCTCAGCGTGCGCGGTCCGGCCACCATCCTCGAAGCGCCCGAGGGCGACTCGCACATCGCGCTCGTCGACGTGCGGGCAGCCAGCGCGGATGCCGCCGTGGCTGCGGCCTGGCGGGCCTACAAGCCAGATGCCCGCTGGCCACTCAAGGTCGTCCATCGCCTGCCGGACGTGGACGGCTGGATGGATTACCACGAATACGTCTACGAGACATCTCCCAACGAGAGAAGAGACGTGAGCATCGACGTCCTGCGCGCGGGTGAGGTGTGGACGGTGGCGATCTACGACATGGACCAGGCGGTGGGGGAGAAGCGCCTCGCCGAAGTCGAGCTGATCTATGGCGAGCTTTTTCCGAAGGGGTACACGCGCGAATCCTTCGCCGGCAAGCAGGCGCACCCGCTCGACCCTGCGCGGATCGCCGCGCTCACCGAATTCGTCGAGAGCGCAATGCAGATTCTCCGCGTGCCCGGAATCGCCATCGGCCTGGTACAGGATGGCCGGGTCATCTTTGCGGACGGCTTTGGCGTGCGCGAAATCGGCGGCGCCGGGAAAGTGGATGCCGACACGCTCTTCATGATCGGGTCGAACACCAAGGCGTTGACGACGCTCATGCTCGCCAAGCTGGTGGACGAGGGGAAGCTCAGCTGGGAGACGCCGGTGACGAGCGCGCTGCCATCCTTCCGGCTCGGAGACGCCAACACCACCGGACAGGTCCGGATCAAGCACCTGATCTGCGCCTGCACCGGGCTGCCGCGTCAGGACATGGAGACATTCTTTCAGTTCGAGGACCTGACACCGACTGGCGTGCTGGCGCGGCTGGCGACCATGCAGCCGACCAGCGGGTTTGGCGAGATGTTCCAGTACTCCAATCCGCTCGCCGCCGCGGCCGGCTACGTCGGCGGACACGTGGCCTATCCGGAGCTCGAGCTCGGCGCCGCCTACGACGAGGCCATGCGGACGCGCGTCTTCGATCCGCTGGGAATGCAGGCGACCACCTTCGACTATGCGCGCGCGCTGGGTGGTAACCACGCGATGCCATACGCCATGGACATCAACGAAACCACGACCCGGGCTGTGATGGAGCTCAACTATTCCATCATCCCCGTGCGGCCCGCTGGCGCTGCGTGGAGCAACGTGCGCGACGTGCTGCGCTACGTGGCCATGGAGCTGGCCGACGGCGCGCTCCCCAGCGGCAAGCGCTACCTCTCGAAGGAGACGCTGCTGGCACGGCGCGCGCCCCAGGTGCCGATCGGCAAGCACACCACCTACGGCATGGGGCTCGAGGTCGACACGACCTACGGGGTGCCGGTCGTGCACCACGGCGGTGCGACGTTCGGCTACCGCAGCGACATGATGTGGCTGCCCGAGCACAGCGTGGGCGCAGTCGTGCTCGCCAATGCCAACCTCGGCGGGATCCTGCTCGACGAGTTCCGGCGCAAGCTGCTCGAGATCCTCTTCGATGGCCGCGCCGAGGCCGATGACCAGGTCGCGGCACAGGCAAAGGTCACTTTCGAGCAGCTGGCTGTCGAGCGCGAGCTGCTCAGTGTGCCAGCCGACGCAGCGGAGGTGGCCAAGCTCGCCAGGCGCTATGTCAACGACGCGCTCGGCAGCATCGCGGTGAGTCAGCTCGACGGAGCCACCGTATTCGACTTCGGCGAGTGGCGGAGCGAGGTCGCATCGCGCAGGAATCCAGACGGCTCGGTGTCGTTCGTCACCACCGCTCCCGGCCTCATCGGCCTGGAGTTCGTCGTCCGCAGCAGCACCGAGCGCGCGCTGATCCTCCGCGACGCTCAGCACGAGTATGTGTTCAGGGAGGCGTGAACGAGGTGACGAGAACGAATGATCACCCCGCGCCGAGTGATGCGTAGCGCACCCAGGCTTGCGCCAGCCGTTGCCGCCGCAGTCCTCTTGCAGGCAGCGTTCGCCTCTGCTTCGACGTACGTCTATCACCGCTGGGACCCGGTCGTCGCCGTGGCGGGCCAGACCGCGTCGCACACCCTCACCGCCGTCATCGAGGGGGGTCCGACGCTCGTCCAGCTCGTGACGCCGGCTGGCCCCATCCTTCCACTCACACGGGCGGATGGGAACACGTACCAGCTCACGATGTCCACCGCCGAGCTGCTGGATGGATACGTGGAGGGGGATGCGCACAACTTGATTGGACACCTTCAGGTGTATGATGGAACGACGCGCACATTCAGCACGAGCGTCTTTGCGAACGTGCGAGACGCGACGATGCCCGCCGCGACCGTCTCCGCGATTTCCGAAGACGCGCAGGCGAGCGGGTTCGTCGTCAACCTCAGGCGCGACGCGCTCTGGCTCTCGGGAAGCGCACCGCAGGAGGTCCTCCAGCGGTTCTACGAGCTGTTTCCCGATGATTTCGATTTCATCGCGGTCATCAGCCAGGTTCGCACGCCTCGCAACCGCAGCCTTCAGTTCGTACGAAACGCGACCACCGGCACCGGCCGAGCGCTCTTCGACAACGGTGCCGTCTACGGAAGCGAGAGTCGCCTTCTTGCGATCATCAATTACCCGATCGACAGCTCCTTCGATCTCGCGGGACGGAACCTATCGCACGAGATCGGACATCAATGGATGGCCTTCCTGTCGAATGCGGCGCTGAAGCCGGGGATTGCGCACTGGCCCATTTCCGATCTGGCCTACGGAGTAACGGGATTCAGCCTGCCCGGCGGCGCCGGGGGCGAATTTCCCTTCCGACTCGTCCGACGCGGCAACGGAGACTATCGGGTTCGCCTCACGGAACGGCCGAGAGCCTACAACCCGCTGGAGCTCTACCTGATGGGGCTCGTCCCGGCCGCGGAGGTCCCCGACTTCTTCGTCTTCGAGAACCAGGACCAGCGCGACCAGCTGGTCGACGGGGGGGTGCTGGAAGGTCCCGTCGAGGTGCTCTCGATCGATGACGTCATCGCCGAGAACGGCCCACGGGAGCCCGGCGTCGGAGATGCGCAGACCGAGTTTGCCATGGCGACCATCGTCTTGAGCGCGGGCCGGCTCTTGAGCGTAGACGAAATGACCTTCTTCGACTCCAGGGCGTCCCGGGGAGAGGCGACCTCGGAGCTCTGGTATACGGAGGGTTTCGACAGCGGGTACACCAAGCCGTTCCATCTCGCGACAGGCGGTCTGGCGACACTCTCCACCAGCATTCCGGTTCCAGAGCCTTCGGCGTCGGTGCTGATCGCAGTGGGCGCGTATGTGCTCGGTGTGCTGTGCGGGGTACGTCGGCGGAGCCGAGCAGCCCAGCATGGCCGATCGGCTCCGGGGATGGGATCGCTGCGCGGGGCCGCTCCGGAGCCCGGCGCGGCGTCGGGATTGACGGCCTCCAGAAAGTCGAGTTGACTCGACGAACGTTCAGCCCGCCAGCCAAGGGGAGCCCATGCACGTCACCGTCGCCTGCACGCAGATGCACTGCAGCTGGGAGCTCGAGGCGAACATCGCGCGGGCCGAAGCCCTGGTGAACCGCGCGGCGGACGCCGGCGCGCAGATCATCCTCCTGCAGGAGCTCTTCGAAACGCCCTACTTCTGCATCGAACAGGAGAACCAGCACTTCGATCTCGCGCGCCCGATCGCCGGCCACCCGACGCTCGAGCGCTTCCAGAAGCTGGCGAGAGCGCGCGAGCTGGTGCTGCCGGTGTCCTTCTTCGAGCGCGCCGGCCTCGCGCACTACAACGCGGTCTCGATCATCGACGCGGATGGCGCGATCGTGGGGCATTATCGCAAGAGCCACATTCCGGATTTTCCGGGCTATCAGGAGAAGTTCTACTTCAGCCCCGGAGATACCGGCTTTCTCGCTTTCGATACCCGGTACGCGCGCATCGGCGTCGGCATCTGCTGGGATCAGTGGTTTCCCGAGGCGGCGCGCGCGATGGTGCTGCGTGGCGCCGAGCTCCTCTTGTATCCGACCGCCATCGGCAGCGAGCTGTATGCACCCGATCTCGACAGCAAGGACCACTGGCAAATGGTCATGCGCGGGCACGCCGCGGCCAATGTGGTGCCGGTCATCGCCTCCAACCGGATCGGCATCGAACGCGCCAAGGACGCGGAGCTCTCGTTCTACGGATCGTCGTTCATCGCGGATCACACCGGCGCCTTCCTCGCGTGCGCGGATCGAGACAGCGAGTGCGTCTTGACCGCCAGCATCGACCTCGACGCGAATCGCGAGTATCGCCGCTCCTGGGGGGTCTTCCGCGACCGACGCCCCGATCTCTACGGCGCGCTGCTCAGTCTCGATGGTCAGCGGACCGTGGCCACACGCTAGCGATCGTGCGCGTCGAGAACCTTCGGGCGTTCTGGTTTCTGTCGATCGCGGGCTCCATCTCGCTCCTGCCACTGCTGGTGCTTCCGGCCATGATCGGCGTCCTCGTCGACGAGTCCGGCCTGTCCGAGGCGTTCGCAGGCATGTCGGCCTCTGCCAACTTCGCGGGCGGCGCGTCGATCGCAATGCTCATGGCGTTCCGCATGCACCACATCGACCTGCGCAGGGCGACGGGCGTCGCGTTTGCGGTCGCCGCAGCGATGGATGTCGTGTCTGCCTTCTCCACCGGGAGTGAGGCCCTCTTCCTCTCGGCGAGATTCGCGGCCGGCATCGGCACAGGCGCCGCCTATACCTGCATCGCATCCGCCTTCGCACGCTACGCCAACGCCGACCGCGGCTACGGGGTCTTCGTGACGCTGCAATTCATCATCAGCGGACTGGGCCTCTACGTGCTTCCGGTCCATGCGAGCGCGCTCGGAACCGAGGGGATGTTCCTGGGCATTGCCGGTCTCGAGATCCTGGCGCTGTTGCTGCTGCGCCATCTGCCGGGGAAGGCGATCGATTTGGCCAGCCCAGCCTCGGGGAGATCCGAGCACGGCGTCCTGCTCGCACCCGCCACGATTCTTGCGGTGCTCAGCTTTGGGGTCTTCGAGGCAGCCAACACCGCTCAATTCACCTACATCGAACGCCTCGGCGTCTCGATCCCCTTGACGGAGCACCACATCGGCATCGCGCTGCTCGTCGCGTCCCTGGCGGGCATCCCGGGCGCCTTCATCACGGTGTTGCTGGGCCAACGCTTCGGCCGCGTCAGCCCGCTGACGTTTGGCATCGCACTCTCCGTTCTCGGCATGCTGGTGCTCGTGTCAGCCGATGGCCTGCTCGCGTATGCGATCGCCGGATCCTGCATCGGATTCGCCTGGGCGTTCTGCCTGCCCTTCATCCAGGGCCTCCTGGCCTCGCTCGATGCGCACGGCAGCGCCGTCGCCGCCGGCGCCTCAGCGTCGACCATCGGAGGCGCCGCCGGGCCCGCCGTGGCGGCCTCGATCGTGGGCAATGGGCAATATCACGCCGTCCTGCTGGCTGCGATCGGCCTGCTCGCCGTCGCCTGCGCCGGATTCATCGTCTCGAACACACAAATGCGACACACAGCGCTGGAGGTGCGATGAGGTCCCCTGCGAGCGATCCGCGAGACCGCGGCTTCTACATGCCGGGCGAGTGGCGCGCTCACGCCTGCTGCTGGATGGCGTGGCCGTGCCGCGCCGGGCTCTGGGCCGACGCGCGTGCAACCCAGCAGGCCTACGCCCGCGTCGCCAACACGATTGCGGGCTTCGAGCCCCTCAAGATGCTGGCGCCCGCCCACAAGGCAGCGGAAGCGCGGGAGCTCCTGGACGCCGGCATCGAAATCATCGAAATGCCCATCGATGACTCCTGGACGCGTGACTCCGGACCAAACTTCCTGATCAACGACGACGGCGAGCTCGCGGGCGCGTGCTGGAGATTCAACGCCTGGGGCGGCAAGTACGATCCCTACGATCAGGATGCGATGATGGGCTCCCGCATCCTACGGCTCGCCGGCGCGCACGAGTTCGTCTCCGATCTGGTGGCGGAGGGCGGCGGCGTCACGGTCGACGGCGAAGGCACGGTGATCACGACCGAGTCGTGCTTCCTGAATCGCAACCGCAATCCCGGCTGGAGCCGGCGGGACGTCGAGCGGGAGCTGTGCCGCACGCTGGGCGCGAGCCGGGTTCTCTGGATCCCGGGAGACCCGCAAGACACCGAGACGGATGGGCACGTCGACGGCATCGCCGCGTTCATCGAGCCAGGGCGCGTGCTCCTCGAGGTGAATCCGGACAAGACCGATCCGCACTACGCAATCGGCCAGATCAATCTGGCGGCGCTGGCACACCAGAAGGATGCCAGGGGCAGGCGGCTCGAGCTCGAATTCATCCACGAGGGCTGCTACCACCCGGGCGTCTGGAACGGCGGATGTAGCTCGTACGTCAATGCCTACCTCGCCAACGGCGCCGTGGTCGTCCCCGGCTACGGCTACGATCGAGACCCGGAGGCCGTCGAGACCTACCAGCGCCTGTATCCGGACCGCGCGGTCGTGCAGCTGCAGATCCACGACATCGCGGTCGGTGGCGGCGGCGTGCACTGCATCACGCAGCAGCAGCCCGCCGCGTAGCGCTGCGCAGCCCGGATGGCAGTGCGGCAGCAGAGCGCGCCAGCGGCGGTCTCTCGGCAGTCGCTCGTCGCCCAATGGGGCTCGATGCCCCTCCGCTCGTTGTGCACCTGGGCTGACGCTGCCCGAAGCGCGCCGCGCAGACACAAATAGTCCCCCCCCGGTAGCCGGAGGCGTACACTGCGGCGCGTGGGAAAGCGCCTCTAGAGGTGCGCTGATGCGCTGGCTCGCCGTTGCTCTTGCAAACCTGGTTGCGGGCGGCTCGATCATCGCGAGCACGCCTGCCATGGCGCAGACCATCGTGCAGCCGACTCCTCTTGCCTCGCTGGCGACGAGCGGCTTCGACTCGGAGCGCGTGTGGAGCGCTGGCGACGACTGGGAGCCGGCAGTCGCAGCGGACCCGGGCGGCCCCTACGTCTACCAGCTCACTACGCGAATCAGTGGGCCACAGATCGAAATCATCTTCAGGCGCTCGGTGGACGCTGGCACCACCTGGGAGGCCGACCGGGTGTTCGCGAGCAACGCCGCCGATCCGATGATCGAGGTGGCGGAAGACGGCACGATCTACGCCATGGGAATCGTTGGAAACAACTGGGCTCTGAAGATGGCGCGTTCGTTCGATCACGGCGTCACCTGGACGCCCCTGGAGGATATCCTGGGGCCGGGCCCAACGAGCCAGGGCGACCGCCCGGTGCTGGTGATCTCGCCCGATGGCCAGGACGTCTACGTCGGCTTCAACTGGGATGACAGCTACGTGGTGAGCTCTCACGACGGCGGGGGCACTTTCGGCACGCCGGTGCAGACCAGCAACGATGGACGGATCTGGTTCCACTCGGCTGGCGCCGTCGCCCCCAACGGCGACGTCTATTTCGCGGTGGCCGACTACGCACTCGACTACACCGGCCCGACGCATATCAACGTCCTGCGATCGACCGACGGCGGGGTGAGCTGGACGACGACCCGCGTCGACACCTCGGCCGAGGCGGTGGGCTGCGAATGGGCCGCCGGCTGCTACTTCGCCTTCCTGGGACCCGAGATCGGCCTCGCGATCGACGTGAACGGGCTGGTCATGATCAGCTACAACGCGGGCGATTTCGCGCAGGAACCGGAGAGGCTGTGGGCGCGCACCTCGTCGGACGGGGTCGTCTGGAGCGATCGCGTGGAGATCTCGAGCGGGATCGCGGCTGTCAACAACGCATTCCCCGCGATGGTGGCGTCGCGCACGACTCCCGGGGACTTTCGCGTCGTGTGGCAGGACGATCGCGTGGCCAGCCAGGTGGGCTGGAACACGTGGATGGTGAACACGCTGGACGGCGGCGCCAGCTGGAGTGAATCGGAGCTGCTGTCGGATCTGGGCTATGGGGCGCCCTACAAGAGCCCGTTGGGGTACGCGTTCCCGTACGGCGACTACTTCGAGATCGCGGTCGACGGCGATGACGTCAATCACATCATCTGGGGGGAGGGAACGTCCTGGAACGGTCCCGGCGGCAGCTGGTACACGCGCGGCGTTCCGGTGCCCGAGCCCGCGGCGTCGCTCCCGCTGCTCGCGGGCGCGACGCTGCTGGCCGCGCTGGCGCGGCGCCGGCGGTATCGCGCCCCGCGACGGATCGGCTGTTGCAGGTGCAAATCAAGAAGGAGCAGGAGATGAGAGCAAGTCAATCCATCCGATTCAGAAGCGTATCGAGCAAGATCACAACTCTCAGTGTGGCCATGCTATGGACTTTCTGCTTCAGCCAATCCGTGACCACCGCCCAGGCAGATGCCAAGAAGTACAATCTCTACTTCGGCGACCTGCACAACCACACGGGATATTCCGACGCCTATGAAGACAGCACTCCATGGGACGCGTACCCGGCGGCCATTGCTGCTGGGGCTGACTTCATGGCCCTGACAGAACACGTATCCACGTCCCACGCCTATGAGGCGTGGACCATGGACATGGATGAGTGGGCTGATCTCAAGGCGGCGGCAGCCTTCTACACCTCTCCGAAGTTCGTGGCGATGCCAGCCTATGAGTTCTGGCTGCTCGCAAACAACGGCGAGATCAATGTGTTCAACACGCCAGAAATCCCCGACAAGATGTCGATCAAGGGCCCGGAGCGGCTTGGCGATTTCTACGACTGGCTCGCACGACAGCCCGGTGCAATCGGCCAATTCAACCATCCGCTCTATGTCAGCGACAACTTCAAGAACTTCAGCTTCTATAACGAAACCAGAGACGCCGGCATGAATCTCATCGAAGTCTACAACGATGACTTCTATGAGGACAGCTTCATCATGGCGCTGGATGCTGGCTGGCACGTAATGCCTTCTTGCAACGCCGACACGCACTACTCGGACTGGATCGCCGGCCACGAGCTGCGAACGGTCCTGCTTGCGGCGAAGCTGACGCCTGATGATCTCGTTGAAGCCATGAGCGCCAGAAGAGGGTATGCGACCATGGATAAGAACCTTCGCATCTACTACACCCTCAACGGTGAGATCATGGGTACCATCTTGTCTGCGCCGGCCTCTCCCTACACCGCAAGCATCCAGATTGCGGACCCGGATGCGATTGCCGGCGATCTGAATGATGCTGTCACCCGGATCGAGATCGTTTCAGATGGCGGTGCGGTCGTCGCCAGCTTGCCTCTGGACCCGGGTGCCAGCGCGCAGACGATCAACTGGACCGTATCGGGCCTGCCGACTGACGCCGCATATTTCTTCGTTCGTGTGAGCACTGCGTCCAATGATGTGACTGGCCTCGCGGGTGTCACGGCCTGGACGGCGCCGGTCTGGACCGGTCGTTGATGCGAGAGAGACGGCAATTCTTCCGCCATCAGGCGTGAAGTGGAAGACTGGAGGGGCGCAATGGAGGACGAATCCGCCCCTCTATTCTTCCTAAGCCGTATGAGCACAGGAAGAACAGGCTGCGTCTTCGGTACGTCCGAGAAGTAGGTATTTTGGCAAATCGGAGCCGAAAATGGCGTGTTCAGTTGCGCGCTGCGGTTGCCGATAGCGGGGCCACCAGGGGGGCGGGGCAGCCATGCAGCGGGTGCGATGCGTGTGGGCACGTGCGCAGCAATGGCTGCAGGGTCCGCGCCTGCCCGCACTCGATCCGGAGCTCGCGGGTCGCGAAAAGGTGTTCCGCGCACCGCCCTTCACGCCGGAGATCGTCGCCGCGATCCGCCTGATCGCGCCGCAGTTTGCGCTGCGTCCCGACGAGGCCTCGCGCCGCTACTGGGAGGCGGATCAGAACGGCGCCTGCTGGGGCGAGTACGAGGCCCTGCGTTCCGTTCTCGAGAAGCTGCCCGCCCCGGCGAAGGTGCTCGAGATCGGCCCCGGCTTGGGTCGATCCGTGGTCTTCTTCCGCCAGAAGCTCGATTGGCAATCCGCGGAATACCACCTCTACGAAGGCGGCGGCGAAACCACGCGCTACACCCTACTCGGACCGCGCTTCGAGGACTCGTTCTGCGGGAATCTCGCCGTGCTGCGGCAGATGCTCGCGTACAACGAGGTCGAGAACGTGACGATCCACGACGCCCACGCTCTCGACGGCCGGCTCTCGCGCCTACCGGGACCCTACGACATCGTCTACGGCTTCTACAGCATCGGCTTCCACTGGAGCCTCGAACACTTCTTCGACGAGGTGCTGGCACTGCTCCACGAAACCTCAGTCGCGTTCTTTACCGTACCGCAGCACTTCGAGCCCTTCCCCGCACTCGCGGAGGTGCCGCATCGGGTGCTGCGCTGGAATGCCGCCTGGCCGAAGGGCCGCGAGCACCGCATCCTGCTGCTCTCCAAGAGCGCACGGCCGGGTCTCTCGCCGGGTTGACGGGGAGCGGAGCCGATACACGGCGGTGGCGCCGCCGGGCGCCGGCGGGCTGGGGAACGGCGGCAGCGGCGAGGCCGCTCGAGTGGAGGCGGCCAGAACCGAACCCGCGCTGCGCATTTCTGTGTTGTCTCGCAAGCCATTGATCTACAATATGTTTTCGTTCGACGGCGGCGCGCTCTCGAGCCGAAGGACGTGACCGCCGCGTGTCCGCCAGCGCTCCCGCCTCGGGGCGAGGAGGAGGTGACATGCGCACAACTGAACACTCGACTCCCGCGCGGCGTCGCTTTCGCAAGCAGAGCGTTCACCTGCCCGGCACGGGATGGATGCCCGCGCCGCGGCCCTTCGCCACAAGCGCTGCGCATCGGGCCGCTTGCGTGCCCGGTCCCCGGTGCTGTGGATGAGACATCAATGGCACCAGCGGGCCGTACGAGCTGGCGGGAGTATCGACTTCGAGAACGATCCGAATTACACTGGGCATCGCGCGCGCCCATGGGAATCCCGAGCGCATCCACTCCGATGATCTGTCAGAAACGCCCCTTTTCGGATCTTGAAGAGGGACCCTGAACCTCGCGCCTGGCCGGCGAGCGCTGCTTGTCGGCCGGATGCGCGCGGCGAGTGACACGGCAGCCCTGCGCACGGGAACTCTGCGGAATCGGGTGCTGGAACTTCAGAAGGGTATGGACCGGCATAGGGGGAAGTCGATTCGCACGTCTGCGAGGGGTGGCGGCCGCGAGCAGGCAGACCGCCGAATTCTCGCGCGCGCCAGGTGCGCGCTTGAGTAGAACACAAATCCATGTGAATGGCCAAGGAGTTTTCTTATGGCGCTGGATCCGACGAAGCATCAGGACTGGCAAATTGCGGAAGAGGCGGAGTCCCGCATGAAGACGTGTTACCAGCTCGCGGAGGAGCTGGGAATCACGAAGGACGAGCTGCTTCCCCACGGCCACCACATTGCCAAGATCGATTATCAGGCGGTGCTGAATCGGCTCAAGGGCAAGCCGGACGGCAAGTTTATCGAGGTCACCGCCGTCACCCCCACGCCCCTGGGCGAGGGCAAGTCCACCACGACCATGGGCCTGCTGCAGGGCCTGGGCAAGCGGCAGAAGAAGGTGGTGGCGTGCATCCGGCAGCCGTCCGGCGGACCCACGATGAACATCAAGGGCTCCGCAGCCGGTGGCGGACTCGCCCAGTGCATCCCCTTGACCGAGTTCTCGTTGGGCCTGACCGGCGACATCAACGCCGTGATGAATGCGCACAACCTGGGAATGGTGGCCCTGACGTCGCGGATGCAGCACGAGCGCAACTACAGCGATGCCCGCCTGGAGAAGAGCGGGCTCAAGCGGCTGGACATCGATCCGACCAACGTGCAGATGGGCTGGGTTCTCGACTACTGCGCCCAGGCGCTCCGCAACATGATCATCGGCATCGGCGGCAAGATGGACGGCTACATGATGCAGAGCAAATGCGGCATCGCCGTGTCATCCGAGGTGATGGCCATCCTGTCGATCTTCAGCGACCTGAGGGATCTGCGCGAGCGGATGGGCGGTATCGTGGTCGCCTACGACAAGAAGGGCAACCCGGTCACCACCGAGGACCTCGAGGTGGCCGGCGCCATGACCGCCTGGCTGCGGGAGGCCATCAACCCGAATCTGCTGCAGTCGCTGGAGGGGCAGCCGTGCCTGGTTCACGCCGGCCCCTTCGCGAACATCGCCGTGGGTCAGTCCTCCGTCGTGGCCGACAAGGTCTGCCTGAAGCTGGCCGACTACCACCTCACGGAATCCGGCTTCGGCGCCGACATCGGCTTCGAGAAGTTCTGGAATGTCAAGTGCCGATACTCGGGGAACACCCCCAACGTCTCCGTGATCACGGCGACGATCCGCGCGCTCAAGCACCACGGCGTGGGCGCCGGCGCCCTGCCCTGCCCGCCCGGGAAGCCGATCCCCAAGGAATACAACCAGGAGAACCTCGCCTGGCTGGAAGACGGCTTCTGCAACCTCGAGCGGCACATCGCAAGCGTGAAGAAGGCCGGGATCAATCCCGTCGTCTGCATCAATCGCTTCCACGCGGACACGCAGGCGGAGGTCGATCTGCTGCGCAAGCTGACCGAGCAGGCCGGCGCTCGTGTGGCCGTCTCCGATCACTGGCTCAAGGGTGGCGAGGGAGCGCTGGAGCTGGCCGATGCCGTGCTGGACGCCTGCGAAGACACCGTGAAGTTCAAGTTCCTCTACGAGATGAATCTGCCGTTGCGCAAACGCGTGGAGCGGATCGCCAAGGAGGTGTACGGCGCCGACGGGGTGAGCTACACGCCCGAGGCGGAGGCGAAGGCCAAAAAGTTCGAGGCGGATCCCAAGTTCAACGACTACGCGACGATGATGGTCAAGACCCACCTGAGCCTGAGCCACGATCCGACGCGCAAGGGCGCCCCGACTGGCTGGACGTTGCCAATTCAAGACTTTCTCATCTACGGCGGCGCGCGATTCATCTGCCCGGTGGCCGGCAACATCTCCCTGATGCCCGGTACGGGCTCCGATCCGGCCTACCGAAGAGTGGACGTGGATGTGGAAACGGGAAAGGTCCGGGGCTTGTTCTAGAACTCGGCCTCCCGGCTTGGGCCGTCGACCTGGCGGGATGGCCGGCACGAGGGCGGGCCCGCGAGCGCCTGAGAATGGCCTGTAGATAGATAGATACGCCGTGCACCTCCGCGATCCTCGCACCCGTTCGCTGCGCGCCCGAGCCATCATCCTCGCCCTCGCGGCCGGATGCGCGCTGGGTCCGGCCACGGCCTCCGCGAACCGCTACGACGAGCTGCGCTCGGCCGCTGTCAAGCGCTGCGAGGCGATCGACCCGGCGGCGTATCAGAGCGGGATGATCTTCAACTCGGAGGGCTATCGGTCGGTGTACCTGCGCTCGGCGTGCCTGCAAGACGCCGCGGTATTGTTTCGCGACGATTCACTGTGCGCGCAGGTGAAGGAGCGACGCTCGCTCCTGTTTTCGAGCTGGGGCATCTCGAGCAAGCGTTGCAGCCGGCTCGTCGCCGAGGGAGTGGCGGCGGACCGCAGGGCGCTGGAAGAAATCAGGGACCGCCACGCGACGGGCGGCACGCGGCTGCGCGATTTCCGCGTCGAGCGCAACGGCAACGGACGCGACTTCGACATCATTCCTTCGTTCGATGCGGGCAATGTGCACTCGTACACGCTGCGCTTCGAGATCATCGACGCCGCCGCGCCCGCAGGCCGTGCGCTCCTCCATACTTCCGGCTTCCGTCTGGACGCGGGGAGCAACATCCGGATCTTCGTTCGCCAGGCGGAAATCCGGGAG
>Ga0224500_10000702_pt1 | contig 21770 bp, 22 predicted proteins | sample SF_Oct11_sed_USG_FD_168126 | JGI IMG/M metagenome (GOLD analysis project Ga0224500, IMG submission 168126) | Sediment microbial communities from San Francisco Bay, California, United States - SF_Oct11_sed_USGS_4_1 | ecosystem: Environmental > Aquatic > Marine > Sediment | place: USA: California... | reverse complement strand
AATAGCGGCGCGCCCGCCGAGGGCGAACGGCAAGCGCCTCGGCGCGGTGCTCACGCCAGCTTCAGTCGGCGCACCAGTTCCGCCGCCAGCGCGGACTGATTGAGCGTGTAGAAGTGCAGGCCCGGCACCCCGCCGGCGATGAGCCGCTCGCACAGCGCGGTCACGACGTCGAGCCCGAAGGCGCGGATCGAAGCCGCGTCATCCATGAAGCCTTCCATCTTCAGCGCCACCCAGCGCGGGACTTCGATGCCGTCGCGCTGCGCGAACTGCGCGATGCGCGCGTAGTTGTGGAACGGCATGACGCCCGCGACCACCGGTACTTCGGCGCCGAGCCTGCGTGTCGCGTCGACGAAGTGGAAATAGGCGTCCGGGTTGAAGAAGAACTGCGTGATCGCGCCGCTCGCGCCGGCCTTGACCTTTTCGACATAGTGCTGCAGGTCCCGCGCGGCGTAGCGCTGCGCCGGGTGGTACTCGGGATAGCACGCGACCTCGATGTTCCAGTCGCCGCCCTGCGTGTCGCGGATGAACCGCACCAGGTCGGCCGCATGGCGGAACGCGCCGGCCACCGCGGTGCCGCTCGGCATGTCGCCGCGCAGCGCGACGATGCGCTGGATCTTCTGCGCGCGGTAGGTGGCAAGGATCTCGGTGAGGCCCTCACGCGTCGCGCCGACGCACGACAGGTGCGGCGCGGCCTCGTGCCCGGCGGCGGCGATCGCACGCACCGTCTTCAACGTCTTTTCGCGGGTGGAGCCTCCGGCGCCGTAGGTCACGCTGAAGTACTGCGGGTGGGCCTTCGCCAGCTCGGGCACGACCTGATTGATGAGCTTGTCGTCGCCTGCCGGCGTGTTGGGTGGAAAGAACTCGAAGCTGATGGGGATGCGAGTGCTCATGGCTTGGTGGCCCAGACAAAGTGTTCGCGGTTGCCGTCGCCGCCGGCGACGGTGCTTTCGAAATAGTCGCGCAGCACGAGGCCGCGCTTGTGGCAGGCGGCCGTCATGCGCGCCTTGACATGGCCGTGCGCAACCGGGTCGCTGACCAGGCCATGCTTGCCGATGTCTCCCGGCTGCAGTTCGAACTGCGGCTTGGCCAGCAGCAGCAGGTCGCGCGTGGCCAACGGCACGAGGGCGTCGAGCACGAGCGTCAGCGAGATGAACGACAGGTCAGCGACGACCAGGTCGAAACCTGCACGCGGCAGTTGTGCGGGGACGAGGTGGCGCGCGTTGATGCCCTCGAGCGCCGTCACGCGCGCATCGGCGCGCACGCGCTCGTGCAACTGGCCGTGGCCGACATCGACACCGACCACGCTGGCCGCGCCGCGCGCGAGCAGAACCTCGGTGAAGCCGCCGGTGCTCTGGCCGACGTCCAGGCAGTGGCGGCCGGACACGTCGATGCCCGTGTGCGCCAGTGCGGTGTCGAGCTTCAAGCCTGCGCGCGACACCCAGCGCAGCTCGGCGTCGTCGGTGACTTCGAGCTCGCAGCCCTCGGGCAGGTCTTCGCCGGCCTTGGTTGGCACGGCCCAGCCCTTGGGGCCGTGCCAGCGCACGGCGCCGTGAGCGATCAGCCGCTGCGCAGCCGAGCGCGAGGGCGCGAGGCCACGCTGCAGGATCAACTGGTCGGCGCGCATGTGGCGCGGCGCCGGCTCAGTACCGGTAGGTGTCGGCTTTGTACGGGCCCTGTGGGGGCACGCCGATGTAGGCGGCCTGCTCGTCGGTCAACTTGGTGAGCTTGGCGCCCAACTTCGACAACTGCAGCAGCGCGACCTTTTCGTCCAGGTGCTTGGGCAGCACGTAGACCTTGCCCTGCTCGTAGTAGTCGAGGTGCGTGAAGAGCTCGATCTGCGCGATCGTCTGGTTCGCGAACGAACTGCTCATCACATAGCTCGGGTGACCGGTCGCACAGCCCAGATTCACGAGGCGGCCCTTGGCCAGCAGGATGATCTTCTTGCCGTCGGGGAACACCACGTGGTCGACCTGCGGCTTGATCTCGTCCCACTGGCACTTGGCCTCGAGCGCGGCGACGTCGATCTCGTTGTCGAAGTGGCCGATGTTGCAGACGATGGCCTCGTCCTTCATGCGGCTCATGTGTTCGTACGAGATCACATTCTTGTTGCCCGTGGCGGTGACGAAGATGTCGGCCTGCGCGCAGGCATCGTCCATCGTGACGACGCGGTAGCCCTCCATCGCTGCCTGCAGCGCGCAGATCGGGTCGATTTCGGTGATCCATACCTGCGCGCTCAGCGCGCGCAGCGCCTGTGCGCTGCCTTTGCCGACGTCGCCGTAGCCGGCCACGACCGCGATCTTGCCGGCGATCATCACGTCCGTGGCGCGCTTGATGCCGTCGACCAGGCTCTCGCGGCAACCGTAGAGATTGTCGAACTTGCTCTTGGTCACGCTGTCGTTGACGTTGATCGCTCGGAACATCAACGTGCCGGCGGCGCTCATCTCCTTGAGGCGATGCACGCCGGTCGTCGTCTCCTCGGTCACGCCGATGATCTGCGCGCTCTTGCGCGAATACCAGTTGCCGTCCTCGGCGAGCTTGGCGCGGATCGCGGCAAACAGCTCCTTCTCCTCCTCGCTGCTCGGGCTCGCGATCACCGAGGCGTCCTTCTCCGCGCGCTTGCCCAGGTGCATGAGCAGCGTCGCGTCGCCGCCATCGTCGAGGATCATGTTCGGGCCTTCGCCCTTCGCGCCCTTGGGGCCGAACTCGAAGATGCGGTGGGTGTAGTCCCAGTAGTCACGCAGCGTTTCACCCTTGTAGGCGAACACCGGGGTGCCGCTGGCGACAAGGGCTGCAGCGGCATGGTCCTGGGTGGAAAAGATGTTGCACGACGCCCAGCGGACCTCGGCGCCCAGCGCCTGCAGCGTCTCGACCAGCACCGCGGTCTGGATCGTCATGTGCAGGCTGCCGGTGATGCGCGCGCCCTTCAGCGGCCGCGTGGCCGCGTATTCGGCGCGGATCGCCATCAGCGCAGGCATCTCGCTCTCGGCGATCTTGATTTCCTTGCGGCCCCAGTCGGCGAGCGACAGGTCGGCCACGGCGTATTGGTCGGTGTGCAGGGGTTTCAGGACGGCGTTCATCTCGGCTCCGGAGGTGTGGAACCTGCATCGCCGATACATGGGGCCGTTCCATGCTCACCCACGTGTCGTTCGTGCAGGTGAGCGCGGTTGCAAGGAAGCCCTTCCGAGCCTGGCCTCTGGGATAGAGGTTGCAACGCTCCTCGGAAAGTGACGGGATTCTAGCGACTCGCGAATGCCCTTGCCACTAGGCGGCACTGGCCGGCGTGAACTCCTCGGCCCGCCCGGCCACCAGCGAGGCGCGTCCCACGATCAGGGTGTCGACGGCGCCGATCGCCTTGGCGTCCTTGTTCGCGTAGGGCAGCCGGTTGAGGATCGAGCGCATCGCGTTCAAGCGCGCCCGCTTCTTGCAATCTGACTTGATCACGGTCCAAGGCGCATCCGAGGTGTCGGTGTGCAGGAACATCGCCTCCTTGGCGCGCGTGTAGTCGTTCCACTTGTCGAGCGAAGCCATGTCCACCGGCGACAGCTTCCACTGCTTGAGCGGATGCGCCTCGCGCTCCTTGAAGCGACGGCGCTGTTCGGCACGGCTGACCGAAAACCAGAATTTGAAGAGGTGCACACCCGAGCGCACCAGGTGACGCTCGAACTCCGGCGCCTGCCGCATGAACTCGTCGTACTCGTGCAGGGTACAAAAGCCCATCACCCGCTCGACGCCGGCCCGGTTGTACCAGCTGCGATCGAACATCACGATCTCGCCGCGAGTGGGCAGGTGCTCGATATAGCGCTGGAAGTACCACTGCCCGAGCTCGACGTCGCTCGGCTTTTCCAGCGCCACGACACGCGCCCCGCGCGGGTTCAGGTGTTCCATGAAGCGCTTGATCGTGCCGCCCTTGCCGGCTGCGTCGCGACCCTCGAAGAGGATGACGACGCGTGCACCAGTCTCCTTGACCCAGGCCTGCAGCTTGAGCAACTCCACCTGCAGGCGGTACTTCTGCCGCTCGTAGGTCCTGCGCGACATCAAGTTGGCGTAGGGGTACGCGGCCTCGCGCCAGTTGGGCACCAGTTCGAGGTCGGGGTCGCTGCCGCCATGCACTGTCGGCTCGACGGTGGACAGCGCGCGCTTGAGCGCCTTGCGCTCGTCGGGCGAGGCGCCGGCGATCAGCGCCTGCAGCCGCGCGACGGTGTCGCTGCCCGGGGGCGCGCGCAGAAGGTCGGCCACCGCCAACGAATGCACCGTGTTCTTGCGCGTGGTGGCGCGCGAGACGCGGTCACGCTCCAGCGCCGCGGGATCGAGCGAGGGCGGCACGTCGCCCTGCGACATGCGCTGGCCTCTCGCGCGGGGTGCGGTCTTGCGCGATGTCTTCGCGGCTGCCCGGGCCGGGCGGCTTGCGGCGGCGCTGACGGAGGAGCGTGAGGCAGAATCCTTGGCCATGGCGGTGCGGTGTCTTCGAGACTGAAAACCCATGATCGGCACCCCGAAGTCCCCTGCGCTTGATGCGCGTCAATTCGTATCGTCACGGCGATGGAACGAGTGTGACGATTACGCGTTGCGACCGGTCGCGGGCGTCTTCACCGACATCGACGACACGCTGACGCGCGACGGTGCGATCGAGCCCCAGGCCCTTGGCGCGTTGCACGCGCTGCGCGACGCCGGCGTGCCGGTGATCGCAATCACCGGCCGACCGCTCGGATGGAGCGAACCTTTTGCGCGCGCCTGGCCGGTCGCGGCGATCGTGCCCGAGAACGGCGCGGCGGCGCTGATCCGCGAAGGCACGGCAGTGCGCACCGAGTTCGCGCAGGACGAGCCCACCCGCGTGCGCAACGCCCGGCGCTTGCGCGAGGCGGCTGCACGCCTAATCGCCGAGCTGCCGGGCACGACGCTCGCACGCGACAGCGCAGGCCGCGTGACCGACATCGCGATCGACCACTCGGAATTCGCCCACCTCGACGCTGCGACGATCGATCGCGTGGTCGCGATCATGCGCGCCGAGGGCATGACCGCCACCGTCAGCTCGATCCATGTCAACGGCTGGTTCGGCGATCACGACAAGCTCTCGGGTGCGCGCTGGATGGTGCGGCGCCTGTTGGGGCGTGACCTCGACGCCGAGCGCGAGCGGTGGATCTACGTCGGCGACTCGACCAACGACCAGGCGATGTTCGGTTTCTTTCCGCTGTCGGTCGGCGTGGCCAACCTGCGCAACTTCGCTGCGCAACTTCGCACGTGGCCGGCGTACATCACCGACGGCGAGCGCGGTGCCGGCTTCGCCGAGGTCGCGCAGCGCGTGATCGCGGCGCGCAGATGACGGTGGTTTCGTCGCCCTGGCGCTGCGCGCTCGCGCTGGCGTTGGCGGCCGCGGCTTCGCTCGGGCTGTCGCGCTTTTCCTACGCGCTGCTGCTGCCGCCGATGCGCGCCGACCTTGCCTGGAGCTACACCACGGCCGGCGCGATGAACACGGTCAATGCTGCGGGCTATCTGGCCGGCGCACTGCTGGCGCCGCGCTGGCTCGCGGTGCACGACGCGCGGCGCGTGATGCTCATCGGCGGAGCGGCCGCGGCACTGCTGCTCGCGCTGCATGCGCTCGTGCGCAGCGACGCCGCGCTGTATGCGCTGCGCGCCCTGACCGGTACCGCCAGCGCGGCGTCGTTCGTCGGCGGTGGCCTGCTCGCAGCGCGCCTGGCCGGCGCGGGCGGCCGCGTCGGCGCCGGCACCGTGCTCGGCCTGTACTACGGCGGCACCGGGCTGGGCATCGTCGGCTCGGCGGTGTTGGTGCCGGCCTTCGTGACACCGGCATCTGCCTGGCCGGGTGCGTGGCTGGCCCTCGCGCTGACCGCCGCGCTGGCCACCGCGCTGACGGCCGCGGGCACCCGCGAGCTCCATGCGCCGCCATCGGCACTGGCCTCGCGCGAGCGAGTCACCTGGTCGCCGCTGGCCTTCGGGCTGGCCGCCTACCTGTGCTTCGGGCTGGGCTACATCGGCTACATGACCTTCATCGTCACGCTGCTGCGCGAGCAAGGCCTCGCCGGGCCGGCGGTCACCGCGTTCTACGTGCTGCTCGGCGCCGCCGTGGTCGCGTCGGCGTGGATCTGGGCCGGACTGCTGCAGCGCTGGCGCGGGGGGGGCGTACTCGCGCTGCTCAACGGCCTGCTCGCGGTGGCCACGTTGCTGCCGGTGGCCTCGCGCAGCACGCCGGCCGCATTCGCCTCAGGTCTGCTGTTCGGCGCCGTGTTCCTGCAGGTCGTCGCTGCGACCACCGCGCTGGTGAGGCACAACCTGCCTGTGGCCGCATGGTCGGTTGGCATCACGGCCTTCACGATCGTGTTCGCCGTCGGGCAGATCGTCGGCCCGACGATCGTCGGCTGGATTGCCGACGGGCCTGGCGGGCTGTTGCGCGGCCTGGCGATCAGCGCCGGCGTGCTCGCGCTCGGCGCGTTGCTGGCCAGCCTGCAGCGGCCGCTCTCGCCAGCTACCGGCCCGTCCCCACACTGAGCTGCGCACCCACGCCCCAGCGCCGCCACAGCGATGCGAGCACGATGAAAGCCAGCGTCAAGCCGAGCGAGCCCCACCATTCGGTGACGTTTTCGACACGGTCCTTCAGCGCCGCATCGGCCCAGGCACCGACCAGCGCATTCACCACGCCGAGCGCGACGATTGCCGCGAACAGCGCCAGCAGTGCGCGTTCGTGACCTCGCGGCAGCGGCAGCGCACCGATCACGTGCAGCCGCTGCAGCGCGCGCCCGAGCACGAGCATCGCCAGGCACGTGCCGCCGAAGCACACGACCGTGCCGTAATGGCGCAGCCAGCGGTAGGTCGCGCCCTCGGTGCCGAGAAAACTGCCGTAGAGCACGAGCGCGACGCCGGCGGCCACGCCGAGCGCCGCCAGGGCAATCGCGCTGCGCCGCATTGCCGCGCCGCCCGCCACGTGCAGCGCCCGCGCCTGCACGAGCCAGACGAGCGCTTGCAGCACGGCCGCCGGCAGCACCAGCGCACGGAACACGTGGTTGGGCAGGTCGTGCCGCGCGGCGCGGCTGATCGACACACAGCCCTCGATGAACGGGTTGCACGAGGGCACGAGGCCCGCGTGCGTGGCGAGTACCAGCGCGATGCCCGCGGCGACGGCGGGCAACAGCCCTGCGGCCATCGGCAGCGGCCACAGCGGGACCCCGTGCGCATCGTGACTCATGTCAGCCCGAGGAAACAGTGCATGCGATGCAATTCGTCGTCGACCGCAGCGCTGAAGACCGGGTCGACGATGCGCGGCCCGAAGAATCCGACCTCGGGCCGCAGTCGCCCGTCGCGCACACTCACGTTCGCCCACCCGACCACATGCTCGCGCCATAGCAGCGGCAGCGCGTAGTGGCCGAGCCGGCGCTTGGGCGCCGGGGTGTAGGCCTCGAAGCGGTAGGGCCAGCCCCAGAAGAGCTCGAAGCGCCGACGGTCCCACACCACGGGGTCAAAGGGTGCGAGCAGGCGCACCTCGTCGCGCGGCGCATGGCGCGCGGAGGTGGGGTTTTCGCCGGCAGGCCAGAACCAGGCGACGCCGGCCACCTGAGCGCTCGGCAGCCGCGCCTTCGCGCGCGCCAGCGCGGCCTGGCGCGCATGGCGCCACTGCGGCGCGGTAGCGGCCAGGAACATGACCAGCTGGGATAGCGAGCGCGCGGGCAGTGGCGCGTACTTTCCCACGATGACGTCGACCATCGCGTCCAGCGCCGCCGCCGTGTCGGGCGTCGGTGCATGGGGCTCGCGCGCCGCGTAGCAGCGCGTGCCGGCCTCGCGCCGCGCCACGCGCAGCAGGCCGCGGTAGTGCATGCCGTCGAGCAGCTCGGTCGAGGCGTTGGACGAGCCGCCAAACCAGTTGCGCGTCGTGCCGTGCCGGAAGTGGGCGTCGACCTCGCGCGGATGCACCACGCCGCGCTCGCGCACGAACGCCAGCACATCGTGAGCCTTCTGCCAGCGCGCCTTCGACCATTTCGTGCGCGGCGTGCGCGGGTGCATCAGCCGGTGCAGCGCCGGCGTGACGAAGCCGTAATTGACGAAGAAATCCTCTTCGAGGTCGAGCTGCGGGTAGCGCGCTTCGAGGTCACCGGCGCGGTAGTCCGCGACGCGATGGCGCAGCGTCAGGTCCTGCGCGCGCGCCGGCGCGCGCAGCGGATCGGCCTGCACGAAACCCAGGCACTCGATTGCGCTCGGCAGCGTGGTGGGGGCGAACAGGCTGCGGGCCACGGCGTGGCGGCGCAGGTGGTCGAGCGAGATTGGCATCGACCAATCATGCCTCGGCGCCACCGCGCCAACGTAACGCCCTCCGCCGCGCCGATCAGCGCGACGGCGCTTCAGGTGACGGCGTGAAGGCGCGGAAGCAGGCCTGCGCCGGGGCGCCAGCCGCGTCGAGCAATCCCGAGGCCAGGGCGGTGGCGCTCGCGCTGTCGTGCAGGCATAGCAGCGACGCCAGCCGGTCGCCGGCATACAGGTGCACAACGTGCGCCGATGCCTCGGGCGTCAGGCCGCGCTCGCCCACGTCGGCAGCCACCCGGGCGGCGCCCTCCGGCAAGTGCCACTGCATGGCGATGATCGCCAGCAACTGATCGCGCCGCTGGGCCAATGCGGCCACGAACGCCGTGCCCAGGCGCCAGGGCGTGCTGCCGGCGACCATGTCCATCGCTCGCAGCGTCACGTTCCACGCGGCGTTGTGCGCCAGCGCCAGGACATAGGCGTCGAGCGGATCGGCGCCATCGCCACGGGCCAGCGCGGCACACAACTGGGCCTTGCGGTCCGTGTGGGTCCACAGCCGCCGAGCGCTTCGCGCGACCAGTTCGCCGCCGCGCGCATCGATCAAAGGCTTGAGGACGACGCGGGCGATCGTGGCCCGCAGGCCCTCGATACCCAACACCTGGATCGCATGCGCAAGCTCGACCACGGCCGCGCCGCGGCGGTAGTAGGGGCTGTTGGCCATGCCGATCACCTCGGCCACGAGCGTGATGTCGCGCGACACCAATTGCTCCAGGTCGGACAGCGAACTCGACGCGGCGCGCAAGCGCGCCAGCAGTTGCGGCACGACGGCGGCCGCACGCGGAAGCAGGTGGGCGTGTGCGCCCGGGTCGGCCACCAGCCGCGACAGGTGATGCAACGCCTGCTCCTCGCGTGCGCCGAGCGGGGCCTGCGCATCGGCCGGGCTCTGCAGCAGCCAGACCAGGAAAGCGAGATCGCTGCTGGACTGCCCGCCCGTCAACATTTCGGCGTGGAGCGTGCACGTCGCCTTGCCGGCCGGCGCGATGACCGCCACAGGCTCGCGCCGCGCCGGTGGCGGCGCTCGTCTCGTGGGGATCAGGCGAGAAAGCCAGGCTGTCATCGGGAGGGGTCCTGAATGCGCGGCGCGCGGGCTACGGTGCTCTTTCTTCGGCCCCAAGCGGCGGGAACTTGAGTCGCCGTCTCGGGCGGGGGCCGATTCGCGCGGGCCAAACTCACGGGCAAGCGCTTCCTGAAGTGGCGCGTCAACGCGCAGTGATGCGCGCCAGCTGGCGGTCGTGCCAGCGCGCGAGCAGTGCCTGCGCCACCATCGCGCCCACCCACGCCAGCGCCATGTCCTTCTGTGTGTCCCACGGATCGCCCTGGGTGCCGAGGAATTCGTCGGCACCCTGGCCGATGGCCACGGCGGCGCCCCATTCGATCAACTCGTAGATCGCGCTGATGGCCAGGCAAGTCGCCGTGACGAGTACGAACAGCCAGCCGCCGCGCTCCAGCCTGGTGTGCCGCAGCAGCAATTCGCGTGCTGCGATCGCGGGCACGAAACCCTGCATGAAGTGGCCGATGCCGTCGTAGGGGTTGCGCGAAAGCTGGAACGCTTCGCGCATCCAGTCACCCAGCGGCACGCGGGCGTAGGTGTAATGCCCGCCCAGCGCAAGCACGAGCGCGTGCACGAAGATCAGCGCGTACAGCATCGGTGTAAGCGGGAAGCGCCTGTGCGTGGCCCACAGCAGCGGCAGCACGACGAACACCGGCGCCAATTCCATCGCCCAAGTGGCCAGGTCGTAGGGCCGCCACGCCGACACGGCGAGCAAGGCGATCAGCGCGGCGCAGTAAAGACGCAATGGCATGGCCGGATCATCGCATCGCCGCTACGATGCGAGCATGAACGGTTGTGCCTATGTCGACGGCGAGTTCGTCGCCCCCGAGGACGCCAAGATCTCGATCTTCGACTGGGGCTTCCTGCACTCGGACGCCACCTATGACGTGGCCCATGTGTGGCAAGGCAAGTTCTTCCGGCTGGGCGACCACCTCGACCGCTTCGAAGCCAGCTGCACGGCGCTGCGGCTCGATCCGGGCGTCGGCCGCGAGCGCATGCGCGAGGTGATGCACGAGTGCGTGCGCCGCGCCGGCCTGCGCGACGCGTATGTCGAGCTGCTGTGCACACGCGGCCGGCCGGCGCCGGGTTCGCGCGATCCGCGCACCTGCACCAACCGCTTCATGGCGTTTGCCATCCCGTTCGTCTGGATCGCCGACCCCGACAAGCAGAAGCGCGGGATCAACCTGATCGTCGGCACGCCGCAGCGCATTCCGCCGGGCAGCGTGGATCCGCGCATCAAGAACTACCACTGGCTCGACTTCGTGATGGGCCTGTTCGAGGCCTACGAGCGCGGCGGCGAGACCGTGGTGCTGACCGACGGCGCAGGGCATGTCGCCGAGGGGCCGGGGTTCAACGTGTTCGCGGTGTTCGGCCGCGCGATCGTCACGCCGTCGTCGGGCGTGCTCGAGGGGGTGACGCGGCGCACGATGATCGAACTCGCGGAGCGCGAGGGCTTCGACATGCAGGTGCGCGAGCTCGGGGTCGATGAGCTGCGGCGCGCCGACGAGGTGTTCCTCTCGTCCACCGGCGGCGGCGCGATCGCGGTGACGCAGCTCGATGGCGTGGCGATCGGCTCGCGCGCGACGGGTGTCGTCGGACCGGTGACTCAGCGGATGCAGGACGCCTACTGGGCGCTGCACGAGGATTCGCGGTACACCGAGGCGGTGCGGTACGGGTGACGATCACCCGGGGCGGCGCGCGCCGCCCGTCGGGAATGCGGCTGCGTCGTGGCTTGCACGGGCTTCGGCCATGGCGACGGCTCCTCCCCGCCGCCATATGACGTCAGCCTGGGCCTCAAGACGGCAGGACGCCTTGGCGGCGGCACTCACTTGAGTCCGGCGAGATCGCGGAGCACCGCGACCTTGTCGGTACGCTCCCAAGTGAACTCGGGTTCGTCGCGGCCGAAATGGCCGTAGGCGGCGGTCTTTTCGTAGATCGGGCGCAACAGGTCGAGCATCTGGATGATGCCCTTCGGTCGCAGGTCGAACACCTCGCCGACAATCGCGGCGATCTTGTCGTCGGGCAGCACCCCGGTACCTTCCGTGTAGACCGTCACGTTCATCGGCCGCGCCACGCCGATCGCATAGGCCACCTGGATCTGGCATTGCCGCGCCAGGCCGGCCGCGACGATGTTCTTCGCGACGTAGCGGCACGCATAGGCCGCCGAGCGGTCGACCTTGCTCGGGTCCTTGCCGCTGAACGCGCCGCCGCCGTGTGGACAGGCGCCGCCGTAGGTGTCGACGATGATCTTGCGGCCGGTCAGGCCGCAGTCGCCCTGCGGGCCGCCGATGACGAAACGGCCGGTGGGGTTGACCAGGTACTTGGTTTCCTTCAGCCACTCCTTGGGCAGCACCGGCTTGATGATCTCCTCGATCACCGCCTCGTAGAAGCTGGGTTTGAGCTTGGTCGCGGTCTCGCTCTGGTCGGGGTGGTGCTGCGTACTCAGCACCACGGTGTCGATGCTGTGCGGCTTGCCATCGACGTAGCGCATCGTCACCTGGCTCTTGGCGTCCGGTCGCAGGAACGGAAGCCGCCCGTCGCGGCGCAGCTGGGCCTGGCGCTCGACCAGGCGGTGCGCGTAGTAGATCGGCGCGGGCATCAGTTCGGGCGTCTCGTCGCAGGCGTAGCCGAACATCAGGCCCTGGTCGCCGGCGCCGGTGTTCAGGTGGTCGTCGCTGGCATGGTCGACGCCCTGCGCGATGTCGTTGCTCTGCTTGTCGTAGGCCACCAGTACCGCGCAACCCTTGTAGTCGATGCCGTAGTCGGTGTTGTCGTAGCCGATGCGCTTGATCGTGTCGCGCGCGACCTGGATGTAGTCGACATGCGCATTGGTCGTGATCTCGCCGGCCAATACGACCAGACCGGTGTTGCACAGCGTCTCGGCCGCGACGCGGCTGCGCGGGTCCTGCTTGAAGATCGCGTCGAGGATGGCGTCCGAGATCTGGTCGGCGACCTTGTCGGGGTGCCCTTCGGAAACGGACTCGGAGGTGAAAAGAAAATCGTTGGCCACTCTTAAACTCCAGTTGGGTTGCATGGCGCGTTGCCGGCCTGGTTCTGGAGGAGCGGCGAACGCTTTAGCAGAACTTGTGAATCGCCCCGCAAGTAGTTCATAACTCGGCGATGCGACGATTATAGGAAACATGCTCACCGTCCTGTACTGGCTGTCGCGCCGGTCTCTCGGGTTCCTGCACGCGCTTGGCAGCTTGCTGGGGTGGGCGGGGTACGCGCTGTCGCCGAGCTACCGCACGCGGTTCAATGCCAACGCCGACCGGGCGGGCCTGTCGAGAGAGCACCGGCGCGCGGCAATCGCCCATGCCGGGCGCATGGTTACCGAAACGCCGCGTCTGTGGCTGCGATCGGCCGACGCGCCGCTGACACCGAAGGTCGAGTGGGTCGATGCCCACCTCATCGACGCCGCGCTCGAGGCAGGTCGCGGCATCGTCATTCTCACGCCCCACCTGGGCGCCTTCGAGGTCACCGCGCAGGCCTATGCGGAGCGCTTCGGCGCTCGCCAGCCCGTGACCGCCCTGTACCGCCCCGCCAAGAAGGCCTGGCTGCGTGAACTGGAGGCCAGCGCGCGCGCGCGTCCTGGCATGCTGACTGCACCCGCCTCGCTGGCCGGCGTGCGGCAGATGATCCGAGCGCTGCGTCAGGGACAGACGGTGGGTCTGCTCCCCGACCAGGTGCCGCCCGAAGGAATGGGCGTGTGGGCACCGTTCTTCGGCCAAGATGCTTACACGATGACGCTTGCGGCGCGCTTGTCGTTGCAGACCGGCGCGCCGCTGTTGCTGATGATTGGCGAACGCCTGGGCGCAGCAACCGGCTGGCGCATGCGGGTCTTTGCCATGCCCGAGCCCTTGCCCGAAGCGCCGGCCTTTGGCGGCGATGACATGGCGCACCAGATCGCCTGCGCGACGGCGATCAACCGCGCAATGGAGTTCCTGATCCGGCAGTGCCCGCAGCAGTACCTCTGGGGCTACCACCGGTACAAGAACCCGAGGACCGCATGAATCTGGGCGTGCGCGCATTGCTGGCCATCCTCTGGCTGCTACATGGGTTGCCGATCGGTGTGCTGTCGGCGCTCGGTAGCGCGCTCGGTTCGTTGCTGCATGCCCTGGCCAAGTCGCGGCGCCGCATCGCAAAACGCAATGTCGAACTCTGCCTGCCCGAATTCGATGCAGTCCAGCGCGAGGCGCTGATTCGCGAGCATTTCCGCTGGCTCGGGCGCAGCCTGCTCGAGCGCGGCGTGTTCTGGTACGCCTCGCGCGAACGCATCATGAGCCTGATCGAGATCGAGGGCGACGTTCACCTTGCCGAACGCACGCCAGGCCCGGTGATGTGGGTGGTCCCGCATTTCCTGGCGCTCGAAGCTGCGGCCTGTGCGGTGCAGTTGTTCCAACAGCGTCGGGCAGCGACGATCTACCAGGCGCAGAGCAACCCGGTGTTCGACAAGGCCGTGCGCGCCGGTCGCGAGCGCTTCGGCAACTCGGCGCTGTTCTCACGTCAGGAAAGCGCCAGGCCGCTGATGCGCGCGATCAGGGATGGGATGGTCTTCTTCAACCTGCCGGACATGGACTTCGGCATCAAGGATGCGGCCTTCGTCCCCTTCTTCGGCGTGCCGGCTGCCACGTTGCTCGCTCCCTCGCGCATGGCACGCTCGCTGGGCATGACGGTCCAGCTCGTGGTGGCCGAGATGCTCGAACACGGCGGCTGGCGCGTGCGCTTCCTGCCCGCCTGGACGGATTGGCCAAGCGAAGATGCGCTGGCCGACACCTTGCGCATGAACCGGTGGATCGAAGCCGAAGTGCGGCGCAACCCGGCGCAGTACCTGTGGGTACACAAGCGTTTCAAGACGCGACCGGAAGGCGAGCCCGCGCTGTACGGCTGAGTCGATCGGCGACAATGCGCGGGCGATGAGATTGCAGTTCACCAAGATGCACGGCGCGGGCAACGATTTCGTCGTGCTCGATGGCACCCGCACACCGATCGAACTGAACGCGCACCAGGTCAAGCGCATCGCTGACCGGCGCTTCGGTGTCGGCGCGGACCAGATTCTCGTCGTCGAGAAGACCGCGACGCCCGGGGTCGACTTCCGCTACCGCATCTTCAACGGCTTCTCGGGCGATGAGGTCGAGCATTGCGGCAACGGCGCACGCTGCTTCGTGCAATTTGTGCGCGACAAGGGCTTGACCGATAAGTCGGTGGTGCGCGTCGAGACGGTCAACAACCTGCTCGAACTGCACGCGCGCGCGGACGGCCGGGTGACCGTGGACATGAACGCGCCGGTGTTCGACCTCGCCCGCGTGCCCTTCGATCCGCAGGGGCTCGTGCCGCGCGAGGTCAACGGCTTCGCACTCTGGCCGCTGCCCGTTGAGGGCCGCACGGTCGAGGTCGCCGTGCTGTCGATGGGCAACCCGCACGCGGTGGTGCGCGTGGACGACGTGCGAGGCGTTCCGGTGGCCACGCTCGGCCCGGCGATCGAGGGCCATCCGCGCTTTGCCCAACGAGTCAATGCCGGCTTCATGCACGTGCTGTCGCGTGGCGAGATCGCGTTGCGGGTGTACGAACGCGGCGCCGGCGAGACGCTGGCTTGCGGCACGGGTGCGTGCGCGGCGGTGGTGGCCGGCATCCGCCTGGGCCTGCTCGATGCGCGGGTGGACGTCAACACGCGCGGCGGTGTGCTCACGGTCGAATGGGATCGCCGTACCGGCGACCAGGCCCATGTGTTGATGACCGGTCCGGCCGAGACGGTATTCGAAGGGGAGATCGAACTGTGACTGCAGCATCCGTGCCGCAAGGCATCACCGAGGCCGATATCGCCGATTACCTGGTGCAGACGCCAGCTTTCTTCGAGCGCCACGCGGAGCTGCTCGCATCGGTCCAGCTGACCAGCCCACACGGCCAGCGTGCGGTGTCGCTGCAGGAGCGGCAGATGGAGATGCTGCGCGAGCGCATCAAGGGGCTGGAGAAGAAGATCGTCGAGATGATCCGCAACGGCCAGGACAACATGGCCATCGCCGACCGCCTGCATCGCTGGACCCGCGCGCTGATGCTTACCGCCGATGCCGCCGCCGTGCCCGAGGTGCTGGTGCGCGAGCTCAAGCAGCAGTTCCTCGTTCCACAGGCCGCGCTGCGTGTGTGGGGGGTCGACCCGGCCCACGCGGGCGCAGCCTTCGCCACCGGCGTGAGCGACGACGCCAAGGCCTTCGCCGACGGCCTTGCGCAACCGTACTGCGGCGCCAGCAGCGGTGTCGAGGCCTTGCGCTGGCTCGATGACGCGGCCACGGTCGCGTCGATCGCGTTGGTGCCGCTGCGAAGATCGACAGCCAACGGCGCCTTCGGCCTGCTCGCGCTTGGCTCGCCCGACCCCACCCGTTTTGCTGCCGACATGGCCACCGACTTCCTCGCGCGCATCGGCGAGGTCGCGAGCGCCGCGCTGGTGCAGCTGCTGCCGCGCACGTGAGCGACGCGCCGGCGCTGCCCGAGCCGATGCCGCGCTACCTGCGGCACCTGGAAGTCGAGCGGCGCGTGGCGGCCCGCACCCTGCAGACCTATCGCGAGGCGCTCGTGCGCCTGGCTGCCGACGCCGCGCAGCAGGGTATCGACCTGGGCGCGGTGCAGGCGCACCATGTACGGCGCTGGATCGCGCAGGCACACCGTCAGGGGCTCGCGCCGCGCAGCCTGGCGCTGCGGCTGGCGGCGTGGCGCGGCCTGTACCGCTGGTGGGGCGAGCAGGGCGAGCTCAAGCTCAACCCGGTCGATGGCGTGCGGGCGCCCAGGGCGGGCAAGCCGTTGCCGAAGGCGCTGTCGGTCGATCATGCGGTGGCGCTGGCCGAGCACCGCGGCGACAGCGGCGACGCGCGCCTGCTCGCTCGCGATCATGCGATCGTCGAGCTGCTCTACGGTGCCGGCCTGCGCGTGAGCGAACTCACCGCACTGGACGCGCGAGCCAGCCAGGGCGCGGCGGGCTGGATCGATCGCGCCGAGGTCACCGCGCATGTGCTCGGCAAGGGCAGCAAGCGCCGCAGCGTGCCGGTGGGCCGCGCGGCGATGGAGGCAATCGACGCCTGGCTGCCGCACCGCGACCAGCTCGCGCATGCCGGCGAACCCGCGCTGTTCGTCAGCCGGCGGGGCACGCGCCTGACCGCGAGCCAGTTGCGCACGCGCCTGAAGGCGATGGCGCTTGCCGCCGGCGTGCCGACGCACGTGCATCCGCACATGCTGCGCCACAGCTTCGCCTCACACCTGCTGCAGTCCAGCGGCGACCTGCGCGGCGTGCAGGAACTGCTGGGCCACGCCAACATCGCGACGACGCAGGTTTACACCAAGCTCGATTTTCAGCACCTCGCCAAGGTGTACGACGCCGCACACCCGCGCGCCAAACGAAAACCGGGCTGACGGACTCGGTGCCGTTTTGTCTTCGACACGGCGCCGAGGGCCTTCACGTTCGCTTCGCGAACATGAGCCTGCGACGCAACACACGGCAAGCGCGTGTTGTCAGCACCTCGCCAAGGTGTACGACGCCGCACACCCGCGCGCCAAGCGCAAGTAGCCCTTACTTGGCACCTTCGCGGGTGGCCACCAGGGCGATGTCGCTGCCTTTCTCGGCCTTGCTGACGTGGACCTGCAGCATGCTCTTGGTCCTGTCGTCGACCAGGCTGATCGACGCGCCGTCGTTGCTGCTCATGTCCATCAACTGCTTGCCCTCGGACATCGACTTGAGCCGCTCCCGGTAGAAGGCGGCCACCTTGTCGGGTGCATCGTCGCTGTGCAGCCCCATCTGCAGCGAACTGCTGGTGCCGTTGACCATGCGCGTGCCGGTGCCCTCCGTTGGCTTGGCGCCCGGATAGAAAGGCAGGCCCAGCTCAGACTCGCTGATCTTGGCATTGCCCATCTCCATCTGCACCGTCTTGCCCGAGGCGTCGGTGGTGGTGACCTTCATGCCGCCTTCGGACAGGTCGACCTTGGCCTGCGCGCCCTCCTTGGACATCGACGACTCGATCATCTTCTCGGCCGCCTTCTCCGCGGCCTTCTCCTGCACCTTGCCGCAGCCCACCAGCGCGAGCGCGACGGCGATTCCGACGGGTAGAACGTGACGGGTCATGGCAGTCCTCCAGCGATGCGGGACGGACATCGTGCGCCCGCGCAGCCGTGTCGTCCATCCCTCGGCGGACAATCGTGCCGATGAAAACCGTTCGATTGCGCGAGGGCAAGGAGCGCTCGCTGCTGCGGCGCCACCCCTGGGTGTTTGCCGGCAGCGTGGACAAGGGCGGCGGCGACAGCGGCGAGACGGTGCGCGTGCAGGCCGCCGACGGCCGCTTCCTGGCCTGGGCCGCCTACAGTCCGCGCTCGCAGATCCGGCTGCGCGTGTGGAGTTTCGACGAGGCCGAGCATGTCGATGCAGCGTTCCTCGAGCGCCGGATCGCGGCGGCGGTGGCGCTGCGCACCCGGCTGCCGATCGCCAGCGACGGGGTGCGCCTCATCCATGGGGAGGCCGACGGCCTGCCCGGACTCATCGTCGACCGCTATGGTGAGCTGCTGTGCGCGCAGTTCCTGTCCGCCGGCACCGAGCGCTGGAAGGGCGCGATTGCCGATGCGCTGCTGGCCGCCACCGGCTGTGCGCGGCTTTACGAACGTTCGGACTCGGGCGTGCGCACGCTCGAGGGGCTGGCGCCCGTGACCGGGTGGTTGCGGGGAGACGGCACCACCGGTGTCACGATCCGCGAGCATGGCTGGCGCCTCGCGGTCGACGTGGCGCAGGGCCACAAGACGGGCTACTACCTCGACCAGCGCGACAACCGGGCGCGCTTTGCCGAGCTCGTTCGCCGTTTCGGCGCACAGCGTGTGCTCAATTGCTATTGCTACACCGGCGGCTTCACGGTGGCGGCGCTGGCCGGCGGCGCCGCCGAGGTGATGAGTGTCGACTCGTCGGCGCCGGCGCTCGAGCGGGCGCGCGCGCATGTGGCAGACAACGGTTTCGATGCGGCCCGCGCGGGCTTCGCCGACGCCGACGTGAACGCCTACCTGCGCGAACAGCTCAAGGCCGAGGCGCGGTTCGACGCGATCGTGCTCGACCCGCCCAAGTTCGCACCCACCGCCGCGCACGCCGAGCGTGCCGCGCGGGCGTACAAGGACATCAACCGCCTGGCGCTCAAGTTGCTCGCGCCCGGGGGGCTGCTGTTCACCTTTTCGTGCTCGGGCGGCGTCGGCGCCGAGCTGTTCCACAAGATCGTCGCCGGCGCGGGCATCGACGCCGGCGTGGACGGTGCGCTGCTCGCGCGCCTGGAAGCCGCATGCGACCACCCGACCACTCTGTTTTTCCCCGAAGGCGAATACCTCAAGGGGCTCGCGATCCTGAGTCGATAGCGCGCAGTGCGCCGACATCGATGCGCGGCTCGAACTTCGCGCGCCGGGTCGCGAAGAAGGTCTTCACGTTGCGCACGTTGGCGTTCTGCGTGAACAGCCGCTGCACGAGCGCGTTGTAGGCGGCCATGTCGGCGACCCAGAGCACCAGCACGAAATCGGGCCCCGGGGTCGTGCGCCAGCATTGCTGCACCGCGGCGTCGACCACCGCGATGGCCTCGAAGGCATCGAGGTGCTCGGCGCCCTGACGGTCGAGTTGCACCTCGACCAGCGCCTGCAGGCCGCCGACCTTGTCGGCGGCCAGGATCGCGATGCGCCGCTCGATCAACCCGGCGTCCGTGAGACGCCGTACCCGCCGTAGGGCCGTGGCCGGCGAGACGCCCACCGCGGCGGCCAGGTCCTGGTTGGCGACCGACGCATCGGCCTGAAGCAGATCCAGAAGACGCAAGTCAATTTCATCGATGGACGACTTCAATGGTTTGGATTCCATACCACTCATTCTGGGGTATGAAGCAGCGAAATTGCAAAATACTTGCAATCCAATTTCACGGAATCGCGCTTAGAGTCCGGGCCTTCGTAGACCCCAGGAGCCTCCCGCATGTGCGGCATCGTCGGCGCAGTCAGTGCGCGCAACATCGTCCCGATCCTCGTCCAGGGCCTGCAACGGCTCGAGTACCGGGGCTACGACTCGTGCGGCGTCGCCGTCCATCAGGACGGCGGATTGCGGCGCGCACGCAGCACCGCGCGCGTGGCCGAACTGCAGATGCAGGTCGATGCCGAGCACTTAGTCGCCGGCACCGGCATTGCCCATACGCGCTGGGCCACCCACGGCGCCCCGGCGGTCGCCAATGCGCACCCCCACTTCTCGCCCGGCCCGATTGCAGCCTCCGACGCGCCCGGCCGGATCGCGCTGGTGCACAACGGGATCATCGAGAACTACGAGGAGCTGCGCGCGGAACTGCAGGCCAAGGGCTTCACGTTCACCAGCCAGACCGACACCGAGGTCATTGCGCACCTCGTCGCACACCTGTACCAGGGCGACCTGTTCGAAGCGGTGCAGCAGGCGGTGTCGCGGCTCAAGGGTGCCTACGCGATCGCGGTGTTCTGCCGCGACGAGCCGCACCGCGTGGTCGGCGCGCGCGCGGGCTCGCCGCTGGTGCTGGGCGTCGGCAACGGGGAGACCTTTCTCGCCTCCGACGCGATGGCGCTCGCCGGCGTGACCGATCGCATCGTCTACCTCGAGGAGGGCGACGTGGTCGATGTCCAGATGGGCAAGCACTGGATCGTCGGCAGGCAGGCCGACGGCAGCCTGCGCCCGGTCGACCGCACGGTGCGCATCGTGCAGGCGCACAGCGGGGCGGCCGAGCTCGGACCCTACCGCCACTACATGCAGAAGGAAATCTTCGAGCAGCCCAAGGCGATCGCCGACACGCTCGACGCGGTTGCCGGCATCAGCCCCGAACTGTTCGGCGACGGCGCCTACAGCGCGTTCAAGAACATCGACCAGGTCTTGATCCTGGCCTGCGGCACGAGCTATTACGCAGGCTGCGCCGCACGCTATTGGCTCGAAGGCATCGCCGGTGTGCCGACCAACGTCGAGATCGCCAGCGAGTACCGCTATCGCGACAGCGTGCCAAACCCGCGCACCCTGGTGGTCACGATCACGCAAAGCGGAGAGACCGCCGACACGCTCGCCGCGCTCAAGCATGCGCGCGCGCTCGGCATGCAGACGACCCTGACGGTGTGCAACGTGGCCACCAGCGCGATGGTGCGCGAGTGCCGCTTCGCCTACCTCACACGTGCCGGGGTCGAGGTGGGCGTGGCGTCGACGAAAGCCTTCACGACGCAGCTCGTGGGGCTGTTCCTGCTCGCACTGGCGCTTGCACAGGTGCGCGGCCGCTTGACCGATGCGCAGGAGGCCGCGCACCTGAAGGCGCTGCGCCACCTGCCCACCGCGGTGGCCGCGGTGCTCGCGCTCGAGCCACAGATCGTCGCCTGGTCACAGGCCTTCGCGAGCAAGGAGAACGCGCTGTTCCTCGGCCGCGGCCTGCATTACCCGGTGGCGCTCGAAGGGGCGCTGAAGCTCAAGGAGATCAGCTACATCCACGCCGAGGCCTACCCCGCGGGCGAGCTCAAGCACGGTCCGCTCGCGCTCGTCACGTCCTCGATGCCGGTGGTGACGATCGCGCCGAATGACCAGCTGCTCGAAAAGCTCAAGAGCAACATGCAGGAAGTGAGGGCGCGCGGTGGCGAGCTCTACGTCTTCGCCGACGCCGACACCCGCATCGAGAGCGGTCCGGGCGAGCATGTCATCCGCATGCCCGAACACTACGGGGCGCTGAGCCCGATCCTGCACGTGGTGCCGCTGCAGCTGCTCGCCTATCACACCGCGGTTGCGCGCGGCACCGATGTCGACAAGCCGCGCAACCTGGCCAAGAGCGTGACGGTGGAGTAAGGGCGCAAGGGGTGCTCGCGCAGGCACACGACCTGCGATCGAGATTCAGTGCATGTAGGCCAGCGCCTCTTCGCCCGGATTGGGCAGCCCGGCAATACGCCAGAGGCTGGCGCAGCCGCGGAACAGGCTGCGCGCCGTCCCTGGCTCGATCTTTGCGGCGCGGCACACCAGCCGCATCACCGGTAGCGCTCCGAGCGCGAAGAACTGGGTGCGCACATGTTCGATGACCTTCCAATGGTCGGGTCCCAGCCGTTCGATGCCTTCCTCGGTCGCCAACGCCTGGGCCAGGGCCGCGCTCCACTGATCGCCGTCGACGAGATAGCCTCGCTCGTCGAAGCATGGCCGCGACAACGGTGCCCGGACGTCCGAGGCTGGGCTGATGGTCAGATTCATGCGCGGCTCCACAGACAGTCTTGATGGCACTCTAGAGGGTGGCAGAGCGACGACAAACCAATACTTCGAAATGTCGATCTGACCTGCGGTTCTATAGAGCCGACGACTGCCATCGCGGTGCGCGAACGGTAACTGTCGTTGCAAGGCGGTCCTTGGGGACGCACTTGCATGAAGGGCCGACCAACTTGTGTCGTCGCTGCGATG
>Ga0224500_10000701_pt1 | contig 21835 bp, 17 predicted proteins | sample SF_Oct11_sed_USG_FD_168126 | JGI IMG/M metagenome (GOLD analysis project Ga0224500, IMG submission 168126) | Sediment microbial communities from San Francisco Bay, California, United States - SF_Oct11_sed_USGS_4_1 | ecosystem: Environmental > Aquatic > Marine > Sediment | place: USA: California... | reverse complement strand
CGGCCGATAGCACATGCTGCAGGATCGGCCTGTCGAGCAGTGCCGGGTCGCAGAAGCTCGGGCAGGCGAAAATCACGCCCTCGGCTCCCGAATTCCTGACGGCCCGGACGAGGTGCTGGCCTTTTTCCTTCTGGTCCGGTTCGTAGCGGGCGGCCGTCGACTCGGAATGGTGCAGAAAGGCCAGTGCGAGGTTTCGCAACGGATCCCCGTCGGTCGGCACGTCCACCGTCAGCCAACGCGTGACGAGTAAGAGGTCGTCGTCCACCACGTAGCAGCCGGCCAGCTCGAGGGACTTGATCAGGTTCAGCGGCGGCTGCTCGCAGAAGACGCCGGACAGGACGACGCGGCAGTTGTCGCGCCGGGGGCGATCCTCGGCCCGCGCCGCGTCGAGGTAGTCCTTGAGCATCTCCGAGTGCTGCTCGACCGGCAGCACCAGCCCGGCGCGCATCAGCACGTAAACCTCCGCCGCCGGCGCCTGCCACGGCTTTTCGGCACGGAACGCGTACAGCTTGCGCACGAGCCGGCGATTCTCGTTATAGACGGCTATCGAATGCCGCAGCGCTTCGTCGGTGATCGGTTCGCCCCGCAACTCGCCGAGATCATGACGCAGCTCGGCCAGTTCGTTGACATAGTAATTTCCACCGATTTCGTCCACATAGTTTTGGGGCACGTCGAAATAGCGGGAGTAAACGCCTGGAAACATCAGCTTCCACATGCCCGACAGGTTACGAATGACGTCGCAGATCGAAGGGAACAGCATCCCGTCGACGAAGTCGAGGCGCCCCGAAACTCCGAGCTCGACCGTGGAGCGAGGAATACGACAGATGTAGCTCTGGTAGTAGGCGTCACCGTGGATGACCTCGAGCTGATCGCCGCCGCCGACGATGCCGAGCGGAAGCATTCCGCCAGCGTGTATCAGTTCGCGCGGCACGTAAATCGGCAGGTAGCCGACCACCTTGCGCCCATCCTGTGCGGCTTTCCATTCGCGTGCCGAGCTGAAGCGCAGGTCTTCGAACAGCTGAGTTGCGCGCGATACGATATCAGTCGTGGATTGCATGCTCATCGGTGCTCCCAAACGGCTTGCCTCTTTTCAATGAAGGCCTCCAGACCCTCGACGGCATCTCGTGTCGCCATCAGTTCGTCGAGATACAGCCGCTCGACCGAGGCGATCCTCTTCCTGATCCTGGCGGCATAGTCTTGCCGTGCCGCCTGTACTGCGAAACGCAGACTCCGCGCGCTTTTCGATAGCAGGTGCTTTGCGAAGTACGCGAGCGCCGCCGCCTCCGGATCCTCCACGGTCTCTACGCCGAGCCCGGCTGCCACGGCCTCTGCGCCGCTTATCGTTCGCCCCGAAACGAGCAGGTCGAGCGCCCTCTGCGGCGCCATCAGCTCCGGCAGCAGGCAAGATGCAGCGGGCGCGAATACGCCGAGCCGGATTTCCGGCTGCCCCAGCTCCGAATCCGGGTGTATGAACAGCAGGTGACCCGCCAGCGCCAGCTCGAGACCACCGCCGAGACACTTGCCTCGTACTGCCACCAGGATCGTGACCGGGGATTCGACCATGCGCAGGATCAGGGCATGCAGGCCTGTCAGCATCTTGCGGCACTCGCCCGGCAGGTGCTCGCTGACGGATGCCCCGTAGCTGAAGCTCGGCCCTTCTGCATCGATCAGGATGGCGCGCAGTTGCGGGTTGTCCAGGTGTTCGGCCAAGGCGGCGTCAAGCGCCTCGATCATGGCCGCGTCTACGAGGTTGGGCTTCGGGGCGCTGAGCCGCAGGCGGAGCAACGCTTCCTGTTGCTCCAGCCACACCCTGAGCGGACTGGTCATTCGGCACCTCGGCCCGGCATCAGGCTTTCCGTCAGTTCGTCGGTCCAGCGTTCGTTACGCGCCAGCGCACGGCGCAACGCGATGAAATCGACTTCCCGGCCGGTTTCGCGGGTTCCCTCGTTGAACGCGCGGAATCCCGCGCGCGCCTCCGTCATCATGTTGAGCGCGAGCCACGCGCGTGAGTTTTCCTTGTTGCTGTTCCATGCATCGAGCTTGGGCTTCCTCAGTTCCTCTACCGTCTTCGTTGTGCAATCGGGGAAGGTGTAAAGGAGCTTCGTGCACAGCGCCTCGACCTTTTCATCCAGAAGCGCCAGGTCGATCGTTCCCTGCTTCATTAATTTCCGTCCCTCGTCGAGCGCCGCACCCGTCCGGGGCTTGCCGAAAACCATGCGTCCGTATTCATCCAGCATCCGGCTGGTTTCGACCAGCGGGTTCGCGACGAAACTGCCGTCGACCTTCAGGGCAGGCACGATATCGCTTACCATTCCCATCATGTAGGCCTCGTGCGCCGAAAACGGTTCGCACAGCACGCAGGCCACCATCGCACGTTCTGTGCCGATCGCGACCGGCAGAAAATCGGTGGCACCCCCGATAGGCGCCGAACCGTGTTTCGGGCCGGCCTGCCCGAACCGGGCCAGGTCCTGGGCAATGGAGAAATCGCAGGCCATGCCGATTTCCTGGCCGCCGCCGATGCGCATGCCGTTGACGCGGCACACGACGGGCTTGTCACAGGCAAGGATCGACGACACCATGTCGTTGAAGAGCCGCATGTAGGCGCGATACTCCTGCGGATTGCCTGCGTAGTACTCCGCATACTCCTTGGTATTCCCGCCCGTGCAAAAGGCCTGGTCTCCGGCGCCGGTGAACACGACGGCGACGACATCCCTGGCGGCGCTCGCCTCCCGCATGGCCAGGATGACGCCCTTCACCATGTCTGTCGTATACGAGTTGTATTGCTTCGGGTTATCCAGCGTGATCCACGCGTTGTACAGCCCGGCGACGGGCTGTCCCGCCGTGTCCCGGACGGGCCGCTTCTCGAACACGACGTTCCCGCTTACGGACTCGCGCAGGCTGGATGCGACGAGGTCGTGATCCTTGGTTACAGTCACTGCCTTCTTGCCGGTCTTGGATGACATTACGGTTCCTCAGTGTTTCGGCACCAGCACGGCCCGCCGCTTCAGTTCGCCGCCATGGGCCGCCTCGAACACGCGATTGATTTGATCGAGCGGGTGCGTCTCTACGAAGGGCGCCAGGCGGATGCGACCGTCCAGCACGAGATCAAGCGCCTGCGGGTAAAACTCGGGCGGGCAGCCCCAGTTGCCGAGGGCGCGTGCATGAAAAGCCATCAGGTTGGACAGGCGAATTTCGACCTTTTCCATCGTGAAGCCGACAACCCCGAGCGTCGCGCCGCGATTCAGGAGGCCGAACGCAGCTTCCTGGCCTGCACGAGTTCCGGAACATTCGAATATGAACCACCCGGACTGGTCATTCAGACCGTTTTCCCTCGCAAAGGCCTGGATCTCCTTGCGCAGTTCGCGCGGATCGCGTCGCGAGACGTTGAGTGCCAGCGCGGCGGGATCGCCCTGGCAGGCCGCGAGCTTGTCGTCACTGACGTCGAGCGCAACGACCGTGGCGCCGAAGGCGCGCGCGACTTGCGCGCAGTACCCGCCGACTCCACCGACGCCATTCACGACTACCAGGTCGCCTTCCCCTACTCCCGCCTGGGTAACGGCGAAATAGGGAGTGGTCACGGCGTCCGCCACGACCGATACCTCGGCCAGCTCGAGGCCTGCGGCACCGAGACGGGCCGGGTCGACCGGGCACAAGCCGCGAGCCGGCACGACCACGTGCGTAGCGAAGCCACCGTGGATATCGTTTCCCGGCATGCGTTGCCGGCTGCAGATCGTCGGCTTGCCTCGGCGGCAGCTGTCGCACTCGCCACAGGGGATGACGGCCGGCACGATGACCTCCCGGCCGATCCAGGATTCGGCACCAGCTCCGGCCAGCAGGACCCGGCCGCTGATTTCGTGCCCCAGGCAGAGCGGTAACGGATGCTGCGTCCGCACCCCGTCGTAATAAAAACCGAGGTCCGTGTGGCAGACGCCGCAGCCAGCCACCGCGACCACGACCTCGCCATCGCCCGGTGAGGCCGCGAAGTCCGCTGCCGATAGCGGCGCGCCGGGCTCGGTCATTACCCACCGCGTACCTTTCGCTGAGCTGCTCGTCTGCACGCCGGCTCCTGTGTGTCCTGCGACATCCTCGGGGAGGCCCGGCCCGGGCCCGGTTTCCGTGCTCGTCCGCATTGACACGGCCCCCCCTGTGCTATTAAGGTATTTAAGTACCAGAATACGTATCTAGAGTCAATCCGGATCAGGAGCCCAGACGACCGTGACTCAGCAATCACCGATGCAACTCGCTGAAATTTCGAGTGTTTCACTCGCTTTTCTCGGCAGCGGCGGGGCCGGCGTCATTTCGACCGGCGAATTGCTGCTGGAGGCCGCCTGCAAGAACGGCTGGTACGGCCTGCTGACCCGATCCGTCGGCCCGCAGATCCGCGGCGGCGAAGCGGCCGCGATGCTGCGCCTGGCAACGCAGCCCGTCGATTGTCACGCCGACCGCTTCGACCTGCTGGTTGCAGTCGACTGGCTGAACGCCCAGCGGTTTGCGCTCGAGATGCCGCTCGGACCCCGAACGATTGCGCTGTGCGACCCGGAGAGCGGGGCAGTACCGGAATTCGTCAGGGCCGCCGGCGTCCGGGTCATCGAGTTGCCCCTGAAGGCAATGACCGCGGCCAATCCCGAGTGGCGGCCCAACATGATCGCGCTGGGCGCCGCGCTGCGCGTCCTGGGGCTTCCCGAAGATGCTGCCAGAGCGGCCATCGAAAACCGTTTTGGGGACAAGGGGGCAGCGGTCATCGTGGCGAGCCTCGCGGCCGTCAAGGGCGGCGCCGATGCCGTCGAGTCGGGCGTGCTCCCGGCGCGGTTGCCGGCCCCCGCCGCCTCGGGGACGGCCCGCTGGCGGATCAGCGGCAACCAGGCAGTCGGCCTGGGCGCGGTCCGGGGCGGCGTACGCTTCGCCGCCGCCTACCCGATCACGCCCGCCACCGAGATACTGGAATGGCTCGCGCTGAACCTCGCCAAGGTTGGCGGCGCGCTGGTGCAGGCGGAAGACGAACTTGCCTCGATCAACATGATCATCGGCGGTTCCTACGCCGGTGCTCCTTCGATTACCGCGACCTCGGGTCCCGGGCTGTCGCTGATGGTTGAGGGCATCGGTCTCGCGACCGCTGCCGAGGTGCCGATCGTCGTGGTCGACGTAATGCGCGGCGGCCCATCAACCGGTATTCCGACCAAGTCGGAACAGTCGGACCTCAACATCGCGCTCTACGGCATGCACGGAGACGCACCGCATATCGTCGTCGCACCGCAGTCGGTTTCCGACTGCGTATTCACGGCTCAGTGGGCAACCTATCTCGCGGAAGCGATGCAGATCCCGGTGCTGCTATTGTCCGATCAGTTCATGGGACAGGCGCATGCGGCCATCGACCGACCGGCCGATGTCGCATTTGTCGGCCAGCGACGCATCGCCAGGGATATCGCCGGGACGTACAGGCGTTATTCGCTGAACGGCCCCAATGTGACGGCAATGGCTCTGCCTGGAACGCCCGGCGGGCAGTACACCGCGGACGGCCTGTCGCATTCGGAACGCGGCACGCCGTCATCCGCCGCATCCGATCATCGCGCGCAACTCGACAAGCGAGCCAATAAAGTTCATGAGTTCGATTTCGGTGATCACTGGGCAACGCTGCACGGCAGTGGCGAGATCGCTGTCTTGACCTGGGGATCCGTGACCGGCGCGGTGCTGGAAGGTATCGCCCTTGCACGTACGGACGGCATCGACGTACGGGTCATCGCGCCGCGGCTGCTGCTGCCGGCCCAACCCGAACGCATGGCGGCTGCCCTCGGGGGAGTCCGGGAATTGATCGTGATCGAGCAGAGCCACGGGGCGCAGTTCTATCGTTATCTGCGTGCACATTACCACCTGCCCCGCAACGTCCGCGTGGTGAATAGCGCTGGCCCATTGCCGCTGAGGCCAGGTGACATCTATCGTGAATTGACGGCGGAGCGTGCCGCATGAGTGCCGAACCGAAGCCCGCATACAAGGCCAGTGATTTCAAATCGGATATCGCCCCGATCTGGTGCCCCGGTTGCGGTGACTACCATGTCCTGCTGTCGATCACCCGAGCCCTGGCACAACTGGGCAAGCCGCCCGAGCAGGTCGCGATCGTCTCCGGGATCGGATGTTCGTCACGCATCCCTGCGTACACGAATTGCTACGGATTTCACGGCGTGCACGGCCGCGCTTTGCCGATCGCCACAGGGCTGAAGGTCATTCGACCGGACCAGACGGTTATCGTGACGACCGGCGACGGCGACGGCTATTCGATCGGCGGAAATCATTTCCTGCATGCTTGCCGGCGTAACCTGGACCTGACCATGATCGTGATGGATAACCATATCTATGGCATGACGAAGGGCCAGCCGTCGCCAACGACCGAGCCCGACCTGGATACGGCGCTGACGCCCGGCGGAACCGGGCTCAGGCCCTTCAATCCGCTGGTCATCGCACTCGCGTCAGGCGCCAATTTCGTTGCGCGGGCGTTCGCCGGAAATATCGGCCAGACGACGAGTATCATCGTGGACGCCGTTACTCACCCGGGCTTCTCGTTTGTCGAGATACTGAGCCCGTGCGTCACGTTCCGGCCTGATCAGCGTAGCTGGAAGACACAGGTGCACCCGGCCCCGGTTGACGCTACCGACGACCCTGCCCGGGCGGCACGGCGCATAATGACCGACGACGGATTCAACCTGGGGGTGCTGTACCGCGGCAACCGCCAGCCGTACACGCCGAAATTCGGCGGCTCGGGCTGCGACCTGAGCGAACTGGAACGGGAGTTCGAATTATGAGCGACAAGGCCGACGCACCGAGCGTCTCGACACTTTCCGACCTGTTGGCGGTCGCGTACCAGATCGAGGTGGACGCCATCGAGCGTTACAAGATGCTTGCCGAGCAGATGGAAACACACAACAACGTCGAGCTGGCTGCCGTGTTCCGCGACCTGGCCCGGGCTGAGGGAATTCATGCCGCGGAGATCAGGCGTCTCGCCGGAGATGTCGACGTGGCGGCACTGGGACCGGAGGTAGGACAGTGGATGACCGGAGACAGCCCGGAGGCCGCCGACCTCTCTTCCGCACACTACATGATGTCCCGCGCGGAGGCATTGCGTATGGCCCTGGCCGGTGAGGAGCGCGCCCTCGCCTTCTTTGAAGAAGTCGTGAAGTCGGTCGAAGACCCGGAAGCCAGGGAACTCGCGAAACAGCTCGTCGAGGAAGAACGGGAGCACGTCGAACTGTGCCACCAGCTGATCCGTCGGCATGACAAGCCGTTGCGGCGGCTCGGCGTCGAGGACCCTGACGCACCGGAGCCGCAGGGCTGAACGCCGGCCTCAGGACGTGCTGAAGATGATCCGGCCCCTGCGGCTCTCGATCCGCCAGCCCTCGTCGGTCAGGACGTAGTCGTCGTCGAATTCGCCCACGAGCTGACGCTCCTCGGCGATGATGCCCAGCGGGCCCCGATTCGACGGGTCGCCCGTGTAAAGCAACGCATACAGGCTGCCGCTCGCGCGCGACGGCGACAATGCGGTCACGATGTGGTTTGCGCAAACGTGACGTGTAATCCGGCCGGCCGGCCGCGCCTCGAATGCCGACTGGATGGCCGCCCTGCCGCGGATGGGCCTGTCCGGATCGGTGGGCCTGGCGAATACCGCATCATCCGTCAGCAGGGCGCACATGGCCGCCCATTCCTGCCGGTCACTGTGCGCGATGAACTGCAACGCCAGCTGCCGGCATTGCCATTCGATTACTGACTTTTCCGCGGGCGTCATCGATCTCCCCCATCCGGCCGGTTCAATTTCAAACAAGAGCGAACACCGGCCGAACGGCTGACTGCAGTCATCGTCGTAACCGGCTCAATTGCCATATTACAATGAGTGGCGTGTCCGGATGGGTACCGGCGCGAATGTGCCGACGGGGGCCATGAATGCGGATTTCCAGTGAACGGATATTGACCACACACGTCGGCAGCCTACCGCGATCGGACGATCTGACCGACGTACTGCTGCAGAAGGACCGGGGCGAGACGGATCCCAGCGGCAAATTCGACCGACTCATCGCGAACGCCGTCCATCGGGTTGTACGCTGCCAGGTCGAGGCAGGGATCGATATACCGAGCGACGGGGAGCAAGGCAAAGTCGGCTACGCCACCTACATGATGGATCGGCTGAACGGTTTCGGCGGAGACTCGCCACGCAAGCCGGCCCGCGACCTGGCCGACTACCCCGAGCTAACTCGCAAGATGGCTGGCATCGTCGGGACACAGAAATTCCGGCGGGCGTCCTGCGTATCCCCGATCAGCGTCAAAGACTGGACGCCGCTGCAGCGGGACATCGCGAACCTCAGGGCAGCGATGCAGGACTCTGGCGTGGACGAAGCCTTCATGAACTCCGCCTCGCCCGGCCTGGTGAGCGCGTTCCAGCCGAACGAATACTACGAGACACACGAGGAATACGTCTGGGCGATCGCCGCGGTGATGCGCGAGGAATACGAGCAGATCCACGCAGCGGGGCTTCTGCTGCAACTGGACTGCCCCGACCTGGCGATGGCTCACCACACCGGCTTCCAGGACTTGTCCGAGGCCGAGTTCCTGCAGCGAGCCGAGCTGCATGTCGAGGCGATGAATCATGCGCTCGAAAACGTTCCGGCGGAGCGCTGCCGATTCCACGTCTGCTGGGGCAACTACGAGGGCCCCCACGACTATGACATCCCGGTCGACAAGATCATGGACATCGTTCTGAGGGCGAAGCCTTGCGCCGTACTGTTCGAAGCGGCCAATGCCCGTCACGAGCACGAGTGGCGCGCCTGGGCGGATGCGGATATCCCGGACGACAAGATCCTGGTGCCCGGCACGATCGATACCTGCACGAACCTCGTCGAACACCCGGAGCTCGTCGCTCAGCGTATCGAACGGTTTGCCGCCATCGTCGGCCGTGAACGCGTCATCGCCGGTACTGACTGCGGATTCGGCACGTTCGCCGGCTACGGCCGCGTCGACGAGCGCATCGCGTACAAGAAGCTGGCTTCCCTGGTCGAAGGCGCCGCCATCGCAAGCGCGCGTTTGTGGACGTGACTCGACGTTTCCCGCTCCTGGTCGGATCCGAACCCCGGGAGTAACAGCGGCTGGTAGACAGAGGTAGTACATGGCGCACGAGAATGAGTACCACGACAACCTGGTAAAGATGCTCGAGCTCGTCTGGGGCGAGGGCTACATGGCACCAGGCGGCCCCGGCAACGTCGCCCGCCTGTTCGCAGGTCTCGAGACCCGAAACAAGCGCGTGCTCGACATCGGCTGCGGCATCGGGGGCCCTGCCTTCGAGATGGCTCGGAGTCACGGCGCCCGGGTCGTCGGCATCGACCTCGAGGCGCCGCTGATCGACAAGGCCCGGGCCGCGGCGAAGGGGCTCGGCCTCGACGATCGCTGCGAATTCCTGGCCGTCGAGCACGGGCCGCTGCCGTTCCCTGATGAGTCCTTTGACATCGTCGCGACATCGGGAGCGCTGACGCAAACGGCCGACAAGGCGGCCGTGTATTCGGAATGCCTGCGCATACTCAAACCCGGCGGCTGGTTTACCTGCTACGACTGGATGAAGGCAGAAGGCGAACTGTCCGAGGACATGCACTACTGGTTCAAGATGGAGGGCCTGACCTATGCGCTGGCAACTCTCGACGACTACGTACGTGACCTGGGCCGCGCGGGCTTCGAGTCCGTAAGCGCGGAGGATGCCTCGGACTGGTATCGTGTCGAATCTCGGCGCGAGTACGAACTGATCAAGGGCGAACTTTATCCGCGCATGGCGGAACTACTCGGCCAGCGAGATGCGGATCATTTCGTGGAGAACTGGCGCGCGCTGGTCGTGGTCTGTGAGCAGGGCGAAATGAAGCAGGGTTACTGCCGCGGCCGAAAACCGGGCTGAGATGATCCGGCCACGGCCTGGCCGTACAGACCAAGCGTATTCGGACCGGTGCGGGAATCGGCAATCATCGCAAAAACGCTGTGGACCCGCGGCGGCGAATCCGTAGCCGACTCGCTGGATTCGGGGCATGGTGCAGCCGCCGCATCATAAGTCTGACAAGTAAAATAGGGATTTTTACGACTTCAGTTCCCGTGACGCATTGCGCATATTGACAATGTAATCGGAGGACTCATGCGCATACCACTGAAGATAACCTGGCGCCACATGGAGCCGTCGCCGTCGGCCGAAGAAATCATTCGGGAACGCGCGAACAAACTCGAGCATTTTTACGACGACATAAGCCGCTGTGACGTGGTCGTCGAGATGCCGCACAAGCACCACGTCCAGGGCAACCTGTTCGCGATAAGGATCGACATAACGGTCCCGGGCAAGGAACTCGTGGTGCAGCGCTCGCCTGATGCCCACCAGGCGCACGAAGACCCGTATGTCGCCATCCGCGACGCATTCGACGCCATGCGGCGCCAGCTCGAGGATTATTCCCGGACCATTCGAGGCAAGGTCAAGACGCACGAAGTGCCGCCCCATGGCGAGGTATTTCTGCTGGACCCGGAGCACGACTATGGCAAGCTCCTTACGCCGGATGGGCGGGAAATCTACTTCCATCGCAACAGTGTCGTCGACGGCTCTTTCGACGAGCTCGCCGTCGGCACACCGCTGCGCTTTGTCGAGGAACTCGGCGAAAAGGGCCCACAGGCGAGTTCGGTCTACCTGATCGGCAAGCATCATCCGACACCCTGACGATCGTGATGCCGTCGCACCGGATACCGGCCGAAGAACGCTGGCCGTTGTGTCGGTGTAGCCACTAGCCGGGTCGGCCGGTCGCTTCGAAAAGTCGGCGGCTGTGCTTTCCCTCGTCGGGCGCCCGCCCCGAGAAAAATATTGCGCTTGCGGCCCTCTTTGACCGCCCGGCGATATCCAGCCTGACGACAGTTTCGAGCATACTGTCGGCATGGCTCGATCAGCTAAAGCCCCGATCCCTGAGCTCCGCCCGCAGGCGGGTCGATGGGAGTACGCGCTGGACGTCCACGAACACCCGGGCGTCGGCTCGCTACGCATCGCTGCCGAGCAGCTTGACCTCGCGTGCCGGGAACTGGCTGTGTCCGAGAGCCCGGTGGCCCTCCGGGTGCACGAGTTTCGCAAGCGCAGCAAGAAGATTCGCTCCCTGTCCCGCCTGATCCGGTCCGGCTTCGACGGCCACGCAGAGGTCAACAAGTTATTCGGCCACCTCGCACGTCAGACCTCCGACGCACGCGATGCCCGGATCGTGATGGACCTCGTTGAGCGGTACCTGGCGGAAACCGGTTCGGCGCAGCACGTTCGACCGGTGGCAGCCTGGTTTCGCGGCCGCTGCGAGACCGCTGAACAGGGCGCGGAGAGGACTCTCGCCGGGCTCCGGCAGGCGCTGGCCGACGCCGCGGCCGATACGCCGCACTGTGACAGCAGCGGTGTGGACCGGGCGACCGTGCTGGTCGGCCTGCGCGACACGCTGTGCCGGGCGCGCGCGGCTCTCACGGCGGCGCGCGCAAACCCCGCTGCGACGACGTTTCACGACCTGCGCAAGCGCTGCAAGGACCACTGGCACCACCTGTGCCTGGTAAGGCCAGCCCTGCCGACCCGGTTGAAGCCCAGGACCGGCAAGTTCGAAAGGCTGTGCGAGCTTCTCGGTCTCGCGCAGGACCGGGCCGTCCTGATCGCTCACCTGGAGGCCCTGCCCGAGGACCTGCAGATCGACTCCGATACCGCGGCAGCGCTGGAGAGAGCGCGGCGCGAGCAACACGAGTTGCGCGAAACGATCATGGAGCAGGCCACCCGGCTACTCGAAATCGACCCCGATCGTTTCTCGGCTCGCGTTGGCCGGCACTGGGAAAGACTGGCATCCGCCACGAAGGACCGGGTCAGGATGTGAGCGCGTTGCGCAGGTGAGATTCAGCCTGGCCATGCGGGATCGATCAGGCAAACAAGAACGGCGGCGTAAAAACGCCGCCGTTCTTGTTTGCGGGATGCTTAAATGTCTCGCAGATCCGTGCCCGGACCGGGGATGCCCGGTTAGCCTGTGGCCGCTGCGCCGGGCACCAAGTCCGCCGCGATCAGGTCCGGTCGAAACGATCGAGCATCATTACCTTGGTCCACGCGTCGACGAAATCGTGCACGAACTTCTCGTCTCCGCCGTTCTCCGCATAGACTTCGGCGATAGCGCGCAGCTCGGCGTGTGAACCGAAGACGAGGTCAGCGGGGGTCGCCGTCCACTTCAACTCACCGGTCGCGCGATCCCGTCCCTCGTAAATACCCTCCGATGCCGGTGACTTCGTCCACTTCGTCGACATGTTGAGCAGGTTCACGAAGAAGTCGTTGCTCAGGGTACCGGGGCGATCCGTGAACACGCCGTGCGCTGCGCGCCCGGCGTTCGCGTCCAGGGCCCGCAGGCCGCCTACCAGCGCGGTCATCTCCGGCACGGTCAGCGTCAGCAGGTTCGCCTTGTCGACGAGCATGTCCGCCGGCGAGCGGTAGTTGTCGTCGCCATAGTAATTGCGGAAGCCATCGGCGGTCGGCTCGAGCACGGCGAAAGACTCGACGTCGGTCTGCTCCTGCGACGCATCCGTGCGCCCCGGCGCGAAGGGTACGCGCACGTCGTGCCCGGCATTTTTCGCTGCCTGCTCGATCGCGGCGGCTCCACCGAGAACGATCAGGTCGGCGAGCGATACGCGCTTGCCGCCTTTCTGGGCCCGGTTGAAGTCCGCCTGGACTTTCTCCAGCCGCTTCAGCACCTTCGCCAGTGCCTGCGGATCATTGACGTCCCAGTCCTTTTGCGGCGCCAGGCGTATGCGCGCGCCGTTGGCGCCGCCGCGCAGGTCGGTGCCGCGGAAGCTGGAAGCCGACGCCCAGGCGGTCCTGACGAGTTCGGAGACGGCCAGCCCGGAGCCCAGGATCTCGGACTTCAGCTTCGCGATGTCGCCGGCGTCGATCAGCTCATGATCAACGGCGGGCACCGGGTCCTGCCACAGCAGGGCTTCGGTGGGAACCTCGGAGCCGAGATAGCGCGCGCGCGGCCCCATGTCGCGATGGGTAAGCTTGAACCACGCCTTCGCGAAAGCGAGTTCGAACTCCTCGGGATTCTCCAGGAAGCGCGTGGTGATTTCGCGATAGATCGGATCTTCTTTCAGCGCGAGGTCCGTCGTGAACATGATCGGTGCGTGCCGCTTCGTGGGATCGAACGCATCCGGCACGAGGCTGGCGGCGCTTGCATCGCTCGGTATCCACTGCGTTGCGCCGGCAGGACTCCTGGTCTGCACCCAGTCGTAAGCGTAGAGGTTTTGCAGGTACTGCATCGTCCAGCGAGTCGGCGCGGCAGACCAGGCGCCCTCCAGGCCGCTGGTGATCGTGTCGGCGCCACTGCCGCTGCCGCACTTGTTGGTCCAGCCGAAGCCCTGCTCTTCGATGCCTGCAGCGGCAGGTTCAGGCCCGACGCAATCTGCCGGGCTCCTCGCGCCGTGCGCCTTGCCGAAGGTGTGACCGCCGGCAATAAGCGCCGCGGTTTCCTCGTCGTTCATCGCCATGCGGCCGAACGTCTCGCGGATATCCTTTGCGGCGAGCAGCGGATCCGGGTTGCCTTTCGGACCCTCCGGATTGACGTAGATCAGTCCCATCTGCACGGCGGCCAGCGGATTTTCCAGCTTGCGGTCGCCGCTGTAGCGCTCGTCGGCCAGGAACTCGTCCTCGGGTCCCCAGTACACCAGGTCGGCCTCCCAGTCGTCCTCACGGCCACCGGCAAATCCGAAGGTCTTGAAACCCATGGACTCGAGCGCGACGTTTCCGGTCAGGACCATCAGGTCGGCCCAGGAGATCGCCCGCCCGTATTTCTGCTTGACTGGCCAGAGCAGGCGCCGTGCCTTGTCCAGGTTCGCATTGTCGGGCCAGCTGTTGAGCGGCTCGAACCGTTGCTGACCGCCGGCGGCACCACCGCGGCCGTCAGCAACCCGGTAGGTGCCGGCGCTGTGCCAGGCCATCCGGATGAAAAAGGGCCCGTAGTGACCGTAGTCGGCCGGCCACCAGTCCTGCGACGATGTCATCAACGCCTCGATGTCTTTCTTCACAGCATCGAGGTCGAGACTCTCGAACGCCTCGGCGTAGTCGAAGTCTGCGCCCATCGGGTTGGACTCGGCACCGTGCTGGCGAAGGGGACTGAGATCGACCTGCTCGGGCCACCAGAACTGATTCGATTTCGCTTCGCCCTGGGCGAAAGCAGGGACGGATGCCACCAAAGGTGACACCGTTACCGTCAGGGCCGCGAGTAAAGGTAACGATTGAATTCGCATTGAAGTCTTCCTTCCGAGTGACAAACATTGTTACTGGATGTGCATTTGAGCGCATGTGAACAATTTATTCTCTGGAATATTTCGATTATTTTATTCGAGAAAAACGATCGACTGAATCGCTACACTTTGCTCATGCGACCGCGCATCCCTGGCCGCGCCTGCAGCGCCGGCCGCGGATAAGGTAGCGAATCGAAGCTCCTTGGACGGCAACCTGCGCCCACGAGCTTGAAGGGCAAGGGATGGGACCCTTCGTGCCCGCGGCGCGCGAAGTACAGGACCCACCTGCAGCATGCAATCAATGGGTGGCCGGGAGCGGCCCCGGAGAGATTGTCGGCGACACATCCCTGTGTCGCCGCCCTTCGGGCAGCCAGGCTGACCAAATCGGCAGTCCTGCCGATTTGTGATTCGGATCGGCTGCCGCCGATCCTCACCCCTGCGGGGCGCCTGCGGCGTCCAAACCGGCTGCGCCGGTTTGTCGAACTGAGGAGCCCTCATCAAACTCCGAGCACTTCGCTAAACAAAAAGGGCCCCTGATGGGGCCCTTTTTTGTTTAGTGGCGCGCCCGGAGAGATTCGAACTCCCGACCGCCTGGTTCGTAGGCGTATGCGCCGCGAACCGTTTTCTTTTAAATCAGTAAGTTAGATGGCCCGCCCTCATCAATTCTGCCGCTGAACGCCGCCGAGAACCGTAGATTGCCGTCTCGACGCTACGTTTTCGCAATGAATGCCTGGTTCAAAGACCGAGCTCGCTGTGCGATCCGAGGCGAATTAGTTGCAATCGATCCTCATCGGGTTTTCGATAAATCAGAACCAGGTCCGGTTTGATGTGGCAGTCGCGATGATCTTTCCAATCGCCAGTCAGTGAATGGTCGCGATACCGTTCGGCTAGCGGTTCATCCGCCACCAGAGAGGCGAGGACGTTCCTTAAATCCCCTTCCAGTACTGCCCGGTAACGACCTTTAGCCTCGTGTTTGTAATCTCGCTTGAATTGATTCGTACGCTCAATCGTCCGCATTCAGATCGGCCATCAGGTCGTCGACCGTGTCAAACGAAGGCAGCTTCCCGCGACGGGCTTCCTTCACGGCTTCGATCGTTTCGGTGTTGGGCACCAGAGGCTCGAACGGCAGCGCCTTCTCGCGTGCCACACGCGTGAGCATAATGCGGAAGGCATCGGACACAGTGAGCCCCATCGCCGCCAACACGACGCTGGCTTCTTCTTTAATCTGCTCATCGATTCGAGCGCGTACCACTGCATTCGCCGCCATGACAAAGCCCTCCTAAATGTGGGCTACATTGTAGCTCACATTAGCCAATCGTGTCAATTTTCTTTTAAATCAATCAGCTAATGCCGTCTGGGGCAATGCGTTAGATCAAACTCCCTCTGGAGATCCCGGGGGGATTCAACCGCGGATAGTGCGAATAAGGGGCCATTATGTCAGGAGTGAGACCGTCGGAGCGAGCTGAGGCCGGCTGAAACCAGGCCGACGACGGCAGATCGAGGCCGCCATCTTGCGGAGCCGGCCCGACCCCTCGTCGTTGAGGCGCGTGATTCCCTCCCTTTCTCCCGGAAATGCCGGCGCATCACGGCACGAGTCAACACCCGCCCGTCCCTGCAAGGGGGCCCGGGTGGTTAAGGCTCTACCATCTCGGCCTGGTGCACATGAATGGCCGCGTTTACGACGCAAAGCTTGGGCGCTTCCTGAGCGCCGACCCGTTTATTGGCAATCCCGGCCACACGCAGGCGTTCAACCGGTACAGTTACGTCAACAACGATCCACTGTCAGCAGCCCTTTGTACTTCGGACCTGCAAGCGCGGCAGAACAACAATCCGCCGATGGACCTCGATACGCTTCTGGATTTCTCTCGAGCTATGCTTCGGGTCGTTCGCGATTTTCGATATGAAGATACCAGGCGGTCCAATACCGCTACGGGATTTGTCGAGGAGCACAGGGTCCGCGGCGTGCTGCCGGATGGCAGCAAACTGGACTTGGCCGTCTGTGTTGTCGCAGACGTACGTGATGGCAAAGTCTGCGATCTGCGTGAGTACCTGGACGTATCCGCGGCGTCCGGATTGATAGCGGCTCTATCCTGATGTCGACTCCAGGTCCGCAAACCGGCGTAGCTCCCGGCGTTCGCTGCCCGCGGCTTCGTGGCGCGTGGGGGCGCCAGGCGGCCGGATTCGGGATGCCGGCAATCCCAGCGAGTCCATGACCGGAGCCGCCAGCGCGCGAGATGGGGGCGACCGCGGGGCAGGCGTTCCTCGGCCAGGCCTGCCGAACGTCGTCCGCCAGGCGATCCGCTGATTCCCTGTCTACGGCGCGCCTGTCAGCGACGACGCAGTCACCAGCCGTCGCAACAGGGGGCCGAGCGCGAACGGTTCCGACCAGTAGATGCCACGCCATGCAGTGCCGGCCGCGTCGAGCAGCATCGCCTCGGCCGCGCCGATCGGGTACAGGGCGACTCGCCCCTGGCGCGCCAGGTCCAGGCCATGGAGTTCCGTTCTGGTTCGTTCGCGCGCCTGCATCGCCGCCGATGCGAGCGTTTCGGAGTAGGCGCCGATCGCCTGCTCGGTCCAGCGGGCTACCCCTTCCTGCCAGAGCTGGAGTTCGACGTATCGCCAGTCCGCGTTCGAGACGGTCTCTCGCGCGGCTTCCCTTGCCTGCCAGTACGACGCCAGCGACGCGGCGAACGCGTCCGTGCCGCGGGAATCCAGCGCTGCCACCAGCGCGGCCGCCAGCGCCGAGAACGCCTTCGACGTCTCAGGCCGGTCGTAGGGAAACGGGTAGTTGAGCATCCACAGGCCCGATTCGTCGCCGCCGCTCAGTTCGAGCGCATCAATGCCCCCGTAGTAACCGGGCATCGCAAACTGCATCTGGTGAAAATGTTCGTGCGCGATCGTGAGGACCCAGGCATCGGGGTCGCGACCGGTAGCCGCGGGCGTACCGATCACGACCGTCGGTTTCCCCTCGACGGCGGGAAAACTGGCCAGTAGGTTCGGTGGGAAGACCGCCGGCCGTTCCGAGTAGTCGCAGCCCGTCGCCGCGTCCGGGCCGGCGGCTTCGAATCCCCCGGGCGTCCCCGGGTGGCAAAACAGCCGTTCGGTGTCGCTATCGATCAGCAGGATTCCGAACGGCGCGGTCGAGATTCCCGGCCACACCGCGTCACCGTGATCTTCGACGAGCCGCCGTGCCTGTCCGATCAGTCCCGGTGCGTCGCCGTGTGCGCCGTGGTTTTCGGCCGGCGTCACCTGGGCGGACATAAGCCAGGCGGCCAGCAGCGTGTGCATCATGGCGATCCTCCCTCACGTCAGCGAACGCGCCTGCCCCGCGGCGACTGGGCCTTGCCCGGGGATCCGCGGAGACCGGGCGGCATGCGGCAGTCCCGTTCCAGGTCACGGCTGGTAGATGACGTAGACCTTGCGCGTGGTCTCGACGACCTCCCACTCGCCGGTGAACCCGGCAGGAATGACGAAGTCGTCGCCGGCAGCGAGCTCGCGCTCCTTGCCGGACGCGTCGCGCAGGATCGACCGACCGGCGAGGATGCGGCAGTACTCGTGCTCGGTATAGTTGATCTTCCAGCAACCCGGCTCTGCTTCCCAGATGCCCGAGAAGAACTTTTCGTCGCAGCTGGTGTAGTGGTGCCAGGTCCGTTGCAGGGGACGTCCCCTCACGCAGCGCTCGACGGCCGTCGGCGCCTCGGAAAACTCGGGTTCGTGTTCAGCGAAGAAGACGAGGTCGGCCGTGCCCCTGGGTTCCATTCCGGCTCCTTTGTGTCGGCGCGTGGCGGGGCTCAGAATATACCGGAGGCGGATAGTGCGTATAAGGGGCCATTATGTCAGGAGTGAGACCGTCGGAGCGAGCTGAGGCCGGCTGAAACCAGGCCGACGACGGCAGATCGAGGCCGCCATCTTGCGGAGCCGGCCCGACCCCTCGTCGTTGAGGGCGACTCGTCGTCGGTCGTCCTTCATTTTCCTGCAATTGCCGTACCCCCGGTTTCACCATCTCACCGTATCTTCGGGAACGTGAAAACTGGGGCAGCTCAGGTCACCTGAATCGGATCCGGGAACCTCAGCCTGTTGCAGCAACCAAATTTCAGTATCCGACTTTCAGCCTACTACTCTCCATACTGGGGCCCAGGTAGCGGACGACCAGTCTCTCGAAGTCCCCGGCCGATAGCGCCCTGCTGAACAGATACCCCTGGATAATGTTGCAGTTGTGGTGCCTTAGAAAGCTCAGTTGCTCTTCGAGCTCGACGCCCTCGGCGACTACTTTAAGATCGAGATTGCGCGCCATTGCCAGTATGGCGGCGCAAATAGCCGCGTCGTCGGCGTCGCGGTGCAGATCCTTGACGAAAGACCGGTCTATCTTCAGCACATTGATCGGGAATCGTTTCAAATAACTGAGCGACGAATAGCCCGTTCCAAAATCGTCGATGGACAACGTCACGCCGAGATTTCTCAGTGTTTTCAGGGCTTCGACAGTGGCATCGGTATCCCGCATCAGGAGACTTTCTGTGATTTCGAGGTCTAGCAGCTCCGCTTCGATGCCGGCATCGGCCACCGCGCTATCGACGGCGGCAATCAGATCATCCGAATGCATTTGCTGGCTGGAAATATTGACGGAGACGCTGAGTCGATTGAGTCGGGAATTTCGCCATTCGCCAATTTGCCGGCAGGCCTCCTGCAGCACCCATTTGCCCAAAGGCAGGATGAGCCCCGTTTCCTCGGCGATGGGGATGAATTCCGCGGGCGGAATCCAACCTCGCTGATCGTGTTTCCAGCGTAGCAATGCCTCCGCACCAACCACCGTCCAAGAGGCAAGATCGACCTTCGGTTGATAGTGGATTGTGAACTGTTCATTTTCGATTGCACGCCTCAGTTCGGTTTCCATTTCAAGCCGGTGAAGCGACCGGACTTTCATGGTGTCCGAATAGAATTTGTAGTTGTTGCGTCCCGCGGCTTTCGCTTTGTACATGGCCGCGTCGGCATTCATCAGCAGCTCATCGTTGGTACTGCCGTCTTGCGGGTAGATTGCGATGCCGATGCTTGGTGTGACGACAAACTGATGACCCTCGCAGCTGAACGGCTGGGCAAAAGACGTGACGATGCGCGACGCAACTGATGCCGCCGCATTTTCCGAGCCTATGTCATGAAGGACTATCACGAACTCGTCGCCGCCCAGTCGGGCAATGCGTACATTGGCGTACCATTCTTGCTCGGCGCGCAAAACGCGATCATCGGACCGTAAGCAGCCCCTGAGTCGGGCAGCGACATCTTTCAGAAGCTCGTCGCCCATTGAGTGACCCAGGGTATCGTTGATGCGCTTGAAGCGATCGAGATCAACGAAGAGTATCGCGCACCCGCCTTGTTCATCGCGTGTAGACTCAATGACTGCATCGAGCTCTTTTGAGAACAGCTGCCGGTTAGGCAGCCCGGTAAGCTGATCGTAAAACGCCAGGTCGTAGATCTGAAGGTCCGCCTTCTTGCGCTCCGTGACGTCTCTCATGATCGCGATTACCGAGTGCCTGTCACGCGCGACGAAGCGGGTTTCAAAGTGTACGCTGTCTCGTGCGAACTCGTGCTCGTGTATCTGTGGCTCGCCGCTGAGAAGTGCGCACCTGATGCATTCCTGTACCCGCCCTCTGTCTTCCTCTGAAATCAGGTCCTCGAACAGGACATTGTTCGTAGCGCCGTCATCGCCGCGGCCCCTGGAATCAATCTCGGTCACGCATTCGCGCGTGCGGCCCTGGTCATCAAGGATAAAGACGATGTCCGGCAGCGCTAACACCAGCCCTTTTATTTCGTTGAGCGCTTCGTTGGCGCGAAGGATGTATCGCAGGCGATGACCGAGCACGGGCCAGGCGATGGGCTTGCTGATGAAATCGGTTGCTCCGACGTGATACGCACGGTCGACGGACCGATCATCGTCAAGCCCGGTCACGATGCAAATGGGCGTCTTGCGGCTGGTCTCCTGGTCGCGAATTCTCTGGCAGACAGAGAACCCGTCGAGATACGGCATTTCAACGTCCAGGAGAATGACATCCGGCGCCAATTGTTCATAGCAGCGCAGCGCTTCCTTTCCGTCAACGGCTTCTACCACGCCAAATCCGGCCTGCTCGAGCACCTCTCGCATTATTACGCGAGTTGCCGGGTCGTCGTCGGCGATGAGCACACACGGCCGGCTGGGCGGTTTGCGAGTTCCTGTCATGCGGTTAATGCCCCGGCCTCGAGTTTCAGCGCGGCGACGACACGCTCGTATTCGCTCTGCAGTCGCTCGCGAAGCTTTGGCGCCTGCGAAAGGTCGTTGTCTCGAGCCATGACCTCGAGATGCCTGCAGAGATCCGCCAGACCGATTGCGCCTACATTCGCACTGCTTGACTTCAACGCATGCGCACTTTCTCGTAACGACGCCGCATTCGCGCGGTCTACGGCATCACAGATCCTGGCGCTCAGTTCCCGAGAGCTCTCCAGATAAGCATCAATCACTCTCTGCACGATACTGGGGGCACCGTGCCTTTGCAGCCGGGCCAGTCCATCGAGGACACTGCTGTCTATCGGGGAACTCTGATCCGGCATCGAATCGACCGGAATCGCGTCTTCCTGGCGGCCCCCTCGATCGCAGGCGCGAACCGTCGCGGCGGGCTGCAGATATTGACACAGTGCCGAATGAAGCTGCTCGGAGGTAAATGGCTTCGTTAGATAATCGTCCATACCGGCGGCAAGGCACCGCTCGCGATCGCCTTTGAGCGCGTTGGCAGTCACAGCGACAATCGGGGTCGCCGATCTTTCCGACTTCTTCTCCGCCGCTCGAATGGCTTTCGCTGCCTGAAAGCCATCCATCTTGGGCATCTGGCAATCCATCAGAATGACGTCGAAGGCTTCTTTGCCGGCGAGTTCGACGGCTTCCTGACCGTTTGCCGCGACCAGCACGGACAGTCCCATCGATTCCAACATGCCGATGGCGACGGCCTGATTGACGGCGTTGTCTTCGGCAAGTAACACACGTCCGGACAGGGCCTTGACCGTATAGACCTTCAGTCTCGAGTGCGTTTGCGCCACCACCTCGCCACCGAGGACAACCACCAGGGAATCGTATAGCTGAGACTGGCGGATTGGCTTGGACAGCTGGCCAGCGACGTTTAGCTCGGCCATTTCTTCGTCCGTCGCCGGCGTTGCCGCGGAGCTCAATATGATGAGCTTCAGCTCCGAGAATTCGGGGTTGTCCCGTATAATTCGCGCCAGCTGCAGACCATCGCAATGAGGCATATGCATGTCCAGAATCGCCAGGCCGTAAGAGTCACCCGAGGCGACAGCCGCCTCGAGCAGTTTCAGCGCATCGGAAGCCGAGTCGGCGCTGTCGGTGTATGCGCGCCATCCCGTCAGTTGATGCTCGAGTATCTCCCGATTCGTCTCGTTGTCATCCACGATCAGGATCCTGCTGCCGGCGACAAATTGAGGCATCGACGACGCGAGGTATTCCGACTCGGCGCCCTTTTTCATGTTCAGCGAAAACGAAAACTTCGAGCCCTTGCCGGGCGTACTCTCGACC
>Ga0224500_10000700_pt1 | contig 21847 bp, 22 predicted proteins | sample SF_Oct11_sed_USG_FD_168126 | JGI IMG/M metagenome (GOLD analysis project Ga0224500, IMG submission 168126) | Sediment microbial communities from San Francisco Bay, California, United States - SF_Oct11_sed_USGS_4_1 | ecosystem: Environmental > Aquatic > Marine > Sediment | place: USA: California... | reverse complement strand
GGATCACTTCATAGACTCCGTCGCCGAAGATGAACCCGCGGTCCAGGACCGAGATCCGGGCCTCGGCGAGCGGGATCCACTCGCCGTTCAGGTAACACGTTCCGTCTTGCCACTCCATCAGTTCCGCCTCCTCCACCAGAGCCGCACCGCGTCATAGGCGCGCCCGACCAGCCCGGCCTCGCCCACACTGTCGAGGGCGACTACGGGCACATCTGCGATCGCTTCGCCGCCCGCGGTGATCTTCAGGCGGCCTACCGTCTCGCCCTTGCGCAACGGGGCCAGCAAGGGATCCTGCCGCTCGAGCGAGGAGCGCAGCCCGGCCTCGCCGAGCGCCCGCAGCGCATCGGCCGGCACGGTCACATAGACGTCGCGGTCGACGCCGATCGGCACTTCGCCACGGTCGCCCTTCCAGACTTCCGGGCGCACCAGCACGTCGCCGTGCCTGTACAGCCGCACGGTATCAAACGACGCGTAGCCGTAATTGAGCAGGCGCAGGGCCTCCTGCGCGCGCACGGAATCGCTGGCGGCGCCGAGCACTACGGCAATCAGGCGCCGTCGGAAGGCCCGTTCACCTGCGCCCTGTGGCCGGGAGGCGCTTGCCACGATCGACCAGCCGCTCGCTTCCGTGTGCCCGGTCTTCATGCCGTCGACGCTGTCGTCGCTCCACAGCAGCCGGTTGCGGTTCGACTGGGTGACCTGGTTGTAGGTGAACTCGCGCTGCGCGTACAGGGACGCGTGCTGCGGAAAGTCCGCGAGCACGCGTTGCGCCAGCCGCGCGAGATCCTCGGCCGTCGAATATTGCTGAGGATCGGGGAGTCCTGTCGGATTGGCGAACCGCGTGTTCTTCAGGCCGAGCCGCCGGGCCTCGGCGTTCATCCGGTCGACGAAGGCCGCGACGCTGCCCGCGGCGTGCTCGGCGAGTGCCACGGCCGCGTCGTTGCCGGAGCCCACAACCAGCCCGCGCAGCAGCTGGTCGACCGTGACCGGCCGGCCCGGTTCGATGAACATGCGCGCACCGATGCGCCCGGGCGCCCCCATGGCTGCGGGCGAAACGGTGGCGACGGCATCGAGCTGCGTGCGCCGCTCCCCCAGCGCGACGAAGACGACGTAGGCGGTCATCAGCTTGGTCAGCGAGGCCGGCTCCATGCGCTGTGTCGCCGCGTGTGTCGCAAGCGTGACTCCGCTGGCGGCGTCCACCAGTGTCCAGGCGCGGGCCGCCAGTACGGGGGCGGGCTGTGCGTGGACGCCGCCGGCAGCCAGCAGCAGGAGGGCAAGCGCGAAGAAGCGGCACGACAGCGCCGGAGTGCGAAGCGACACGTGAGCGGAGGCAGAGGGAGCAGCGGAGCGATTTTATCCCCAGCCGATCCGGGGACCGACCGCAGCCCCGCAAGCAAAGCTTCGCGCGTCGGGTGGCGCGCGTACGCGTTTGCGGATCAGGGACGGCGCCGCAGCGCCCGCACGTACTCCTGGGCCGCCGCGGTGCCGAGCGCCGACGTGACGAGGCGTTCGGCCTCGCGCACGCGATCGCGGAAGTCCTCGATCGTGCGGCAGTTCTCGATGCGGATGGCGACCACTTCGGCGCCCGGACCGAGCCGGTCGGTCAGCTCACGCACGGCGCGCCGCTTGGCTTCCTCGAGCGTGATGGGGGTGAGGTCACGGTCATCCATTACCGCCGTGCCCGTGGTCGGCGCGATGTCCGGGCCCGGCTCGGCGCCGTTGACGGTGGGGACATCGAGGCTGACGTCGGCGCTGGCTTTCTCGGCAAGGCCGCCGCCCTCGAGCTGGCTGACGATGCCCTCGATTTCGCCCGGCCGGACCAGCACGGCGAGTTCGTTGATGGTCCGCTTGCCGTCCATCATGATGAGCACCCGCCGCGCAGTCATCGACAGCTGAGCGCTGCGCGCGGCCACTTCGGCCACGCCCTTTGGCGTCTTTGCGTAGATCAACGTTCCGTCCATCACCCTGCGCGCAAGCGCGCGTCCGTGTCGCCCCGCCTAAGCAGGTCCGGCCGTCCGGTACCGGTCAGTCTTTTTAAGCAGTTTGGTGGGGACCGTCAAACGCGGACATCCCCGTAATGTGCGTGCTTATCAACGCTTTGAGGAGGGGGAGGCGGCGGTGGAAGAAGTGATCCGCACCGGGGATCACGACCACCGGCAGGTCCTGGGGCCGTGCCCAGTCGAACACGTCGGCCAGCGGAATCGTTTCGTCGTTCTCGCCGTGAATCACCAGGGAATCACGCCGCACATCGGGCATGGGCCACTTGCCGGCAGCGCATCCGACCAGGACGAGATGGCGGGCGGGGCGGTGTCGCGCGGCGAGCGTCCGTGCCGACCGCGCGGCGACGAAGCTGCCGAACGAAAACCCGGCCAGTGCGACCGGCAGTTCGGCTGATACGCGGCCTGCAAGTGAAGGCAACGAAGGCAGGGCGTCGATCAGGTGCAGGAAGTCTTCCGTTTCTCCGTGTCCCTCGTCGTGCGTTCCTTCGCTGCGCCCGACCCCGCGGAAGTTCGGCCGGACGGCGAGCCAGCCGAGGGTCGCGAACGTACGAGCGATGGTGGCGGCGACCTTGTTGTCGAGCGTGCCGCCGTAGAGCGGATGAGGGTGCCCGACATACGCGATGCCGCGCGCGGCTGCCCGTTCGGGCCAGTCGAGCGCGAACTCGATCTGCCCGGCACTGCCGGCAACGGTGAGTTTCTCGGTACGTGAGAGCATCTAGATGCGCAGGCGCTCGACAACCTCGCCCTTGACCAGATGGGAGTCGATGATCTCGTCGATGTCGTGCTCGTCGACATAGGTGTACCAGACCCCTTCCGGATAGACGACGATGCAAGGCCCTGCGTCGCAGCGGTCGAGGCAACCGGACTTGTTGATGCGGATCCTGCCCTCGCCGCTCAGGCCCAGTTGCTTGATGCGTTGCTTTGCGTGCTGCTGCATTTCGGCGGCGCGATGACAGGCGCAACAGGCCGCCCCCTCCTCGCGCTCGTTCAGGCAGAAGAACACGTGACGCTGGTAGTAGCTCATGGCAGTCGCGAATGGCTTTCCCCGCAGGGATTCCCGCGGACAGGCGTGAAATTATAGGGAGCCGGCCCGCTGAACTCAGCGCATCGGGCGTGCCGTCGCCGCGACCGCCGCGAGGGCAAGGCCGAGCGCGTACGGCCACAGCATCGAAAGCCAGTTCATCAATGCGATGAAGTTCAGCAACGAGCCCTGGCGCCAGTCCTGCAGGTTCGCCAGGTAATACGGGTTATACGGAACCAGGTTGGCGCCGGCGAGGGCGGCGACGAGGGCGACCAGCGCGAAGCGTGGCCGCCAGTGGACCGGCCCGGCGCTCGCCGCGAGCAGTGCCATCGTTCCGATGGCGAGGCCGCCATAGGCGCCCGGAGTGAGCCAGGCGAGCGCGCGTTCCGGACCGAAGAGAAGCCCCTGCGTCAGCCCCTTTACAGCGAGCGCGGCGACGAGCAGGGCAACGAGCAGTCCGCTGCGGGGAGCGGCCGGCCGCATCGCCGACGCGAAACCGAGACCCACGGCGAGCAGGGCGGCGGCCGTCACGAAGGCCTCCGCGAGGACGAACTCGGCCGGACCGAACGCGCTGGCATCGAACAGCGCGTGCGTCCATCCTGCGACGGACAGAAGCCCGCCCAGAGACTCCCGCGTGTCGCCGGTGCCGAACAGCATGGGACCCGGGTAGGCCTGCGCCACCGGCCACAGAGCGATCAGCAGCAGCAGGGTCGGGCGACGGTCGAACCAGCGCAGGCGCAGCTCCGCGAGTCGGCCGCGATCGATCAGGCTCGACGCGAACGGCGCTGCAAGGAGTCCGCCGCCGAGGGCGCCTGCCATGTTCGTGGCCAGATCGATGTTGGACGGCACGCGGCTCGGCAGAAAGGTCTGCGCCGCTTCGATCGTCCCCGAAAGCAGGCCGCCGAGGAGCAGCGCGACGATCGGACCGAGGACGCCGCGCAGGCGTGGGTGGGCCGCAAGCACGACGAGGGCGCCGAGCGGGACATAGGCCAGGACGTTCACGATCAGGTCGAACGTCGTCAGATGGCGCGGCACGGGAGCCGTGAGGTAGGCCAGCGGACCGACGCCGAGATCCCTCCAGCCGCTCCACGGCGCGAGGCCCGAATACAGCAGCAGCAGGAGGTAGACCAGGCAGGCGCCCCGCGCGAGGGGCGAAGTACGTGCGTGCCAGGGCTTGCCGCTATACAGGGAGGACGCCATCGGCCGATTGTCCGGCCCTGCTCGGTCCATTGACAAGCCGGCCGGTCGCGAGAGGTCGGGTGCTAAATTCCCCGTGCACTCGCCCTTACTCGGTCCATGGACACCGAACTTCCTGCCGCGACAGACAGCGTCTTCGATCCGCCGGCCCTGGCCGCGCGCGCGATCGAGCGTTGGCTCGTCGACGCCGGCTTCGACGGCGCCTGCGCGGTCGAGACCATCGACGAGACGGCATCCACCAACGGGGACCTGATGGCCCGTGCGCGCGTCGAGCAGTTCGAGCGACCGGTGCTGCGCGCGGCGGACTTTCAGTACGAAGGCCGCGGCCGGCAGGGGCGCCCGTGGATGGCGCTGCCGCGCCACGCGCTGCTGTTCTCCCTGGGCATGCCGCTCGCCGAGTTGCCGGCATCACTGCCGTCGATCACGCTTGCCTGCGGCGTTGCGCTGGCGGAGTGCCTGCAGCAGCGCGGCGTGCGGGTGCAGCTGAAGTGGCCGAACGACCTGCGGGTGAACGGCCGCAAGCTTGGCGGAATCCTGAGCGAACTGGCCGTGGATGACCAGGCGCGCTACACGCTCGTGGTGGGTATCGGCATCAACCTGCATCTGGAGCCCAGCGCGCGGGAACTGATCGGCCAGCCGGCGCTTGGCCTGGACGAGGTCCTCGAGCCGGCGGTCGTGGCGTCCGAGCGAGAGGCGTGGATCGGCCGGCTTGCCGCGGCCATTCTCGACACGCTTGCCGTGTTCAGCCGCGAGGGATTCGCGGCATTCAGGCCCCGCTTCAACGCGCTGATGGAAGGACGCGGGAGGGAGGTCGACGTCGTCGATAACGGGCAGGTGACGCTGTCGGGCCGCCTGGGCGAAGTCGACGGTTACGGAAGGCTGCTGATCGAGGTGGGCGGCGGGGCGCCGCGCGCGGTCAGCGTCGGCGACGTGATCTTTCGCGCAACGGCCTCGTGACACTGCTGATCGACGCCGGCAATTCCGCCGTCAAGTGGGCGGCACTCGTCGACGGCGGAACATTCGTGGCGACCGGGAGGCAGCTGCACCGCGACGGAGCGGACATCGAGTCGTCGCTGAGCGCGGCATGGCGCTCCCTTGAGCGGCCCGCGCGCGCCGTCGGCTGCTCGGTGGCCGGACGCGACGTGATGGCAGCGATCGAACGCGCGGTGCGCTCGATCGGGCTCGATGGCGTCGACTGGCTCCGGTCGCAGAGGGATTTCAGGGGGCCATTCACCCTGGTCAACGGGTACCGCGACCCCGCGCAGCTGGGGCCGGACCGCTGGCACGCGGTGCTTGGCGCCTGCGCGCGCTTGCCGGGCGCTTCGTTTGTCGTGGCGAGCGCCGGTACGGCCACGACCGTCGACTGCGTGCGGGCCGCTCCGGGCATCGCCCGCTTCGTCGGCGGTTGCATCGCGCCGGGCTTCCGCCTGATGCTCGAGAGCCTGTCCCGGGGAACGGCCGGACTGCCGCTTGCGGACGGCGAAGCCGACGACTTCCCGGACACCACCGACCGGGCCATCGTGACCGGCGTGCTGGACGCCCAGGCGGGGCTGGTCGAGCGGGTCTTCAGGCGTTTCGCCGCCGCGCTCGGCGCGCCGCCGCGGCTGCTGCTCGCGGGCGGCCACGCGGACACGCTGGCGGCGCGCCTGCCCGTCGAGTTGGCGCCGATCATCGAACATAATCTGGTGCTGCGCGGCCTGGCGCTGCGCGACTCGCACCCATGAAACTCGCCTTCCTGCTGCTGCTCCTGGTCAACCTGTTGCTGTTCGCGTGGCAGCAGGGCGTGTTCGGCCGTCATGTGGAGAGCGGGCGCGAGCCGGAGCGGGTCGCCCGGCAGATCGAACCCGAGCGCATTCGGGTGCTGACGGAGCGCGAAGTGCAGACGCTGCGCGAACGCGCCAGCCAGAGTAGCGCTGCGCTCGATCTCACCGTCGCGCAGGCCTGCATCGAATTCGGTGACTTCGGGCCGAGCGAGGCAGCCCGGGCCGAGCAGGCGCTTGCGGCGCTGTCGCCGTCGGTGAAGCCGGTGTCCCGCGCGATCGAGGCGCCGGGCTGGTACGTGGTCTACCTGCCGTCCCAGAAGACGCGCGCCGACGCGGAGCGGCGGGCCGAGGAACTGCGCAAGCTCGGGGTCAAGGACCTGCTGGTGATGGGCGACGGCGGGCCCATGAAGTTCGGCATCAGCCTGGGTTCGTTCCGGGACCCGGAGATCGCGAAAGCGCACTTTGCGGAGCTGGAAAAGATGGGCGTCAAGGGCGTGCGCATCAGCGAAAAGCCGTCGAGCATCACCGTGACGCGCTACCAGCTGCGCGACCTCGATGCCGCCACGGTGGCGCAGCTCGCAGCCCTGCGCAGCGACTTCCCGGCGCAGACCCTGCGCGCCTGCCCCGGCCCTTCCTGATTCACGGGCGCGCGATGCGCGCGACGGTTTCGGCGATGCGCCAGCGCAGACGATCGACCTGCGCCCGGCGCGCGTCGATGATCCCGGCGGCCGGCGTGCGCTGGCGCGTCCCCCAGACCGGCTGCGGGAAGTGGCTGTCGTCGATGAAGCGCGGAATGACGTGCCAGTGCAGGTGCGGAGTGACGTTGCCCAGGCTCGCCAGGTTGATCTTTGCCGGAGCCAGCGTTTCGCGCTGCGCAGACTCGACGGCGAATACCGCCTGCATCAGGCAGTGCCGGGAACCGGCATCGAGCTCGGTCATCTCGCGCACGTGATCGTTCCAGATCACGCGGGCGAAGCCCGGAAAATCGGCGTCGTCGACCAGCACGACGCGCAGCCGATCGTTCGACAGCACCAGCATTCCCCCGTCGCTCCCGCACAGCTCGCAGCCTGCGTGCTTCATTCCAGTTCCTTTCGATAGCGCAGCTCGACGGTTGCGACGGTGAAGCCGAACGAGCGGTTCAGCGCGAGTATGGCGTCGTTGACGGCGTCGTTGAACGTGCGGATCTCGGCGGCGCCTCGCTCCAGCGCGTATCGCAGCGTGTGCAGTTTCAGCCAGCGCGCCAGACCACGCCCGCGCCACTCGCGCACCACGCCCGTCATGGAGTTCATCAGGAAGCCCGGACCGCTCATCAGCGACCCGAGCCCGATCCAGCGGTCACCGTCGAGCGCGACGAAGGTGGCCGCTGGAAGGAAGTCCGGATCAGCCAGCTCCATCACCTGATATTGCTCGAATGTGGGGACCGAGCCGCTGAGGCCGAACGGCACGTCCACCCACAGCACCGCATCGAGGTCGTAGAGCCGGCGCGGGGCGTCCGCATGCGCTAGCTGCAGCTGCCGGTACGTCGCGATGCGGATTCCGGAGGCAAGGAAGGTGTCGGTGTGCGCATCGATTGCGCGCGCGACCGCGGCCGGGTAGACCGCGGCGAGCTGCAGGCGGTTTTCGATCCGTCGGTGGTACTCCACGAAGCCGCGATCGAGCAGGAAGCGGTGCGCGTCACTCTCGTCCGACCTGGCCTCGGTCACGAGCTCTGTCGCGCCGGCTTCGAGTGCGCGTTCGAACAGCGCGTCGTACAGCGCGCGGCCCGCGCCGCGGCGTCGGCGTTCCGGATCGACGAGGACGCGGATGCGCAGGCGCCCGGGTTGTGCCGCCACTCCCGGCTCCTCGACGTAGCCGTAACCGACGATCGAGCAGCCGTCGACCGCGACCCATGGCACGTGCAATCGCTCCGGCAGGCGGCGTGCCTCCGCTGCAGCCATTTCCTCCGCGGTGACCGGCCACGAAGGGAAGCACGCCGAACGGATGCGCGCGACGCCGGCGCAGTCATGCGGCGCCTCCATCGGCCTAAGGGTGATGACCCGTGACATGACGGCCGATGATAAGCAGCCTACGCGGCCGAGACTTGCTGCGGCGGCCCCGTCCTTACCGCCGGTTCAGACGAGCACCCGCTCGATCCCGCCTGCGTTGGCCCTGGCGACGTACTGCTCGAACCAGTCCGCCCCAAGCAGGTGCCGCGCCATTTCGACCACGATGTAGTCCGCGTCGATGTCGGCGTCGTCGTTGTATCTCTTCAGCCCCTGCAGGCACGATGGGCACGAGGTCAGCACCTTGACATCGCCGGTGAAGCCGTCCGCGCGCAGCCGCGCGGCGCCCTCCTCGACTTCGCGTTCCTTGCGGAAGCGCACCTGGGTTGCGATGTCGGGGCGCGAGATCGCGAACGTGCCGCTCTCTCCGCAGCAACGGTCGCTCTTCGCGATCTTCGTCCGGTCGGCGGTGGCAACGAGCGCATTCACGGTCTTCAGCGGGTCCTGCTGCTTCATCGGCGTGTGACAGGGATCGTGGTACATGTAGCGCACGCCGGACACGCCCTCGAGCCGAACGCCCTTCTCGAGCAGGTACTCGTGGATGTCGATGATGCGGCAGCCGGGGAAGATCTTCTCGAAGTCGTACCCCAGCAGCTGGTCGTAGCAGGTGCCGCAGCTCACCACCACGGTCTTGATGTCCAGGTAGTTCAGCGTGTTGGCAACGCGGTGGAACAGCACCCGGTTGTCGGTGATGATCTTCTCCGCCTTGTCGAACTGTCCGGAGCCGCGCTGCGGGTAGCCGCAGCACAGGTATCCGGGCGGCAGCACGGTCTGCACGCCGGCATGCCACAGCATCGCCTGCGTGGCGAGCCCCACCTGGGAGAACAGGCGCTCCGAGCCGCAGCCCGGGAAGTAGAACACGGCCTCGGTCTCGCTCGTGGTGCGCTGCGGGTCGCGGATGATCGGCACGTAGCGCGCGTCCTCGATGTCGAGCAGCGCCCGCGCCGTCTGCTTCGGCAGGTTGCCCGGCATCTTCTTGTTGATGAAGTGCACCACCTGCTCGGTCACCTTCGGGCGCCCGCCGGTGGTCGCGGGCGGCCGTCCCGTCTGGGCCTTCGCGGCCGGCCGGAAGAGGCGGTTGCCGAGCCGCTGCGCCTTGTAGCCCCACTCGAGCATCAGCGTGCGGGCGACCCTGATCGCCTGCGGGTCCTTGATGTTCAGGAAGAACATGGACGCCGCGCTGCCCGGGTTGAACTTCTTCCTGCCCATCCGGCGCAGGAGGTCGCGCATCGCCATCGACACGTCGCCGAAGTCGATGTCGACCGGGCACGGCGACTCGCACTTGTGGCACACCGTGCAATGGTCGGCGACGTCGGAAAACTCGTCCCAGTGCTTGATCGACACGCCGCGCCGCGTCTGCTCCTCGTACAGGAACGCCTCGATCAGCAGCGAGGTCGCGAGGATCTTGTTGCGCGGCGAATAGAGCAGGTTGGCCCCGGGCACGTGGGTGGAGCACACCGGCTTGCACTTGCCGCAGCGCAGGCAGTCCTTGATCGCGTCCGAGATGCCCTTGATGTCGCTCTGCTGCATGATCAGCGACTCATGGCCCATCAGCCCGAAGCTGGGCGTGTAGGCGTTGCGCAGGTCGGCGCCGGGCAGCAGCTTGCCCTTGTTGAAGCGGCCTTCCGGATCGATCGTGCCCTTGTAGCGGCGGAACGACGCCGTCTCCTCGCTGGTGAGGAACTCGAGCTTGGTGATTCCGATGCCGTGCTCGCCGGAGATCACGCCGTCGAGGTCGCGCGCGATCTGCATGATGCGTGCGACGGCCGCGTTGGCCCGTTGCAGCATCGCGTAGTTGTCGGAGTTGACCGGGATGTTCGTGTGCACGTTGCCGTCGCCCGCATGCATGTGCAGCGCGACGAAGACGCGGCCGCGCAGGACACGCTGGTGGATCGCCTCGCACTCGGCCAGGACGGGCGCGAACGCGGCGCCCGAGAAGATGCGCTCGAGCGGCGCGCGTACCTCGGTCTTCCAGGACACGCGGATCGTGCGGTCCTGCAGCAGGTCGAAGACCCGCATCGGCGACTGCTGCCCGCGGCGGTCGAACTCGCTCGTCAGGTGCGTCAGGCCCAGGCGCGACAGTTCCGGCAGCGCGTCCGCCAGCGGCGTGTCCATGTGCGTCAGCAGGTACGACCAGCGCTCGCGCGTGTAGGCAATGAGTTCCCGTGCCTGCCCGGCGCGGTCGCCCACCACTTCGTCCCGCGGCAGCCGGTCGAGCTCGACATCGTCGGTCTTCCCGAGCGGGAAGGGCGAGGCCAGATGGTCGTCCAGCTCGGTCAGCAACTCGAGCTTGTTCTCGATCGACAGCTCGATGTTGATGCGCTCGATCGCGTCCGTGTACTCGCCCATGCGGGGCAGCGGGATGACGACGTCCTCGTTCAGCTTGAACGCGTTGGTGTGTTTCGAGATCGCGGCGGTCTTGCTGCGGTCGTGCCAGAACTTCTTGCGTGCGTCGGCGCTGACCGCGATGAAACCTTCGCCCGTGCGCGCGTTGGCCATGCGCACGACTTCGGACGCGGCGCGCGCGACCGCATCGTCGTCACCGCCGACGATGTCGCCGATCAGGACCATCTTGGGCAGGTTGCCGCGCCGCGACTTGGTCGCGTAGCCGACCGCACGGAGATAGCGCTCGTCGAGGTGCTCCAGTCCGGCGAGCAGGACGGGCGCGGGCATGCCCTCCTTGAAGTCCTCGCCGCCGGGGCGCAGGCCCGCGAGGTAGTCGGTGATCTCGACGATCGACGGCACGGCCTCGCGCGCCTGGCCGAAGAACTCCAGGCAGACGGTGCGGATGCAACTCGGCATGCGGTGCACGATCCAGCGCGCCGAGGTGATGAGTCCATCGCAGCCTTCCTTCTGGACGCCCGGCAGGCCACCGAGGAACTTGTCGGTCACGTCCTTGCCGAGTCCGGCTTTGCGGAATGCCGCACCCTTGAGCACGAGGCGGTCCGTCTTCAGGACCCTGGCGCGATCGGCGGGCTGCCGCCCGTCCTTCCACGTCAGCTCGAACACGGCCTCGGCGGCGTCGTGGATCTTCCCGAGGTTGTGGCCGACGCGGGCGACCTCGAGCCAGTTGCCTTCCGGGTCGACCATGCGCCACCACGCCAGATTGTCGACCGCGGTGCCCCACAGCACCGCCTTCTTCCCGCCGGCGTTCATCGCGATGTTGCCGCCGACGCAGGACGAGTCGGCCGATGTCGGGTCGACCGCGAAGACGTATCCACCGCGCTCGGCGGCCTCCGATACTCGCTTGGTGACCGCGCCGGCCTCGGCAAACACCGTCGACACCGGCCTGCCGACGCCGGGCAAGGCGACCGACTCGACCTCCGACAGCGCCTCCAGCTTCTCGGTGTTGATGACCGCGGATAGCGGCGTCAGGGGCACCGCGCCGCCGGTGTAGCCGGTCCCGCCGCCGCGCGGAATGATGGTCAGCCCGAGTTCGATGCAGGCACGCACCAGGCCCGGAATCTCGTCCTCGCGGTCCGGCTGGAGCACGAGGAATGGATACTCCACCCGCCAGTCGGTGGCGTCGGTCACGTGGGATACGCGTGCGAAACCGTCGAAGCGGATGTTGTCGTCCCGCGTATGGCGCGCAAGGACGCGGCGCGCCTTCCTGCGCAGGTCCCAGGTCGCATGGAACTCGTCCTCGAAGGCCTGCACGGCCTTCCCGGCAGCGGCCAGCAGCTGGCCGACCCTGGCGTCGCGCTCCGTGTCTTCGGGCTGGCGCCGCTTCTCGATTTCGCCGAGCCGGTGATGCAGTGCCTCGATCAGCGCGGCACGACGCTTCGGGTTGTCCAGGAGGTCGTCCTGCAGGTACGGGTTGCGGCGAACGACCCAGATGTCGCCGAGCACTTCGTACAGCATGCGCGCGCTGCGGCCGGTACGGCGTTCGCCGCGCAGTTCGTCGAGCACGCGCCATGCGCCGTCGCCCAGCAGCCGGATCACGATCTCGCGATCGGCGAACGACGTGTAGTTGTACGGAATCTCCCGCAGGCGGGCGGGCGGTTCCAGAACCGGCGAGTCGGCGCGGAGCGCCTGCGGTGGCGTGGGGGCGTTCATGGCGAGGGGGACCCGAAGGTCCGCGGCGACGCTAAGGCAGGATTGTATCTGGTGCGGTGCAGCGAAATGGGCATGACCCCGACCCGCGCGCGGGATGTCCGCCGCAGCACCATGCGACCTACACCACGAGCGGAGGTTCCTGCATGGCGGCCGTCTGCTCGCGCAGTTCCAGGATCCGTTCCTCCCAGTAGCGCTGCGTGTTGAACCACGGGAACGCTGCAGGGAAGGCGGGGTCGTCCCAGCGCCGCGCGATCCACGCCGAGTAATGCAGCAGGCGCAGCGTGCGCAGCGCCTCGACGAGGCTCAACTCGCGCCGGTCGAAGTCCGCGAAATCCTCGTAACCCGCCAGTACGTCGGACAGCCGTTCGGTCTGCTCCGCGCGGTCTGCACCCAGCAGCATCCAGAGGTCCTGCACCGAAGGGCCCATGCGGCTGTCGTCGAAGTCGACGAAGTGCGGTCCGGTGTTGCCCGGCGAGTCGGTCCACAGCACGTTGCCTTCGTGGCAGTCGCCGTGCAGGCGCAGCATCGCCACATCGCCGGCGCGTTCGTAGCTGCGCGCCACTCCGTCGAGTGCCTGCCGCGAAACGCCGGCGTACACGTCGGCGAGTTCGCGCGGCAGCCAGTCGTGCTCGACCAGGAAGCGGCGCGGTTCCTCGCCGAAGTTCTCGGGAGTCAGCGCGGGCCGGTGCTCGAACGGCCGGCTGGCGCCGACCGCGTGAATGCGCCCGAGGAAGCGTCCGAGCCACTCCCGCACGCCCGCGTCGTCGAGATTGGGTGCGCGCCCGCCGCTGCGCGGGAACACGGTGAAGCGGAAACCCTCGAAGCGGTGGAGCGTTCGGCCATCGAGCACGAGGGCCGGCACGGCCGGGATCTCGCGCTCGGCGAGTTCGGCGGTGAACGCGTGTTCCTCGAGGATCTGCTCGTCCGACCATCGGTGCGGCCGGTAGAACTTGACGACGACGAAGCGACCGTCATCGAGCCCGACCTGGAAGACGCGGTTCTCGTAGCTGTTCAGCGCCAGTTGCCGGCCGTCGGTGACGAGGCCCGCGCTGTCGACGGCGTTGAGCACCGTGTCGGGAGTCAGTCCCGCGTAGGGCGCGCCTTGATCCGTTTCCATGGCCTCCATGGTACGTGCCTGAGGCGCCCGTCCGGCGTGATACCTTCAATGGAAACAAGCGGAGGAGTAGCCATGCCGGCCCAGGAGTACTTGCGGCGCATCCTGACTGCGCGCGTGTACGACGTTGCCATCGAATCGCCGCTCGAGCAGGCGTCGCGCCTGTCCGAACGGCTCGGCAATCGCGTCTTTCTGAAGCGGGAAGACCTGCAGTCGGTTCGCAGCTTCAAGCTGCGCGGCGCTTACAACAAGATGGCGCGGCTGCCTCGCGAGCAACTGAAGCGCGGCGTCATCGCGGCGTCGGCCGGCAACCACGCCCAGGGCGTTGCGCTGGCGGCGCAGAAGCTGGGCTGCCGGGCCGTGATCGTGATGCCGGTCACGACCCCGCAGGTCAAGGTCGAAGCGGTGCGCGCGCGCCAGGCCGAAGTCGTCCTGTTCGGCGATTCCTACTCGGACGCTTACGCCCACGCCCTCGAGCTCCAGAAACGCCATCGACTGACGTTCGTGCACCCGTTCGACGATCCCGACGTGATCGCGGGCCAGGGAACGATCGCGATGGAGATCCTGCGCCAGCACCATCCGGTCGACGACGGACCGATCCACGCGGTGTTCGTGGCGATCGGCGGGGGCGGGCTGATTTCCGGGGTCGCGTCCTACATCAAGGCGCTCGCGCCGGACATCAGGGTGATCGGCGTGCAGACGTTCGACTCCGACGCGATGGCGCGCTCGCTCGCGGCCGGCCGCCGGGTCCAGTTGCACGACGTCGGCCTGTTCTCCGATGGCACGGCGGTGCGCGTCGTCGGCGAGGAGACGTTCAGGCTGTGCCGGGAGTACGTCGACGAGATCGTGCTCGTCGACACGGACGCGATCTGCGCGGCGATCAAGGACGTGTTCCAGGACACGCGTTCCATCCTCGAGCCGGCGGGCGCGCTCTCGATTGCCGGAATGAAGACCTACGTCCAGCGCGAGAAGCTGAAGGGAAAGACGCTGGTCGCCATCGCGTGCGGCGCGAACATGAACTTCGACCGCCTGAGGTTCGTCGCCGAGCGCACCGAGGTCGGCGAGGCGCGCGAGGCGCTGTTCGCGGTCACCATCCCGGAGGAGCGCGGCAGCTTCCGTCGCTTCTGCGAGCTTGTCGGCAGCCGCAACGTCACCGAGTTCAACTACCGGATCAGCGACGCTGCGCTGGCGCGCGTGTTCGTCGGCATCAGCACGGCGAGTGCCGGGGACAACGAGAAGCTCGCGCGCGGATTCCGCCACCACGGCTACGACACGGTCGACCTGACGCACGACGAACTCGCGGCAGAGCACGTGCGCTACATGGTCGGGGGCAAGAGCGCGCTGGCGGAGGGCGAGGTGATCTACCGATTCGAGTTCCCGGAGCGGCCTGGCGCGCTGATGAAGTTCCTGACCAGCATGGCACCGGGCTGGAACATCTCGATGTTCCACTATCGGAACCAGGGCGCCGATTACTCGCGCGTGCTGGTCGGCCTGCAGGTGCCGCGCGGCGAGCGCAAGGCCTTCACGACCTTCCTGTCGGAGCTGGGCTACCGGCACTGGAACGAGACGAACAATCCTGCGTACAGACTCTTCCTGGGTTGAGGCGGCCACGCTCGAGTCCCCGCTCACAGGCAGCCGCTACCTCGCGCTCGCGGCCGCGCCGGCCCTGTTCGCCTTCGGCATCGAGGAGACGGTGGCCGTAGTCGCGGAAAAGGTGCTGAAGGCGGAAGTCAACGGCAAGGGCGGCATGCCGGCCAGCGGCAGTTGAGATTGCGCTGGCCCTCCCCACATAGTCATCCATGGCGGCCGTCCCCGATTCCGGAACCCTCGCGCCCGCTGAGCGCAAGCGTCTCGCGCGCGAGCGCCTGCTCACGCTGACTCTCCTGATGGACGAGGCCGTGTACGTGCCGCTCCTCCGGACGCGCGTTGGACTCGACGCCGTGCTCGGGTTGGTGCCGGTCGCAGGGGACCTCGTCTCGGCCGGCATCGGCCTCTACCTTGTTGCGCAGGCGCGGGAGCTCGGCGCATCGCGCTGGTTGCAGGCGCGCATGATCGGCAACCTGCTGCTCGACGCGGCCGTCGGTGCCGTGCCGGTTGCCGGCGACCTCGCGGACGTCTACTTCAAGGCGCACCGGCGCAACCTGAAGCTGTTGCAGAAGGCGCTCGGCGAGCCGTATCTCGAGGATGCCGGCGCCGTCGCCGGGGGCGGGGACGTGATCAGCCGGGCGCAGGCCCGCGGTCCCGGACGATAAGGCCCCTCAGCTCTCGCGCGGGGGTCGGTCGCGCGAGGGAATCCGGTACATCCAGATTGCCAGACCGAGGCCGAATGCCGCCAGCAGCACCTGCAGCCAGGTGATGCGCACGAAGAACACGATGGACACCGCCAGCGTCGCGCTCATCAGCGCGATCGCCGTGATCTTCGTGCGGTAGGGCAGGCTGCGGTGGCGCTCCCACTCGTACACCATGGGGCCGAACGTGCGGTTCGAGAGCAGCCAGGCGTGGAAGCGGTGCGAACCGCGCGCGTAACACGCGGCGGCGAGCAGCACGAAGGGGGTCGTCGGCAGCAGTGGCAGGAAGATGCCGAGCACGCCCAGCGCCAGGGCCAGCGTGCCGGCGGCCAGCAGCAGACCGCGCACCAGTCTCGAAGCGTGTTCGCGAGGCACGTCCGATCCTCCGGACCCTGGTGTCAGCACCTCACTCCGTCTCGGCGAATCGGATCACGCCGAGCGTGGCGTCGGCAGGCGGCTCACCGAAAACTTCGTCGTCGAAGGCCATGTCACCGTCGCTGAACTGAGCGCCGGTCGCCCGCAGTGCGCGGAAGTCGAACAGCGTCGCGTCCATCAGGTGCGATGGCACCACGCGGGCCAGCGCGTTGTAGGTGTTCTCCACACGGCCCGGAAAGCGCCGCTCCCAGTCGGCCAGCATGCGCTTGACCTCCTGGCGCTTCAGGTTCTCCTGTGACCCGCACAGGTTGCACGGAATGATCGGAAAGGCCTTGATCTGCGCGTAGCGTGCCAGGTCGGCCTCCTTCACGTAGGCGAGCGGACGGATCACGACATGCCGGCCGTCGTCGGAAACGAGTTTCGGCGGCATGCCCTTCAGGCGTCCGCCGTAGAAGAGGTTCAGGAAGAAGGTGCCGAGGATGTCGTCGCGGTGGTGGCCCAGGGCGATCTTGCTCGCTCCCAGCTCGGCTGCAACCCTGTACAGGATGCCGCGTCGCAGGCGCGAACACAGGGAGCACATCGTCTTGCCCTCGGGGATCACGCGGGTGACGACCGAGTAGGTGTCCTGGGTTTCGATGCGAAACGGCACGCCCCTGGCCCGCAGGTAGTCGGGCAGCACCTCGCCGGGGAAGCCGGGCTGCTTCTGGTCGAGATTGACGGCGATGAGTTCGAAGTCGATCGGTGCGCGTTCCCGCAGCACCAGCAGCAGTTCCAGCAGCGCGTAGCTGTCCTTGCCGCCGGACAGGCAGACCATCACGCGGTCGCCCGGCTCGATCATCGCGAAGTCGCCGATCGCCTGGCCGGCGAGCCGCAACAGGCGCTTCTCGAGCTTGTGATTCTCGTACGCGAGTCTTTCCGCCCGCCTGCCGTGCGCGTCCTGCGTCATGCTGCCTTGAACTGAAAGACCTCGATGCCGACGGCATCGACATCGTCGTAGACGTCCGGCTTTTCGCTCGAGATGCGCACCGCCCGCACGGCCGGATGCGCGAGCATGGCGCGAGCGAGGTCGTCGACCAGGGTCTCCTGCAGGTTGACGTGCCCCTGCTCGATGCGGTGCTTGATGGTCAACCGGACGAAGTCGTAGTCGACCACCTCATGCAGCCGGTCGTGTCGCGGCGTGGACATCGACAGGGCGACGAACAGATCGACGTTGAGCGCGAGGCGCTGCGCGCCCTGGCGCTCGTGCTCGTGGATGCCGATGTTGGCGTCGATGACGTAGTTGCGCAGGAAGACGCGGCGACAGTCCGCCAGGCGGGGGTCGAGCAGCCAGGTCATGTGCCGCGTTCCCCGGGCGGCTGCCGTTCCGTCAGGAACATCACGTCGCGCGCGCTGGGCGTCAGGTGCTGGCCGCCGTCGACCAGCAGCGTGGTCCCCGTGACCGCGCCGGCGCGGGCCAGGTAGAGGACTGCCTGCGCGATGTCGGCCGGCAGGCTCGAGCGACCGAGCAGCGTGCGGGCGTGCGCGCGTTCGAAGCCGGCCTCACTCTGGTCGCCGGAGACCAGGGTCAGGCCGGGCGCCACGCCGACGACGCGGACCTTCGGCGCAAGCGCCATCGCCAGCAGCGTGGTGGCCTCCTGCAGCGCCGCCTTCGAGAGCGTGTACGAGAGGAAGTCGGGATTGGGATTCGAAAGCTTCTGGTCCAGGAGGTTGATGACGACACCGGTTGCGTCGGGCGCGAGCTGAGCGTGAAGCGAGCGCGCCAGCAGCACCGGCGCCGCGACGTTGACCCGCATCGCCCGGGCCAGGTGCTCGCCCGAGAACGTGGAGGCGTCGTCATGCTCGAACAATGAGGCGTTGTTGACCACGCAGCTCACCGGCCCGAGCTCGTCCGCGCACTCGGCGAGCAGGCTCTTCACACCCGCCTCGACGGCGAGGTCGCGGTTGACCGCGACCGCGCGTCGTCCGAGATCGACGATGTCTGCCACCGTCTGCGAGGCCTCGGCGCGCGAACTGGCGTAGTGCACGGCGATGTCCCAGCCGTCGCGTGCGAGGGCGACGGCGATATCGCGGCCGATGCGGCGCGCCGCGCCTGTGACGAGCGCGACGGGATTCCTGGATTTGCGGCGGGTGACCATGGAAGTTCCAGTTTACCGGCGGCGCCCCGGTACCATCGGCCGATGGCGACCCGTCCCTCCACGTTGCCCTCGCCGGACTCCTTTGCGGCGGAGCACAGCGCGCGCCTCCAGGCACTGATCGCCCGGGAAATCGAGGCTGCGGGCGGCTGGATCCCGTTTGACCGGTACATGGAGCTGGCGCTGTATGCCCCGGGGCTGGGCTATTACGCCGCCGGCGCGCGCAAGTTCGGCGACTCCGCGGCCGGCGGGGACTTCGTCACCGCGCCGGAGATCTCGCCGCTGTTCGCATCCGCCCTGGCCGCGCAGGTCGCGCAGGTGTTCGAGCACCTGCCTGCCCGCATCGTCGAGTTCGGGGCGGGATCGGGCGTCCTCGCGCGGGACTTGCTCGCCGGCCTCGCCGCGCGTGGCATCGAGGTGGAGGGTTACTCGATCGTCGAACTGTCACCGGAGCTGGCGGCGCGCCAGCGAGCCGTGCTCGATCGACGCGTCGTCGAATGGCTGGCGGGCCCGCCAGGGGAGTTCGAGGGCGTGATGATCGCCAACGAAGTCCTGGACGTGATGCCGGTGAAGGCATTCGCGAAGCGCGGCGGCATCGTGGCAGAGCGCGGCGTCGGCCTGGAGCGTGATCGGCTCGTGCTGGCCGAGCGCGCGGCCGGGCGCGAGTTGTCGGATGCCGTGGCAGCGATCGAAGCCGAGGTCGGACCGCTGCCCGACGGGTACGGCTCCGAGGTCGGCCTGGCCGCTGCCGCATGGATGCGCTCAGCCGCGGCTTGGCTCGCGCGCGGCGCGCTGCTCGCGATCGACTACGGCTTCCCGCGGCGCGAGTATTACCACCCGCAACGGCTGATGGGCACCCTGATGTGCCACTACCGTCATCACGCGCACGCCGATCCGCTGTGGCTGCCGGGGCTGAACGACATCACCGCCCACGTCGACTTCACCGCAATGGCCGATGCCGCGCACGAGGGCGGCCTGGAGGTCCTGGGGTACACCACGCAGGCGCACTTCCTGCTGAATTGCGGACTGCTCGAGCAACTCGGGACGGACCACAGCCCGCAGCGCGCGAACGAGGCGCAGCGGCTGCTCTCGGAGGCCGAGATGGGCGAGCTGTTCAAGGTGCTCGCCGTCGGCCGCGGGATCGATCGGCACCTGCTTGGCTTCGCGCGCGGAGACCGTACCGAGCGACTCTGAGCCGGCCGCCGCGGCGCTGCGACCGCGCAGCGCCGCGTACACTCGCAGCCGGACATGAAATGGCTCCTCACGACGTTCATCGCCCTGCTTGTGCTGACGGCGCTTCAGCCCTGGCTGCAGAAGCTCGGCATCGGGCGACTGCCGGGTGACGTCCGCTTCACCCGCAACGGCCGGGAAGTGGTGCTGCCGTTCACCAGCACCGTACTGCTGTCCCTGCTCCTGACCCTACTCGCGCGGCTGATCTAGCGAATCGTCGCCGTACAGCGCGCGACCCACGGCCACCACGCGGGCCTGTCGGACGGCGCGCGGGATCTCCGCCGGATCGTTGCGGTGCAGGTTGGCGAGCGCCCCGGCGTCGACATCGGCGGCCGCGCGCAGCGCGACGCGAAAGCGCTGGGCAGTGAGCTCCCGGCACGCCTCGAACGCCTGCAGCAGCAGCTCGAATCGCTCCGGCCGTCGGAACGCATCGCCACGTTCCAGGACCTCGACGATGGCCGCCGAGGAGGTTGCGGTGGCAAGCGGTTCGCGCAGTTCCACCAGCAAGCGGGCAAGCTGGGCGGACTCCTGCTGTACCCGCAGCTTGCCGAGGAAGTCGGCTACTCCGCGCGACGAGCGGCAGGCGCTCGCCAGCACCGCGAAGCGGGCCGGCAGCAGAAGCTTCCGTTCCGCCGCGCGGTCGAGCGCGGCGCCGGTGGGTTCAATGTCCTCGAGCTCTCCGTAGAGACGATCGATCAGTCCGCAGTCCGCGAGTACCGACAGCATGCGCGACGGTTTCTTCTCCATCAGCCCGCGCGACAGCTCCTGGACCACGCGTTCGGCCACGAGCGCGTCCGCTTCCCCGTTGCGCACCATCGAACGCATCAGCTCGGCCGTCTCGGGCGCCACGGTGAACTCGGGAAAGCGCGCGGCAAAGCGGGCGAGCCGCAGGATGCGGACCGGGTCCTCGACGAATGACGGGCTTACGTGGCGCAGGACGCCGAGGGCCAGGTCGCGCTGTCCGCCGTATGGGTCGACGAGCCGGCCATCCTCGCCGACCGCCATCGCATTGATGGTCAGGTCGCGCCGCGCGAGGTCCTGCTCGAGAGTGACATCGGGCGCGGCGTGCGGCTCGAAGCCCTTGTAGCCGGGGCCCGTCTTGCGCTCCGTGCGCGCCAGCGCGTACTCCTCCTGGGTGTCCGGGTGCAGGAACACGGGGAAGTCCTTGCCGACGGGCCGATAACCCAGGTCGATCATCTGCTGCGCGGTGGCGCCGACCACGACCCAGTCGCGGTCGGTCTCCAGGGCGGACTCGGTTTCGCCGTGATTCTTCCGCACCTCGCCCAGCAGCGCATCCCTGACGCAGCCGCCGACGCGAAAGATCTGCATCACTGGTCGATCGTTTCTGGTTCGGCGCGTGCGGCGGCGACCCACGTCTGCATCGCGGGCAACGCGAACACCGCTTCGGAGTAGTCCGCCAGACGCGCGGGTAGCGCCGTGGCGTAGGTCCGAAAGCGGGTCACGACCGGCGCGTAGAAGGCGTCGGCGATCGAAAAGGCGCCGAACAGGAAAGGCCCGCCGCTGGCCGCCAGGCAGTCGGTCCACAACGCATGGATGCGGTCGATGTCGGCACGGACGTCGGGAAGCTCGCGCGCTGTCGCTCCCTTGCCGGGGTAACGGCCGCGAATGTCCATGGGCATGTTCGCGCGCAGCGCGGCGAAGCCCGAGTGCATCTCGGCCGCCACTGCCCGCGCCCGCGCGCGCTGCGCGATGTCGCCGGGCCACAGGCCGCCGCCCGCGTATCGCTCGTTGACGTATTCGCAGATCGCCAGCGAGTCCCACACCGCAAGCGCACCGTCGATCAGGCACGGCACCCGTCCGCTCGGCGAACGGCGCAGGATCTGCTGCTTCGTGTCCGGCCGGTCAAGCAGGATGCGCTCCTCGTCGAAGGCGATCCCGGCCTGCTTCATCGCGAGCCAGGGCCGCAGGGACCAGGACGAGTAGTTCCTGTTGCCGATGACCAGAGTCAGGCCCGCTCCTGACATGACGGCTCCTCAGCGGCGCGCGCGCGCCCGGTATGTGCTCAGCCGCGAGCGGGCCGTCAGGCCGGCCAGGTAGCGCGGGGCCTCGGCCTCCATTGCCGTCGGTGTCACGCCGAGTTCCGGCGCGGGAACGAACGGCTGGCGAGAGGCGACGTTGTCGACCTTCATTGAATCCAGGTTGTCGCGTGACATCAGCGGCTCCCCGGGCGCAAGCTCCATGAAGCGGGCCTGCAGCTGCGCCAGCGAATCCGGCAGCGCAACGACCGTGCGAGGATGGCCGGATGCGGTCGCGGCGAACTGCACGAGCTCGCGCAGCGTGTACACGCGCGGTCCGACGAGTTCATAGGTCTTGCCGTAGGTGTCACGCTTGTCGAGGGCGTTGACGAAGGCATCGGCGACATCGCCGATCCAGACCGGCTGGAAGCGCACGTTGGCGCCGCCGATGGGCAGGACCGGAAAGAAACGCGCAAGCGTGGCAAAAGTGTTGAGGAAGCGATCCTCGGGCCCGAACACGACCGATGGCCTGAAGATGGTCCAGTCGAGACCGGAAGCGCGCACTACTGCCTCTCCGTCACCCTTGCTCCGCTGGTACATCGACGGCCCGCGCGAATCGGCACCCAGCGCGCTCATGTGCAGGTAGCGGCGGTCGC
>Ga0224500_10000699_pt1 | contig 21852 bp, 20 predicted proteins | sample SF_Oct11_sed_USG_FD_168126 | JGI IMG/M metagenome (GOLD analysis project Ga0224500, IMG submission 168126) | Sediment microbial communities from San Francisco Bay, California, United States - SF_Oct11_sed_USGS_4_1 | ecosystem: Environmental > Aquatic > Marine > Sediment | place: USA: California... | reverse complement strand
CGGCTACCTGCTCACCACGCCGGTGCATGCCGTGCACCCCGGCGCACCGATGCTGGGCGCCGATGCCTCGCACGCGTGGCTCGCGGTCTGGTGTCCGAGGGCCGACGGCAGCTCGGCGCACTGGCTCGAATTCGATCCGACGAACAATGTGCTGCCGGGCGAGTCGCACATCCGACTCGCGGTCGGCCGCGACTATGGCGACGTGACGCCGCTGCGTGGCGTGATCCGTGGCGGCGGTGCGCACGAGCTCAGCGTGCAGGTCGGCACGCGCCGCCTGGACAGCGACTGAACGAGATGGCAAAGGACTTGCGAGGAGTGATGCGATGAGCCCCGGCCCCCGATTCGACGAGATGAATGCCGGCATGCCCGGTGCGCCCGATGCGGTGCGCGAGCCCTATCGCACCTACGCGCGATGGCTTGCTGACCAGCCGGCCGACGTGATGCAGCAGCGGCGCGAGGAGGCCGAGCTGATCTTCCGCCGCGTCGGGATCACGTTTGCCGTCTATGGCACGAAGGACGAGGGGGGCTCGGGGACGGAGCGGCTGATCCCGTTCGATCTGATTCCGCGCATCATCCCCGCCGCCGAGTGGCGCGAGATGCGGCGCGGCCTCGTGCAGCGCGTGACCGCGCTCAACCGCTTCATCCGCGACGTCTACCACGATCAGGCAATTCTCAAGGCGGGGATCGTGCCGGCCGGGCAGATCGAGCGTAACGCGCAGTTCCGGCCCGAGATGGCCGGGGTCGACATCCCAGGCGACGTCTATTCGCATGTCGCCGGCATCGACATCGTGCGCGCCGCGAACGCCGATGGCGGCGGGACGTACTACGTACTCGAGGACAACCTTCGCGTACCCAGCGGCGTGAGCTACATGCTGGAGAACCGCAAGATGTCGATGCGGCTGTTTCCCGAGCTGTTCAGCCAGCACCGTGTCGAGCCGGTGGCGCATTACCCCGATCTGCTGCTCGAGACGCTGCGCTCACTGGCACCAGCCAGCGCCAACGATCCGACCGTGGTCGTGCTCACGCCGGGCATGTACAACAGCGCCTACTTCGAGCATGCCTTCCTGGCCCAGCAGATGGGTGTCGAACTGGTCGAGGGAAAGGACCTGTTCGTGCGCGACGGCTTCATCTTCATGCGCACGACCCAGGGTCCGCGCCGGGTCGACGTCATCTACCGCCGGGTCGACGACGATTTCCTGGATCCGAGGGCCTTCCGTGCCGACAGCACGCTCGGCTGCGCGGGCCTGCTCGATGTCTATCGCGCCGGCAACGTGACGCTGTCCAACGCCATCGGCACCGGCGTGGCCGACGACAAGAGCATCTATCCGTACGTGCCCAAGATGATCGAGTTCTACCTCGGGGAAAAGCCGATCCTGCAGAACGTGCCGACCTACCTGTGCCGCGATCCGAAGGACCTGCAGTACGTGCTCGACCACCTGGCCGAACTGGTGGTCAAGGAGGTGCACGGCGCCGGCGGCTACGGCATGCTGGTCGGGCCTGCGGCGACCCGGCAGGAGGTCGAGGACTTTCGCGCCGCATTGAAGGCCCATCCCACGAACTACATCGCGCAGCCGACGCTCGCGCTGTCGACCTGCCCGACCTTCGTCGAATCGGGCATCGCGCCACGCCACATCGACCTGCGCCCGTTCGTGCTCTCGGGCAAGAGCGTGCAAATGGTGCCTGGCGGCCTGACCCGCGTGGCGCTGAAGGAAGGCTCGCTGGTCGTCAACTCGTCGCAGGGTGGCGGCACCAAGGACACCTGGGTTCTGGAGGTATGAGTCATGTTGTCTAGGACCGCAGACCATCTGTTCTGGATGGCGCGTTACATGGAACGCGCCGAGAACACGGCGCGCATGCTGGGTGTCAGCTACGAGATGTCGCTGCTTCCGCAGTCGCACGACGCCGCCGAGCAGGGTTGGCGTGGCCTGCTATCGATCAGCGAGCTGACTAGCAGCTTCGCGCAGCGCTTCGGCGAGGTCACTGCGCGCAATGTCATGGACTTCATGATCCGGGACGAAAGCAACCCGTCGTCGATCCTGTCTTGCGTGCGTGCGGCGCGGGAGAACGCTCGTGCTGTGCGCGGCGCGCTGACCACCGAGGTCTGGGAGACCCAGAACCAGACCTGGCTCGAGTTCAACAAGTTGCTGCGCGCGGAGTCCACGCTGCGCGACCCGGGGCCGGTGCTCGAACGCGTGAAGACCCGCTCGCATCTGTCGCGTGGTGTGACCGTGGGCACGATGCTGCAGGACGAGGCGCTGCACTTCCTGCGCATCGGCACCTTTCTCGAGCGCGCGGACAACACAGCGCGCCTGCTCGACGTCAAGTTCCAGGCCGCGGTCGGCGGCGACTTCTTCGGAGCCCAGGCCAAGGAGGGCCAGGAGATCGACTTCTACCACTGGAGCGCGATCCTGCGTTCGGTGTCGGCCTTCGAGATCTATCGCAAGGTCTATCGCAATGTCATCGTGCCCGAGAAGGTCGCCGAGTTGCTGATCCTGCGTCCCGACATGCCACGCTCGCTGGCGGCGTGCATGAACGACGTGGTGGCCAACCTCAACCTGGTTGCCAACGCGCAGAGCGCCGAGACCCTGCGCCGAGCCGGCCGACTGCGCAGTGACCTGCAATTCGGCCACATCGACGAGATCCTGGCGACCGGCCTGCACGCCTACCTCACGCAGTTCCTCGACCGCGTCGGCGACCTGGGAGTGGGCATCAGTCGCGACTTCCTGGTACCGATGGCGGCCTGACGAGGCCAGCCCGGTACACCCTGTCGGCCGCTGCGCGGTGGGCGGCGCAGGTGACCGCTCGACTAGCAACGCTTCAGACCGTCTGCGCGAGCGCGATGTACTCGGCCACCGGCACTTCCTCGGCGCGACGCTGCAGGTCGAAGCTTCCCTTGTAGTCGCGCGTGGTGAGCCACGGGCCGAGGCCGTGGCGCAGAAGCTTGCGCCGCATCGAAAACGCGGCGGCAAGCAGTGATTCGAGTGTCGCCTGCTCCAGCACTGCGGGCTCGGGCCATGGAAGCATGCGCACGACCGCGGAGTCGACGCGCGGCGGCGGATCGAAGGCATCGGGTGGCACGTCGAGCACGGGTTCGATGTGGTAGCGCCACTGCAGCATGACCGACAAGCGGCCGTAGTCCTTGCGTCCGGGGCTTGCGGCCATGCGCTCGACCACCTCCTTCTGCAGCATGAAGTGCTGGTCGATCACGTGCTCCGCCGCGCCGAGCAGGTGGAACAGTGTCGGTGTCGAGATGTTGTACGGCAGGTTGCCGACGACACGCAGGCGCTGGCCACGGGCCGCGGCGAGCGCCGCGAAGTCGACGGTCAGCACATCGGCCTCGATCACTTGGAGCGCGGGTCGCTTGCGCAGCCGCGCCGCGAGATCGCGATCGAGTTCGATCACGGTGAGGTGGCCGCAACGTTCGACGAGCGGCTGCGTGAGTGCCGCCAGCCCGGGACCGATCTCCACGAGGGCATCGCCGGGCTTCGGGTCGATCGCCTTGACGATGGCTTCGATCACCGCGCTGTCGACCAGGAAATGCTGGCCGAAGCGTTTGCGCGGCTGGTGCTTCACGCTATTGCGGCGCGTCCCGGAATTCGACGTAGGCACGACCGCGCACCTCGCGCAGCCACTCGCCGTAGGCGGCCTCGAACTTGCGCTCCCGCAGTGCGGCGCGTGCCTGCTCGCGCAACTGCTTCGCATCGAGTGCGACATTGCGCCGTTCGAGCACCTGGATCAGGTGGACGCCGAATCGCGTCGTCACCGGGTCGGAGATCCCGCCCGGCGGCAGCGGATTCATCCCGGCCTCGAACTCAGGCACGTACTGGCCCGGCGAGGCCCAGCCCAGGTCGCCGCCGGCAGCGGCCGAACCGTCGAGTGAATGCTCGCGCGCGAGGTCTTCGAATCGGCGCGTCCCGTCGATGATCTGACGTTTGAACTCGGCCAGCCGCGCGCGGGCCGCATCCTCGGAAAGCTGTTCGTTCGGACGCAGCAGGATGTGGCGCGCGCGCGTCTGTTCGACGCGAAAGGCGCCACCCTCGGCACGCTCGATCAGCTTGAGCAGGTGAAAGCCCGCGCCGGTGCGCAGCAGGCCGGGTGCAACCTGCCCGTCCTTGAGTGTCCGCACCGTCTCGAGGAAGATGTCGGGCAGGCGATCCGCAGGGCGCAGGCCGATCTCGCCACCGCGCTCGCGGTTGTCGTCCTCGGACAGCTGGCGCGCGACGGTGGCGAAATCCTCGCCGGCGCGCACGCGCTGTGCCGCGACTTCGGCCCGCGCTCGGCGCTCGGCGACGACCGCCTCGCTCGCACTCTCGGGGACCTTGATCAGCACCTGCGCGATGTTGTACTGAACCTCGCCGGACGCCGCCCCGCGCTGCTTGTCTATGAATTCGTCGATTTCGCCGTCGGTCACGCGGATGCGCTGTGCCACCTCGCGTTCGCGCACGCGCTCGATCAGAAGCTGGTCCTTGAGCTGCGCCCGAAAGCGCGGCAGGTCGAGCCCGTCCTGCGCCAGGCGCGCGCGCAACTGGGCCGGCGTGAGCTGGTTCTGCGACGCGATCACGGCCACCGCACGATCGATCTCGACATCGTCGATGCGAACACCGCTGTCGCGCGCGTAGCTCAGCATCGCGCGATCCTCGACAAGGCTCTCGAGGATCATGGTCCGGAATTCGCGCTCAGCGGGCAATCGCTGGTTCTCGCGCCGCGCCTGTTCGCGTGCCTGGGCCATGCGCTGGTTCAGTTCGAAGGCGGTGACCAACTCCTGGTTGACGACCGCGACGATGTGGTCGCCCGGGCGCAAGGTGGCTTCGGTGCGCTCCTGTGCCCGCAAGGCAGGGCAGGCCATGAAGGCGGCGCCCAGGAAGATCAGGATTCTTGCAATTGGGGTCATCGGATCGTGGTGGCCGGCGCGGGTTCGGCAGGGGGATAGGTGCGCAGCGGTGGATCGCTGCGGTCTTCTCGCAACAGCGAGTAGCCGGGGATATTGTCCTTCAAGACCGAAAGCGGATTCGAACCCAGGCGAGACAGGCCCACCAGCTCGAGCTGCAGCATCAGCCGCGTGGTGGCTTCGGAGCGGCCGGTTGACACCCGTTCGGCCACCACGCGAGCGATCCAGCACCCGGCGTCGTACTCGATGCCGGCCAGCGAGTCGGTGATGCGGCTGTCGCGCATCGAGTAGTTGATGCGTCCCACGCCATACAGCGTGCCCTGGCAACTGCCGCCGCCCGGTGTCGGCTGTCCGCGATACAAGGGCCATTGCCAACCCACGTCCACCTGCTCGCTTGCGCCGCGCGCCAGGCGGTAGGTGGCAGACAGCGTGCGGTAGGCCTCGGGCGTGTAACGCGCGGACAGCACCGAACGCGTGGCGCGATCGATTTCCGGGCTGTATTGCACCGCGCCGTCGAGCACCCAGCGAGAAGACAGATGTGCAGTGCCCAGCAGCAAGATATCGGAGAAGCGCTGCTTGAGCGGCTGACCATCGGGCGTGACGCGCTGGTCGCGCAGCAGATAGCGCTGGGCAATGCCCAAGCGCAGTGCCTCGGCGCCGCTTGCGGCGTCGAGCAGGCGCGTCGTGACCCCGGCGGTGACCTGGTGGGCGTCGGAGACGCGGTCGACGCCGGAGAAGGCGTTATCGCTGAACACCGAGATGTCGTTGAAGTCCTTGGGTGCGCTGTCGAACAGCGGCAACGTGTCCTGCGCGCGAAACGGCGTGTTCACATACAGCACGCGCGGCTCGAGCGTCTGCGTGAGGCCCCGGTCGCCCCACGCGGCCGCGCGCTCGAACACCATGCCGCCATCGAGACTGAAGGTCGGAATCGAACGCGATGCGGCCGTTCGGCCGTCGCTCATCACCGAGTCGGTGCGGTAGTGGGCGAGGTTCAGCGCCAGGCGCGGCGTGAGCCAGGCTCCCGGCCTGCGCCACGTGTGCTCGGCCCGGGCGAGCAGGTGCGCGCGCAGTCCGTCCGGGCGCGGCGCACCGGCGCTGTCGGTCGTGAGTTCGAAACGATTGATCTCGGCCTCGAACGACAGATCGGGCCCGCTGCCGCTCCACGGGCGCCCCACGCCGCGCCACCCGATCTGCGGCGCCCGGTGATAGGGCGCGGCGATCAGCGCCTGCGGATCGGTGTCCTGCAGCACCTGCCAGTAATGCACGCGCGCATACACGGTCGAATCGAAGCCGTCGATTCTTAGGTCGCGCTCGGTCCCTGCCGCCAACGGCAGCAGACGCGGCGTCACCGAGCGCAGCGTGCGTGGGAAGTCCTTCCAGTAGCCGTCATCCGAAGCGCGCTGACCCTCGAACTGCCACCGCCAGCTCCGGGCAGCGTCGTTGCCGAGCACTCCGCTCTGGCGCCATTGCACGCCAAAGCGCGATTCGCCGGCAACCCGGTCGTGAGGCAGGAACTGCCACTGCACGTCGCCCTGGTGCCGCGGCTCCAGCCAGCGGAACTCGATCTGGCTGCCGAATCCGCGGCGGGTGTAGACGATCGGCGTGAGCGTGGCGTCGCGCTGCGGCGCGATGTTCCAATACCAAGGCACGGCCAGCTCGATGCCGGCCTTGCTGTCGATGTTGATCGACGGCGGCAGCCAGCCGGACTTGCGGGCGTCGGAAAGAGGGAAGCTCAGCACCGGTGCAGCCAGGATCGGCACGCCCAGGAAGCGCAGCACTGCACCCTCGGCCACACCCTCGTCGGTCTCGAAGTCGAGCTTGACGCTGTCGGTGGTCAGCAGCCAGTCCGGGGTGCCGCTCCCATCGCGGCCGCAACTGGTGTAATCGGCCCCGGTGAGCTGTGCTCGGTCGCTGTCGAGGAAGTCGATACGCTGCGCCCTTCCGCCCGCTTTGGTCCGAGAGAAGTAGTACTCGGGATCGAGCAACCAACCCTCGAAGCGTCCAAGCGTGAGCTGCATTTCGGAGCCGCTGAACCAGTCGCCATCGGCCGTCTCGATGCGGGCTTTGCCGCGCGCGTGCACGCGGTCGGTGACATTGTCGTAGTTCAGACGGTCGGTCGTCAGGGTGACGCGTCCGCGTCGCAGTTGCACGCCGCCGACCGCCTCGAACTCAAGGTCGGGCCGGCCACGCACCTCGTCGGCCTGCAATTCGATCGGCGCGTTGCGATCGTCGGGAGGCTGCAGCGTCGGACGCGGAATCGCCTGTGCATACGCCCCGGAGCCCGCCAGCAACGTCAGGGCAGCCAGCGCGAGGGGGTGGCGTTTCGACAGGTTCACGGTGCAGGCGAGCGCGGCGCGATCGGGGTGTGCAGCGCGCGCGCAGTCACCCCGTCGAGAGAACGAGCCCTCGGTTTGTAGAATGAAAATTATCCATGACTGCTGCAGCCCCCCCCGCTCCCGACTTTCCGACCGCGCGGCCCACCCTGGGTCTTGTGCCGTGGGCCAACCCCGAGCGACGTGCCGCGTTCGAGCAATGGCTCGCACCGTTGGTCGATGCCTTCGAGCTCGGTCCCCTCACGCTGCGGGCCGCGTCGGCCGACGCCAGCTTTCGCCGCTACCTTCGCATCGACAGCGCGCGCCACGGCAGCCTGGTCGTGATGGACGCGCCGCCGCCGAAGGAGGACGTGCGGCCTTTCGTCGACGTGGCCGCGCGCATCGCGGCGGCAGGTCTGCATGGACCACAGGTCCATGCGGCAGACATCGATCGGGGTTTCCTGCTGCTCGAGGACCTGGGGCAGACCCTGTTTCTCGAGGCCCTCCAGGCGGCCTCGCCTCGCGGCGCCGACGACCTGATGCGCGCGGCGATCGCCGCGCTCGTACAGTGGCAGCAGCACGTGCCGTTCGAGGGCCTGCCGGTGTATGCGGGCCCGGCGCTGCAGCACGGCCTCGCGCTCTTCCCAGAATGGTGCGTCGGTCGCGAGCATGGCGTCAGCTGGACGGCCGAGCAGATGCAGGTCTGGCAGCGGTTCACGCAGACCCTGGTTGCTGGCATGGATGCGCAGCCGCGGATCACCGTGCACCGCGATTGGATGCCGCGCAATCTGATGATGGCCGACCCGAATCCCGGGATCCTGGATTTCCAGGACGCCGCCGCCGGTCCGATTGGCTACGACATCGCATCGCTGCTGCGCGACGCTTTCCTTTCATGGGAGGAGGAGCGTGAGATCGACTGGGCGGTGCGCTACTGGGAATCGGCGCGCCGCGCTTCGTTGCCGGTGCCCGACGACTTCGGCGACTTCTGGCGCCAGCTCGAGTGGTGCGGGCTGCAACGCCACCTGCGCGTGCTCGGCGTGTTCTGCCGCCTCAAGCACCGCGATCACAAGCCGCGCTACGCGGCCGACCTGCCGCGATTCTTTGCCTATGCCACCAAGGTGGCCATGCGCTATCGCGACCTGCAGCCGCTGCTGCCGCTGATCGAACCGTTGTCGGGCATGAAGGCGGTCACGGTCTTCTCGATGCGCTGAGCCAGCCTAGGCTCAGACGCGGCGCACTGCATCTGCGTCGAACCTCGCGTCTGGTTCACGTCAGACCGTGCCTGCGCGTCAGCGCGAGCAGGCGCTCGATCTCTCGGTCACGCACACCGCGCTCGGCCAGGCAGCGCGCGGTACAGACGAGGTATTCGAGCGTCGTGCCATACCGGCCGCGCGCGTGGCGCAGGATGTCGAGCATCTGCGCATCGGACAGACGCCCGGTGTGCTGCGGGCTCTTGCGGCTCAGCGTGAACGCCAGCGCGCGCACGGGGCCCTTGGCGGTCGCGCACGGCAGCCAGCGTGGGTCGTACACCCCGGTGGGCATCTCGCGCCGCCACAGGTCCTCGAGTACAGCGAGCGCCCGGCCGCGCGCGACGCGATACACCGCGCCATGGCACGAGCCGCCGGGAAGCAATGCGAACACCAGGCCCGGCCGCTCGGGCGTGCCGCGGTTGATGCGCGATGCCATGCGAAGTGCACGGTGCCAGCCGCGCACGGTGGCCGGGCGATGCTCGTCCGACTCGAATTCAGGCCGCCAAAGGAGCGACGCATAGCCGAAGATCCACAGGTCCTCATGGCCGCCCCATTCATGACGCGTGCGCGCGAGCAGGGCTTGCGGGTCGCGCAGGGGGGGCACGGTGGGCCACGAGCCGTCCATGGCGCGAAATGATGGCATCGGTGGTGGGACTCGCCGCGGGATGTTTTGACGATGTAACTGAGTTACGGCAGAATTGGAACATCGGTTACAGCCCTCGGTCGTCCATGAAAGCCGCGCTCAACGAAGTCACCGAACGCATCCGCGAGCGCAGTGCGCCTTCACGCCGCGCCTACCTGAAGCGCATCGAGCGCCTCGCGCAGCGACCCCGGGGCAGCGAACGCATGGGGTGCGCGAACGTCGCCCACGCGTTCGCCGCGCTGCCGGCGGACGACAAGCTCAAGGTCGTGGCCGAGCGGGCACCGCACATCGGCATCGTCACCGCCTACAACGACATGCTGTCGGCGCACCAGCCGTACGAGGGCTTCCCCGGAGTGATCCGCGACGAGGCGCGCTCGCAGGGCGCCACGGCGCAGGTCGCCGGCGGCGTTCCCGCGATGTGCGACGGCGTGACGCAGGGCCTGCCGGGCATGGAGCTGTCGCTGTTCTCGCGCGATGTGATCGCGATGGGCACCGCGATCGCGCTCACGCACGACGTCTTCGACGCCGCGCTGCTGCTGGGCGTGTGCGACAAGATCGTCCCGGGCCTGCTGATCGGCGCGCTCCATTTCGGCCATCTGCCGTGCGTCTTCGTTCCGGCCGGTCCGATGAGCAGCGGACTGTCGAACAACGCGAAGGCCAAGGTGCGCGAGCAGCATGCGGCGGGCCTCGTCGGTCGCGCGGCGCTGCTCGAGGCCGAGAGCGCCGCCTACCATGGCCCGGGTACCTGCACGTTCTACGGCACCGCCAACAGCAACCAGATGCTGCTCGAGGCGATGGGGCTGCACGTTCCTGGCAGCGCCTTCGTGCACCCGCATGCGGTCCTGCGCGAGCAGTTGACGCGTGAGGCGGTGCGCACGGTGCTCGCGATCACGGCAAGGGGGCCGCGCTTCACCCCGATCGGTCGCCTGGTCGACGAGCGTGTCATCGTCAATGCGATGGTGGCGCTCCTGGCCACGGGCGGCTCGACCAATCACCTGATCCATTGGGTGGCGGTGGCACGCGCCGCCGGGATCGTGATCGATTGGAGCGACTTCGCCGACCTGTCGGCCGCCGTGCCGCTGCTCGCGCGCGTGTACCCGAACGGCAGTGCCGACGTGAACCAGTTCCAGGCCGCGGGCGGGCCCGGCTACGTGCTGCGCGAACTACTCGATGCCGGCTGCCTGCATGCCGACGTGGCCACGGTCAGCGAGCGCGGCCTTGCGGCCTACGGAGAGGTGCCGACGCTCGAGGGCGAGCGGCTCGCCTGGCGCCGCCTGCCGCGCGACAGCGGCGACGAGAGCATCGTGCGGCCGGCTGCGCGCGCGTTCTCGGCCAGCGGCGGGCTCAAGCTGCTGCAGGGCAATCTGGGCCGCTCGGTCATCAAGACCAGCGCGGTGCCCGAGGACCGCTGGGTCATCGAGGCTCCGGCGCGTGTGTTCGCCGGGCAGGAGGCACTGCATGCGGCGTTCAAGGCGGGCGAGCTCGACCACGACGTCGTCGTTGTCGTTCGCTTCCAGGGCCCGCGTGCCAACGGCATGCCCGAACTGCACAAGCTGACGCCGCCACTGGCAGTGCTGCAGGGCAAGGGCTTCAAGGTCGCACTCGTGACCGACGGCCGCATGAGCGGCGCTTCGGGCAAGGTGCCTGCCGCGATCCACGCGAGCCCCGAGGCGCTCGCCGGCGGCCCGCTGGCCAAGGTGCGCGACGGGGACATGATCCGCCTCGACGCCGTTGCCGGCAAGCTCGATGCGCTCGTCGATGCCAAGACCTGGGCCGCGCGCGTCGAGGTGACGATCAGTGATGCACAGGCCGAGGACAACGCACAGGGCCTCGGTCGCGAACTTTTTGGCGGCATGCGCCGCAATGTCACGAGCGCCGAGCAGGGCGCGGTGACCTGGCTTTGAACGGAGCGGCCATGGCGATCAAGAGCACCCTGGATCTCGCGGTCTTCGGTCCGGTCATCCCGGTCATCGTGCTCGAGCGTGTCGAACATGCCGTGCCGCTCGCGCAGGCGCTGGTTGCCGGCGGCGTGAAGGTACTCGAGGTCACGCTGCGCACGCCGGCAGCCTTGGCCTGCATCCAGGCGATTGCGCGCGAGGTGCCCGAGGCCGTGCTTGGCGCCGGCACGCTGCGCACTCACGACGACGTGCGCGCGGCCAGGGCCGCCGGCTGCGTGTTCGGCGTGAGCCCGGGCTACACGCGCGCAATGGGGACGGCCTGCAAGGATGCGGGCCTGCCGCTGCTGCCCGGCGCGGCGACGGCCAGCGAGGTGATGGCCGCCAATGCAGACGGTTTCTCGTTCCTCAAGTTCTTTCCCGCCACTGCGGCGGGCGGCACTGCGATGTTGAAGGCGCTGGCCGGGCCGTTTCTGGACGTCGCGTTCTGTCCGACTGGCGGCATCACGCCCGCGACGGCGCCGCAATTCCTCGCGCTGCCCAACGTGCGCGTGTGTGGCGGATCGTGGTTGACACCGGCCGACGCTATCGCGGCGGGCGACTGGAAGCGCATCACGGCACTGGCCCGCGAGGCCCAGGCACTGCGCGCCTGAGCCGAGCCGCACTCACGGTCCCGACTCGGATAGGCCGAAGGGTCTCAAGCGCCGCGCACCAGCGCGCTCATGGCGGCATCGTTCGGCGCCAGCGCCTGCGCCACGCCCTCGCGGTCGGCGGCGCTTCGGTTCTGGCTGACCTTCCACTTGCCAACCAGCGACGCCAGCGGGATCTCGATCCCGACGATTGCGCGCAGCATCTGCAGCACGTAGTCGTCGGGCGCATCGTTCACCGACCAGGGCTGGGCCTGGCGGGACTCGTGCTGATCGGTCAGGCGTCCGACCAGCGCGCGAAGCCAAGGCGCATCATCGACGGCCGCCAGCACGCCACGCGCCTGCACCATCGTGTAGTTCCAGGTCGGCACCACCTTGCCGTGCTCGCGCTTGCTCGGGTACCAGCCAGGCGACACGTACGATTCCGGGCCCGTGAAAACGGCGAGCGCCTGGGCGCCGGCATGGCGCCACAGCGGATTGGCGCGTGCGACATGGCCGCGGAGCGTTCCATGCGCACCCGCACCGGGCTCGTATTCGAGCGGGATGAGGTCGGCGGTCGGGCCGTCCGGTGCGCAGACGATCAGGGTCGCGAGCGGCCGCTCGCGCATCAGTGCGGCCAGCGCGCCGCGATCGGATTGCTCGAAGTGCTTGGGCAGGTACATGTCACCAGCTGCCGACGTTGGGCATCGACGTCCACGGTTCGGCCGGCGCCAGTGCGTTGCCGGCCTGCAGCAGTTCGACCGAGATGCCGTCGGGCGAGCGCACGAAGGCCATGCGGCCGTCACGCGGCGGGCGGCTGATCGTGACGCCATGGTCCATCAGGCGGCGGCAGGCGGCATAGATGTCGTCCACCGCATAGGCCACATGGCCGAAGTTGCGGCCTCCGGTGTAGGTTTCCGACTTGCTGTCCGGCGCCGGCCAGTTGTAGGTCAACTCGATCTGGGCCGAGTGATCGCCGGGCGCGGCGACGAAGACGAGCGTGTAGCGGCCCGCCTCGTGGTCGCGCCGCGACAGCACTTCCAGGCCCAGCGCGTCGCGGTAGAAGCGCAATGACTGCTCGATGTCGGTCACGCGGACCATGGTGTGGAGGTACTTCATTGGCGCAGCGCTCCCATGGGTGGACGAGTGCAGAGGATAGGCAAAATCGTTCAGACGTGCAGGCCGGCCAGGATGGCCACGCCGATCGAGGCGAATGCGATCGCCGCGATACGGTGCACCCAGGCAATGGGCACGCGCTGCACGATGCGGTCACCCAACAGCACCGCGGGCACGTTGGCGGCCAGCATGCCCAGCGTGGTGCCCGCGGTGACGATGAACACCGCGTCGTAGCGAGCGGCGAGCATGACGGTGGCGATCTGGGTCTTGTCGCCCATCTCGACCAGGAAGAAGGCCACCGTGGTCAGGCCAAACACGCCCAGGCGTCCGAGGCGGCGGTCCTTCGACTCGTCCGGCCGGTCGGGAACCAGCATCCACAGTGCCACCGCAAGGAAAGAGGCGCCAAGCACCCAGCGCATCCTATCCGGATCGATCACGCGCGTGAGCCATGTGCCCAGCGCCGCTGCGCCGAGGTGGTTGGCCAGCGTCGCCACGAGGATGCCAGAGATGATCGGCCAGGGGGCACGGTAGCGCGCCGCGAGCACGAGTGCGAGCAGCTGGGTCTTGTCGCCCATCTCGCCGAGGGCGACGACGCCAGTGCTGACGGCGAACGCTTCGAACGTCAACTCAGACCACGTAGTTGAGCGTCATGCGACCACCGTCGACGAGCACGGTCTCGCCAGTCATGTAGCTGGCCGCATCGGACAGCAGCATCGCGACGACCGACGCCACCTCGGCGGGCTCGCCCAGGCGTTTCATCGGCGTGCGGCTCATGATGCGCGCCTTGGCTTCCTCGCTCGTCAGCACCGCCTTGGCCGCGAGTTCGGTGGCGATCGTGCCTGGCGCGACGCCGTTGACGCGGATGCCGTGTTCGGCCAGCGCCAGCGCCATCACGCGCGTCAACTGGTCGACGCCGCCCTTGCTGGCGTTGTAGCTGGCGATCGAGGCGATCGCCAGCCGGCCGTTGACCGAGCTCATGTTGACGATCGCGCCGCCATCGCCCTGGTCGACCATCTGGCGCGCGACCGCCTGGCCGGCCAGGAAGCTGCCCTTGAGGTTGACGTCGAGCACCGCGTCCCAGTCGGTCTCGGTGATGTTGAGGAACGGCGCAGCCTTGAAGATGCCGGCGTTGTTGACCAGTCCGTCGACACGGCCGAAGCGCGAGACGGTGGCTGCCAGCGCCGCCTGCACGTCGGCCTGGCTCGCGACGTTGCAACGCCGGTGCAGCACATGAACGCCCGACGCCGACAGCTCAGCGGCGATTGCGGCACCGCGGTGGTCTTCGAGGTCCCACAGCGCCACGCTGGCACCATCGGCGGCGAGGGTTCGCACGCACGCTTCGCCGATGCCCTGCGCCCCGCCGGTGACGATGACCACGCGACCGTCCAGGCCGTAGCGGATCCGTTGGCTCATGACTTGTTCTCCTTGACCTCGCGGCCGAGCCAGACCGACAGGCCCTGCACCGCCAGTTCGATATCCACCGCGACGAGCGCCGCCGTCGCGTCGCGGTCGGTCACGCCGTGCGCGGCCAGTGCGTCGAGGTACAAGGCCTCGAACTCGCGTGTCAGCCGTTCGCGAGGTGCGCTGCGCTGCGCGCGGCCGATCTCGATCATGCGGTCCATCAGCGCGAGCATTGGCGCGGCGCGCGCTGAGGGATCGTCCACGCGCCCGTAGTGCGTGACGTAGGCGCAGGCGGGATCGCGCGCGACCAGGCGCGCGATCGATGCGCGAAGCGCCACGGGATCGAACTGAGAGGGCACGATGCTAGGGCCCACCCACGCGCCGGTTCCCGGACGATCGAACTCGCGCAGCGAGATGCCGAAGGTGTCGCCGGTGAACCAGCCGCGCGAGGCCTCGTCCCAGTAGCAATGGTGGTGACGTGCATGGCCGGGCGTGTCGGCAGCGACCAGCGTGCGGCTGCCGACGGTCACCGCATCGCCGTCGCGCAGCACGCGCACGCGCTCGGCAGGGACCGGCACGAGCTGTCCGTAGTCGCGCGCCATGACCTCGGCGCCGTAAACCGCGAGTGCGCCCTCGTACAGCGCCGCCGGGTCGACCATGTGACGCTCGCCGCGCGGGTGGATCGCGAGAGTCGCGTTCGGCAGCTCGCGCATCAGCGCGCCGGCGCCGCCGGCATGGTCGAGGTGGACATGCGTGGGCATCACGTAGTCCACCGCCTCGCGAGCCACACGCAGTGCATCGAGTGCCGCCAGGTGGCGCGGGAGCGCGTGATTGGTGCCGGTGTCGATGAAGGCGGCGCGGCCATCGCTGACGACGAGGTAGGCGGCGTCGTATAGCGGTCGGATGAAGCCGGTGTCGATCGCGTACAGGCCGGGGCCGAGCGGCTCGACGAAGTCGGGCAGGGTCATGCTGGGATTCTATGGAGGCGGGGGGAGCCGACCCTGGCGCAGAATCAAGCCATGCGCATCGTCTGCATCGGTGGCGGCCCCGCGGGCCTGTACTTCGGGCTGCTCATGAAGAAGCTCGACCCGAGCCACCGGATCACGGTCGTCGAGCGAAATCGCCCCTACGACACCTTTGGCTGGGGCGTGGTGTTCTCCGATGCGACGATGGACAACATGCGCGCGTGGGACGACGTGACCGCCGAGCAGATCGAGGTCGCCTTCAACCACTGGGACGACATCGAACTGCACTTCAAGGGCCATCGGGTGCGCTCCGGTGGCCACGGTTTCGTCGGCATCGGGCGCAAGAAGCTGCTCAACATCCTGCAGGCGCGTTGCGAGCAGCTCGGCGTGGAGCTGGTGTTCGAGACCGAGGCGCAGTCTGACGAGGACTATCCCGACGCCGACCTGGTCGTCGCCAGCGACGGGATCAATTCGCGCATCCGCGCCAGATACGCAGCGATCTTCGAGCCCGACATAGTGACGCGGCCCAACCGCTTCATCTGGCTGGGCACGACGAAGCTGTTCGATGCCTTCAATTTCCTGTTCGAGAAGACCGAGCACGGCTGGTTCCAGGCGCATGTCTACAAGTTCGATGACAAGACGACCACCTTCATCGTCGAGACGCCCGAGCAGGTATGGAAGGCGCATGGGCTCGAGAACGCGAACCCCGAGCAGTCGATCGCGTTCTGCGAACGCGTCTTCGCGAAGCACCTCGACGGGCATCGCTTGCTGTCCAACGCGCGGCACTTGCGCGGCTCGGCGTGGATCAATTTCCAGCGCGTGCGCTGCAAGCGCTGGTCTCACTTCAACGGCCGCAGCCATGTGGTCTTGATGGGCGACGCGGTGCATACCGCGCATTTCGCGATCGGATCGGGCACCAAGCTCGCCCTCGAGGACGCGATCGAACTGACGCGCCTTTTCCGCGACAAGGGCACCGACGACCTCGGCGGCGTGCTCGCCGAGTACCAGGCACACCGCGAGGTCGAGGTGCTGCGGCTCCAGAACGCAGCGTGGAATGCGATGGAGTGGTTCGAGGTCGTCGGCACCCGCTACTGCGACCAGTTGGATGCGCCGCAGTTCATGTATTCCATGCTCACGCGCAGCCAGCGCATCAGCCACGAGAACCTGCGATTGCGTGACGCGGCCTGGCTCGAGGGCTACGAGCGCTGGTTTGCCGAGCGCTCGGGCGTGCAGGTCGCGCCGGCTTCGCACCCGCCGAGCCCGATGTTCACGCCCTTCGCTCTGCGCGGGGTCACGTTTGCCAACCGCGTCGTCGTCTCTCCGATGGCGATGTACTCGGCCAGCGACGGGCTGCCGAACGACTTCCACCTCGTTCACTTCGGTTCGCGGGCGCTCGGCGGCGCGGGCCTGCTTTACACCGAGATGACCTGCCCGTCGCCCGACGCCCGCATTAGCGCAGGCTGCGCCGGGCTGTGGAACGAGGCGCAGCGCGACGCGTGGCGACGCATCGTCGACTTCGTGCACGCCCACTCGGCGGCGAAGATGGGGCTGCAGCTTGGCCACGCCGGGCGCAAGGGCGCGACCTGCATTCCCTGGCAGGGCGGCGAGGATCGGCCGATTGACGCGCCCTGGCCGCTGATCTCGGCGTCTGCGATTCGCTATGCGCCGCCGCTGCCCTTGCCGCGCGAGATGACGCGCGAGGACATGGCGCGTGTGACCAGCGACTTCGTGCGCGCTGCAAGGCTCGGTGCCGAGGCCGGCTTCGACATCCTTGAACTGCACTGCGCACACGGTTACCTGCTGTCGAGCTTCCTGTCACCTCTGACGAACACGCGTACCGATGCCTATGGGGGCAGCATCGAGCGCCGCGCGCGTTACCCGCTCGAGGTCTTCGCGGCGCTGCGAGCGGTGTGGCCGGACGACAGGCCGATCTCGGTGCGCATCAGCTGCCACGACTGGTTTCCCGGGGGCAACACCGCCGATGATGCGGTCGCGATCGCGCGAGCATTCAAGGCCGCCGGCGCGGACATCATCGACTGCTCGTCGGGACAGGTGGTGTCCGATCAGCAGCCGGTCTACGGCCGCATGTGGCAGACCCCTTTCGCCGATCGCATCCGCAACGAGGTCGGCGTCCCGACCGTTGCGGTGGGCGCCATCTTCGAGGCCGATCACGTCAACATGGTGATCGCTGCCGGCCGTGCCGACCTGTGCGCGGTCGCGCGGCCGCACCTGGCCGACCCGGCCTGGACCTTGCACGAGGCCGCGAAGATCGGCTGGCCCGGCACGGTTTGGCCGTCGCAGTACCTGTCGGGGCGGCGCCAGTACGAAACGAACATCGCGCGCACCCGGCAGCAGAATATGGTTCCCTAGCCCGCATCGCTCGCGCCGTCCGATGCATCTCGGTTGGCGGCGGGGCAAGCGCAACCTCCATGACCGAAGACAAGAAGCCCTTCCAGCATTACGCAGCGCGCCATTTCGGCTGGCGGTGCTCCTCGGACGGCCGCGTGGCCACCGTCACCCTCAACCGCGCCGAAAAGAAGAATCCACTGACGTTCGAGAGTTATGCCGAAATGCGCGACCTGTTCCGAGGCCTCGTCTATGCGAGCGACGTGCGAAGCGTGGTGATCGCGGGCGAGGGCGGCAATTTCTGCTCCGGCGGAGACGTGTTCGAAATCATCGAGCCGCTGACGAAGATGGCTGCACCCGAGCTGCTGCGGTTTACGCGAATGACCGGCGACCTGGTCAAGGCGATGAAGCACGCGCCGCAACCGATCGTTGCCGCGATCGACGGCGTGTGCGCCGGTGCCGGTGCGATGGTCGCGCTGGCCGCCGATTGGCGGCTGGGCACTGCGGCGGCGAAGACGGCCTTTCTATTCACGCGCGTCGGCCTGGCGGGCGCCGACATGGGCGCGTGCGGTCTGCTGCCGCGCGTGATCGGCCAGGGCAGGGCGGCCGAATTGCTGTTCTCGGGTCGCGCGATGACGGCCGACGAGGGCCTGGCGTGGGGCTGGTTCAATGCGCTGCATGCCGGCGATGCCGTGGTGGTTGAAGCGCAGAAAGTGGCGCGCATGCTGGCCGATGGACCGTGGTTCGCACACACCGTGACCAAGACGATGCTCAACCAGGAGTGGGCGATGGGCATCGACGAGATGATCGAGAGCGAAGCGCAAGCGCAGGCGCTGTGCATGCTGACGCAGGACTTCAAGCGCGCGTTCGATGCTTTCGCGGCGAAGCGCAAGCCGCGCTTCGAAGGCAACTGATGCCCAGGGCAGCGGCGGCACGCGCGAGGCAGGAGTGCCTTGGCGCGAGGGGGCGCCCGAGGACCGAGTCGGGCGGAACGCGGTCATGACGCCGCGTTACGACCTGCCGTTCTTCGACGACGAACACCGCGCGCAAGCGCTCGTGCTTGGTGCGTGGGCCGAACACGAGGCGACCCGTCATGGCACTGCGCACGCCACGCGGGACGAGACGGACAACGCGTGCCGGGCTTGGGTGCGGGCGCTCGGCGACGCCGGCGTGCTGCGCGCCTGCGTGTGCGCGATCCACGGCGGCACGCGCCCTGCGCTCGACTCGCGCGCCCTCGTGGTCGCACGCGAAACGCTGGCGTATCACGATGGCCTGGCTGATTTCGCCTTCGCGATGCAAGGCCTGGGCAGCGGTGCGATCACGCTCGAGGGCTCGCCGGCACTGCAGGGTCATTGGCTGCCGAAAGTTGCTCGCGGCGACGCGATCGCCGCGTTCGCGCTCTCGGAACCCGATGCGGGCAGCGACGTCGCTGCGATGCGCTGCAGCGCCCGGGAGGAGGACGGTGCCTGGGTGCTCGATGGCGAGAAGACCTGGATTTCCAACGGAGGCATCGCCGACTTCTACTGCGTCTTTGCCAAGAGCGACCCCGCGGCGGGTGCGCGCGGCATCAGCGCATTCGTCGTTCCCGCCGACGCACCCGGGCTCGATGTTGCGGAGCGTATCGATGTCATCGCACCGCACCCGCTGGCGCGGCTTCGATTCAACGGGTGCCGGGTGTCCAAGGCGAACCAGTTGGGCGCGACCGGTTCGGGTTTCAAGCTCGCGATGCGAACGCTCGACATCTTTCGCGCTTCGGTCGCGGCGGCGGCGCTGGGCTTCGCGCGCCGCGCGCTCGGCGAGGCGGTAGCCTGGAGCCGCGAACGCCGCATGTTCGGTGGCACGCTGGCCGACCAGCAACTCACGCAGGCCACGCTGGGCGACATGGCCACCGAGATCGACGCGGCAGCGCTGCTGACCTACCGTGCTGCATGGCAGCGAGACGTGCAGGGTGGACGCAGCACCCGCGAAGCCGCGATGGCCAAGCTCACCGCGACCGAGCATGCGCAGCGGGTGATCGATCGCGCGGTCCAACTGCATGGCGGGCGCGGCGTTCAGGTGGGCGCGGTCGTCGAGCGCCTCTACCGGGACATTCGCGCGCTGCGAATCTACGAAGGTGCGAGCGAGGTGCAGCGACTGATCATCGGTCGCGAGACACTCGCCGCAGACTGAGCGCGTCGGGCTACTGCAGCACGACGGTGTACAGCCGCGCCACGTCGGCGGTGCCGTCGGTGCCACCGACGGCGCGCAGCGCCTGCAGCCCCTTGGCCTTGGTCTTGGGCGAATGCGCCATCGCCAGCGCGAGGCGCAGCTTGGCGTCGTCGGGCCGCTTGAGCTTGCCCTTGGCGATACCTTGCTCGATCAGCTCGATCGCCTTGTCGTATTGGCCCATCGAGGCATAGACCGTGCCGACCTTGACCAGCTCGTTGCCATCCTTCTGCGCCGCGGCATCGGTGGCCTGTGCGGCAATGTTGGCGTTGGTCTCGGCCTCGGACTTGAGCACCAGGTCCTTCAGGCGCTGGTGGCGTGCGGCCTCGGGACCGGTGCCCAGTGCACCGCTGGCATAGCCCTTGTCGACGATCGCCTTGGCCTCGGTGGGCAGGCCGGCCTGCAACGCAAGCTGCGCCAGCTCCATGTAGTCATCGGTCTTGGTGAGAAGCCCGTTGGCCAGTTTCAGCCGACCGACGTCGAGCGCGAGCCGATCTGCGAACGCAGGCCTGCGTTGGATGCTTGAAAGGTGGGCGGTCCAATAGTCCTTCTTCGCGTAGTACAGGACCAGCTTCTCGAGCGAGTTCGAATAGACCGCGTTGTTGTTCGTGCGCTTGGCCGCGTCGGCCAGCCGAAGCAGGTCGTCCTCGCCCGGGCGCTGCCCGTTCTTTTCCGCCGCGGCCACGCTGGCCTGTGCGTCACGGAAGATCTGTGAGTAGTCGCCGCTTTGCGACTGCAGATAGGCGGCGAGCTGGTTGAGCGAGGCGCTGCCTCCGCCAGCCGCGCGTGCCTTGGCCACCCACTCGGACGCCTTGGCATTGTTCTTCTGCTGCGAATAGGCGAAAGCGATCGACTCGGCCACCTGAGCCGCCTCGCTGCCGGAGAGTTTCGGGAAGACCGATTCGAACGCGGCAATCGCCGTGCCCGTATCGCCGGCACGCTGAGCAGCCGCGCCCTTCATGCGGTCGATCATCAGCTGTTCGGTCGCGGTCTTGCCGCCCAGCGCATCGGCTTCTCGCACCTTGGCCAGGGCATCCCTGGCCTTGCCCGCCTTGAGCAGGTCACTCGCCTGTTGCAGTGGCTTGCCGACCTCGGGGCGAACACCCTGGGCCAAGGCGCTGGAGCCAAGCAGCACGGTGGCGGCGAGCAGAGGGGTGGCAAGGTGGCGAAGTGCGTTCATGGTCATGCGGCGGGGTCGGATGTGAAGACGGGGATCGTCCGCCGGTTACGGAAACGATCCCCGTCGCCTTTGAGTGGACACAGGCGCGTCAGTTCATGAATTGTTCGTTGCCTACCATGCCGATCTTGGATACGCCCTGGCGCTGGGCGCTGGCCATGATGGCAGCCACATGCTTGTAGGTCACGAGCTTGTTCGGGCGCAGATGCACCTCGGGCTGGTCGGCGGTGGGCAGGCGCCCCCACTCGCCCAGCTTGGCGTCGAGTTCGGACTTGGTGGTCAGCACGCCGTTGACGCCGATCGTGCCGTCGAAGTCGACGTCGATGCGCATCACCTCGGGAAGCTTGGTCGGCTGCACATTGCTCGGGGTGGGCATGTTCAGCTTGACCGCGTGGGTCTGGATCGGGATGGTGATGATGAACATGATCAGCAACACCAGCATCACATCGATCAGCGGCGTGGTGTTGATGTCCACCATCACGTCGTCTTCGCTCGCGGAGCCTACGCTCATGGCCATCGTCGCTGCTCCTTATCGGGTCACGCCGCCCGGTGGCGGCTCGGTGATGAAGCCAACCTTGAGGATGCCGGCGCGCTGGCAGGCCACGATGACGCGGCCGATGGCCTCGTACCGCACCTCCTGGTCGCCGCGGATGTGCACCTCGGGCTGCGGATCCTTCACCGACTCGGTCTTCAGACGCGTGACCAGCGTTTCGATGTCGGGCACCCGCTGCATCGCCCAGTAGTACTCGCCGTCGCGGTTGATCTGGATCACGATGTTCTCGGGCTTGGTCTGCGTGGGCAGGTTGCGCTCCTTGGGCAACTCCATCTTGATCGTCTGCGTGACCACCGGGATCGTGATCAGGAAGATGATCAGCAGCACCAGCATCACGTCCACCAGGGGCGTGGTGTTGATGGTCGAGTTCATCTGGTCTTCGCCGTTGTCGTCGGCCGGACCTACGCTCATCGCCATGGCGATCTCCTCGCGGGAAGGCGAATCACGAACTCAGCGCTTGCCCGCGAGCAGCACG
>Ga0224500_10000698_pt1 | contig 21859 bp, 16 predicted proteins | sample SF_Oct11_sed_USG_FD_168126 | JGI IMG/M metagenome (GOLD analysis project Ga0224500, IMG submission 168126) | Sediment microbial communities from San Francisco Bay, California, United States - SF_Oct11_sed_USGS_4_1 | ecosystem: Environmental > Aquatic > Marine > Sediment | place: USA: California... | reverse complement strand
GCAGCGGCTGCGGCACAGAGCCTGGGGTGGAAGGTGAACGGCGCTACCTCGGGATGGTCCTCCCACAGGCGCATGCATTGTACGAAGGTTTGTTCGTACAGGCTCTTGCTGGCCAGTGGTCGATGATCGTCGCTGGTGCGATGCGCTACCGCGGCATCAACCGCCGGCCCGAATCGATCAAGCTCTGCGCTCGTAAAAAAATCCTCGACCAGCAGAAAGCCGTCGCGCTGGAATGCGTCAATTTGCGATTGGCTGAGTCCGGATTGTTCTTTGGCAGTGCTCGTCGTGCTCATGGAAAGCCTCTTAGTTCGCATCGGAGTAGGCCAACAGGGCTCGGTAGATCCTGGCATTCAATCGGGCGCCGGTGATTCCGGTGTGCAATTCCGCGATATGCGGCTCGTCTTCTATCTTCAGTATGCCCGAGATCGACGCACCGGTCAGGTTGCGAATGCCGAGACTCCAGGCCATGGATGGCAGGTCAAGAACGAAATAGTGATACAGCTCGCGCCAGCTCCGGTCGCGGGAGCGGAACAGTTGATCGAGGAATGCGGCATCGAAGTGCGAATTGAACGCGACCATCAATACCGGTCGCTCGCCCGCAACGCGCGTGTGAAAATTTCGCATGCTGGCAATTGCAGCATCGGTCGACAGCGCGCCCAGCTCGCGCCAGCGCTGTTCGTCGAACGCATTCACGGCACGGGCGCCATCGTCCGTTCGTTCCGGATGTTCGGGCTGGATGCGCAGGAACAGTTCGTCGATCGCGACGCCGTCGAGGTCGGTCATCACGATGCCTATATCGATCATCTCGTGGTAGCCGGGAACGAGGCCTGTTGTCTCGACGTCGATAAAGGCCAGCAACCAGTTGTCGGGCGCTTCGTGTGGCCAGCGAAATTCTTCGGCAGCGGTCGCCAGCATCGCAGGCGCAAGCGTGAGCAGCGCGAGCGCGTGCATCAACGCTCGTTTGGCGTGCATAGCTCGTAGTAAGTGCAGATGAAGCGGCGTGTCGGCGGCATCGGCGGGAGGCGGGCGACGCCATACTTTTGCATGCCAAGTTCGAACCTGGACATGCGCTGATCGAATTCCTGCAGCAATTTTTGTTTGACGGCAGGCTCTGCAAATGAATACTGCAGCGAGTTGCGGCTCAGTATCCTGATCTCGTCCCAGCCCAGGTTGAACTCGCTAACGGCGACATAAAACTCGTCCGTCATGGTCGAATCCCACATGCCGCGATCATCGGTCGACAGCGCAACCGGAATGCCGGTACGCAAGTATTCCGGAAACGGGTGCTGCGCATAATCACTGACATACTGCAACAGCAGGTTGCTAATCAGGTTGATCTCGACCAGGTAAGGCCCGTGGCGCATTAGCCGCATGGTATCGTCATCGGTAATAAGGTTGAGGCCATGGCCGATGCGGTCTGCGCCCAGCAGCAGTGTGTCTCGCACGTGGTTGTTCGGTTCGTCAACTTCGCCGGCATGAATCGAGAGATTTACGCCGGGATACTGGCGTCGCAAATCGCGCAGCGTATCGAGAAAGCGCAGCGGGTAGCCTTTGTCGTTGTCCTCACGACCAACCATATTCACGGCTACGAACAGGTCGCTGTGATCGTGCACGTAGCGGTAGATGAAGCGCAGCTGGTCTTCGGCATTCGGCAGGAAGCGCAATATTGAAATCTGCAAGCGTACGGTAACGCCCGTGGCAACCGCATCGGCCTGTTGCAGGCGCTTGCGCAGGATGTCCACGGCCTGTTCCGATGGCATCGGCGTGCCATCGGCGTTGACGAAGCCGGCGATGGAAACCTGCGTTTCCAGGTAGCTCAGGCCCTCGGCGCCGAAGGCCTGCATGTTCAGGAACAGGGTCTCGGCCTGGATCCAGGGATTCCAGCCCAGCGCGTTCATGCGTGGCCAGTGTGTGCCGAAGAACTCATCGCGACCTTCGTAAGGCTTGTCGAGGCGAAGACTTTCGAGCCAGCCGGCCTTTTCTTCCGCACTCAGGTTCTGAAGTAATTTGTATTCACGCTTTTCACAATCGCCAAGAGCGTCGTATTCAAATGCCATGATGGTGCGAAACATCAAGTAGTAGGGCGCGCGACCATATTCATTGCTGCCATAGGCGACACAGTTTTCAATGCGCACCTTGGTGTAGTACTGGTAGCCGCGTTGCTGCTCGGCCAGCGCAAGCTCGTACCACCACTCGGAAAAGTTTGAGCCCGACAGGTGATTGTGCAGATCGCCACCCTTCGGCATGGCGTAGAGCACGCGATACAGATCAGTGACACTGCCATTCTGCTTGAGGTCGTCAAACCAGTCAGCAGACGCAGGCTGCGCGCACAACAGGACTGCAAACAGGAAGCCGGCTCTCATCGCGCGTATTTCTGATCCGTGTCGGGTCGCAATGGGTCGTTGTTGATTGCCTCGATGTACTGCACGGCCTCGGCGGCAAGCGTGCTGGTAATGGCTGGCTGTTGTGCGATCAGATTGAAAAACTCCAGCGGATCTTCGTCGAGGTTGTAGAGTTCGCGCGGCATGGCATCGCGATCCAGCATCAGCTTCCAGGCGCCGTTGCGAATTGCGAACTCCATATCGGAAACAGATTCCAGCGCCCAGAACAGGCTGCGCTGCGGCAACTTTTCGCCGCGAAAAATCGGCCGAATGTCGACGCCGTCAATGGCACGGTCATCGGGGACAGCGCCGCCGCCAATATTTGCCAGGGTAACAAAAAAGTCCATGCCAATGAGCTGTGCATCCGACACGGAGCCGGCCTCTGTCACCCCGGCATAGCGAATGATCGCGGGCACGCGAATGCCGCCCTCATACAGAAAATGCTTGCGACCGCGGAATCCGCCCGTACTGCCATAGGCATTTACTTCCCACCAGTTGATCCATTGCTCTGTCACGGGTCCGTTGTCACTGGAAAATACGATGACAGTATCATCGTAAATCTTTTGCTCGCGCAGCCAGTCGAGCACGCGACCAAGCTGGGCGTCCATGTATGTCACGTTGGCGTAGTACTCGCCAGGACCACGTGGAATGAGCATATCTTTTGGTGGCTGCGCACCACCGTTTGGAATTGGCACGACTTCGCCGCGCGTGAACTGCCTGTACATCGCGTTGTATTCGGGCGGGTTTGCAAACGAGGTATGTGGTTCGGCCATGCTCAGGTACAGGAAAAAGGGCTTGTTGGCATCGCGCCTCTGCAACCACTGGATGGCTTCGTCGGCAAACAGGTCTGCCGTGTAGCCTTGCTGTTCCGGCAATGCGGTCTTGTTGCGATAAATATTGGTCGGTTTGTAATTGTGCGGCAGCTGAAACGCGTTATGGCCGTAGTAGTAGTCAAAACCCTGGTCGGTAGGCTGCGGTTCCGTGTTGCTGCCAAGGTCGGAGTTCAGGTGCCACTTGCCGATATGCGCGGTCGTATAGCCGGCTGTGCGCAATACTTCGGCAAGTGTAATTTCCTCGTCCCGCAGATAAACGCCGCTGTCTTCCGGAATCCAGCTTTCGATGCCGGTGCGATACGGGTGGCGGCCGGTCAGCAGGCCGGCACGCGACGGTGAGCACAGTGCCGACGGTGCGTAGTAATTTGTCAGCCGCATCCCTTCGCGCGCGAGAGCGTCGATATGTGGCGTTTGCAGTACCGGGTGGCCGTAGCTACCGAGATCACCGTAGCCGAGATCATCAACGTAGATGAGCAGGATGTTCGGTTGTGTTGCGGCGCTGACTGTAGCGGTTGCAAGCAGCAATATCGCGAGCGTCATGCGCGGCACAGCGGGTCGTTTTCGTGGCAGTAAACTCATAGCGGGCTATGGTACTAAAAAATCGCCCGGTCGCAGCGCTGTTAAATTGTCGAAAACACGCCACACATGAGCGCAGCGATCGATAGCCAACAGGCCACTTCAAAAGACTTTCTAGATAAACGAATTAACGTTTTGATAAAGCAAACAATTATCCAGAAATATCGCAATTGAGTATGGGGCTTGGCGCAAACAGATTCAGGTCTCACATTGAATCTGCTGCGCGCCTGTGGTACCAAACACACGGCAAACCAGGCAATTTGAATCACAACATCACGTCACCGGGGAAATCCACATGAAGAGTGTTAGAGCCAGCTTCAGCATTGTGTACACGGCATTAGTTTTTGCCATCGCAGTGCCTGTCGTATTGATCAGTACGGACGCACGCGCGCAGGAAATTACGTCCTCAATCCAGGGCACCGTGCTCAGACCGGACGGAACTGCGGCAGCCGACGCAACTGCCACTCTCTCGGACGGACGTGACGGTCGTCGCCAGACTGCCAATGCCGATGCACGCGGCATCATCAGTTTTCGCTCGATCAGTGCGGGCGGTCCCTTCACCCTGCGCATCAGCGCACCCGGTGTGCAGGATACGGTTATCACCGACCTGTATACCGACGTAGCAGGCACGTCGTCGTTCACTGTGACCCTGGAGACCACCAGCGCCAGTATCGACGAAGTCGTGGTAACTGCGGCACAGATTGAAACCATTACCACCGCATCCGGGCCGGCCTCAACGTTTTCCCTGGAGCAGATCACCGACATGCCATCGACGACGCGACAGATTCGCGACATTATCCGGCTTGACCCGAAAATCAGCATTGGCCAGACCGGTGATGGCGGTGACCAGTCCGGTGCGATCAGCTGCCTCGGTGGTTCCAGCCGCACCAATTCCTTCAGCATCGACGGCGTGCGTGCGAACGACGCCTTCGGTCTGAACCTTTCGGGTAACCTGGCGCGTTTCACGTTTCCGATTCCGTTCGATTCGGTCGCAGCTGCCGCGGTTGAATTCGCGCCGGTATCGGTCGAATACGGCCAGTTCAGCGGCTGTAACATCAACGTCGTTACCAAGTCGGGTGAAAACGAATTTCACGGCGGCGGTTTCTACCTGTACAACGACGACAGCATGACCAACGATGAGGTCGGCAGCCAGAAATTCGACCAGGGCAGCTTCGAGCGTGAAAACTACGGCGTCGAGATCGGCGGCCCGATCCTCAGGGACCGCCTGTTTTTCTACACCTCGTACGAAAAATTCGAAACGGCAACGGTTAACCCCTGGGGAGCACTGGACGATAGCTCGTTCCCGCGCCAGGGCACGGCGCCACCGCCGCCGACGCTCGCCGAGGTACAGCAGATAAACAGCATCCTGAGCAACCAGTATGGTCGCGAGGCCGGCTCCATTGTGCGCAACCTGCCGGTAACGTCGGAACGCTACTTCGGCCGTATCGACTGGAACATCAATGATGACCATCGCCTGGAGGCGACCTACGCAAGCATCGAGGAAGCGACCGTTATTGGCGACGACATCGGTACCGGGCGTGGCGCGTTTACATTCTCAGATAACTTTCATGCGCGCGGGTCCGATTCGGAGACTTTCGGCGTGCGCTTCTATTCGGACTGGACGGACAGACTATCGACCGAGTTGCGCTGGTCAACGCAGGAAGTGATCGACGCGCAGAACCCAGTCGGCGGCGGCGAGGCGCAAGACGCGATTCCGTTGCCGCGTATCGCCATCAGCCCGGGTTTTGCGAGCGAGTTTGCCGGCACCTCATTCGTGAGTGGCCCGGGTACGTTCCGCTCTGCGAACAAGCTGACGACAAACAAGGACCAGTTAAAGCTCAAGGCGGACTACCAGCTCGGCGATCACCTGTTGACGGTTGGTTACGAGACCGAGTCGGTCGATATCTTCAACCTGTTCATTATCAACGCGACCGGCACGGTGTTTTTCAGCGACATTGCCAACCTGCAGGCAGGCACGGCCTACGAAATCATCTCCGCCAACTCCTTCACCGGGGTTCCGGACGATGCAGCGGCTGCATTCACCCGCGACATCGACTCCTACTACGTGCAGGACAAGTGGAATATCAACGACAGCATGGAGCTGATCTTCGGTGTGCGCATCGACGAGTACACGTCCAACGACGCGCCGTTGCTGAACCAGAACTACGTGGATCGTTACGGCATGACCAACCAGGTCGGCTTTGATGGCCTGGATGCGGTGCAGCCGCGTATCGGTTTCAACTGGACCCTGCCCGAGAAATACGGCGATACCCGGCTGTCGCTCGGGTATGGCGTATTCTCGGGTAACGATCCGACGGTCTGGTTCTCCAATGCCTTCCAGAACTTCGGTGGTGCCCTGGGCCGGGCGCAAGCTACGACCACCGCGGCCTGCGGGGCGGGCCCTTACAACGTGCTTGCGGGAGGCAGCTTTGCAGGCATTCCGCAGTGCGTACTCGATGCCGCCCAGCAGCAGGCCTTGAACACGGCCGGCGCCGTCAACGCGACCGACCCCAATATCGAGCTCGCTACCGTGACCCGCTACAGCCTCGGCCTGGAGCACAACACGGCGTTTGAGAGCGAGTTCCTGAGTGACTGGAACGTGCGCTTTGACCTGATCTACGGCGACCTCAATGATCAGTACGACTTCCTCGATTTGTCATTGCAGCAGGTCGGCACAGCGCCGGATGGTCGTCCTGTATATGACCAGGTGGACCCGCTGGCGGCAGGCTGCGCGGCGACCTTTGCCGGTCTTCGCCAGGGCTTCGACAATGTAACCGCGCCTTGCTTTGCGGCTTTTGTTAACCAGGACGTATTCCTGACCAACCTCCCGGGCAATGGCGGCAACACCTTTACCGCTTCCATACAGCTCGCCAAGGCCTTTGACTACGATAATGGCTGGAGCCTGAACCTGAATGGCGGCTACTCGTACAACGAGTCCGAAGTCGGCAACCCCGGCACGTCGTTCACTGCGGCCGAGAACTTCCGCGCTGTCGTGGCGACAGACATTGTCAACGTGCCAGTCGGCCCCTCGCTGCGTAACACGCCGCACAATTTCGTCCTGAATACGACATTCTCGAAAAATATCTGGGCGGACTACAAGACCAGTATCACCGCGTTCATGCAGTACCGGGCCGGCAGCCCGGTCAGCGTGGTGTATCTCGGCCAGCCCTTTGCCGGTGCGATCGGCGACACTGGTGGGCGGGCGCGCAACCTGCTGTACGTCCCGGTCGATGAAAACGATCCACTGGTTAACTTCGGACCCGGCTTCGACACCGACGCGTTCTTTAGCTGGGTGGACAGAAATGACCTGAAGCGCGGCGCCATACAGAAGAAAGGTACGTACGACGAAAAGTGGTTCAGCGATCTCGATATTCGCCTGCAGCAGGAGTTGCCATTCTTCGGCGAGGCAAAAGCGAAGCTCTATCTGGACATCGAGAACGTGCTCAACCTGATCAACGAAGATTACGGCAGGAAGCGCTTTATCAACACCCAGGACATCCTGTCAGCAGTCGGCGTCGTAACGGCGGGTATCGATACTGCTACCAATACTTACAATTACACATCGTTCAGTCCCCCGGTCCAGGTCGTGGACACCTGGGACTCGCTGTATCGCATTCAGCTTGGTATCCGGGTCGATTTCTAAATCAGAAATCGCCCTGGAAGAAGTGCAATGAAAGCCTTAGAAGGCGCTCCTCTTTCGGAGCGCCTTTTTTTTGCCTCGATGGCCATGGTGCAGGCCCGCGCGATCGTTCTGGTGGCCGGTAATTACGGGCTAAGAGCCAGGTCGCGCTGGCGGCCTGAGGCCGGCGTCGCGATGTTGCCATGCTTGCGAAAGTAGTCGATGGTCAGCTCGCCGAGCGGCCGGGCCTCGCGCAATAGCCTGGTGTCAAGAAATTCATCGTAGTGATCGCCGCCACCGGCAATAATCGCCGGCGTCGCCACTTCAAATACGTCATCGGGCTGTACGGCGACGCCGTTGTGACTGAGTGACACGAGGCGCTGCCGCTCCGGCTTCGAGGTGTCGTACACGATCTCAAGGCCCGAGACCTGCAGCAGTCCTCGCAGCAAGGTGAAAGACTGTTCCAGAATCGCCCGCAGCTGTTCGCCCGTGACCTGCACCACGACGACCGGATCGACGAATGGATTCGTGTCGAGGATGTCGGCGACTTCGACCGCGCCTTGTGGAATGTCTTTGCGAATTCCGCCCGGGTTCAGCATGCCGATGTCGGCACCGGTCATCTCGACCGCAATGTCGGTCAGCAGGTTGCCGAGGTCTGATTCGTCGAAGTAGCGCCGGTTCAGGCGTTGCTCGACGTTGCCGACAACCTCGGTGATTTCCGGGTAGGCAGCGCGATAGGCCTCCATCTTGCGCACGATGATCGGGTCGGGTTGCAGCCGGTCCGAATCCACCGGCAGCAGCTTGCCGTCCCAGGATTTGATGCGGCGAGTCTCGCCATCGAGCGTCAGTTGCAGGTAACCGAGATACGTTGCCTGGCCGAAGGTTTGCATGATCAGCGTGCCAGTGTCCGGCTGCACCACCGGTTCCCAGGTGCCGGCGTCAGCGTGGCCGCCAAACAGTACATCGATGCCTGGCACCGCACCCGCAAGAGCAATGTCGGCATCGATGTCGCGCGCCAGGCGCGGGTCGGCTTCGGCATCGGTCTGCATTGGCGCTGTGTGCCCCTGGTGCGTCAGGGCAATGATGAGATCGACGTCATTGCGCAATTCGCTCACCGACTTCTGCAATGCCACAGCGGGGTCGATCACCTCCAGTTCATCGATATGCCATGGCGCGATCGCCGAGGCAGCCGCATCCTGGCCCAGCGTACCGATAACGCCGATACGAATACCATTGCGCTCGATGATCGCGTGCCGTTGTGCAAACGGGTGCTCGGTACCCTTATAAAAGAGATTCGCGCCGAGCACCGGGAACGGCGCGTGGTTCTTCTGCCATTCGAGTATCGCCTCACCGTAGTCGAACTCGTGATTGCCGATCGCCATCGCGTCGTAGCCCATCGTGATCATGAACTCGAACATCAGCGCGCCTTCGGTCAGCCGGGACAAGGCGCCTGTGAAAATATCACCGGAGTCAAACACAAAAACGTTTGGCTGCTCGCGCCGCACATCGTTTATCAGGGTGGTCAGCTCGGCGATACCACCGATGTGTTGCAGATCGTCACGCCACCAGGCCGGCACCGGCTCGTAGGCGCTCTCCATGTCGTTCGTGAACAGCAGCGTAACGACGACATCATCACTGTCATGCTGCGCAAGAGCCACGGCCGGCAGAAAGCAGCACAGCAGTAAAGCAACAATTTTATTGCGTCGAAAAATTTGCATGTCTGATCTCCGCATCGCTCAGGCATAATAAACCGTGCTCACCGGAGTCGACCACTATGGCGCGAATTATTGTTGCGACCGTCATTATTTTTAGCCTCGGCGCTTTCTCGGCCTGCGCGCCCGGAACATCGGGCAAGCCGGAGACAACAGCAATGCGTTCGATTGACACTACTGTCGAATCGCGCGGTGTGGCCGTGCCGGTAACGTTCGTAACGCCGGCCCTGGCCGCGGGACAACGTGCGCCGCTGGTCGTCATGGCACATGGCCACGGTGGCTCCCGGCAGGAAGGTGGCGGCTACCAGCTAGCCGCGGAGGCCATGGCGCAGCGCGGCATCGCGTCGATTCGCATGGATTTCCCGGGCTGCGGTGACAGTTCCGAGCCGTTCACCAATAACAATCTCAGCAACATGCTGCAGGATTTGCATGCGGCGCGTAATTACGCCATCGCGCAGCCAGGCATCGATGCGGATCGGGTCGGCCTGCTCGGCTACAGCATGGGCGGCCGCCTCGTGGTACTGCTTGCCGAGGTCGACCCGAGCTACAAAGTGATGGTGACCTGGACGCCGGCGCTGAACAGTGGTGCGGAACGCGAAATTATCGAGTTCGGCGGTGCGGCAAAGTACCAGGCGCTCAGGGACCTGGCACAGGACACCGGGGTGGCCGAATACACGACGCGCTGGGGAACGACCCTGCAACTCGGTTACCGCTGGTTCACCGACATCGAACAGACCATGCCGTTGGCATCGCTGGCGTCCTTCAAGGGCCCCTTGCTGGTGTTGTACGGCGACCAGGACGATGTGGTGCCGCCGGCCGTGTCCGAGGCGGCCATTGCCGCGGCAAGCAGCAGCAGCGAGGTGGTACGGCACGTGGTTGCTACTGCAGACCATGCGCTGGGCTTCTATACCAACCAGCCCGAGATTGCGGCCGAAGTTACGGAGACTACTGCCGATTTTTTTGCCGGGCGCCTGTAAAACGAGTTCTTCAGATACCCAGGATGTCGCAGCACACCTGTCGCAGCCACTGGTTGGTTGAGTCCTTGTCGTAGCGCTTGTGCCAGAACAGGTAGTAGTGGACCGGACGCGCGTTGAGCGGCAACTCCGAAATCGCGAGCGCGTGATTCCGGACCAGCTCCTCGCAGGCCCGGCGTTGCAGCGTCAGCAGCAGATCGGAGCCAAGCAGTGCATCGGGAACCTGCATGAAATACGGCACCACCAGGCTGACAAATCGTTGCTTGCCATCAGCGTGCAGGACTTCATCGACAGGGCCGAAAATATGGCCCAGCGGCGAGACCATCATGTGTGATGCGGCCAGATAGTCCTGCAAGGTCAGTTTGCGGCCCCCGCAGGGATGGCCGCCGCGGTGAATGACGACGAAGTCATCGCTGAACAGGCGCTTTTGTTTCAGATGTTCAGGCACATGCCAGTTCGGCGTAATCGCAACATCGACGCTGCCTGATTCGAGTTGCCTGGCGGCATAGTCGCGGTCGAGAACCTTGAAAATAATACGCGATCTCGGCGACTCGGCCGCGAGCCGCGTAACCAGCTCCGGCAGCAGGAAATGCTGGATCTCGTCCGTGGTCGAAATCACGAAGTCGCGCTCGATTTCGCCCGGGTCGAAGGCGATTTCGCCGTGCAGGGTCTCGAAGGCGTTGATCAGGCTGGCGATCTGCGGCGCGACCGACAGGGCCTTGTTGGTCGCCGCCATGCCGCGACCGCTGCGTACAAACAACTCGTCGCCGAAGTATTCACGCAGAATCTTGAGCTGCTTGCTGACGCCGGACTGCCGCAGGCCCAGCGCCTCGGCCGCCGCCGTAATGCTGCCGTTTGACAGGATGGCCTGGAATACCAGCAGCTCCTGCAGGCGAATATCCGTTGTATTCCGATTAGTCATAATTACTATGCAGTTTCTGCCATTGTAGAATAGTTCGCAAGTGTCTAGATTGGCGCCATGGAGGGCAACTTATGCAAGGCAACCAGGACAATATTCCCGTCGTGGCGACATCGGATGTGGTGGTCGTTGGCGGTGGCGCGGCTGGCGTAACAGCTGCCGTTTCGGCAGCCCGCAATGGCTGCTCGGTAACCCTGCTGGAGCGTTATCACCACCTCGGTGGCATGGCGTCCGGCGGCATGGTGCTGGTGCTCGACGACATGGTCAATGGCAAGGAGATCACGGTCTCCGGCATCGTCGACGAATTCGTGCAGCGCATGCAGAAAGAAGGCATGGCAGTTGTGCCGCCTCTCGAGGATCGTTACGCAAGCGATGAGATGTATCGCAAGTGGTCGCGCTGGGGGGTACACGACTTCCACCAGGCGAAAAAGCCGCAGCCGATCGTGTATGCAGCCGCCTTCGATCCCGATGCCTGGAAACGGACCTCGCTGGACCTGATTCGCGAAAACAATATCAACTTGCGCCTGCACAGCTGGTTCAGCGAAGCGATCGTTGAAGACGGTGCGATCCGGGGTGTAATTTGCCAGACCAAGATGGGGCGGCAGGCGATCCGCGGCAGCATCGTCATCGACACCACGGGTGACCTCGATGTTGCGATCAGCGCCGGTGCGGACTTTTCCCAGGGCCAGTACATAGTGACCACGGTTTTCCGGCTCGCGAATGTCGATACCGAAGAAGCCGAGCGTTTCGAATACGAAGAAGCGGAGGAATTCGCGAAAATCAACCGGCAGGCACGGCGCATCATTGGCGGTGCCTGGGAAATGTGGTGGCTGAAAACGCCAATTCCGGGCATCGTCTGGTGCAATTGCCCGCACATGCCCGGCTATGACGGCATTTCGGTCGAGGACCTCACCAGGGCGGAATACGAAGGTCGCGAGCGCATGATGAACCTGTATCACTACGTGCGCGAGCATATGCCGGGATTTGAAAACGCGAGCATGCTTGGCGCGGCGGAGCAGGTTGGGGTGCGTACGACGCGCATGCTCAAGGGTGAGTACGTCGTTACCAAGGACGATGTCGTCAATCGCCGCTACTTTACGGACACCGTGTGCCGTGGCCGCGATTACTACACGCCGTATCGCGCTTTGCTGCCAACCCGGGTAGAGCAACTGATCGTTGCCGGCCGGCACTATTCGGCGGAGCCCGAGGCGCAGAAACGCTCGCGCGAGATTCCGCCCTGCATGGTGCAGGGGCAGGTCGCCGGCATTGCGGCCGGCATCGCCCTGCAGGAGAACATCAATATTCGCAACGTCGATCCGCAGAAAATCCAGAAAACCATGCGCGCGCAGGGCGCTGATCCTGGTGACAGGCCATCGGCGAACGCCACCGGTGTCGAGGAGTGCGCGGCATGAGCAAGGCAAGCACGCTGCCGCTGGACGGCATACGCATCGTCGATTTCACACAGGTCATGATGGGACCGTCGGCGACGCAAATGCTGGCCGATTTCGGCGCCGACGTGATCAAGATCGAAAATCCCCGCGGCGGTGACCTGTCGCGAACTGCGTTTGGCGCAAGCGACGAAGTCGGGCTCAATAACCCGGTATTTTGCAGCCTGAATCGCAACAAGCGTTCGCTGGCGCTGGACCTGCGCCAGGACGAGAACAAAGATATCGTCTACCAGCTGATTCGTGATGCCGACGTCGTGGTCAGCAATTTCCGGGCCGGTGTCATGGACCGCATCGGCTTCGGCTACGAGAAGCTGCGGGAACTCAATCCGAAGCTCATTTTCGCCAGCGGCAGCGGCTACGGTCCGACCGGCCCCTATGCCCACAAGGGCGGCCAGGATGTCCTCGCCCAGGCCATGAGTGGCGTCATGATGCGTCGCGCCGATGCATCCGTGCCGATGTCGATCTATCCGACAGCGCTCTGTGATTACACGGCCGGCATGCACCTCGTGCAGGCGATCCTGGTGGCGTTAATTGGAGTTGCGAAGACCGGCAAGGGACAGTGTGTCGAGGTGTCGCTCTACGATTCAATGATCGCGATGCAGATGCAGGAGGCTACCTGCCATCTGCACAGTGGCAAGGAAATCAACTGGGCCGAAATGCCGTTAACCGGCGTATTCCCGACCGCGGACGGTGCCCTCGTGCTGGTTGGCGCATTCAAGGCGAATCCGCTGCAGGACATCTGTAAGGTGTTGCAGATTGAAGACCTGTCGGTCGAGTATCCGGACCTTGCCGCACAGCGCGCCGCGAAAGCCTATCTGCAGGATCGTTTTCGCGCGGAATTTTCCAAACAGTCCACGACTCTCTGGATAGAACGCCTCGAGGCGGCGGACCTGCTTTGCGCGCCCGTGAAAGAGCTCTCGGCGGTACTGGACGATGAGCAGACGAAAGCCAATGAAATGATTGTCGAGTTCGAGCACCCGCTTAATGGCAGGATGCGGGCGATCGCCTGCCCGATCCATTTCTCCGCGATCGACTGCGGCGTGCGTATGGCACCGCCGCGACTGGGTGAGCACAACGACGAGATTCTTGGCGAGCTGCGCCAGTCCAGAGCGAGCAGGGCCAGCGCCTGATGCCGGTCCTGTACACGCTGCAGGACCATGTTGCGCGCGTAACGATCGATCGCGCGGATCGCATGAACGCCGTTGACGACGCAACGGCGGACGAACTCGAAGCAATCTGGCAGCGCATCGAAGTCGACCGGGACGTACGCGTCGTGGTGTTGACCGGCAGCGGCGAGAAAGCATTCTGTGCCGGCGCCGATATGAAGGCCGGTGGCAACACGCTGAGCGGACTCGAGTACTGGGCGCATGCCCGCGCCGGCGGTTTTGGCGGGCTGGCACTGCGCAAGTCGCTGCACGTGCCGGTAATCGCGCGCGTCAATGGCCTGGCGGTCGGCGGTGGCTTCGAGCTCGTGCTGGGCTGCGACATTGTGATCGCGGCCGAGCATGCCTCGTTCGGTTTGCCGGAGGCGCGCGTGGGCCGCATGCCGGTGGACGGGGGCATGATCTTGTTGCCCAGGATGATTCCACAAAAGGTCGCGATGGGCATGCTGCTGACCGGCAGGCGGATTTCGGCGGCAGAGGCCATGCAGTATGGCCTGGTCAACGAAGTCGTGCCGCCGGAGCAGCTCGACGAGGCGGTCAATCGCTGGCTTGCCGAGATCCTCGAATGTGCGCCGTTGTCCGTCAAAGCGATCAAGGAATGTGTCAAGGAAACCAGTGATCTGTCGATCGACGAGGCGCAGGCAAAGCGCCTGCCGTCCCTGATCGCCGCCTTGCAGTCCGAGGACGCAGACGAGGGTCCGCGGGCATTTCGCGAGAAGCGCAAGCCGGACTGGAAAGGCCGCTGAATGACCTTCGTCATCATGTCACCGTGCATCGGTGTCAAGGACGGCCGTTGCGTCGACGTCTGCCCGGTCGACTGCATTCACGAAGGCGAGACGATGTACTACATTGACCCGGTAGAGTGCATTGCCTGCGCACTCTGTGAGACCATCTGCCCTGTGGATGCCATCCGGCATATCGATGACGTGCCGCAAGAAGAACAAAAATTTATCCAGATCAATAAGGAATTCTTCTCGAAATCTTAGCCAGGCGTGCCCGACGCCGAAAGGAAAGATCAGCTTGGACAAGAAAGTCAGCGGCGTGCTGGCCGCGGTGCCGACACCATTCGACACCGACTTCAACCCGGACTTCGATCTGTTTATGGAGCATTGCGAATGGGCGCTGGCCTCGGGCTGCGACGGCCTGAACGTGCTCGGCACAACCGGAGAGGCCAATTCGCAATCGAATCGGGCGCGCGCGGCCATCATGCGGGCGGCAGCCCGCTCATCGTTACGGCAGTACCCGCTGATGGTTGGCACCGGTACTCCGGCGCTCGCCGATACCATTGAATTGACGGCGCTTGCAGCCGAGCTCGGGTTTGACGCAGCCTTGCTGCTGCCGCCGTATTACTACAAGCCTGTGCCAGATGATGGCTTGTTCAACTATTTCGCTGCGGTTATCGATGCGGTTGCCGACACCGATATCGGTATCTACCTTTACAACTTCCCGCAATTGACCGGGCTGAGTTTCTCGACCGACCTGGTGACGCGACTCATAGACGCCTACCCGAGTCACATGCGCGGCATGAAAGATTCGTCGGGAAACCTTGACTACACGCAACAGATGGCGGCCAGCTTCGGCGCGGTGTTCGACGTATTCCCCGGCAGCGAGGCGCCCTTGCCGGACGCCGTAAAGCATGGTTATGCCGGCTGCATATCGGCGTCGGTGAATGCGACTGCGGCACTGGCGGCGCGCGTCTGGCAGCAGAGAGCAGCGCCAGTGGCTGAGGACGTGGTTGAACTGCGCGAGCTGCGATCGATCATCCAGTCGGTGCCGATGGTGGCGGCCGTCAAGACGCTGGTTGCCCGCCGCACCGGCAACGCGGCATGGCATCGGCTGCTGCCGCCGCTTACGCCACTGGACGAGACGCAACAAAAGAAAATCGCATCGCTAGCGGAACGCTTATGACGATGGACGAAAAACCGGCAACGCGAAATTACCCGAAGACCGCGTATGCGTGGTTCGTGGTCGTGCTGATGATGTGCTTTTACGTGTTGTCGTACATGGACCGCTTCGTCATCGCGGTCCTGATCGAACCCATTAAAGCGGACCTGTTGCTTTCCGATGTTCAAATCAGCCTTATCGGCAGTTTTTCATTTGGCCTTTTCTACGCCACGGTAGGACTTTTTATCGGTCGGCTCGCGGATTCGATGCATCGTCCGTGGCTGATTGCGATGGGCGTTTTTATCTGGAGCCTTACCACTGCATTGAGTGGCCTTGCCAGCAAGTTCTGGCACCTGCTGGTCCTGCGTATGGGCGTTGGCCTGGGCGAGTCTGCGTTGCTGCCATCCACGCTGTCGCTGCTGACTGACTATTTTCCGCCGAAGCGGCTCGCCACACCAACCAGTGTGTTTCTTTTCGGTGCACCGATCGGTATCGGCGTGTCCTATGCGGCCGGTGGTGCGCTGTTTGCAGTCGCCCAGGGCATCACCGCCGCGGATGGCTGGAGCGAGGTATTGTTTATAGGCGGCTCGGCCGCGTGGAAGCTGGTGCTGATCTTTCTCGGCGTCGTCGGCATGGTCATGACGCTGGGCATGCTCGCCGTGCGCGAACCAAGGAACAACAGCGTGGCAGCCCTGGAAAAGCAGGCTGAACGCAGCCTCAAAGCTGCGGATGCGGCGCCGCTGCCGGAAGTCTTCGCGTACGCAAGCAAGAACTGGCTGCCCATTGCCTGCCTGTACCTGGGTATGGCCCTGATCTCGCTGGCTGCATATGCGCAGGGCTTCTGGGACCTGACGTTCCTGTCGCGCAGCTTTGGTCTGGACACCAAGACCGCCGGTTTCTCGTATGGCATGGTGCAGCTTTTTGGCGGGCTCTGCGGAATGTTTGTGGGCGGCATGACTGCGGATTTCCTGAGCCGCAAAGGCGTGCAGGGCTCGAGTTATAAACTGGTTACGATCGGGTCCGCATTCGCGGTGCCGTTCAGCCTGATTTATCCGCTGATGGGGTCGGATGTGGCCTCCTTGTCATGGATGGTGTTGGCGATATTCGGCAGCAATATGTGTTTTGCCGGTGCTGCGGCGGCCATGCAAAGAATGTTTCCGGGCACGATGCTCGGGCTCGCCGCGGGATTCTATTTCTTCATGTCGAACGCGATCGGTCTGCTGGTCGGACCGACCGCGGTTGCCGCCATTACCGATTACGGCTTTGGCGACCCGGGCCAGGTTGGCTACTCCCTTGCCATTGTTGGCGGCAGTGCACGCTTGTCGGCCTTCGTCTTGTTCCTGCTCGGTCTGAAAGCCTACGTAAACCTGTTGCGCGAGCGCGAAGCGGCGGCCAGCACCTAAAGTTGAATCCGGTAACGGCCAAAGCCGTTTGCATCGACGCCGAGGTGCTGAATCGGCGCTGCCGGCGCGAGGACTGCGGCCGCTTGCGGCGAGGATGAAAAGATTACGCTGACGTCGCCGCGAATCGGTGCAAATGACCAGTTGCCATCGGCGGACGGATTGACGATTCCTTCCTCGATGATGTAGTTGGCAAGCACATCACGATTTGTGTCGGGCGCGACGATGACGATGTTGCTGCCATCCATGCCCGGGAACGCGCCGCCGCCATAGGCACGATAGTTATTGGTTGCCACCAGGAAGGCTTGCGCATCCTCGACCGGCTGGCCGGCAAAACTCAGCTCGACGATGCGCTGACTGTGCGGGCTGACCAGCTTGCCGTCGCTGTCGTAGCGACGTGGCACGGTCAGATCGATACGGTAGTCGACACCGTCGATGACATCGAAGTTGTAGGACGGATACGCGGGATCCAGTAATTCCTGATCACTGTCAAGACGGGGATCAATCTGCCGGAATGCGCCGGCCGACATTTCCAGCCACTCGCGCACCTCGGCACCGGTCAGCTTCGCCACCCGCAGCGTATTCGGGTATAGGTAAAGATCAGCGATGTGCTTCAGCGCGATTTCGCCGGCGGGAATGTCGGTAAAGTAGTCGCTGCCGGACCGCCCACCCGACTTGAACGGTGCGCTCGCCGACAGCACCGGCAGGCCATCGAATTCGGTGCCCTGAATGAGCCGCTCGACATAGCGTTTTTGCGCGTCGGTCACAATCTGGATCGACGGGTCGTCCTGCACCAGCGCAAAAAAGCTGTTGATCGGTGCGCTGATCTCGCCGACGGCGGTGCGCACGTAGTCGATCGCCGCATTGTGCTCCTCCCGCACGGCCGCCAGTACTTGTGCATCGGGCTCGACCAGCGGCACGATTTCGTCGCCGCTCTGTGCAACAATCGGCCGGGTTCGACCCATGCCATTGGTAACGCGCCAGCCGCCATTCGCACTGACCGTCAGCTCAAGATCAACATAACCGAGGTGACTGCCCCAGGAGCCCGGCATGGTTGCAGGGACGCCATTGATGGTGCCCTTATCTATGTCCACATTGGTGATACCGGCATAGGTCTCGCTGGGGAAGACGCGGTGGCTATGACCGAACATGATCGCGTTGATATCCGGCACCGTGGACAGCAGCCAGACTGCGTTTTCGTCCATGCCCTGTCTCTCCGTGGCACCCAGCCCTGAGTGCGGGATGGCGATGATGATGTCGGCGCCTGCGGCCTTCATCCGTGGCACCACCTCGTGCGCGGTATCGATGATGTCGTGCACGACTACCTTGCCCTGCAGGTTGGTCCGGTCCCAGTTCATGATCTGCGGCGGCACGAAACCGATGAAGCCGACCCGGATATCGTGCGAGCTGCCGTCATCGGCAAGCAGCTGCCGCTCGACAATGAGGTACTGCCGGTAGTAGGGCTGGTCGTTACCCGGGTCATGGTCGCCGTCGTCGTGAAACACGTTGGCGCTGATATAGGGGAAATTCGCGCCCTTGATGCTGCCATCAAGAAAATCCAGGCCGTAGTTGAACTCGTGATTGCCAATATTGCCGACCGTGTAGTCAAGCAGGTTCATGGCCTTGTAGACCGGATGCACATCACCTGCGCGCAGGCCACGTTCCCGCGCGATGAAGTCGCCGAGCGGATTGCCCTGCAACAGGTCGCCATTGTCGACCAGGATACTGTTGCTGACTTCGCTGCGCGCAGTCCTGATCAGCGCTGCCGTGCGCGCGAGTCCGAGTGAAACCGAGGGCTGGTCCTGGTAATAGTCATAGTCGACGATGTGCATATGCAGGTCCGTGGTCTCGAGGATCCGGAGCTGCATCGTTAACTCCGGCGCAGGTGCACACGCCGCGGCAATCGCGAGGCTGGTGAGAACGGCAAAATGCAGACGAAAGTTCATGGCAGCCGGAATTTTGACAGAAAAAAAGGGGCAGCGAAGCTGCCCCTTTAGGATAGTGCCTACAATTTACCGAGTTAGAAGCGGATTCGAGCGCCGAGCTGAATGCGGTACACCGATGGCAAGGATGCAATTTCTGGCTTGGATACAATCGACGAGGCACCAACCAACGGATCGTAGCTGCTTGTTGGCGTCAACAGGTAGGGACCACCCGGTACCGGAATCTGAACGTTGGCTGGCGCCACGACGGATGGCTCGGTGTAACTTTCCACACGGCCCCAATCATTGTTCAGCAAATTGCCAAAGTTCTCGATATCCAGCAAGAAATCGAAATTCAAGTTTCCAATCTTCACTTCCTGCACAAAGCGCAAATTGACAATGCTGGTCCAGCCTGTTTCGCAATCATTGCGGCTCACGATCGAACCACGATGACCTTTGAGGCATTCGGCATTGCCAATAAATTCATCAAGATCGGCCAGGAATGCCGGGTCACCCGAGATGAACGGGTCGCTGGGACCCGTCGGTACATAAAACAACTGCGAGCCCGCGATATCAGTCTCGGCACCGCAATCCGCAAGTGCTAGTCCGCCAAAGGCACAGACACCATTGGTGCCGAAGACGTAATTAAAATGCCGACCGGTACGGCCGGTGTAAATCAAGCCAACGCTTGTAACGTTGTCGCCGAAGATTTCCTTTTGCCAGCTCAAGGTCGCAGTAACGCGATCTTCCGTTTCGAAATGTGATGGCGATACGGTCGGATTGTTCATATCCGTGCCCGTATCAAACACCAGGGTCTCGAAGGTTACGAAGCGGTTGTAGGAGCGGAGTTCGTTCACATCCTGGTGCGTGAAGCCCAAACTGAGGTCCCACATGCCGGCACGCGTTTCAAAAGCCTTCGCAACGCCCAGAGAGTAAACGGTGCCATCGCCCTTGCTGGTGTTTCTTGTGGTCAAGTCCCAGCCGAAGCCGAAGCCAGGTTGGTCATAGATCGGCCGGCCGTCGGGCGCCGTGTCAATGACCGAGCGGCGCTCTTCGAATATGTCGTAACCATTTTCGACATCGGAGAAAATGACATCAGCAGACAATAGCCAGTCGTTGCCCAGGAACCACAGGTCGGCGAGGTACTCGACACCGAGGCTGTACTTCCAGGTGCTCAGGATGTCGTAATTCGGATCAATGGCGTCCGTCGATGCGTTCGGGTCGACACCGATCTGAGATTGCAGGTTTCTAAATGCAGAGGTTGGGTCCGGCAACTCGGCCACAGCAGCTGCAACGGCGACCGGGTCCATGAACGCCATCGGGAACGCAAAAGTTCGGCTGATGCCGTCACCTGCGTAACTGTTGGACAGGACAATCAGCGGAGCGCCACCCCCGAACAAGCCTGCACCGCCCCGAACGGTCAAGCGATCCGTGGCGGTCCAGTTGAAACCGAAGCGAGGCTGCACAAGGTCGCTTCCGTCCATGTTGAAGGTATTTTCAAAGCCACGCCGATCGAAGAAGTCTGTGTTTTCTTTTATCGGATCATTGTTTGAGAGTGTGTCGTAGCGAATACCAAAAGTCAGTGTCAAGTCATCCGTCGGCCGCCACTCGTCTTGCACGAAAAAGCTGTCCACATCGAGAGTGAAATCGGCTTCGGCATCCGTGGCGACGCCGGTATTCGAGTTGCCGTAGGTGGAACAAAAGCCGTCGATGATTCGATTCTGCAGGTCGGCCGGGGAATTAAAGCAAAAAAGACCCTTCGAGAAGGGCAAAAAGCGATTCCGGACCGATTTTGATTCCCGCTCCCAGCCCGCTGTCAGTGTGTGGTTACCAGTGCTGTAATCAGCTTTGACTCGGAAAATATCCGAGTCATTATCCAGCTCATTGGAGTGGCGGAAGCGATCGCCACCAGCCAGGATGACGCCACCTCCGGCAGTGCGTACAAGAAACTCGTTGGTTGTGCTATCGACGCTCTTGTCGCGCCTCACTACCTCTTTGGTACCGATCTTGACTTCGGTCGACAGCTGATCGGTCCAGTTCGAAAAGAACTGCATCGAATACGCTGTCATTTCCTGGTTGATGTTGTAGCGGTTCGAATTCAGGGCTGCCGATGTTGGGAAGTCGTCGAACAGCACATCGGTCTTGGCGTACTGATAGGTGGCGACGGCTCGGTGGTCATCATTCAAATACCAGTCGACTTTCAGCAGTCGTTTCTCATCCTCATCCGTATCGCTGACTGCAAACTCACCGGGGTCAAAACCATATTCGTTCTGCAGTATGCTGGTGACGTTATCAATATCGCTCTGTGTAACTCCGGGTATTGCGCTGAGTGGCTGAGCGTTGGCCGGAACCGTGGTTTCAAATTTCTCATAATTAGCGAAGAAGAACAGCTTGTCCTGAATAATGGGGCCGCCAAACGTAAATCCGTAGGTGTCTTCGGCGAAGTCGCCGATGTCAATACTGACGCCATCCGATTCGTCGCCAGACAGGCTGTCGTCCGTGCTGTAGTAGAACGCGCTACCGTGAAATTCGTTGGTGCCCGATTTCGTGACGATGTTGATGTTGCCGCCAACGAAATTTCCGTAAGTCACATCGTATGGAGCAATATTCACGTTTACGGCTTCAACGGCGTCAATGGATATCGGCGTGCGTGACGTTGCCGAAGCATTTTTGTTCAGGCCGAAATTATCGTTTTGCGGAATGCCGTCGATCGTGACGCTGTTATAACGGAAGTTCTGCCCGGCCATCGAAACGGCAGGACCACGCGCGACACTGTTATCAACCAGGATTTTCGGGTCTCTGGCAATTGTGCTGGTAAAATCACGGCCGATTGAAGGAGTGGCGTCTATTGCCGCGCGGTCGAAGTAACTGGTAACGCCCACTGAAAGTTCTTCAGTCGTTGCCTGGGCAGTGACGACAATTTCTTCGAGAGCAGGACGCACAGTAATTGCAACGATTCCGGTCTCGTCGAGATCGAGGAAGATATTTTGTTGCACATCTGCGGTCTACCGGCCTGGATCTGCGACTT
>Ga0224500_10000697_pt1 | contig 21888 bp, 15 predicted proteins | sample SF_Oct11_sed_USG_FD_168126 | JGI IMG/M metagenome (GOLD analysis project Ga0224500, IMG submission 168126) | Sediment microbial communities from San Francisco Bay, California, United States - SF_Oct11_sed_USGS_4_1 | ecosystem: Environmental > Aquatic > Marine > Sediment | place: USA: California... | reverse complement strand
GAGCTTGGAAACGCAGACACGCGCTCGCGGAAAGGCGCCGGATCACACGCCTGGACGGTTAGAGCGTGTGGCCGGTCTTCTGGAAGTGCGTGCGCTCGTAGACGGTCTGGCAATCGATGCAGCGCAATGCGTGCGGCGTCAGCTTCAGCCGGTTCACGTCGATCGGCCTTTCGCACACTGCGCAGATGCCGTAACTGCCGTCCGCCATTCGCAGCAGCGCTGCGTCGATCGCGCGCAGTTCGTCCAGGTCACGATCGATTTCGGCGAGGCCGACGTCCACGATCAGGTCGGCGAAGGATTCGTCCTCGAGGTCGCGCACCGAGTCGGCGATCTGCAGGTAGTGCTCCGAGTCGCTCTTGATCAGTGCCTGGCGGATTTCTTCGCGCAGCTGGACTTGCCGCGCGCGCATGGCGGCTCGCAGCGACTCGACTTGCTTGTTCTGGAGGTTGCGGGTCATCGCCATCTTCCCTGGGACATGGCCCAAGGATCGGACGCGCTCCGCGCCAGATAAATAGGGAAGATGCGAAGTTCATTGCGCCTAATGCAGCCGCCCCTGCGGGCGGCCGTGTCAGTCGGGCGGCAGGGCGCTCCGGTCCGGGAACAGTTCGTCCTCGAATCCGAACGAACGCAGGTCGGCGACCCGCATCGGAAAAAGGATGCCGTCGAGGTGATCCGCCTCGTGCTGGACGACCCGCGCATGGAAGCCCGTCACGGTGCGGTCGAGCGGCCGGCCGTCCAGGTCGAAGGCGCGGTAGCGCAGGTTCGTGTGGCGCGCGACCACGCCCCGCAAGCCCGGCACCGACAGGCACCCTTCCCAGGCTTCGTCGCGTTCGTCGCCGAGCAGGTCCAGCACCGGGTTGACCAGTACGGTATACGGCACGGGCCCGGCCTGCGGGTATCGGGGGTTGTGCCGGACCTCGAAGATCACGACCCGCAACGACACGCCGATCTGCGGCGCGGCGATGCCGGCGCCGTTCAGCGCGCGCATGGTGTGATCCATGTCGGCCACCAGCTCGCGCAATTCGGCGGTGCCAAAGCGCTGGACGGGAGCGGCGGGCTGTAAGAGCAGCGGATGCCCCATGCGGAGAACGGTGCGGACGGCCATGCGGGATTCCACGGAGCGGGAACGCAAGCGTAATCGACTGTCGCCGATTGACAAGGCCGGGAGGGGAGCGTAGCTAAGGCGCGATCCGACCACCCCCGGGACCGGCCGATGGACCATGGATTGCGCTGCTGGAAATGCGGAGCTTCGCTCGCCGACTATTCGCTGCCGCTGCGGCGACTGGAGGAATGCCGGGCATGTCATGCGGAGCTGCACGTGTGCCGCATGTGCGAGTTCTACGACACGGGCAAGGCCAAGCACTGCCGTGAGACCATCGCCGAAGAGGTGAAGGACAAGCTGGCGGCGAATTTCTGCGATTACTTCCGGCCGACACCCGCGGCCTACCGACCCGAGGCCGTGAGCGCGGCCGACAAGGCCAAGGCCGAACTCGAAGCGCTGTTCGGCCGCAAATGACGACCAGGAGACGACCGTGACGATGATCCGACGAGCGGTGCTGGCAGGCATCGCGGCAGTGACGTTGCTGGCAGGCGTGGCAGGGGCGGGCGAAACGGTCGCTCAAGAGGCAGCCGCGGCTGCGCCCGCGATGACAGCAGTGCGACCAGAGATCTACGCGCCGGTGACGCTGGGCGCAGACCTGTCGTCGCTGACCGCCAGCGAGCGGCAGATGCTCGGCCTGTTCATCGAAGCCGGCGAAATCATGGACGAACTCTACTGGCGACAGACCTACGGCGATCGCGACGCGTTGCTCAAGGGCATCGCCGATCCGCGCACCCGCGACTTCGTCATGCTGAATTACGGCCCGTGGGACCGGCTGGCCGACAATGCGCCATTCGTGCCCGGCGTCGGCGCCAAGCCGCCCGGCGCCGAGTTCTACCCGCACGACATGACGCGCGCAGAGTTCGAGCAGGCGAACCTGCCGCAGTCGCGCAGCGAGTACACGCTGCTGCGGCGCGACGCGAGGGGCACGTTGCAGGTTGTGCCCTACCACGTCGAGTACCGCGCAGCGCTGGCGAAGGCGGCAGCCAAGCTCGAGCAGGCGGCTGCGCTGGCCGAGGATCCGGCCCTGCGGAAGTACCTGGCCCTGCGCGCCAGGGCGCTCCTCACCGACGATTACCGCGCGAGCGACCGCGCCTGGCTCGACATGAAGTCGAACCGCATCGACGTCGTCATCGGCCCGATCGAGACCTACGAAGACGCGCTCTTCGGCTACAAGGCCGCGTACGAGTCGTATGCGCTCATCAAGGACATGGAGTGGAGCAAGCGCCTCGAGCGCTATGCCGCCATGCTCCCGGCACTGCAGCGCGGCCTGCCCGTGGCGGACGCATACAAGGCGGAGCAGCCCGGCACCGATTCCGACCTCAACGCGTATGACGCCGTGCACTACGCCGGCCACTGCAACGTGGCCTCGAAGACCATCGCGATCAACCTGCCCAACGACGAGCAGGTGCAGCTCGAGAAAGGCACCCGTCGCCTGCAGCTCAAGAACGCGATGCGCGCCAAGTTCGACAAGATCATGCTGCCGATCGCGGCCGAACTGATCGTGCCGGAGCAGCGCAGGCACGTGACGTTCGACGCGTTCTTCGCCGACACCATGTTCCACGAAGTCGCGCACGGCCTCGGCATCAAGAACACGCTCGACGGCAAGGGCACTGTTCGCGAAGCGCTCAAGGAGCAGGCGAGCTGGCTCGAGGAAGGCAAGGCCGACATCCTCGGGCTGTACATGATCACGAGGCTGCACGAGCAGGGCGAGCTCGGCGGCGCGCTCGAGGACTACTACGTGACGTTCCTCACCGGCATCTTCCGCTCGGTGCGGTGGGGCGCCGCCGAGGCCCACGGCCAGGCCAACATGGTGCGCTTCAACTACTTCGCCGCTCGCGGCGCGTTCAGCCGCGATGCCAACGGCCACTACCGCGTCGACATGCCGAAGATGCGCAAGGCGATGGACGAATTGTCGGCCGACATCCTCAAGCTGCAGGGCGACGGCGACTACGCGGGCGTCAAGGAGCTGCTGGCCCGGCTCGGCGTCCTCGAGCCCCAGCTGTCCGCCGACCTCGCACGCCTGGGCGCCCGCAACATCCCGGTCGACGTGCGCTTCGAGCAGGGCAAGGGCGTGCTGGGCCTGAAGTAGGCGCCACCGTGTCGAATCCGGTCGAGCGGGTCATCGAACCGCGGCCGCGCGATCTCGGCGATTTCGCCGTGCGGCGCGTGCTGCCGGCCGCGGGGCTGCAGACGGTCGGTCCGTTCATCTTCTTCGATCACATGGGACCGGCAGACTTCGGGCCGGGGCAGGGCGTCAACGTGCGGCCGCATCCGCACATCGGGCTCGCGACCGTGACGTACCTGTTCGAAGGCGCGTTCATGCATCGCGACAGCCTGGGCACCGCGCAGCTGATCCGTCCGGGCGACGTCAACTGGATGGTGGCTGGTCGCGGCATCGTGCATTCGGAGCGCACACCGCCTGAGGTGCGCGACGCCAAAGGGCGCACGCGTGCCCACGGCATCCAGACGTGGGTCGCGCTGCCGCGCGCGGACGAGGAGCGGGAGCCGTCTTTCGCCCATCACGGGGCAGCCAGCCTGCCGCGCATCGAGCGCCCGGGTGCGATCCTCACGGTGATCGCGGGCACGGCGTACGGCCAGCGCTCACCCGTCGGCGTGTTCTCGCCGACGCTGTACGTGGATGCGCAGCTGGCCGCCGGGGCTGCGGTCGAGGTGCCGGACGAGCACGAACAGCGCGCCTGCTACGTCGCGCTGGGCCGGGTCGAGATCGACGGCAAGGCCTATGAACAAGGCCAGTTCATGGTGCTCGCGTCCGCTGCCGGCCCGGTGTCGATCCGCGCGCTCGAGGATTCCCGCGTCATGCTGGCTGGCGGCGCTGCGCTCGATGGACCGCGGCACATCTACTGGAACTTCGTCTCCAGCTCGCGCGAGCGCATCGAGGCGGCAAGTCGCGACTGGCGCGAACAGCGATTTGCGCCGGTGCCGGGCGACGCGGAACGGATTCCGCTGCCCGACGAGTGAGTGCAGCCGCGCATTGTCCGTACGACGCGGCCTCAGGTCACTTTGCGTTCAGGCGCGTGCCGCAGCCGTGGTACGTCTGCCCGCCGGATTCCACCGTCACGACGTGGTCGTATTCCACGTCGCCATCGTCGACGCAGCGCTCGGCCCTGATCGTGGCCTTGAGCGAAACCGCGTCCTTCTGCGCCGAGTAGACGCTGGCGCCGTCAGTCGTTGCCGTTGCCTCGGCCTGCTCGAAGTCATGGCGCTCCTCGCCGTAATTGGTGGTCCAGCTCAACTTGCTCGCGGGACCGACTTCCAGAGTCCAGCCCGGCTCGTTGCCCAGCGCGCGATAGACCACCCCGCGCACGCGGGCGTCCTCGCGCAGGGAGTCGGCGCGCCGTTCTTCGCACCGCACGGCGGGTGCGCCCTGTCGCTCGAGCGTTGCGGTGCTGCCCTTGGTCCGGAACACCATCACGCCGTCGGCGTAACGGGCGCCCGAGGCGCTCACCGTCTGGTCGAGTCGCCGCGTGCCGTCGTGGAAATCGATGGCAATCGCCTTCTCGCGCAAAAGGTTGCGCATGACGAGCGTCTGGCCGTCCGCGCATTGCCACACGTAGGCGCGCAGCACGCCTGCGGGAAATTCGTCCACCGCAGGGGCGGGGGCCGCCGTCTTCGCCTCCGCCGCGGGTCCATCCGCGGGCGTTTCCTTGCGTTGACAGCCCGCGACCGCGATCAGCGCGATGCCCGCGAGAGAGGCGAGAAACAGGCGGGAGGGCAGCGCGAGCGCGGTTGTCATGCGGGTTACCTGGCAGACGGAACGTGCCCGATTTTACACCGGACGTCTCAACAGTCCGCTTCGCGCAGGCGTGCCTTCGCTTCGCGCCAGCGTTCCCACAGCCTGCCTGCCTCGCGCGCCGAGTAACCGGTCCGCATGCGTGAGTCGAGGGCGTCGAGCGTGGTCTGCAGTTCCTGGCAGGTTGTCTTGCCTGCGTCTGCGCCGTCGCCGGGGTCTGCCTTCTCACCGCCAGTCGTCTTCCTGCCGCTCGTCTCCGCGACATTGCCGGCTTTGACCGGTTGCGGCGCTGCTCCGGCCGCTGACGATGGAGGCTCCTGCACACGCAATTCGCGCACTTCCGGCAGGGGGCCGCAGGGACGATCGGAGTACGTGACGAGGCCGGGCGCAACGCAGCTGTAGACCAGCCGGCGTGTCGGCTGCGCACGCGGCTTGACCGGTTCCAGCACGACGGAGCCGCCGCCGCCCGACGGAGAGTCCACGGCCGGCAGTAGCAGCACGCTCGCGGCGTGCGACGACGTGTGCAGGAAGAGCACCGCTTGCGCGGCGACGAGCAGGCGGGCGGCAGGACGTGGCACGGCGAATCCCCCATGGAACGGGAAGCCATGCTCACGCCAGGGATCGGGGACGTCATGCGCGATTAGTCGCGCGTGCGCGCAGTTAAGCGTGCGCCAGGCTGCCTCAGGCTCGCCCGACGTTCGAGTCAGTCGGTGCGTGAAAGTACTGGCTCTCTTCCGAGAACTGCTCGACCAGTCGGCGCAGTTCGGCCATGCGTGCTGCGGCCGTGCCGATCGCCAGGCAGTCCTCGCAGCGGGGATCACCGCAGGGCTGTCGCGTGTAGAGCCAATACTGCACGGCACCCGCGAGCAGGCCGTCCGCGATGTCCCACAGGTCGGCCTTGTCGTCGCCGTCCGCGATCTGGTTGCCGAGGTCGACGGCGCGACTGAAGGCTTCGTCGAACGGCTGGGAATCGTCGGTTTGCGTATTGGCAGTCACGTTGGGAAAGGCAGTCAGGGGACGAATGGCAATCATACCAGACGTGGCCGCCGGCGCACCGCCAGAATGTGTGAAAACTTCTTATAAATCAGTTGATTCGAGCGCTTCAGATACCTGCCTTGGCAAGCGCGTCGACGAACGCGCGAACGGCGCCGGCGAGGCCGGGGTGGTGCGTTTCGAGGCGCACGGCCGCACCTTCCAGCGCGTCGGCAGGGGCGATGTCCCGGGCGGCGTCGGGGACGTAGCCGGCTTTGCCCGCTTGCGCCAGCGCCTGCTGGATATCCGCCAGGGCCGCCTCGAGCATCGCACGCTGTTCCGGATCGAGCTGGGGGACTTCCGCCAGTTCGCGGTGCAGGTCGCGCAGCGTCTGTTGCAGGTCGCTCATCGCAGTCCTCCGCGGAATTTCATGGTCACGAGTTTAGCAGTGGCCGGCGTCGCGCCGGCTGCGGAAAGACCGGACGCCGCGACGCCGCGCCCCCCTAGAATAGCGGTCTCGCAGACAGGGAGTGCCGCATGAATCCGACCACCCGGCTTATCTGTATTCCACTGCTGGCCACAGCCGGGCTGTTCGCCACGCCGCTGGTGGCGCAGGCCGACTCGCCACGCTTCGAGTTCACGCCGTTCGCCGGCGGCCGGATGGGCGGCGGATTCGACGTCGCGGCTGCGGACGGCACCGACAGCTCGGTCGACCTCGACGCCGGCATGAGCTATGGCCTTGACCTGGGGTTGTACCGTGATGGCCAGTCCTTCTACGAGCTGCTCTATTCGACCCAGTCGACGAGTCTCGACTCGAAGGACCCGCTGCTCGATGGCGTGGACCTGCGCATCGATTACCTGCAATTCGGCGGCACCGCGTTCTTTCCGATCGACAGCGACCTCTACGTGCCGTACCTGTCGCTCACGATCGGGGCGACGCTCATGGAACCGGACACCGGTGGCTACGACTCCGAGACCATGTTCTCGGGCAGCATCGGCGGCGGCTTGCGCATTCCGTTCAACGACAATGTCGCGCTCAACCTCGGCGTGCGTGGCTACCTGACGTTCGTCGATTCCGACACGGACCTGTTCTGCGTCAGTAATTCGCAGGAGGCCGGCTGCCTCGTCCGGTCGTCGGGCAGCACGTTCTTCCAGGCCGAAGGGCAGCTGGGACTCAGCGTCCGGTTCTAGGCGCTGCACCCGGCCGCCGGCGCCAGGCTCACAGCAGCGGGACCGAGCTGGCATCCTCCAGCTCGGGCGGCGATTCCGTGAACAGCACGCGCAGTCGCACGCCCACCTGTTCCTGCGGTGTCAGGCCATTACGGTCGCGCATGATGCGGACCAGCCTGGCCGGATCGTCGGTGATGATGTTGTCCACGTCGCGCTCGATCATGCGCAGCATCACTTCGGGCTTGTTCACCGTCCACACGTGGACCTGCTTGCCCGCGGCCCTGGCCTGGCCCACGAGGCTTGCGGTGGCCTGCGCGGAATTGAGACTCACGAAGTCGGTGTCGGTCCTGATGACGTTGCCGACGGCGGCCGTGACGATCAGGCCGGTCTCGAGGCTCGGCTGCAGCTTCTCGACCTGTCGCAGCGACGCGTGGTCGAGCGAGGTGATGACGACCTGGTCGAGAAACTGCTTCTCGCGCAGCAACGCGACGACCGCCGCGGCCAGCTGCGGGTCTGGCACGTTGTACTTGAGCTCGATGTTGACGCGGAACCTGCCGCGCGCATAGTCGATCACCTCGGCGAGCGTCGGCACGCGCTCGCCAGCGTACTGCGGGCCGCGCTTGCGGCCGATGTCGATGGTCCCGATCTCGGCGAGCGTCAGGTCCTTCACCTTGCGCGGGTCGCCACCCATGCGCATCAGGTCACCGTCGTGGATGACGACGATCGCGCCGTCGCGCGTGCGCTGCACGTCGAGTTCGACGTAGTGGGTCCCGGCCGCATGGGCTTCGCGGAACGCCGCCATCGAGTTTTCAGGCGCGCGCAGCGAGGCGCCGCGATGGGCCGTCACGGCGACGTCCTCGCGCACGTCCAGGCGCTGCAACAGGAAGACCGCGGCGAGTGCGGCCAGCGCGGCGAGGCCGAGCACGGCGAGCAGCAGCGGTCGACCCACGCGCGCACCCTTCGCTTCGGCGACGGAGTCTTCCGGTGCGTCGAGCAGAACGGGTGCTTCACGCCGTTCGGCGTACATGCGGGTCGCCAGGAACTGGTGGCCTGCAAACTGCAGCATTGCGCAGACGAAGCTGAAGGCGATCGTCACGGCCATGAACAGCGCGACCAGCGGCAGGACGCGCTGCGGATCGACGCCGGCCCAGTCCAGCGCGAGATCGGTGAAGTGACGGCCGGCGCGCAGGCAGACGGCGGCCAGCGCCGTCAGGCCCAGCCACCACAGCAGCAGCGGCGCGATCGACCGCAGCAACCTTCCCTCGAGCATGCGCTCGCTCGCGAGCAGCACGTCGGCAGGCTGCAGCCGGTGGAACATCGCGATGGGCATGGCGAAGATCCAGCGCGCGAACTGCGCCAGCAGCACGAACACGAATCCTGCACCGGCAATGCCTGCGGCCAGCAGTGCACGGCGCCATTCCGGCGGCTGCTCGGACAGGTAGTAGTTGACGTCCCGCCCGGCAAGCGTCGTGAACCACACGAGTCCCAGGATCGCCACGAACGGCAGCGCCAGCAGCAGCACGCGCACGAACATGCGGCCGCCGAGCAGCACGAGCAAGCGCAGCTTGTTCGTGACGGCGCCGATGGTCCCCCACAGCGTGACCGGGCGTCGCCCGATCGCATGCCCTGAGATCCAGGCATAACCGGCGAGCTGGGAGAGATGGAAGCTGATCGCGGCGACTACCGCGAGCAGCACGAACACGATGCCGGGCGGAGACAGCACGAAACGGGCGATGTCGAAATTGCTGATCACGTCGGACCCGGAGCGGGCGACGATGCGGTCGGTGAGCCAGCCGACGAGCGGTGCCAGGGCGATGAAGCCGAGCAGCTGCACGAGCAGCTGCCAGCCGATCACGACGCCCCAGCGCCGCCGGAAGTCACCGCGGGTGCGGTCGCAGAGTCCAGGCCAGTTCATGCGCGGCACCCATTGTCGTTGTGATTGTCGCAGCGTCCGCGCCGCGCCCTGTCAGACGAGGACCCGTTCGATGCCGCCCGCATTGGCCCGTTGCACGTAGGTCTCGAGCCAGGAGGGTCCCAGCAGGTGCCGCGCCATCTCGACCACGATGTAGTCGGCGCCGGTCCCCGCGTCGTCATCGTACCGCGAAAGGCCCTGCAGGCACGACGGGCAGGAGGTCAGCACCTTGACCTTGCCGTCGAATCCATCGCTGCGGAGCTTGCCGGCGCCCTGTTCCATCTCGCGCTGCTTGCGGAACCGCACCTGCGTGGCGATGTCCGGCCGCGCGACCGCGAACGTGCCCGATTCGCCGCAGCAACGGTCGTTCTTCTCGATCCTGCCGTTCGTCCCGGCCGCCAGCAGCGTATTGACGACCTGGAGCGCCTCGTGCGTCTTCATCGGCGAGTGGCAGGGGTCGTGATACATGTAGCGCACGCCCGTCGCGTGCTGGAGCGTGATGCCCTTCTCGAGCAGGAACTCGTGGATGTCGAGGATGCGGGAGCCGGGGAAGATCTGGTCGAACTCGTAGCCCTGCAACTGGTCATGACAGGTACCGCAGCTCACCACGACGGTCTTGATGTCGAGGTAGTTGAGCGTGTTCGCCACGCGATGGAAGAGCACGCGGTTGTCCGTGATGATCTTCTCGGCCTGGTCGAACTGCCCGGCACCGCGTTGCGGATAGCCGCAGCAGAGATAGCCCGGCGGCAGTACAGTCTGCACGCCGGCGTGCCAGAGCATGGCTTGCGTCGCGAGCCCCACCTGCGAAAAGAGGCGTTCCGAGCCGCAGCCGGGAAAATAGAACACGGCTTCTGCATCGCTGGTCGTGCGCACCGGATCACGGATGATCGGCACGTAGTTGCGATCCTCGACGTCGAGCAGCGCGCGCGCCGTCTTCTTCGGCAACCCGCCCGGCATCTTCTTGTTGATGAAGTGGATCACCTGCTCGCGCACGGGCGGCCGCCCGCCCGTCGTGGCCGGCGGTCGCTTCGTCTGCGCGGCGCCGAGCTTGCCGAGCGCCTGGTGGCCGAGGCGCTGCGCCTTGTAACCCCAGTCGATCATGAGCTTGCGCGTGAGCTTGATCGTGCCCGGGTCGTTCGTGTTCAGGAAGAACATCGCGGCCGACTTCGCCGGATTGGCGCCCTGGTTGCCCAGGCGCCGCAGCACGTCGCGCATGGCCATCGAGACGTCGCCGAAGTCGATGTCGACGGGGCAGGGCGTCTCGCACTTGTGGCAGATCGTGCAGTGATCCGCGACGTCACCGAACGCGTCCCAGTGCTGGATCGAGATACCGCGGCGCGTCTGTTCCTCGTACAGGAACGCCTCGATCAGCATCGAGGTGGCAAGGATCTTGTTGCGCGGCGAATAGAGCAGGTTGGCACCCGGCACGTGCGTGCTGCAGACCGGCTTGCACTTGCCGCAGCGCAGGCAGTCCTTGATCGCGTCGCTGATCTGCGCGATGTCGGACTGCTGCATGATCAGCGATTCGTGGCCGAGCAGGTTGAAGCTCGGCGTATACGCGTTGCGCAGGTCCGCGCCGGGCAGCAGCTTGCCGGCGTTGAAGCGGCCTTCCGGATCGACGCGGCGCTTGTAATCGCGGAAGCCGAGCGTCTCGTCGTCCGTCAGGTATGCGAGCTTGGTGATGCCGATGCCGTGCTCGCCGGAGATCACGCCGCCGAGTTCGCGGGCCACCCGCATGATGCGGCCGACGGCGCGGTTGGCCGCCTGCAGCATTTCGTAGTCGTCGGAATTGACCGGGATATTGGTGTGGACGTTGCCGTCGCCCGCGTGCATGTGCAGCGCGACGAACACGCGCCCGTGCAGCACGCGCTGGTGGATTGCCTCGAGCTCGGCCAGCAGCGGCACGAACGGCCCGCCAGCGAAAATGCGCGCCAGCTGGCCGCGCAGTTCACGCTTCCAGGACACCCGGATCGTCCGGTCCTGCAGCAGGTCGAACACCTTCAGGGCGGGTTCGCCGACGAGGCGGCGGGCGCCTGCCTCCGCGATCGTTTCGAGACCAAGACGGCGCAGGTCAGCGAGCGCGTCGGCCAGCGGCCGGTCCATGCTCGTCGCGTACCAGGACCAGCGCGCGCGAACCTGCGCGATGGCATCCAGGGCCTGGTCGAGCCGGGTGCCCAGCACCTCGTCACGTGGCAGGCGGTCGATGTCGGCATCCCCGGTCTTGCCGAGCTTCGGTTCGCCGCGCAGGTACGCCTCGAGCGCGTCGAGCAGCTGCAGCTTGCTGGCGAGCGAGTACTCGATGTTGATGCGTTCGATTGCGTCCGTGTATTCGCCGAGGCGCTCGAGCGGAATGACGACGTCTTCGTTGATCTTGAAGGCGTTGGTGTGGCGGGCGATTGCGGCGGTCCTGGCGCGGTCACGCCAGAAGGCCTTGCGTGCTTCGGCGCCGGCGGCGATGAAGCCTTCACCGTGGCGCGCATTGGCGATGCGGACCACGTCGGACGTGCTGCGTGCCACGGCGGCTTCGTCGTCGCCGACGATGTCGCCGATCAGCACCATCTTGGGCAACGCGCCGCGCTTTGATTTCGTCGTGTAACCGACGGCCTTGAGGTAGCGCTCGTCGAGGTGCTCGAGGCCCGCCAGCTGCACGCCGCCGGCGCGACCCTGCCGCGTGAGTTCGTCGCGGATCTCGACGATCGCGGGAATCGCCTCGCGCGCCTGGCCGAAGAACTCGAGGCACACCGTGCGGATGTACGCTGGCATGCGGTGCACCACCCAGCGCGCGGAGGTGATGATGCCGTCGCACCCTTCCTTCTGGACGCCGGGCAGGCCGCCGAGGAACTTGTCGGTGACGTCCTTGCCGAGGCCGGACTTGCGGAATGTCGCACCCGGGATCTCCAGCCGTTCCGTGCGCAGCACCCTGGCCGTGCCCGGCGACTGACGGCCGTCCTTCCAGGTCAACTCGAACGTTGCGACCGGCACGTCGTGGATCCTGCCGCGGTTGTGACCGATCCGGGTCACCTCGAGCCAGTCGCCTTGCGGGTCGACCATGCGCCACCACGCGAGGTTGTCGAGCGCCGTGCCCCACAGCACGGCCTTCTTGCCGCCGGCGTTCATGGCGATGTTGCCGCCGACGACGGAGGCATCGGCCGACGTCGGATCGACCGCAAAAACGCAGCCTGCCCGGTGCGCGGCCTCCTCGACGCGACGTGTCACCACGCCTGCCTCGGTGAACAGCGTCGGCACCTGGCCGGCGACGCCCGGCAGCGACCGCGGTTCGACGTTGCCGATGCGCTCGAGCTTCTCTGTGTTGATGACGGCCGCGAACGGAGTCAGCGCAACGGCGCTGCCGGTGTACCCGGTGCCGCCACCGCGCGGAATGACCGTGAGCCCGGATTCGATGCAGGCGCGCACGAGTCCCGGGACTTCGTCCTCGGTGTCGGGCGCCAGCACGACGAACGGAGTCTCGATGCGCCAGTCGGTCGCGTCGGTTGCGTGCGAGACGCGCGCAAAGGCGTCGAAACAGACGTTGTCGTCGCGCGTGTGCGCGGCGAACGCCTTGCGCGCCCGGCGACGCAGCGCCTCGACCCTGGCGAACGATCCGGCGAATTCGAGGACGGCGGTGCGCGCGAAATCGAGCAGCCTGCCGACCTTCGCGTCGCGCAAGGCGTCGCTGGTATCGCGACGCTTTTCGATATCGGCGAGCCGATGGTGCAATGCTTCCACCAGCAGGTCACGCCGCTGCGGGTTGTCGAGCAGGTCCTGTTCGAGGTACGGGTTGCGCCTGACGACCCAGATGTCGCCGAGCACTTCATACAGCATGCGTGCCGAGCGGCCGGTGCGGCGCTCGGCGCGCAGATCGTCGAGCAGTGCCCAGCCATCAGCGCCGAGCAGGCGAATGACGATCTCGCGGTCCGAGAAGGACGTGTAGTTGTACGGGATCTCACGCAGCCGGGCCGGCGGATCGAGCGGATGCCCCGTCCCGGTGGCGACCGGGGCGGCGGGAGGGTGCGGAACGGCGTTCACGGGGGAGTGCAAATCCAGCCTGGGGACCACGGCATTCTCGCCCGAGCCGGCCGGTGATTACCATCAGGGACAGCGGCTCGCGCCGGAGCACAACTCCGGATGTACAGCTGCTGTGCCGCAAACGCGACGTGTATGCTGCCGCTGTCATCGCATGCGGCGTTGCACGGACGTCGACCGGATCCGGCGGCATTCGTGCGCCGCACCTGATCCGAGCCCAGCAGGGGAGAGGCAATGAATCCAGCCCGACTACTCGCACTCGTCGTGCTCATAGCGAGCGCAGGCTGCAGCCGGGTGGACGAGCCGGCTGCGCCGGTTGCGGCCCATTCCACGAGGCAAGCGCCCGGCGCATTGCTGGCCGGAGAGGTGGTGGCCGTGAGCTATTCCGGGTTCCGACTGGGCCAGCATCCGGATCGGGGCGACGGAGCCGTGAATCCAAGCGATCAGGAGGTGCTCGAGGATCTCGAGATCATGGTCCGGCACGGCTTCCGGCTGATCCGCATGTATGACTCCGGCGACAACACGCGGACCACGCTCGAGCTGATTCGCCAGCACAAACTGCCGATGAAGGTCCTGCTGGGCATCTGGCTGGACGCCGAGGTCAGCAACCACGAAGGCTGTCCGTGGCTCAAGGAACCCATTCCAGCGGCGAAGCTGGCGGCCAACGCCATCAAGAACGACGCCGAGGTCGAGCGCGGCGTCGAACTCGCGCGGCGATTCAATGACGTCGTGGTTGCCGTCAACGTCGGCAACGAAGCACTCGTCGACTGGAACGACCACATGGTCCCGCTCGACAAAGTCATCGCGTACGTGCGCCGCGTCAAGGCGGCAGTCGACCAGCCGGTGACCGTGGCCGACAACTATCGCTGGTGGGCACTCCACGGCGCGCGTCTGGCCGCGGAAGTCGACTTCCTGGGGGTGCACACGTATCCCGTCTGGGAACACAAGACGATCGACGAGGCGCTCGCATACACCGTGCAGAACATCGAGATGGTACGTGCGGCACTGCCGGGCAAACCGATCGCGATCCTGGAAGCGGGGTGGCCGACGGTCGCCAGCGAGTTCGGCGATGCCGCCAGCGAGGAAAACCAGGCGCGCCATGTCGGCGAGCTGCGGCAGTGGGCCGCCGCGACGAACACCACCGTGTTCCTGTTCGAGGCCTTCGACGAGCCCTGGAAGGGCGATCCGGACAACCCGCTCAATGCCGAGAAGCACTGGGGCCTGTTCAATGTCGATCGCACGCCGAAGCTGGCAATGAAGCGATGACACCGGGGTCGCGGGTCAGCAGGGCGCCGGTCCGGTGGATTCCCGGATCTCGATCGTGGCAGGAACGATTTCCGCTCCCTGCAGCGGCGACTCGTCGTGGGCGTTGCCGATCAGGACCAGTGCAGCGCGCTCGGCCATGCTCGACAGCGGTTGCCGGATGGTCGTGAGCGTCGGGCACAGCTGGCGGGCAAGCGAGATGTCATCGCAGCCCGCAACGGACAACTGTCCGGGTATGTCGACTCCGAGCAGCCTGGCCGCACGGATCACGCCGGCCGCCATGTCGTCGTTGGCCGCGAAGATCGCCGTCGGCGGATCCTCGAGCTTCATGAGCCTGCCACCCGCGACCTCACCGGAGGCAAACGAGTTGTCGCCGTTCTCGACCAGCTGCTGCGCAAGCTCGAGGCCGCATTGCTGCAGGCCATCCAGGTACCCGAGATACCGGTTTGCGACCGCCCTGTGGTTTGGATGACCTTTGATGAAGGCGATCCTGCGGTGTCCCAGGGACGCGAGGTAGCGGGTCATCTCCGCGCTGATCTCGCGATCGTTGGTGGCTACCGAGTACAGTTTGCCGCCCTGCGTGCCCGGCGAAAGACGGACCATCGGTGTCCCGGTCGCGACGATCGCGCGCACGACCCGCTGCATGTTCGACAACGGTGCGGCCAGTATGACGCCCTGGGGCCGCGCGTGTTCGAGCATTGCCTGCAGCTCTGCGCCGACGGTCGTCTTGCGAATATCGCAAGGATAGATGACCAGCCGGTAGTCCGCGGTCCGGCACGCCGACAGGGCGCCCATCTGCATCCGCATGACGAAACCAGCGCTCGGGTTCTCATAGGAGGCGGGATCGTCGTAGATCAGTGCGATCAGGCGGGCCCGCTGGCTCGCAAGATTGCGCGCCGACAGGTTGGGGTGGTAATTCAGGTCGGCGATCGCCCTCTCGACCTTGGCCCGGGTTACGTCGCGAACGTTGGGTTCCTGGTTGACGACACGTGAGACCGTCTTGATCGACACTCCGGCGAGTGCTGCAACGTCGTCGATGGTCGCTCTTTGCATCTGGTCTCACTCTTGCAGCTGCACTGGTCCTGGACGCAATTCGTGCGGCAATTAAATGCGCGGTGCACTGCCTGGTCAATCTGCCAGCAAGGCTTCCCTGGGGAAATCCAGCGAAATCTGGCGTATGTGGCCGCTGCGCCGGAACAGCTCCGAACTCACGGACGCAGGCAGCGACAGCTGGGGCAGCGTCTGAATGCTGCCGTCCTGCAGCGTCATTGCCAGCGTTGCACGACCTTCGCTGCGCAGGCGATAGACGATCGGGACCTGGCACCAGCTGAAGACGAGCCCCGACGCCGGAACCGTCAGCTCCTGCCATTGGCCATGGACGTCGAGGAATCGGAACTGGCGAGTCGCGGACGAGAATTCGCGTGCGCGCAGCAGCCCGGGCTCGAAGCGAACTTCGCCGCCGGCGACCCGCACGCCCAGCTCGCCAAAGCGGGACAGCACTTCTTCCTTGACCTGCCCGGTCATCCCGGGCTGCTGGGCGCCGCCATGCCCGGGCGTATGTGAATAAGGGTCCGTCGGGAAGGCGCCATACTCCGCCGGCGTCTTGTTGAAGCCGATGCCTTCGCGCACCCGGTAGTACAACGCGCCGAGGCGCTGGCACACATCCGCCCCTGCATTGCCGTCGCGCGCCGCGAAGAAATTCTCCTGTATTGCGAGCAGCAGCTTCGACACCATGTGCCAGTAGATGCAACCGAGGCCTTCGAAGCCGAACATGCCGCCGGAACGGCCGGTAAACTCGCGGTGCCTGAAAACCCTTTCGTAAAGGGCGCGCAACGGCTCGCGCGAGGCCTCGATGTCGTCACCATAGAGCCCGGACATAGCATCGAGCTGCGCATCCAGATCGCCGACGTTCGTGAAGTCGGCATTGAAGCGATAGCAGCCATCGGCGTCGCGCGCGACGATCCGGTCATCGCCGGCAGCGATCATGCGCCGCAGCAGCACGAGTTCCTCGACTGCACCGGCAGGGATGCGGTTCTTCTCGAGAAAGCCTGGCAGCGGACGGTCCGCATACAGCATGAAGGAGCGCTGGTCGGCCCGGTAGATGTCGCTGCCGAAAAGCGTCTCAACCAGCGCCGCGGCCGCCTGCGGTGCGATCGCGCCGGAGCTGAGGGCGGCGACCTGTCCCTCGAGCATGAGATACAGCGGATCGACGCCGACCTCGCCCGCCTTCAGGTCCAGCAGGTTGTACGCGTTGTAAGTGCCATCCTCGCGACGATTGCTGCGGATGCTGTGGTCGATCGCCGCGAGTGTGGCTGCAAGCAGGTCCGTGACCTGCCCGAGCGGTCGTTCCACCTTCCCGGAAAAGGGATGTTCGCGGTACACCGACTGCCTGTAGCGGCTCGCCGCCATGCCCAGCTCCTGCATCGAGCGCCAGCGCCGGTCCGGGTCGATCGGGCCGTTCCCCAGGAACGGGCGGATGTTGCGGAGCGCGGTGGACGTGTCGGCCAGCCAGTCGCCGACTTCTGACGACAGCTCGACAGGTCCCTGTTCCCCGGCCAGCAGTTCCTGCAGGAAGCGCACGTAGCGGCGCATGTAGTACAGCGTCACCATCGAGACGCCATGGCCGACCAGGGCGTTGTTCGCGTCGTTCCACTCCGGTCGCTGCGTGCTGAGCCAGATCCCGCCGTCGACGACGAGATTGCCGAGCTTGGCCAACAGCGGGACCAGCAGCTTCTCCAGCAGGTTGACCTGGTAGACGTCGCCGCCACGATCGACTACCAGCTTCCCGTCCGCGCCCATGACGGCCACCCGGTCCGCGATCCGCGCGGCGAGGGCGAGGTCGTAGTCCACCGTTCGCTTCGGGTCCGCGACGAGCTCGGCGAAGCTCCTGATGCGATAAGGCACGTTCGCATAACTGAAGATGGGTCGGTGCAGGAGCGCGCTCAGGCGTGCCGGGTGAAACTGCCTGGACTGCTCCAGGAATTTGAGCAGATAGATGATCTGGTGGTCGCCCCAGTAGCCGATGTGACTCCATGGATTGCCCGGGTCCTCGACTTCCCAGTCGATACCTTCCCGGGTGATGCGATATGGGTTGTATCCATCGACGGTCGAGGCGTTGACGAACTTGGCGACGACGTACTCGATGAACTCCGGAAAGCTGAAGGTCAGCGCCTCCCAGTTCTGGAAGATGTCCCGCCAGTTGCCTTCGTAGGACAACAGCCGTTCACCGCGAGCGTCCGTGAGCCTGATCGCAAACATGTTCCATGGGCGACTCGGATCGCCGTGACGGCGACCGAAGGTGATCGGGAGGTACTCGTAGCAGAGCCTCTCCAGCTGCGGGTCGCCGGCCTGTCGCACGGCTGACAGCAGGTCCTCTACCGCCAGTGTCCGCTGCAGTCCTGCCAGCAGCCCGCGGTGACGCTCGTAAACGCGCGCGTTGAAGTGGCGGACGCTCCTGGCGAAATCGGCGGCCGGCACCCTGTACTGGTCGTGGAAGATTCCGCCGCGGAGGACATTGAACAGCACGTTGGCGTAGTGATGCGCCGTCACGGATTCCTCGGCGGCGGACTGGAACCCGTCTGCGGCGGCCATGATGCGCGCCAGCTCATCGCACCCTGCGTCGACGGAACGCGCCACGGCGGTTGCCGCAGCGGCCGGATCCGCGAGCTGCCGGATGATGTCGAGCACCTGCCCCTGCGTGCGCCCGACATCGGCCACGATCTGCCATCTTTGCGACCCGCGGCGCGGCAGCACGAGGCTGGCGCCGAGGAAATAGGCACCGCGGATGCCGCGCTTGAGGGCTTCCGGCACCACGGGCTTGCCGAGCCGAAAATCGTCGAGCTGCAGCGACGAGAGCAGCACCGTGGGGGCGTCCAGGCCCAGGCCGTAGACGACATGGGCCCGCAGGGATTCAGACGGTTCGGCGCGATCCGAAATCCTGGAGTAAAGCGCGTACACGCCCAAGCCCGTGCCGACGTCGAGTTCGGTCCACTTGTACGCGTCCACGAGGTTGCTCGAATTCGTCTGGACGAGCAGCGGCGTGCCCGCGGGCAGGATGTTCTGCAGGCCATCGACCAGTTCGACCCGCAACGTGTCGTCGCCGAGGTTCTGCAGCTCGCACAGCCGCACGAAGCCATACCGGCCGCTCGTGGCCCACGTGTAGCGGAACGCGACGGCCAGGTCGTGATTGACCTCCTCGAAGCAGAGCTTGTTGCCCAGGACGCTCTTGTAGAGACTGCGGCTGGTCGCGAAGCGGCCATCGTGTTCCCGGTTGAACGGCTCCCAGGTCACCTGCCGGCCGTGCGGACCGACCCGCAGGATCGTCTTGCAGCCGGTGTGCGGATGGCACTCGTGAATCCTGTCGACGGGAAGGTAAGGAAACAACGCGGTTTCCGGCGAGACGCGGCCGGCGGTCAGGCCTCCGGATGACGAGACGAAGAGCCAGTGGTCGGCGCTTGAAATGACGCTGACGAAGAACGGGGGCATCTTGTCGACGTTGCGAATGACGTAGTAACGCTCGCCGTCGACGTCGACGAATTCCCCGGCGACCGGATCCCGGCCTGCCATGCCGGCCGCATCTCCCCGCAGGCCCGGCCTCATTGCGGCGCATCCAGGATGAGTTCTGCGAGCCGCCGCCTGAAAGCAGGCACCACGCGCGGCTTGCCCGGCAGGCCGCCCGAAATGCGGCCTTCCCAGGCCCACCGAATGCGTCTTGGATCCATCCGCGTGGCGCCAGTGACGTCGGTCATGTGGCGGACATCCCCCATCTTGGTAGACCAAGTCCAGTACCAGAGGCATTTCTGGCCTGACTCGGCTGCTTTTGTCGCCTGTCCAGGCTGCATCGCCGATGCGATACTAAATGACTTTCAATGTCATTGACAGCGTTGTCATCTTAAATTATAAAGGCACCTGACAGCGCTGTCAGGCTGGGGCCGTCCCGCGGGGGAACGTCGAACGCCTGCGGGAATGAAGACAAGAAGCGACATTCAGCCTATCCGGGGCAGGGTAGCTGGCGGTCGCGGACGCAAATCCAAATTGGGAGTTCAAATGCACAAGCCGACCTTTCGAAAGACGCCTCTTGCGCAGGGGATCGCGTTCGCCCTCGGCCTCTCGACGATGGCGCCCGGGTTTGCGCAGACTGTCGACGAGAAGCCAGCGGAACTCGAAGAGATCGTCGTCACCGGCATCCGCGCCAGCCTCGAGGCCTCGATGGACCTCAAGCGGCAAGCCACTGGCGTCGTGGACGCCATCACCGCCGAGGACATGGGCGATTTTCCGGACTCGAACCTCGCCGAGTCGCTGCAGCGCATCACCGGCGTGTCCATCGACCGCGAGCGCGGCGAGGGATCGCGCGTCACCATTCGCGGCTTCGGTCCGGACTTCAACCTGGTGACGTTGAACGGCCGCCAGATGCCGACGACCAGCGGCCTCGGCCGGTCGTTCGACTTCGGCAACCTTGCCTCGGAAGGAATTTCCAGCGTCGAGGTGTACAAGAGCGGCAGGGCCGACATCCCGACCGGCGGCATCGGCGCAACGATCAACATCAACACGACCCGTCCGCTGGACACGCCGGGATTCAAGGCGACGGCAGCCGCCAGCGGCATGTACGACGATTCGCGCACCAAGCTGAGCGACGCCAGCTGGACGCCCGAGTTCTCCGGCCTGATCTCGGACACCTTCATGGACGACCGGGTCGGCGTGTCCCTGTCGCTCGTCCGCCAGGAGCGCGAGAGCGGCGGCGCCACGGCGAGCGTCGGTGGCTGGCGCACTTTCAGCGGCGAGACCGACAACTGCTGGTGCGGCCAGGGCCCGTCCGAGTGGGGCGGAATCCCGCCGGCGACCGACCCCAACCAGCAGAACAGGCCTGGTGCGGGGGACATCTACTCCGTGCCGCAGGTCATCGGCTACGAGCTGGCCGACTACGACCGCACCCGCACCAACGGCCAGCTGACCTTCCAGGTCCGGCCCGTGGACAACGTGACGGCGACCCTCGACTACACCTACTCCGAGCTGGAGCTGGACCGTACCTACAACAACCTGTCGGCCTGGTTCAACTTCGCCGGGCAGGAGACGCTGTGGACCGATGGTCCGAACGCCACGCCGTTGACGTACACCGAGAACTCGGTCAACTCCGACTTCGCAATGGGCGCCGGCACCGATGCCTACAAGAACGAGAACCAGTCGCTCGGCTTCAATCTGGAGTGGGAAGTCAACGACAGCCTGTCCCTGGAACTCGACTATCACGATTCGTCGGCCAAGAACAGCCCGAACAGCAAGTGGGGCAGCTCGGCGCTGTTGGCCATCTCGTCATTCACTCGCAATCGCACGACCGGCTACTTCGGGCGGGAGCGCATGCCGGTCCTCGAACTGGGGCTGGTCAACCCGCTGTCCCCGAACGACATGATCGTCACCGGCAGCGTGTTCGTGAACAACTTCTCCGAGATGGACATCAACCAGGGCCGGCTGTCGGGCAACTTCGAATTCGACACGAGCTTTGTGGAGAGCGTCGACTTCGGCGTCCAGTTCACCGACGTGGACAACCGCGCCGCGGGTTCCGTCATCCAGCGCGATGCCTGGGGTGGCGTCACGCAGCGAGGAGCCATCGCGGACCTGATGTCGCCAGCCAACCTGGGGGGTTCGTTCGACCAGGTTCCGGGCGGCACCGATTCGCGCCGTCAATCCGACTTCTACACCTACAACATGGCTGCGCTGATCGCGCGCACCGAGGCCTTGATCGCTTCGGGAGACGCGGACCTTGCTGCGCCAGGCAGCGGCGACTTCGGGCCGTGCGGTACGGGGCTGTGCCCGTCGGACACCCTGCAGTACGACCGTCTGACCAACGAAGAGACACGTGCAGCCTATGTCCAGTTGAACATGGCGACGGAGTTGGCCAGCAAGCCGATCGACATGAGGCTCGGCCTGCGTTACGAGCAGACCGACGTCGTCTCCGAGGCGCTGTCACCGAACTACACCGGCCTGGTGTGGGTGGCGGGCAACGAACTGTCGCTGCAGTCCGACGGAAAGACCTACACGCAGGGTAAGGGCGACTACGATTACCTGCTGCCGAACTTCGACTTCAGCATCGACCTGACCGACCAGTTCAAGGCGCGCGCCTCGTTGAGTCGCACGCTCGCGCGGCCAGGCTACGGGGACATCCAGGGCGGCCTGACGCTCAACTCGCCGGTGCGCATCACGGAGGGTACGGGCGCCCGCGGCAATCCGGCGCTGCTGCCGTACGTGTCCGACAACCTCGACCTGTCGCTCGAGTGGTACTACGGCAATGGCAGCTATATCGCGGGCGGGTACTTCCGCAAGAAGGTGCAGAACTTCATCGGCACCTCGTCGGTGCGCGAGACGCCAGGCAACCTGCCGCACCCGGCGTTGGGGCCTTTGGGTGACGAGGCTCGTGCGGCGACGGGCAGCTCCGATGGCGGTGCGCTGTACAGCTGGATCCTGGCGAACCGCCCGAACGCCGAGGGCGTGAACGCGGCGGCGGGCACCATCACCGGCGTCGCCGGGCGCGATCCCGCGTCGCCGTTCAACCTGTCGATTCCGGTCAATATCGAGGAGGCCGTGGTGGACGGCTGGGAGTTCGTGGTCCAGCACAACTTCGGCGACTCGGGCTTCGGCGTGATCGCCAACGCGACCCTCGTCGATGCCGACGTCGCTTACGACAACCTCCTCTGCGAACAGCCG
>Ga0224500_10000696_pt1 | contig 21916 bp, 25 predicted proteins | sample SF_Oct11_sed_USG_FD_168126 | JGI IMG/M metagenome (GOLD analysis project Ga0224500, IMG submission 168126) | Sediment microbial communities from San Francisco Bay, California, United States - SF_Oct11_sed_USGS_4_1 | ecosystem: Environmental > Aquatic > Marine > Sediment | place: USA: California... | reverse complement strand
CCGGTCGCGATCGCTGGGCCGGTCGCCATCAACCTTCGGATCCGAAGACGTGGATCGCCGTGTACACCAGCACGATCGCGCCGAAGATCATGAACGACCAGAACAGTGCCTTCTGGCGGTTCGGCACGAAGCCGCTTCCGACGAGCGCGAGACGGGTGCCGTTGAGACCGTGCACCAGCAGACCGAAGACCAGCAGCACGTCGAAGCCGAGGAACAGCGGGGTCGTGGCGATCTCGAGGAAGCCGTTCCACGAGCCTTCGCCCCGAAGCAGGGTCGAGAGCACCAGCAGGTGCAGGTAGAGGTAGAAGACGAGGCCGAGCCCGGTGATCCGGTTGAGCGAGAACGCGAGGTGGCCAGTGCTCCGACCGCGGATGTCGAACCAGGCGACCGGCCCCGGGAGCTTCCGGGCGACGGGACCCGGCTCGCGTCGCCCTTCGAGGATCTCGTCGACCCCTGCGTCCCGCCCTTGCCTCGGTGACCGCTCGCTCACGCCGAGGCCCCGGTGACGGTGGCCGGACGGTCGGGCACGGCACGGTCATGATCGGTGCGGCGGCCCCGCAGCTCCCGGCGCAGGGCCATGATGCGCTGGGCTGGACGCACGTCGCTCGGGCAGGCCTCGGTGCACTCGAAGGCCGCGTGGCACCGCCACGCTCCGGCATCCTGGTCGGCCCAATGGAGTAGTGCTTCGCGGTCGCCCCCCCGGGACTCCTCGATCATGCGTTGGGCGTACGCGAGGGCCGCGGGGCCCACGTAGGTGTCATCGGTGGCCGCCACCGGGCATGCCGACAGGCACAGGCCGCACTCGATGCAGTCCTCGTACCGCTCGTGATCGTCGATGCCGTCGGCCGGCGACGACTCAGGCAGGAACTCGCTCTCGCGCACGATCGGATGCGGCTGCGGGAAGCGAGCCACGAACGCCGCCATATCGACCACCAGATCGTGCAGCACGGGCAGGTTCGCGATCGGATCGACGATGACGGCGCCTTCCACATCGGAAAGCCTCGTGACGCACGCCAGACGTTCCCTTCCGTTGACCCGCACCCCACACGTCCCGCACGAGGCGTGGAAACACGAATGGCGGAGCCCGAGCGTCGGGTCTTCCTGCAGCTGGATCCAGCGGAGCGCCTCGAGGACCGTCGTGCCCTCGTGTGCCGGTACGAGATGCTCTTCGACGCGCGGCGCGTCATCTCCTCGTTTGAAGCGATGTACTCGAAGCGTTCGCACCGCGTCGCTCATGCCGCATAGGCCGCCGTGTGAGGGAGGAGAACCGTCTCCCGTGTGGCGCAGGGCATGTCGAGGCCGAGTTTTCGGCTGACGACGTCGGCACAGACCTCGGCCATGCCTCGCAGGGTGGTGCCCTTGCCCCCGGTGATCGTGACGAAGCCTTCGACGCCATCGTCCACCGCGTGATCGATCGTCTTGAAGGTGCGTGAAAGCTCCCTGCCGGAATCCGCATCGTCCCGCGAGCCGATCAGTGGGCGCGCTGCCGACCACGCCGAGCGGAACGGCGCCTCGCGTACGGCGGGCACCAGCATGGAGCCCTCGTCGATCATGCGTTGCACGTGGTCGGCAGGAACGCCCAGGTCGTCGGGATCCTCGACCACCCACGAACTCGTGCCGACGATCGAGAGCGCTCGCTGTGGAACCACGATGTCGCCGTCTCCGGATGCATGAAGCCGATTGACCACCATGTTGCACAGGCGTCCGCGGACCGCGAGCATCACACCAGGGGAGGGGCGGATCGGCACATCGACGCCCGCCATGCGTGCGACCTGCTCCGACCACGGGCCCGTGGCGTTCACGACGAGGTCGGCGCCGATATGGGTCTGACGCCCGGTCACCTGATCGCGCACCGTCGCGCCCGAGACCACCCCTCCTGCGAGATCGATGTCGATCACATCGACCCAGTTGAGAAGGTCGGCGCCGTTGGCTTTCGCCGTGGCGAAGAAACGAAGGGGCATGCGCATCGCGTCCATCGTCGCGTCAGGCACGCGCACGGCGACCTTGAGCACGGGGTTCAGCATCGGTTCGAGGCGCAGGGCCTCGTCGGGCTGCAGCACCTGCGTGGGGATGCCTGTGTCTTCGCAGCCCTCGAGGAACGCAGGAAGGTACGCCATGTCTTCGTCGGTCAGCCCCACGAACAGGCCGTCGTTCTCCTCGAACGAGCCGGGGGCGATGCGTCGCAGGAGCGTGTTCTCCTCGATGCACTCCAGCGCCGATTCCTTGTCGTTGACCGCATATCGGGCGCCGCTGTGCAGCAAGCCATGGTGACGCCCAGTCGTGCCCGACGTGAACTCGCCGCGCTCGACCAAGACCACGCGCGCGCCTCGCAAGGTCAGATCGTGGGCGAGGGCACCCCCGGTCCCCCCGCCACCGACGATCAACACGAGAGGCGCCGAATCTCCACCCCCGCTCATCGGCGGATCATGCCACGATCCGGCGACCGGGCTCAGTCCTCTCCCTCATGTTCGTGCCCTCGGGCGAAGTCGCCTCGCTCGGGGGTCACTGGACGCTCGTCCTCGTCGGTCTGTCCTTCGGCGAACGTGCCCTTCTCGACCCCGCCGGGCTCGTGGTGTTCGGTCTCCTGGCCCTCGGCGAAGTCCCCGTGCTGATCCTCGTCGGGATCGTGCTCGGCTTGTCCCTCTGCGAAGGAGCCTTGGTGCTCCGCGTGCTCGTCGCGATCCTTCTCTTCGGTCATGGCAGCCTCCCGGCTTCACTCGACCCAGTCGAACGTACGCGTCACGGCCTTCTTCCACATGGCGTACTGCTGCTCGCGTGCATCGGCATCCATCTTCGGGGTCCACTCCTTGTCCTTGCCCCAGTTGCCCCTCAGGTCGTCGATGCTGCTCCAGAAGCCGGTTGCCAGTCCGGCGGCATAGGCGGCGCCGAGAGCCGTGGTCTCGGCCACGGTCGGGCGGATCACCGGCACGCCGAGCACGTCTGCCTGCGTCTGCATCAGCAGCTCGTTGTGCACCATGCCCCCGTCGACCTTCAGTGAGGTGAGGTCGACGCCCGAGTCGGCATTCATCGCGTCGACGACCTCCCGACTCTGCCAGGCGGTGGCCTCGAGGGTGGCGCGTGCGATGTGGCCGGCGTTGACGAACCGGGTGAGGCCGGCGATGACCCCTCTCGCCTCCGTGCGCCAGTACGGCGCGAACAATCCGGAGAAGGCCGGAACGAAGTACACGCCCCCGTTGTCCTCGACCGAGAGCGCGAGTTCCTCGACCTCGGGGGCGGCGTCGATCATCTTCAGGTTGTCGCGTAGCCACTGCACGAGCGCGCCCGTGATCGCGATCGACCCCTCGAGCATGTAGGCGGCCGGCTGATCGCCGATCTTGTACGCGACTCCCGTGATGAGGCCGCTCTTCGACGGGACGGGCTCGGTGCCTGTGTTCAACAGCAGGAACGAGCCGGTGCCGTAGGTGTTCTTCGCCTCGCCGACGTCGAAGCACGTCTGGCCGAACAGCGCGGCTTGCTGGTCGCCGAGGTCACCCGCGACGGGCACTCCGGCCGCGAGTCCAACCGCGTCGCCGTAGACCTGGCTCGATGAGCGGATCTCGGGAAGCATCGTCCGCGGGACGCCGATCGTGTCCAGCAATCCGTCGTCCCAATCGAGTGTCTCGAGGTCCATCAGCATCGTGCGGCTCGCGTTCGTCACGTCGGTGACGTGTTGGCCGCCCTCGATGCCGCCGGTCAGGTTCCAGATGCACCAGGTGTCCATATTGCCGAACGCGAGCTCTCCCGCATCGGCTCTGGCCCGGGCCCCGTCGACGTTGTCGAGGATCCAGCGGACCTTCGGGCCGGAGAAGTACGTCGCGATCGGCAGTCCCGTTTGGTCCCGGAAGCGATCCTGGCCCCCGTCGGCCATGAGCTCGTTGCAGATCTGGTCGGTGCGCGTGTCCTGCCACACGAGCGCGTTGTGGATCGCCTGCCCGGTGGAGCGGTCCCATACGACCGTCGTCTCACGCTGATTCGTGACGCCAATGGCCGCGAGGTCGCCGGCAGGGATGCTCGTTTCCTTGAGCGCCCCCGCGATCACGTCCTGGCTGCGAGCCCAAACCTCGGCGGGATCGTGCTCCACCCACCCCGGCTTGGGGAAGATCTGCTCGTGCTCCTTCTGGTCGATGCCGACCACGTTGCCGCTGTGATCGAAGATCATGAATCGCGTGCTCGTTGTGCCCTGGTCGAGGGCACCGACGTACTCAGCCATCGTGGGCCTCCTCGGTGGTTGTCGATGCGTCGCCGGCCCAAGCGTCGGCGACGGTACGAAGCAAGAGGGCGCTCGAAGTCGCACCCGGGTCTTGGTGTCCGGCGCTGCGTTCCCCGAGGTAGCTCGCGCGCCCCTTGCGAGCCACGAGCGGGATCGTGGCCGTCATACCCGCCTCGGCGGCGTCGGCCGACCGACGGAGCGCCGCGGGCAGATCCGCTCCGTCGGTCAGGGCGGCCGCGAATGCGTCGCGTGCCGGGATCAGCGCGTCGACCATCGTCTTGTCGCCCGATTCGGCCTTGCCTCGTGCCTGTACGCCGGAGACCGCCGCCGTGAGGGCGGCAGACCAGTCCTCGGCCGTGATCCGATCCTTGCCCGCCGTGGCGACGCCGAGTTGCAGGAACAGCGTGCCGTAGAGCGGCCCTCCGGCGCCGCCCACGGTCGACACGAGGGTCATGCCGACGGTCTTGAAGAGGGCTCCGATATCTCCGGACGTGACGGTATCGATCTTGCCGATCACCGCCTGGAAACCGCGGTCCATGTTGATGCCGTGGTCGGCGTCGCCGATCGCAGAATCCAGTTCGGTCAGGGATTGCTTGTTCTCGGCGATCGCCGCCGCATACGTCTTCATCAACGCGACCACATCGTCGTAAGAGACGCTCACCTCTTCGCTCACCCCTTTGGCTCGGCTTCGGGCGATGAGATCAGACTCCCCACCGCAGGCCCGCGGTCTTCACCGGCGCGTCCCACAGCCGCGTGAAGTCATCGTTCATCTTCAGCAGCGTGATCGAACACCCTGCCATCTCGAGCGATGTGATGTAGGAACCGATCAGGTTCCTCGCGATCGTGATCCCGCGCCCCGCGAGGAACTTGTTCAATTCGTTGTAGACCACGTACAGCTCGATCAAGGGCGTACCGCCCATGCCATTCACGAAGGCGAGCACCTGATCGCCGTTGGAGAACGGTGCATCGTCGACGATGGCCGTGGCCATCATGTCCACGATCTCCGAGGCGGTCTTCATCTTCATGCGATCGCGACCGGGCTCGCCGTGGATGCCGACCCCCATCTCGATCTCGTCATCACCCAACTCGAACGTCGGCGAGCCCGCTGCCGGCACCGTGCACGAGGTGAGCGCCATGCCCATCGATCGTGCGTTGGAGTTCACGTCGCGGCAGATGTCGGCGACTTCCTTGAGGGGGCGCTTCTGTTCGGCTGCGGCGCCGGCGATCTTCTCCATCAACACTGTTGCCCCGACACCGCGACGCCCCGCCGTGTAGAGCGAATCCTGCACGGCCACGTCGTCATCGACGACCACGGATTCCACCTCGGCGCCCTCGGCGCGGCAGAGTTCAGCCGCCATCTCGAAATTCATCACGTCGCCGGTGTAGTTCTTGACGATGTGAACGACGCCAGAGCCGCCGTCGACGGCCTTGGTGGCGGCTTCCATCTGGTCGGGGGTGGGGCTGGTGAAGACCTCGCCGGGACAGGCGGCATCGAGCATGCCCATGCCGACGAACCCACCGTGCATCGGTTCGTGGCCCGAACCACCACCCGAGACCAGCGCGACCTTTCCCTTGACCGGGGCGTCGGCCCGGGCGATGTAGAACGGGTCGTATGCGACCTTCACGAGGTCAGGGTGGGCCGCCTCGATGCCCTGCAACTCCTCCCTGACGACGTCAGCCGGGTCGTTGATCAGCTTCTTCATGGCACAGCGCCTCGCTTTCCGGCCGGCGAGCGATCCCTCACCGGCGTGGTCGGGAGACGACGGGAAGGGGGGGTCCTCCCGTCATCCGGTCCTACAGGTCGAAGATCGCCTTCGCTGCCAGTGCACCGATCACCCCGCCGGCGATGGGCCCGACGACCGGGATCCAGGAGTAGGCCCAGTCCGAGCTGCCCTTGCCGGGGATCGGCAGGACGGCGTGGATGATGCGCGGCCCGAGATCGCGGGCCGGGTTGATGGCATATCCGGTCGGTCCGCCGAGCGCCATGCCGATCGCCAGCACAAGCAAGGCAACTGGCAGAGCGCCCGTTGCGAGGGCGCCGCTCAGGGCGTCCGGGCCGAGAGCCAATCCGCCGATCGAGAGCACGCTGAACACCAGCACGAAGGTGCCGATGATCTCGGTGATCAGGTTCGCCGGGGTGTTTCGGATGGCAGGACCGGTCGAGAAGACGGCGAGCTTCAGGCCCGCGTCCTCCGTCTCGCCCCAGTGCATGAGGTAGGCGAGCCACACGAGCACCGCGCCGATGAACGCGCCGAGGAACTGTCCGGCGATCGCCGTCGGCACGTCTTCCCATGGGAAGAGGTCGATCGACGCGAGTCCGAGCGTGACTGCCGGGTTGATGTGGCCGACACCGCCTTCGACGGCGAGGCTGCCGAGCACGCCGATGAACACGCCCATCGCCCATGCCCAGGTGATCACCACCCAGCCGGAGTTCTGGGCCTTCGACTTGTTGAGGAGCACTCCGGCCACGACACCGTCGCCGATCAGCACCAGCAACGCCGTACCGACTACCTCTCCGAGGAACATCTGAGCGACCACCCCCTCCGTTCGCGACCCCGCCACTCAGGGTCATGTTGGGGGCTAGCCAACTCCGTTCGCAAACATCTGTCAAATCTACCAAGAAGCGTAGGTTCATTCGGTATTGGCAAACAGTGTTCGATATAGTCGAACACATGCGGTGCACGGTTGACAGGTGGCGGACCGAGATCGAATGTGACCGACTGTGACGGAGCGAGCTTCCGAGGGCCCTTCGGGGCCCGCCGTGTACGACCACACCACGATCCGTCGATGGGTTCGAGGCTCCGCGGATGAGATGGCAGCCAACCGGGACTTCCTGACCCAGCTCGACGCCGCGATCGGCGACGCCGATCACGGCGTCAACATGGATCGCGGGTTCTCGGCCGCCGTGATCGACCTCGACGCGACCACCGATCTGCCGCCCGGCGAGCTCTTGATCCGTGTCGGCGGGACACTCATCTACCGCGTCGGCGGCGCCGCCGGGCCCTTGTACGGCACGTGCCTCAGGCGAGCAGGCGAATCGCTCGGCGATGCGCAGGTCTTCGACGGCGAGGCGTTGTTGACGGCGCTGCGGGTCGGGTTGGGTGGGATCCAGAAGCTCGGCGCGGCCGAGGAGGGCGACAAGACGATCGTCGACGCCTACGCGCCCGCGCTCACGGCGTTCGAGCGCGAGCTGCGCGCCGGCGGCGACGCGGCGATCGCTGCACGGAAGGCGGTCGAGGCCGCCCGCGATGGGATGCGAGCGACCGTGCCGATGCAGGCCCGCAAGGGACGGGCCTCGTACCTGGGACCACGCAGCGTCGGGCATCAGGATCCGGGCGCTACCTCCACGGCCTCCCTCTTCGCGGCGCTCGCCGGCGCTCTGGACGGCGAACGATGAGCCTCGCAACGCCGGACGGTGGACCACGTCGCGCGACGATCCAGTCCGTGGAACGCGCCGCCCGCATCCTGAAGCTGCTGGGCGCCGGCTCGTGGCGTCTGGGCGTCACCGAGGTCGCCGAGCGGCTCGGTCTGGCCAAGGGAACCGCCTACGGCCTGCTGCGCACGCTCGAAGCGCAGGAGCTGGTCGAGCAGGATCCTGAAACCGGCAAGTATCGGCTGGGACCGGCGATGCTGCAGCTGGGGAACGCGTTCCTCGACAACCACGAGCTGCGGGCGCGGTCGCTGCTGTGGGCCGACTCACTGGCATCTCGTGGGGCAGAGGCCGTCCGTGTCGGCGTGCTGCATGGTTCGAACGTGCTGATCGTGCACCACGTGTTCCGCCCGGACAACTCGGTGCAGATCCTCGAGGTGGGAGCGTCGATCCCCTGGCATGCGTGCGCGCTGGGCAAGGCGATCGCCGCCTACCTTCCCGATGCTCAGCGTCGATCGCTGCTCGACTCCGGACTCGTCCCGTTGACCGGGCGTACCGTGACCGACCCGGCGACGCTCGAGGAGTCGCTCGCCACCGTCGCCACCGCGGGCGTCGCCCTCGAGGACCAGGAGGCGATCGTCGGCGAAGCCGAGATCGCAGCGCCGGTCTTCGATGACATGGGTCACTCCGTGGGGGCGATCGGGGTCGTCGGGCCGGTCGAACGGCTCGTTCCCGACGGGCGCGTGTCGGCCACGCTGCTCGCTGCCGTGCGGGAGACCTCTCGAGGACTCTCGCGCGACATGGGGGCCGGCCGGGTGCGATCGAGGGGCCCGGCGGCTCGGCCGTAGCATCTGCGCGTCCATGAGCGAGCCACCGAGATACGTCACGGTCGAGGATTACCTGCCGGTCGCGCGCGCAGCCGTGCCCCCCGACGTCTGGGACTACTACGAGGGCGGAGCCGGCGACGAGTGGACGCTGCGGGAGAATCGCCGCGCGTTCGATCGATGGGTGCTTCGTCCCCGGTTCTTACGGAGCGTCGGCGCCCACCCCGACACGTCGACCAGCGTGCTCGACGTCTCGGTGCGATCCCCGGTGTTGGTGGCGCCGTGGGCGTACCAGCGCCTCGCGCATCCCGACGGCGAGCTGGCCACGGCTCGCGCCGCCGCCGCTGCCGGCACGGTGATGATCGTGTCGTCGACGGCCGAGTCGGTGCTCGACGAGGTGCAGGCGGAGGGTGGAGGCCCGAAATGGTGGCAGCTGTACGTGGCCGAGGACAGGGCGTTCACCGCTTCGATGCTGGAGCGTGTCGTCGCCGCCGGCTACGAGGCGATCTGCTGGACGGTCGACTTCCCGGTGAGTGGGCTGCGACGCCGTGATACGCGCAGCGGATTCGTCATGCCGCTCGGCGTCGGCGACAGCGACTACATCTTCGACGCGTCGATCTCCTGGGACGACCTGGCATGGATCAAGGGCCGCGCCGCAGGACTTCCTGTGATCGTGAAGGGCGTGCTCACGGCGGAGGACGCGGAACTCGCCGTCCAGGCCGGAGCCGACGCGATCGTCGTCTCCAACCACGGCGGGCGACAGCTCGATCGCTCGCCGGCTGGGCTCGAAGCGTTGCCCGAGGTCGCGGCGCAGGTGTCGGGCCGCGTGCCGGTGCTGATGGACGGCGGGGTGCGCCGAGGCACCGACGTGCTCATCGCGCTGGCTCTCGGTGCGTCGGCAGTGCTGGTCGGGCGCCCAACGATCTGGGGGCTCGCGGCCGAAGGGGAGGCGGGCGTCGCCGGCGTGCTCGAGATACTGCGCCTCGAGTTCGAGAACGCGATGGCGTTGACAGGGTCCCGCACCGTGGACGAGATCGGTTCGGCGCTCGTGAGGCCGGCTCCCTGAGCCCCAGCCTTCTCGGCCGAGCGTCCGCACCTGCCGGACCTGCCCGTCTGGGAACATCTGCTCATGAGCGGTTACGACCTACATACGCATTCGACCTTCAGTGACGGGACCGAATCACCCACGCACAACGTGCACCTCGCTCGCGAGCGGGGCATCGCCGGCATCGGCGTCACCGACCACGACACGTTCGCCGGTCTCGAAGAGGCAATGGTGGCCGGGCTCGAGGCCGGCGTCGAGATCGTTCCTGGTGTCGAGTTCTCGGCCGAGTACGACGCGGCCAGTCTGCATGTGCTGGGGTACTGGGTCGACCCGACGAACGAGCCGCTGCGCGAGGAGCTGCAACGTCTCACCGACACGCGGTTCCGCCGTGGCGAGATGATGATCGAGAAGCTGCAGGACGCCGGATTCGACATCTCCTTCGAGAGCGTCCGGCGCATATCAGGCGACGATCTCATCGCACGTCCGCACGTGGCCCAGGCCATGGTCGAGGCGGGCATCGTCGAGACCGAGAAGGAGGCCTTCGATCGGTACATCGCCGACGGTGGCATCGCCTATGTGCCCAAACACGCGCTGCATCCCACGGATGCGATGCGGCTGATCAGCGAGGCGGGCGGCGCCTGCGTGCTTGCCCACCCCGCGATGTGGAAGGGCAACGGGTCGGTGCCCGACGAGCTGATCGAGCAGATGGCCGACGGTGGCATGGCTGGACTCGAGGTGGACCATCCCGACCACGATGTCGATACCCGGGCACGCTACCGCGAGATGGCCGAGCGCCTCGACCTCGTTCCCACGGGGTCGAGTGACTGCCACGGCGCGAGGTACGACTTCCGACTCGGGTGCGAGACCACGCCGGCCGAACTCGTCGCTGAGCTGAAACATCGAGCCAGGCAGTAACGGCGGATCAGCCGGTCGCGGCGAAGCCCCTGCGTCTTCCGCGTGCGGGGGCGCTCGAAGGCCGGCGGCGACCGCGACCGCGAGAGGGCCGGGGACATCTGGGGCCGATTCAGCTCGCCACGACGGTACTCAGTACCTGGATGATGCGGCGTTGGTGGGCATCGAGTGCGCTCATGATGGCCTGGGCGACTGTGGGGTTCGCCGACATCAGCTCGCAGACACGGTGGGTCGGCAGGAATGCTGTGGACGACGGGCGTACCGCCGTGACGGTGGCGGCGACGTGACTGCCGTCCCGCAGCAGGGCGAGCTCGCCGAAGACGTCGCCGGGGCCGAGTTGTCCGACGATGTGGCGCTCGTCGCCGCGCTCGATGGTTGCGAGCAGGGAACCCGAGCGCACGAGGTAGAGACCCTCGCCCGGGTCACCCTCGCGGACCACGGTCTCGAACGCGAAGGCGGTGCGGATCTCGGTCTCATCGACCGCTCCGCTCACCAACAGCGCACGTCCCAGCAGGAACGCCATGACCGAACCGTACGGCGCGGATCATGTGAGGTCTGTCGCGAGCTTGACGCAACGCGTGTCGCATCCACGACACCCGACCGAGCGGGATCCGTGCGGCTACCATGCGCGCGTGACGAACGGCCCTCTCGAGATGGTGTTCTTCGATATCGGCGGCGTCATGTACGACGACTCGGTGTACGCACGCTCGTGGCAGCGGGCGTTGCGGGAGTCTGGCGCGGAGTTCACCGACGAAGCGTTCGACCTGGAATATGCCGCGGCGCGTGCGGCGCAGTCGGAGTCCTTCCGGCGAAGGCTCACGAGGCGGTTCCTGGGTCCGGACGCCGATCTCGCATCGGTCGAGGCTCGCGCCTCTCGGTACTGGGCGTATCCGCCTAGCGCGCTGTATCCCGACGTCGTGCCGTGTCTCGAGGCCATCGAAGGGCGCTTCCGATTGGGGGTGATCGCGAATCAGCCGTCGTCGGTTCGCGCGGCGATGGAGCGCGACGGGCTCACGCGGTTCTTCGAAGTGTGGGGTGTGAGCGACGACCTCGGACTGTCGAAGCCAGACCCGAAGTTGTTCTCACACGTGCTCTACACGGCCGGAGTCTCGCCGGCCCGCACCGCGATGGTCGGCGATCGCCTCGACTACGACGTACGGCCGGCCCGGACAGCTGGCATGCGCTCGGTGTGGGTGCTGCGCGGCGAGGCGCCCGACGATCCGACGCCTGCACAACTCGACGAGACCGACGCGTGGGTCAACGATCTCGCCGAGGTGCCCGACGTGTTGGGCTCGTGGTCGTAACGTCGAGGCATGCACGTCGTGATCGTCGGAGGAGGCGCCGCCGGATTGGGCGTCGCCAGGGGCCTGCAGCACCCGCTGCGCAAGGCTGGGCATTCCCTCACGCTGGTCTCCACCGAGAACGTCTTCCTCTATCAATCGATCTTGCCCGAAGCGGCCGGCGGCACGTTGGAGCCGCGGCACGTCGTGGTGCCCCTGCGCACCGCGGTTCGGCGTGCCCGGGTCGTGGTCGGGGAGGTCGAGCGGGTCGAAGCAGCCGCGCGGCTGCTGCACCTGCGAGGGGTCGACGGCGACCGCTTCGAGCTTGGATACGACCAGCTGGTGCTCACGCCCGGCTCGCGCTCGCGAACGCTCCCCGTCCCCGGATTGTCGCGCCACGGCATCGGATTCAAGAGCCTCGGCGAGGCGATCCTGTTGCGCAACCACGTGCTGGCACGGTTGGAGGCGGCGTCGCAACGCCCGCCGCGCGACCCCCGGCGCCGAGCCGCGCTCACCTTCGTGTTCGTCGGGGCAGGGTATGCGGGGGTCGAAGCGTTGGCAGAGCTCGAAGACCTCGTGCGATGGGCGATCAAGCACATCCCGGACGTGAGGGCAGAGGAGCTCCGCTGGGTGTTGGTCGAGGCACGTGACGAGATCCTGCCAGAGATCGGCTCCGGACTCGGTGGCTACGCGGCGCGGGAGCTCCGGAGCCGTGGCATCGAGATCAGGACCGGGACACGGCTCGATTCCGTCGAGGGTGGCGTCGTGCGCTTGAGTGACGGCGAGACGTTCCCCGCCGAAACGCTGGTGTGGACGGCGGGGGTCAAGCCCGAGCCGCTCGCGGCGCTGTCGGAACTGCCCATCGACGACATGGGGCGACTGCGGGTCGACGCGGCGATGCGGGTCGACGGCCACGAGGGAGTCATCTGGGGGGCGGGCGACGCCGCGGCGGTGCCCGACTTGCTGGGAGGCGGCTTCTGCCCGCCCTCGGCTCAGTTCGCGACCCGACAAGGGAAGCGGCTCGCGTCGAACCTGCTCGCGACCCTCGAGGGCCGCGAGGTCGAACCGTTCCGCTTCAAGGCGCTCGGCGTCCTGTGTTCGTTGGGGCGGTACAAAGGAGTGGCCGTGGTGCTGGGGGTGCGCCTTCGTGGCTTCCCGGCATGGTTCCTCGCCCGCACCTATCACCTGCTGCAGCTTCCGACGCTGAATCGGAAGGTTCGCGTCGTGCTCGATTGGACCCTCGCGCTGTTCTTCCCGCGCGACGTCGCGGCCCTGGGTTCGCTGCACGACCCGACGAAGGCCTTCGAGCGCGCGTCGAAGGAATAGGTGGGTGCTGTCTGCTCAGGCGCCCTTGCGCCGCTGCTTCTGCAGCTCGCTGGCCGCCTGCAGGGCTTTGTGACTCCTCGCGATGTCGGGCATCTCCGCTCCGCTCGCGAGTTCCTCGGCTGCCCATCTCGTGAGATCGCGGATCGAGACGATGCCGACCACCTTCGCGCGATCGACGACGGGCAGGTGGCGGATGTTGCGTTCCACCATGTGCTCGGCCGCGTCCGTCAGGTCCATCTTCGGGCCGATGGTTTCGAGATCGCGTCGCGTCATGCCATGCGCGACCTTGACGGTGTGGGGATCGCCGCCGGCGGCCACCAGGTTCACGATGTCGCGTTCGGTCACGATGCCGACGAGCTTCTTGCCCTCGAGCACGACCACAGACGAGATGCCGTTCGTGCGCATCGTCTTGGCCACGTCGGCGAAGGTGTCCTCGGTCTCGGCCGTCTTCACATCGGTGTGCATCACGTCCGCGACCTGCATCACACTGCGCCTCCTCGACGGACACTCATCGGAATCGGTGCGGTCAGCCTACCGCGTCGAGGCTCCCGGCCGTCGTACAACACTCCCGTGCGCCACTCCACGCCGATCCTCGCCGCACTCGCGCTGGCGGCCCTGGCGCCGGCGTGCACGGTTTCGTCGCATCCGACCGCGGGCGTGCGTGCGAACCGGCGAGGGAACGCCGTGATCCTCGCACCGACATGCACCGATTCGCTGATCGTGGCGGTACAGGTCGCCGACCTCGACGGGGCCGTCCGCTGGCGCGTGGAAGGTGGCGGAAACGAGTACCCGACGACCTTCGTGGTCGGCCGCGAGCCCCCGCTGCTGGTCGAGACCCACGCATTGGAGGAACCGCTGCGCCCCGGCGACGCCTACGTCGCGACGGTCGAATACGCGGGGTCGTTGCCCGAGGTCGACGTCGAGTTCCGGCCTTCGAGCCTCAGGTCAGACAGGGTGATCGACGCAGGCGGCGACTCCGTCACGATGCAGAGGTTCGCCGACGATGCGGATCTCGGGTGCGTCGGCGACTGGCTCTGGATCTTCGGCAGTGTGGCCGTCGTGTTCGTGGTCGGCGTGATCGCGTCGTTCTTCGGTGGCCTGTGGATCGTCGTGCGGGTCGTGCGCAAGGCCAAGCGAGAGCGCGAGTCGAACGCGGCCCCCACGCGCCCCGACCTCAGTGGTCGCTGACGCCTGAGAAGTGGAACTCGCCGATCTTGAGCGCCGGCACGCGCGAGGCGCTGAAGAAGAACTCGCTCGCGAGGTGGGCGTCGCGTCCCACCATCGTCACGCTTGCGAGCGCCCCGAGGATCGACTGCGTGAACCTGAGGTTGCGCACCGGCCCGGCCACCTCTCCGTTCTCGATCAGGAACGTCCCGTCACGCGTCATGCCGGTGATCGACGATTCCATGGGGTTCACGATGTTGGTGTAGTGGAACCGCGTCACCAGCAACCCCCGCTCGGTAGAGCGCACCATCTCGTCGACGGTCGAATCGCCCGTGTCCATGAACAGATGCAGCGGGAACGGACCATCGGGGTTCGGTGACGGGAGCCCGTGCCCCGTCGATGGGCGACCGGCTTCCTTGCCGGTTCGCCGGTCGAACACGACGTCGCGGAACACGCCGTCGTTGATCAGGCTCACACGCTGTTTGGGAGTGCCCTCGAAATCGAACCCGGCGCCCAGGGTGCGCGGGTCGGCTCCGTCATCCCAGATCGAGATCGATGGTGCGGCGATCTGCTGGCCGAGCTTGCCGTCGAAGCAGGACCGGCCCTCGAGATAGGCTCTTCCGGCGAAGCCCACCCACGCCAGGAAGCCGACGAGCGTCGCCGTCGCGGCGGGCTCGAGGACCACCGTGTAGGTGCCGGCGTCGAGGGTCTTCGGAGATGCCGAGGCGACAGCTTTGTCGTTGGCCGTTCGCCCGACCGACTCGGCGTCGATCGCGTCGATCGTGCCCGCGAAGGTCTCCGCGAACCCGCTGCCGCCGTCGGCTCCGGTGACGACCGTGGAGAGCGAGGCCTGCGTCGACGGCGCCCAGCAGAACTGCCCTTCGCTGTTGGCGACGCCGAGCTCGACCGCGGTGGTGGAATACGCTCCCGCGGCCGAGAACCCGGAGGCGCAACGTCCGATCACCTCGGCCACCGCACTCGCGCGTATCTCCGCCGACGCCCGCGCGGTGCCGCCGAAGAACCGGTCGACATCGGGAGCTTCCGAAGGTGGTGCGAGGCCCGGCCACATCGGATCGGCGGCCACCACCTGGGCCATCTCGAAGGCGCTGCGAGCCGTCGCGGCGGCGCCCTCGGGCGTGGTCTCGTTCGACGCGGCCACGCCGATGCGGCCCTGCTTGACGACCCGCACCCGCAGCTCGGTGTCCTCGCGTGCGATGCTCTGGTGGATCTCGGAGTTCGCGAACCGCGTGAGCCCGCCCCATTCGTGTATCAACAACACCTCGACGCCGTCTGCGCCCTGCAGAGCCAGTGCCCCGTCGGCGACACGCCGGAACTCGTCGGGCCCCAACATGTCTCCGGTCACCGAAGCCATCAGCGCACCCCGACCTGCACGTTGCGGAACCGCCCCGGCGACGCGCCGTGACCGACGCGCCCGATCTGGCCCGGCTGTCCCTTGCCGCAGTTCGGGGTTCCCCACACGACCCAGTCCTCGGCGCCACCCACCGCGTCACACGATCCCCAGAACTCCGGCGTGATGCCCGTATAGTTGGGGTTCTTGTACAGGGTGGTGAGCCTGCCGTGCTCGATGCGCCACGCCTGTTCGCACCCGAACTGGAAGTTGATGCGTTTGTCGTCGATCGACCACGAGCTGTTCGTGCTCATGAAGATGCCCTCGTCGGTGTCGCCGATGATCTCGGCAAGAGAGCCTTCGCCCGGTTCGATGGACACGTTGGTCATGCGGATCAAAGGGAGGTTGCTCCATCCGTCGGCTCGGCTCGTGGCGTTCGACGTCTGTCCGACGACCCCGGCCGTCTCCCGGCTCGACAGGAAGTTCTCGAAGATGCCGTCGACGATGATCGGCACGCGCTGAGCGGGCACGCCTTCGTCGTCGAAGCCGAAGGTGCCGAGGCCTCCCGGCAGGGTGGCGTCGGCGGTGATCGAGACCAGGTCGCTGGCGTATCGCACCGTGCCCCGATCGCCGGGGGACAGCCAGGACGAGCCCGCGTAGGCCTCTTCCATGCCGAGCACGCGATCGAGCTCGATCGGGTGACCGATCGACTCGTGGATCTGAAGCTCCATCTGGCCCGAGTCGAGCACGAGCGTCGTGACCTCGCTCGGGCACTCGGGGGCCGCGAGCAGCGCGACCGCCTCGGAGCCGATGCGCTCGGCTTCCTCGATCAGGCCCAGGGTGCGGATGTGTTCGAAGCCCGCGGCCTTGACGTGCCCGCGGAACGAGTTGGGGTAGCTGCGGCGCTGCATGTCACCATCGGCGACGGCGACCGCTTCGATGCCGCCACCGGAGTTCGTGACCACCTGCTCGATCTCGGCGCCGTCGCTCGATGCGAACCAGGTGGAGCGCCGGAAGAAGTCGAGGCCTGCTTCGGCGAAAGAGAGGCCAGCCACGCCCTGCATCGTGCGAGAGGCTTCCATCAGCAGGGCGACCTTCTCCTCGAGGGGCACCGTGAACGGATCCTCTTCCACGACGGTGCGCCAGGATGCCTGCGCGGGTTCCACGGGAGTGAGCGAAACCGGGTCGCCGGGCAGTCGCTGTGCCGCCTTGGCCATCTCGACCGCGAGACGGGCGGTGCGTTCGATGTCGGCGTCGTCCAGGCGCGAGGTCGAAGCGAAGCCCCAGCGGCCGCCGACCAACACCCTGACGCCGACGCCGGTCGAGGTCGACCGGTCGATCCCTTCCATCTCCTGGTTGCGCACCGTGAGCGATTCGCGCTCGTCGGCGCCCGCCCGCGCGTCGGCGAACTCCGCACCGGCCGCACGCGCGGCAGCCACGGCCGTCTTCGCGATGTCGAGCAATCCCGTCTCCTCCGGATCTGGGGCTCCGACCGACACCGGACCCGTGAGGCCCGGACATCGCGGGGCATGGTACCCGTTGGCGTCCGACGGTACCCGGTCATGCTGGCGCTGACGATCAGGGAGGACGAGCGAGATGGACGGACCGAGACACGCGTTCACGCAACAGCAAGCACACGCGGCGGCGCTCGAGGTCGGACTGGACCTCGACAGCGCGCCGTTCGATGTGGAGCAGCTCCGTCGGGGCATGGAGGTCGAGCTCGAACACGGACGGCGTGATCCGCTGACCGATGTGACCGGCGACGACCCGTTGATCACGGCAAAGATCGCCTGGGCACATCTCAATGAGTTCGCCGACTACTACGACCGGCTCGAACGCATGGAGGCGCAGGCGGAGGCTGAGCTCGCGGGCGCCTGAGGCCGCATGGGAAGATGCCCGCCGACCGACGACCGACGAGGAGGACGCCGTGCCGGTGGAACGCGCCGACGAACACCCCACGTTCGAGCTGAGCGGGAACACGATCACGAGCTTGGCCGCCCCGAGTCGCGGAGCCGACGAGGCTGCGTTGTTCCGGATCGAGGTACCCGCCCGAGGAGGGCTCCCGGCCCACCACCACGACCACCTCGACGTCTTCACCGTGGAATCCGGTGGTGGAACGTTCCACATCGACGACGAGTCGATCGAGATCGAGACCGGCGATTCCGTCGTCGTGCCGGTCGGGGCCGTGCACTTCCTGGAAGCCGGCGACGACGGCACCTCGATCGTGGTGACGATGCTCGCCGGTACGAAGCTCGTGCGGGCCGATGACGGCAGCGAGCTCGTGCCGCCGTGGGTAAGCTGAGCCGTGGCGCGCACGTACGTCGCTGACGTCACGCTCTTCGACGGTCACAAGGTGCACCGGCGCCGGGGCGTGCTGATCGACGGCGATCGGATCGGCTGGGTCGGCCCGCATTCGAGAGCACCGCGGGAAGCCCGGACGAGCCGAACGGTCGACGGCATCGGCCGCACGCTCGTCCCCGGTCTCATCGATTGCCACGCGCATCTGAACTTCGACGGCGGCGCGGACTTCGCCCGCGAAGCGGCCGAGATGGATCTGCCGCTGGCCACGATCAAGTCCACCGTGAACGCCCGCAAGCACATCGCGAGCGGCGTGACGACGGTGCGAGACCTCGGGGGGCTCGGCACGTGCCAGCTGGCCGGCGCGATCGACCGGGGGATGGTCCCGGGCCCGCGGCTGGTGGCGGCGGGGCGGGCGCTCACCGTCACCGGCGGTCACGGTCACAGCGTGGGGTTCGCCCGCGAGGTCGACGGCGCCGACGACGTGCGGCGCGCGGTGCGCCAAGAGATCAAGGCCGGTGCCCGGGCCATCAAGGTCGTGGCGACCGGCGGCGTGTTGACGCCCGGCATCGGCGCCACGTTCACAGCGTTCACCCCGGACGAGATCGGTGCGGCCGTCGACGAGGCGCACGCGTGGGGGCGGGCAGTGGCGGCGCATGCGATCGGTGGCGAGGGGGTGACCAACTCGGTCCGGGCAGGCGTCGATTCCGTCGAGCACTGCGTGCAGCTCACTCGGGCCACCGCCCAGCTCATGGCCGAACGGGGCACGTTCCGTGGGCCGACGCTGTCCGCGGCGCTGGGCCTGGTCGAGCATCCAAAGGAAGTGCCGGACTACGCGATCGAGAAGATCAGCTCCGTCCTCGACGACGCCGAGCGCGCACAGGCGCTCGCGATGCGTCTCGGCGTGCGTCACGTCTGTAGCACCGATGCCGGAACGCCCTTCAATCCTCATGGAAGCGCCCCGCTCGAGCTCGCCCGCATGGTGGCCTGGGGCATGAAGCCCCTCGACGCGATGGTCGCGGGCACCTCGAGCGGCGCGGAACTGGTGCGGCTGCCCGACGTCGGGGTCGTGCGCGAAGGTGCGCTGGCCGATCTCGTGCTCTACGACGCGAACCCTGTGGACGACATCGCGGCCCTGCGATCGCCTCGCACGGTGTGGAAATCGGGCGAGGTCGTGAGCGGACGGGCGTCGGCCAGGTCGAAGGCGGCTCGAACGTGAGTTTCCGCGACGAGGCCATCGCCGCGAACGATGCGTATGCCCGGTCGTTCCCGCGGGCCGAGCGCACGGCGCCGCCCACCCGGCGTGTCGCCGTACTCGCGTGTATGGACGCACGCCTTCGCCCGGAGGAGGCCCTCGGGCTTGCCTTGGGAGAGGCCCACGTGATCCGCAACGCGGGCGGGCGCGCGACCGGCGATGCGGTGCGATCGTTGATGCTGTCTTCGGCGGTGCTGGGAACCCGTGAGGCGGTGGTGATCCATCACACCGACTGTGGCCTGCTCGGGGCCACCGACGAGGAACTGCGGTCGATCGTTTCCGAGGCCACCGGTGAAGATGCCTCGACGGTCGACTTCCTCGCGTTCGAAGACGCCGACCGAACGCTTGCGGCCGACGTCGAGACGATCGTGTCGGACCCACGGCTCCCGTTCACCGAGGTCACGGGCTTCATCTTCGACGTCGAAACGGGCGCACTCCGGGAGGCGCGGTCCGTGTAACTCCCTCCATCAACGCAACGCCTCGAGCGAGCGTTCGAGCACCTCGACGCCGCGAGCCAACTGCGTGAGCTCCCTGCCGGAGAGCCCGGCCAGCAGGGTGCTGAACGCCTGGACGCGCCGACGCCGACCTTCCGACAGCGCGTCTCGCCCGCGCTCTGTGGCGACCACACGCACAGCTCGAGCGTCGTCGGGATCGGGGGAGCGGTGGATGTAGCCGTCGCGCTCGAGCCGGTCGACGAGGCGCGTCATCGTCGGTGGCTCCACCTGTTCGACATGCGCCAGCGCGCCGATGCGCTGGGGGCCGCCGGACACCAGCACCGAAAGCACGGAAAGGCGCGGGGCAGAGATGCCCAGCGCCTCGTCCTCCGCGCGGAGGCGACGCGACAGGTGGATGGCAGCCGAATGGAGCCGGTCGGCCACCGCATCCACATCTCGCGCTGGGGAAGTCCGCCTCGGCGTGGTCACCGTGCGTACGCTGCCATATTTAGTGAGCCTACGCAAATAAAACCATCAGCGATGCACGATGGCAAGCACATCCGAGTCGTCAGGCAGCCGCCCCACCGATCCCTATCGTCGGCCGGCGTACTCCTCGAACACGTATTCCTGTGCTTGTGAGTCGCACGGGTTGCCTCGGCCGAACGTGATGCGCCCATCGGTCACGTCGGCGACGCACCAGAAGACGGTCTTCGATTCGGCCGATCCGTACTCCGGATGGCGGCAGAGCGAGTCCGGCTTGGTGTCGTGGTCGCTGATGATCTCGCGCATCGCGACCGGAGTGATCGACCCTGCCGGCCGAGCCGCGATCAGCGCGCGAGCGCGCTCGTACCGAACGTTCGATCTCACGGCGTAGTCCGGGTCGCCCTCGTAGGTCAGCATGCGGTCGCAGACGTAGTGGTTCGTGTGCACGAGGTGGTCGTCGCCGTCGAGGCCGGTCACTTCGGCGTCTGTAGCGCTGCCCTCGACGTTGGCGACGCCTCCGTCGCAGCTCGCGAGCACGTTGTTGTAGCTGGAAGCGCGGTCGCTCCGCAGCGACATTGCGATCATCTCGCCCAGCGAGCGCGCCCGCATCATCTCGAGCACCTGGTGCGAGCGCGAGATGCCGATGCGCTCATCGTTGGGGGAAAGCTCGTTGCCGGTGAGGGACAGCCCCGCGGAGTTCCAGCCGACGCTGAGCCACGGCACGCCCCCGAGCTGGAAGATCGTGGGTTCGTCGGCGACGCGCCGCTCGATCCCCACGATGTGCTCCTCGGCGGAGGGACGCAGGTCGTTCGTATGTCCCACGATCAGGTGCCCGTCTGCGGTTGCAGCACGCCCGGCCACCACGTCGCTGCATCGGCCGTGCGTCACTCGGTCGCGCGGCTCGTACCAGAGTTCCTCGATCGAGGCGGCGAACAGGTCGAGGAAGTCGAGGCCCGCTCCATCGGCCACGCCGTGGAGCTCCTCGATGAGCCAGGGCAGGCGCGGCTCGGTGAAGACCAGGTACTCGGTGGCCAGGGCTCGCTGCTGGGCGATCGTGCGCCCTGCGGGGAGATCGTCGAACGTGAGGGCCGCCTCGGCGTGGAGGCGGCCCCGAGCGATCTCTCCGAGTTGCTGCCCTGCCTTGCGATGGTCGGCTGCCGCGATGCGGATGATGTCGATGCGCGGCGGCGTCACGAGGTGAGCTCCTCGATCAGCTCCCCGAAGGCGCCGACGTAGGAGTCGACGTCCGCCGCCGTGGCGGGCACGGCGCAGGTTGGGCCGGCTCCGACGATCGCGTCCCACACGCCGCGGTTGGCCAGGTACACGCGCATCAATCGTCGCAGCGGGACGTCGAAGTGGTCGCGTGCGGCAGCGGCGTTCCTTGGCATCGATGGGGCGAACGTCACGCCGCTCCGCGGCCAGAACCGATGCGTTGTCCACGGCAGGCCGGCGCCGACGATCACTCCTTCGATGCCGTCGGCGAGCCTGGCGCCGAGCGCATGCGTGTGAGCGTATGCCTCGGGCGTGAGGACCTCGTGCATGGTCGCGCGCGCCGCGGCCATCGAGAGCGGGTTGCCGAACAGGGTCCCGCCGGTCGCGACGGTCGGCTTCTCGTCGTCGCGCGCCGCTGGGCGTTCGAGCGTCGCCGCGACCTCCGGAGTCATGCCGTAGGCCCCGAGGGGAACGCCGCTCGCGAACGACTTGCCGATCGCGAGGAGGTCGGGTGAGAGACCCCACATCCGCGTGAGCCCGCCGGCGCCGACGACCTGCGTGTGCGTTTCGTCGTAGGCCAGGAGCGTGTCCGTGTCGCGTGTGATCGTTCGGAGCCCGTCGTGGAACCCGTCGTCGGGGAGCTGAAGGCCCACGTTGTTCGTGAGGACCGGTTCGGTGATCACGACGGCGACCTCGCGCCTCTCCAGCACGGCGGACAGCGCCTCGAGGTCGTTGAACGGCACGATCTCGGTCTT
>Ga0224500_10000693_pt1:2500-21932 | contig 21932 bp, 15 predicted proteins | sample SF_Oct11_sed_USG_FD_168126 | JGI IMG/M metagenome (GOLD analysis project Ga0224500, IMG submission 168126) | Sediment microbial communities from San Francisco Bay, California, United States - SF_Oct11_sed_USGS_4_1 | ecosystem: Environmental > Aquatic > Marine > Sediment | place: USA... | reverse complement strand
CAGCGGCAGGCTGTGGTTGGGCCCGGTCACGGTCTCGTAGGCGATGGCCACGACGCCCGACTTCACCAGGCCGTCCGTCTGCTTCGGATCCGGCGCCAGGTGCAGGTAGGTGAACAGCACCTGCCCCTTGCGCATGCGGTGGTACTCCTCAGCGATCGGCTCCTTCACCTTGAGGATGAGCTCGCCGGTGGCCCAGACGTCGTCTGCGGTCTCGAGGATCTGGGCCCCGGCCGCGACGAACTCCTCGTTGCCGATGGACGACCCGACCCCGGCGTCGGTCTCGATGAAGACCTCGTGGTCGTTGCGGACCAGCTCGTGGACGCCGGCCGGGGTGATGGCGACGCGGTACTCGTGGTTCTTGACTTCGCGGGGGATGCCGACCTTCACGGCTATCAACGTCCTTCTCGACGGGGTGCACGGTGCCGGGGTGGACCGCGCGACTGGCCATGCGCCCTGCCGGGACAGGGCGGCACCGGAGTCTAGCCGCCGCCGCACCGGGTGCGGGGCCCGAGGGTGGAGCAGCCCGGGGCGCGGTCAGCCGGGCCGGTCGTGGGGGTCCGGTCGCTCCGGCCACGGCGCCCGGCCCGGCCGCAGCACCGCCCAGGAGCCTTCTCGGGCGCGCAGTGCTGCGAGCAGTCCCACGACGGCCATCGCATTGTGGATCCTCCCTGCCAGGACGGCCTCGACGGCACGCTCCAGCGGGACCCACCGCAGCGGCATCTGCCACTCCTCGTGGACGGCTTCGTGCCGCTCCGCCTCCGGAACCGGTTCGAGGTCGCGGGCGACGTACAGCCGGTAGGCCTCCCCGCTCATCCCCGGTGAGCTGAACACGTCCACGAGCACGTCCCACCGACCGGCGCGCAGGTGAGCCTCCTCGAACAGCTCGCGTCGCGCGCACTCGAGTGCATCCTCGCCCGGGACGTCGAGCAGGCCCGCCGGCAGCTCCCACAGCTCACCGGACACCGGGTGCCGGTACTGGCGGAGCAGGAGCACCTGCCCCGCCTCGTCCAGGGCGACGACCCCGACCGCCCCGGGGTGGACCACGACGTCGCGCTGCACGACGGTCTCGGCGTCGAGCTGCACCGTGTCCGTCACGACATCCCACTTCATCCCCCGGTACCGCGTCTCGCGGCCCAGTACTGAACGGGCCCCGGGCAGGTCGGCCAGCGGTTCGCCGTCGGCCGGCGAGGTCACGCGCGCAGGGCGGCCGGCGAGGTCGGCGCGGCTGCCGCCTCGGCCGCTCCGTCGCCGACGTCCTGCGGAAGCTCGACCTGCTCCGGCTTGCGTGCGAGTGCCGCCGCGACGAGCCCCACGAACAGCGGATGTGCCCGGGTGGGCCGGGACCGGAACTCCGGGTGAGCCTGCGTCGACACGTAGTAGGGGTGGACGTCCCGAGGGAGCTCGACGTACTCGACCAGACGACCGTCCGGAGAGGTGCCGCTTACGACGAGCCCTGCCTCCTCGAGCCGGGCGCGGTACTCGTTGCTCACCTCGTAGCGGTGGCGGTGCCGCTCCTCGACGTACGGCTGGCCGTAGGCCTCCCGCACCACCGACCCGTCGAGCAGCTTCGCCGGGTAGAGCCCGAGGCGCATGGTGCCGCCCATGTCCCGCTCCCCCGCGACGACGTCCCGCTGGTCTGCCATCGTGGCGATCACCGGGTGCGGCGTCGTGTCGTCGAACTCCATCGAGTTGGCACCCTCCAGACCTGCCACGGCACGCGCGAACTCGATCACCATGCACTGCAGGCCCAGGCACAGCCCGAGCGTCGGGATGCGGTGCTCGCGTGCGTAGCGCAGCGCCCCCAGCTTGCCCTCGATCCCGCGCACGCCGAAGCCTCCGGGCACGCACACCGCGTCGGCCCCGGCCAGCTGCCGGGCAGCCCCGTCCGGAGTCGCACAGTCGTCGGAGGTGACCCAGTCGAGCGTGACGCGTGCGTCGTTGGCGAAGCCGCCTGCCCGCAGTGCCTCGGTGACCGACAGGTACGCATCGGGGAGGTCCACGTACTTTCCGACGAGGGCGACGGTGACCTCGTGGGCGGGGCGGTGGACGCGCCGCAGGAGGTCGTCCCACTCCGTCCAGTCCACGTCCCGGAACGGCAGCCCAAGCCGCCGCACCACGTAGGCGTCCAGACCTTCGGCGTGCAGCACCTTGGGGATGTCGTAGATGCTCGGCGCGTCGACGGCAGCCACGACGGCCTCGTCGTCGACGTCACACATCAGACCGACCTTGCGCTTGATGCTGGGTGGAACGGCACGGTCGGCCCGCAGCACGATCGCATCGGGCTGGATACCGATGTTGCGCAACGCGGCGACCGAGTGCTGGGTGGGCTTGGTCTTCAGCTCCCCCGACGGTCCGATGTAGGGCAGCAGGGACACGTGCACGACGAAGGTGTTGTCGCGTCCGACCTCGTGACGCACCTGTCGCACGGTCTCCAGGAAGGGCAGGGACTCGATGTCGCCGACCGTGCCCCCCACCTCGGTGATGACGACGTCGACGTCCGGCCCGGCCATCCGCCGGATCCTGGCGTTGATCTCGTTGGTGATGTGCGGGATCACCTGGACGGTGTCCCCCAGGTACTCACCGCGGCGCTCCTTCGCGATGACCGCGGAGTAGACCTGCCCGGTGGTGACGTTGGCCGAGCCCGCGAGCTCACGGTCGAGGAAGCGCTCGTAGTGGCCGATGTCGAGGTCGGTCTCGGCCCCGTCGTCGGTCACGAAGACCTCACCGTGCTGGAACGGGTTCATGGTTCCGGGGTCGACGTTCAGGTAGGGGTCCAGCTTCTGCATCGTGACCCGCAGACCGCGCGCCTTCAGGAGGTTGCCGAGGGAGGAGGCGGTCAGTCCCTTGCCGAGGGACGAGGCGACGCCGCCGGTGACGAAGATGTGCTTGGTGACCTGCTCACCGGCCAAGAGGTTCTCCCGTGGTCGTTTCTCGAAGGAGCGGCGCCCCACGAGGGGCGGTGAGCCGCTGAACGAGGAAGACCCCGTCACCGATCCACGGGCCACCAGGCTATCAGTCTCGGTCGCCGACCCCGGTCGCCACGCCCGCAACCCGGCCCGGTCGCAGTCGGCCGAGGACGGCCCGCGCGCTCTCGCGATCGATGGCAGCGGCGACACCCAGGAAGACCACCACGACCAGCCCACCGACCAGGGCACTCACCAGGGCGGCCTCCGCCACCCCGACGGCCGACCACCGGTCGGCGAGGGCGCGACCCACGACGACGCTCACGCCTCCGGCGACGACCGCCGCGGTCGCGCTTCTCGTGAACCCCCGCAGGGCCGCGCGGCCCGACGTCCGCGCGACCGCCACGACCAGTGCGGCTCCCATGAGGAGCAGCGCGATGCTGAAGGCGACCGCGATCCCGGCGATGACGACGTCGCTGTCCCCCCGCCCGGCCGCCGCCCGCGCCAGCCAGGCCGCCAGTCCGGCGCCGACGGCCCATCCGGTGACCGAGACGGCCGCCGCGAGCTGGCTGGCATGCCGCGCGGCCAGCACCCGGGACAGGTGGCCGTGCACCCCGAAGCCGAGGACGCCCGGCGCGAAGGCCGTGAGCGTGGCGGCCAGGGCGGCCACACTCGCCTTCCCCGGCACGCCGGACACCATCAGCTCGGCAACCGGCGGCGCGACCGCGGCCAGGCCGGCCGCACCCAGTGCGGCGGCCAGGACGACGACCCGCAGGCTGCCTGCGGTCGTCGCGGCGAACCCCTCGTGGTCCCCACGCCCGAACTGGCCGGACAGCTGCGGGAAGACACTCGTCGAGATGGGGATGACCAGGACCGCCCACGGCAGCAGGAACACCGTCCACGCCAGCGTCAGGATGATCACTGCGCCGTTCGGTCCGTTGACGTTCGCGAGTCGGATGGCAAGGGCGAAGGCCACCCACTGGGCGCCCACGATGGCGACGCCGCTGAAGGCGAGCAGCCGGGCCTTGGCGGCCATGCCGTCCGGGAACCGGAGGGTCGGTCGGACGATGAGGCCCTGTCGGACCAGGGACGGGACCTGGACCGCGAGCAGGACGAACACGCCGAGCGTCGTCCCCACCGTCAGCGCCAGGAAGCCGGGGCGGGACAGCAGGACGAGCGATCCGCGTGACTCACCGGCGAGCTGCGCATAGGCCAGGTAGCCACCGATGACCACCAGGCTGGAGACCAACGGCGCCAGCGCCGGGGCGACGAAGCGGCGGTGCGCCTGCAACGCTCCTTGGGCCACGACCGTCACGCCGTACACCGGGATCTGCAGCAGGAAGACCGCGAGCATCTCCCGGGAGGTCTGGTACATCAGCGGGTCCGGGCACTCGTTGCTGCTCCCGATGAGCAGCCGGACGAGAAGCCCCGACAACAGGTACATCAGCGCAGTCGTCGGGACGAGCAGCAGCAGCACCCAGCCGTGCAGGGCGCTGACGGTTGCGCGCACCCGCACGGGGTCGTGGCCGGCCACGCCGGCTGCGACCAGCGGCACCACCGCGGCGGCCAGGGCCCCACCGATGACCACCTCGTACACGATGTTCGGGATCGCGTTCGCGGTGGCGTAGGCGTCACCCAGGCACGTCGTGCCCACCGTGCGTGCGAGCACCACGAGCCGCACGAAGCCCACCACACGGGCCACGACGGTGACCGCCGCGATGAGGGCTGCCGCACCCACCAGGCCTTGTCCTGCGCGGCGCATCAGCCGACCGGCCGTCGTCCGAGCCGGTCGAGGGCACGCAGGACCGTGGTGCGTTCGATCACCTCGGTGAAGCTCACCCGCTCGCTGACCAGCGTCAGTCCGACCACCGCCGCCGCGACCGCCGCCAGGGACCGGCGGCCGAGGGTGGCTGCCGCCGCGGTGCCCAGCAGCGCCCCCAGGGCGTTCGCGCCGGCGTCGCCCAGCATGGCCCGCTCCCCGAGGTCGTCGGGCAGGGCAGCGACTGTGGCGCCGACCGGGCCGGCCATCACGTCGCCGGCGAGCCCAGGCCCCGCCACCAGGGGAAGTCCGGCCGCCAGCACAACTTTGCCCGCCCGGCCCGGTCGCAGGTCCAGGAGGTTGACGAGGTTCGCGGTGCCGGCGACGACCGCGCCGGCGACCGCTGCGTCGGCGGCGGTCGCTGCCGTCCGTCGCCCGGGGGGTCGGGCGAGGGCGCCGGCGGCCAGGCCCGCAGCCCCGATCCCGATCACCTTCCAGCCACCTGTGGTGACCGAACCTCGGGCGAGGGCGCCGAGGTGACCCCGCAGCCCCTTGGCCTCGGCCGAGCCGCTGAGGTCGTCCACACCGCCGAGCCACCCGGCGGCACCGCCGGCCAGCAGACAGGCCGCCCGCACGCGGCCCGGGAGCGGCGACACCGCCACCGAGGCGAGCGCGCCGGCGACGACCGCCGGACCGGCCAGCAGGGTGACCGGCTCCCCGCGGTGGTTGGTGCGCTCCCACCTGCCCGCTGCGTCGGTGGACCTCGCCCAGCCGTAGCTCACCCGCTCGACCGCCAGACCGACGACCGCCGCAGCCACCCGGCGCAGCGTGGAACGCCGACGGCAACGGGGCCGGTCGGTCATGGTCACCCGCCGGGCGGGGCGAGCTCCGGTCCCACGGCGTCGGCTCCCTCACCGGTGCCGTAGTGACCCACCCCTCGGTTCTTCTGCTCGTCGAGCGCCAGTGCCACCACCGTCAGGCCGGCGGTGGTCTCGATGGAGTCCACCGTGGACACCGTCTCCCCGAGGTCGGACCCCCGCACCGCGGTCAGGACACCGTCGGTCCCGGCGCTGGCCTGCGGCCCCACCACCACCGAGGCCCGGCCACGCTCCGACAAGGCGCCGGGCAGCGGCAGCAGGGTGGCCACCTGGTCGGCCAGGTCGGCTCCGTCCATGTCAGCGGGGTCGCCGGCCACCACGACCGAGGTGGCGGCCCACGTCACGGACTCCAGGTCGGCCGCCTGCAGGAAGCCCGCCTCCTCGTACGCCGCCAGGGTGCTGATGCCCGCCGGCGACAGCTGGCCGACGGCGCGCGCCTGCTGGGTCACCAGGGCGCGCGCGATCAGGTCGGCGGCCGAGCCGTAGGGATCGGTGTCCGGGCTGGAACGGTCCAGCCCCTCGTTGACGCGCGCCATGATGACGGCCTGGTCCGGGTCGGTCCAGTCCTGGGTGATCTGCACCTCCTCGGTCACCACGGCGCCGGCCTGCTCCAAGGTGGCCTCCACCGCCTTCCGGTCGTCACTGGTGGCCCCGGGCAGCAGGACCATCGCCACGCTGGTCCCGAACAGCACGTCGTCGATCACCGAGGACTTGACCAGCCGCGCGTAGCTCTCGGCGTCGGCGAGGTCGGACTCCAGACCTGTGACCTGCTGCTGCAGCGCCAGCTTCTCGGCCGCCAGCGCCTTGGTCCGGTCCTCCAGGAAGCCGCTGATGTTGTCCTTCAGCGGACCCGACCCCAGGACGATCCCGACCGCCAGGGCGAGGAAGATCGCCACGATCGAGACGATGTGGTACCGGAAGTCGATCATGTCAGCACGTCCTCTGGCAGTCGCGGGACCCACGTTCCCTCACGGCCGGCCTCACACCAGCCCGCGCAGCCAGAACAGCGCGTCGTTCCACCAGGAGCCCAGCAGCTCGAGCATGCTCCGCCCGGCGGTGGTCGAACCCAGCGCGGCGAACAGCGCGAACAGGCCGGCCGACACGAGAAGGACCACCTGCAGGGTGGAGACCCGGTTCCGGTAGAGGCGGCTCACACCCTTGGCGTCGACCAGCTTCCCGCCGACCCGGAGCCGGGTCAGGAACGTGCTGGCCATGCCGGACCGGCCCTTGTCGAGGAACTCCACCAGGGTCGCGTGCGTCCCCACCGCGACAATGAGGTCCGCCCCCTTGTCGTCGGCCAGGAGCATGGCGATGTCCTCGCTGGTGCCGGTCGCCGGGAACACCACCGGAGTGACACCCAGGGCCTCCACCCTCGCCAGGCCCGGGGCCCGGCCGTCACGGTAGGCATGCACGACGATCTCGGCTCCGGACGTCAGCGCGGTGTCGGAGACCGAGTCCATGTCGCCGACGATGAGGTCGGGTCGGTAGCCGACCTCCATCAGCGCGTCCGCACCGCCGTCCACCCCGATGAGCAGTGGCCGGTACTCCCGGATGTACGGGCGCAGCGTCTGGATGTCCTGCTTGTAGTGGTAGCCGCGCACCACGATGAGAACGTGCCGCCCCTCGACCGGGGTCCGGATGTCCGGGACCCCGATGCCGTCGATGAGCAGGTCTCGCTCACGTTTGAGGTACTCCATGGTGTTGCTCGCGAAGGCCTCGAGCTGGAGCGACAGCCCTTCCCGAGCCTCAGCCATCGCCGCGGTGACGCTGTCGGCGTCCAGCAGGTGTCCGGCCGCGATCACCGTGCCGTCGGGTCGCTGGAGCTCGTCCCCCTCGAGGACCGCCAGGTCACCCTCCCGCAGGTCGACCAGGACGTCGGAGCCGACGTCGTCGAGGAGCGGGATCCCGGCGGAGACCAGGATCTCCGGCCCCAGGTTGGGGTACCGGCCGCTGCTGCTGCGGGCGGCGTTGACGACCGCGCACGGCCGGCAGGCCACGAGTGCCTCCGCACTCACCCGGTCGATGTCGAGGTGGTCGATCACCGCGACCTCGCCCGGGCGCAGCCGCTTGGTCAGGTCCTTGGTCCGCCGGTCCAGCCGCACGACTCCGCCGGTCCCGGCCACCCGACCCCGGGACCGGGAGCGCAGCACCGGCATTCGCACTTGTTCATCTTGCCAGAGGCGGGCACCTCACGGTTCCTCGACCGGCCAGGCCGACTTGGCGGCCGTGGCCACCTCCAGCAGCTCCTCGGCGTGCGCCCGGCCGAGGTCGGAGTCGGCCAGTCCCGCCAGCATGCGGCCCAGCTCCTGGGCCCGCCCGGCATCGTCGAGTGCGGTGACCCCGCTGCGCGTCACCCGCCCGTCGCTGGTCTTGGCCACGACGAGATGGCGGTCGGCGAAGGCCGCGACCTGGGGCAGGTGGGTCACCACGAGCACCTGCGCGCCGGCAGCCAGCCGGGCCAGCCGACGACCGACCTCGACGGCCGCCGTGCCGCCGACCCCCGCGTCGACCTCGTCGAAGACGAACGTGGGGACCGGGTCGACCCCGGCCAGCGCCACCTCCAGCGCCAGCATCACGCGGGACAGCTCCCCGCCGGACGCCCCCTTCGCGAGTGCCCGCGGCTCGGAGTCGGTGTGGGGACGCAGCAGGAGGTCGACGTCGTCGACGCCGTGGGCTGCGACGCTCACCCGCCGACCGTCGGGCAGCACGAGCCCCTCGTCGTCGGTGCGCTGGCTCACCACACCGGTCACGACCGCGTGCGGCATCGCCAGTGCGGCCAGCTCGCCCGTGACGGCCGCCCCCAGGCGCGCGGCGGCCTCGGACCGGCACGCGGTCAGCTCCGGTGCCAGGACAGACAGCTCCTTCTGGAGGCCGCTCACCGCGTCGGTCAGCTCCCCGAGCCGGTCGTCGCTACCGGCGAGCCGTGCCAGCCGTTGCTCGGCCTGCGCCGCCCACTCCAGCACGTCGGAGACGGCCGGACCGTGCTTGCGGGTGAGGACCGCCAGGGCGGCGCGGCGCTCACCGACGGCCGCCAGCCGTCGCGGGTCGGTGTCCACCGACGCCGCGTAGGCCGCCAGGTCGGAGGCCAGCTCGGCGGCCAGCACGCCGATCTCGTCGGCGCGGTCGGCGAGCGACGCCAGCGCGGGGTCGTGGTCCCGGACCTGGGCCAGGGCCCGGCGCGCGGATGCCACAGCGGTGGCGGCATCCGGGCCGTCGTCGGCCTGCAGGGAGTCCCGGGCCGACAAAGCGGCCCGCAGCAGGTCGTCACCGTGCGCCAGCAGCACCTCCTCGGCGACCAGGGCCGCGTCCTCCCCCGGCTGCGGGCCGACGGAGGCGATCTCGGCCAGGTCGAACCGCAGGAGGTCGGCCTCCTGCCGGCGCGCGTCCTCCGACTCGCGCAGGGCTGCGCACTCACGCCGGGCCTGCTGCCAGTCCCGGTAGGTCCGCGTCCAGCGCTCGAACAGCTCCGGGCGCGCCGCGAAACGGTCCACCAGCTCACGGACCCGCGCCGGCCGCAGCAGGCGCTGCTGGTCGGACTGCCCGTGGACCGCGACCAGCGCCTCCGCCAGCTCGGCGAGCAACCCGACCGGAGCCCCGGTGCCCCCCACGTGGGCGCGGGACCGGCCCTCCGCCGACACCGTGCGCGCCAGCACCAGCGCATCGGCGTCCAGCTGGCCACCTGCCTCGACCGCCCGCCGGGCAACCGGTCCGTCCGGGTCGACCCGGACCCGGCCCTCGACGACGGCCCGGTCGGCCCCCCGCCGGACCTGCCCGCTGTCGGCGCGGTGGCCGAGGAGCAGGCCCAGACCGTTGACCACCATGGTCTTGCCGGCCCCCGTCTCGCCGGTGACGACGGTCAGCCCCGGGTGCAGCTCGAGCGTGACGTCGTCGATGACGCCCAGGTCGCGGATCCGCAGCTCCTCGATCACCGGGCTACTCCTCGTCCGCGGGGCCACGCCAGCCGTGGACCGGCAGGGCGAACTTCGCGACGAGGCGTTCGGTGAATGGGGTCATCCGCAGCCGGGCGAGCCGCACCGGACGGTCGCTGCGCCGGACGGTCACGCGGCACCCGGGAGGAAGGTCGACCGAGCGCCTCCCGTCGGCCCACAGCACACCGCGGGAGTTGGCCGGCAGCAGGTCGATGCCGATGACTGACGAGGGGGCGACCACGAGGGGTCGGGCGAACAGGGCGTGGGCCGACAGCGGCACGAGGAGCAGTGCCTCGACATCGGGCCAGACCACGGGCCCCCCCGCCGAGAAGGCGTAGGCGGTGGATCCGGTCGGGGTGGCGCAGACGACGCCGTCGCAGCCCCAGCGCGACAGCCGGCGACCGTCGACCTCGACCCCCACCTCGAGCATCCGGGCGCGCTCGGTCTTCTCCACCGACACCTCGTTGAGCGCCCAGCCGGTGTGGACCACCTGGCCGTCGGACTCGACGACGACCTCGACCGCGAGCCGTTCCTCGACCTGGTAGTCGCGCGACTCGACATGGTCGGCGACCTGCGCCAGGTCCTGCTCCTCCGCCTCCGCCAGGAACCCGACCCGACCCAGGTTCACCCCCAGGAGCGGGATTCCGGCGTCGCGCGCGATCTCGGCGCCGCGCAGGATCGTCCCGTCGCCGCCGAGGACCACGACCAGCTCGGCGGCGGCGGCGGCCAGGCCCGGGTCGGCGTGCCCGACGATGCGCGCCCCGGCCGCGGCGAGCTCGTCGGCCTCGTCCTTGGGGGCGTGGACCTCGATGCCCGCCCGGTGCAGCCGGGCCACGAGGTGCACCGCGCTGAGGGAGGCCGCCGGACGCCCGGTGTGGGTCACCAGCACCACCGTGCGCTGCGCGTCGGTCATTCCGGTCCCTCCGAGACGGCACGGGCGATGGCCTCCGGGTCGGGTGCCGGGGCACCCGCCTGCAGCCACACGAAGTACTCCACGTTCCCGGCCGGCCCCGGGAGCGGGCTGGCGGTCACGCCGCGGACGCCCAGGCCCAGCTCGGCCGCCCGCTCAGCGATCCTACGGACCGACTCCGCCCGAAGCGACGGGTCCTTGACCACACCGCCGGGCCCGAGGCGCTCCCGCCCCACCTCGAACTGCGGTTTGACCATGAGGACGAAGTCGGCGTCGGGCACGGCCACCGACGCAAGGGCCGGCATCACCAGCCGCAGCGAGATGAACGACAGGTCGGCGACCACCAGCTCCGCCGGCTCACCCACCTGCTCGGGCCGGAGCGTGCGCACGTTGGTGCGGTCCAGTGCGGTCACCCGCGGGTCGCTGCGCAGGGACCACGCCAGCTGGCCGTAGCCGACGTCGACCGCCAGCACGCTGGCCGCCCCCTCCGCCAGCAGCACCTGGGTGAAGCCACCGGTGCTGGCGCCGGCGTCCAGGCAGCGTCGTCCGGCGACCACCAGGCCGGCGGGCCGGAAGACGGCCATCGCGCCGACAAGCTTGTGGGCTCCCCGGGAGACGAACGCGCTGACGTCCGCGGTGTCGACGACGATGGCGACCGCCGGGTCGACCTGCGTCGCCGGCTTGGCCGCGGGCAGCCCGGACACCCGGACCCGACCGGAGGCCACCAGCTCCTGCGCCTGGTGGCGCGAGCGCGCGAGCCCACGACGGACCAGCTCGGCATCGAGGCGACGGCGCGCCACGGATCAGCCGCCGGGCGTACCGGGCTCGGCGACCAGTGCGGACTGCAGGCCCTCGTGCACCTTCTCGTAGACAGCGGGGTGCTCGTCGACCGGGCGGCCGCCGAGCTCCTCGAGGCCGGCCAGCGCCTGGTCCACTCGCTCGTCCCCGGTCAGCACGACGCCCAGGTCGAGCTCCGGCTGGCGCGGGTCCAGAGCCACGGCCTGGTCGTCGTCGGGTTCTTCGGGGTTCATGAGGACTCCCCGGTCGGTGCCTTCTTCGTGGACTTCCGAGCCGGCTTCTTGGCCGGCTTCTTCGCCGGCTTTGTCGCCGGCGGGCTCGCCGTCGCCGCCCCCGGGGGTGGCGGCTCGCCGCCGGACTCCAGCAGCCGCAGCCGCTCGGTCAGCCGGTCGACCGCCCGGTGCAGGCCCGCGAGGTCGTCCTGGGTCGCCAGCCCGAGGCCGCCGACCGCACGGTCCACCTCGGCGCGGACCAGGCCCACCAGCAGCTCACGGTTCGCCTTCGACGACGCCACGATCTCGTCGGCGAGCGCGGTCACCTGGCCCAGCGCGCCCGGGACCACCTGGTCGACCCCGGAGCTGGCCAGCAGCCCGCTGGCGGCAGCCATCGCGCGCTGCCGGGTGACGTCGGTCAGCCCGCTGGCGAGCTGGACGTAGTTGCGCATCGCGTCGAGAACCACAGCACGTCCTTCGGGGGTCGCTGCACCGAACCGGATGGCCACACGCTACTCGTCGGCCCGGCCGGCATCCCACACCGACCGGCAGCGTCGCACCAGGTCCTGCAGCTCTCCGGGTGCCGCAGACGGGGCCGCCGGGTCCGTCGGTGCCGACGCGGCGAGCCATCGTCCCGCGACCAGGCCCGCCAGGTCGTCCGCCACGACGTCGGGCCGGACGTCCGGGGCGGCCGCCGCCAGGACGTCTCCGTCGGTGACACCGCTGAGCACGAGCGCGCTGGCCAGTCCGGCGGCTCGGGCCCCGGCGATGTCGGTGTCGAGTCGGTCGCCGACCACCAGCACCCGGCCACCGGCCCGCTCGGCCGCCGCGGTCAGCAGGGCCGGCCCCGGCTTGCCCGCCACCACCGGGCGGCGCCCCGTCGCCTCCGCCACGGCCGCCACGAAGGTGCCGTTCCCCGGGGCGGTACCCCGGTCGGTGGGGAACGTGAGGTCGACGTTCGCCGCCACCCAGACGGCACCGGCCGCGACCGCGTAGGCGGCCTCGGCGAGCTGCGCCCATCCGGTGTCCGGGCCGAAGCCCTGCACCACCGCGGCGGGGCGGTCCTGGGCGGACGTGACCGGCACCAGCCCGCGCGCAGCCACCTCGTCCCGCAGCCCCTCGCCGCCGACGACGAGGACCCGCGCTCCGGGGGGGACGGCACCCACCACGAGGTCGGCCGCGACCTGGGCCGACGTCACCACCTGCGCCGGATCGGCAGCCACACCGAGCCGACCCAGGTGCCTGGCCACCTGAACGGGTGTCCGGGAGGCGTTGTTGGTGGCGTAGGCGATCCCGACGCCGGCCGCAGCCGCCCGTCCGATCGCCGCCACCGAGCCGGCCACCGGAAGCGGCCCCCGGTAGACCACCCCGTCGAGGTCCAGCACCAGCCCGTCGACTCCGCCGGGCAGCAGGCAGGGGCGGGGATGGCTGGGCACCGGCTCAGTCTCCACCCCCGGTGGCGTCGGCACGCACCCGCCGGCCCTGGCGGACGTCCACCACGTACCAGCTGCGAGGACCCCCTGGGCCACGCCAGAACCGACGATGCAGCCGGCCGACCACCACCACGGCGTCGCCCTCCGACCAGCCGACGGCCCGGCGACGCAGGGCTGCCGACCACACCGAGCAGTCGATCGTGTCGACCGCGGGCGGACGTCGGTCCCCCCGACCGCGGGGCACGACGAGCCGGAAGGAGACGACCTGGTCGCCGCTGGGCAAGGTGGTCACCGTGGGTGCCGCCCCCACCCTTCCGGACAGCCGCACCTCGTTGACCGGGTCGCCCCCAGCAGGTGTCGATGACGCTGCGTCGCTTCGTGCAGTCATGAGCTCTCCGTTCTCCTCGACGCCTCACCGGCGGTCACGGCCTACCCTCGGGGCTGACCCACCCGGGGCAGCGCGGCACCCGGGATCTGGGGACGCGAGGGACGCGGAGGTGCGCTGTGGACGGTCCCGTCGACCTGGGACACGAGACGTTCGGGATCGACACCCGGATGTCCGGGTACGACGGCATCACCGCGGGCTACCTGGTGCGCAGCTCGCGACCGTGCCTGGTCGAGACCGGCACGGCGGCGTCGGCGGCGCGAGTGACCGCCGAGCTGGCCGGGCTGGGCATCGGGCCCACGGACCTGGCCACGATCGTGGTCACCCACATCCATCTGGACCACGCCGGTGGTGTCGGTGACCTCGCCGCGGCGTTCCCGAGCGCGCAGGTGGTCGTCCACGAGGCGGGCGCCCGGCACCTCGCCGACCCGGAGCGTCTGATGGCCAGCGCGCGCCGGGTGTTCGGCGACGACGTCGTGGACACTGTCCTGGGCGTGCTCCGGCCAACCGCCGCCGAGCGGATTCGGGTGCTCGGCGACGTGGGGTCGGTGGACCTGGGCGACGGGCGCAGCCTGCGCAGCTACCACGCCCCGGGCCACGCGCAGCACCACGTCGGACTCCTCGACTCCGTCAGCGGCGACCTCTACGTGGGCGACGCCGCCGGAATCTACGTCCCGGAGACCGCCGACCTGCGGCCGGCCACCCCGCCGCCGGACTTCGACCTCGAGCTGGCCTGCCGGTCGCTGGACCGGTTCCGTGACCTCGCGCCGACGCGCCTGCTGTTCAGCCACTTCGGCCCGGTCGCCGACGTGGCCGCGACGCTCGACCGGTCCGAGGAGGAGCTGCGACTGTGGGTGGAGCTGGTGTCCGACGCGCGCACTGACGGACTCGACCTCGACCACGCGGTCGCGCAGGTGGTGGAGCGCACCCAGGAGCGCTACGCCGCATTCTTCGCCCGGCCGGACCGGACCGAGGCCTTCGAGGCCCTCAGCCCGACGGTGTCGAACGTGGCCGGAATCCTGCGCTACCTCGATCGCGTCGAGCCCCCGGTAGTGTAGCGTTTCCCTACTGAATTAGTAGGCAATATCCCGACCGGACAGGAGCGGCACCCAGATGGAGCTCGACCTCGGAGTCACCTCGCTCAACCTGGGCCTGGTGCTGGCCGGACTGATCGTCGGGTTCGTGGTCGGCCTGACCGGGATGGGCGGTGGCGCCCTGATGACGCCGGTCCTGATCCTGTTCTTCAACATCGACCCGTTGGCTGCCGTCAGCAGCGACCTGGTCGTGTCGCTGCTCATGAAGCCGGTGGGGGCGGCGGTCCACATCCGGCGCCGTACGGTCAACTACAGCCTGGTCCGATGGCTGATGATCGGCTCGGTGCCCGCCGCCTTCGCCGGCGTGCTCATCCTCAAGGCCCTCGGCAACGACGAGAGCATCCAGAACGCGGTGAAGCTGGCGCTGGGCGTGGCACTGCTGGTGTCGGTCGGCACGATGCTGGTCAAGGCGACGATCTCGCTGCGCCAGTACTACCGAGACCGTGACCTCGGCATCCTCGGGACCAGTGGCAACACGCTGTTCGGCATCACGGTCAGACCCCTCCCCACGCTGGCCATCGGTGTGGTCGGTGGCGTCGTCGTCGGGATGACCTCGGTCGGGTCCGGCTCGCTGATCATCGTCGGGCTGCTCCTGCTCTACCCGACCCTCAAGGCCGGTGACCTGGTCGGCACCGACCTCGTCCAGGCGGTCCCTCTGGTGGGCGCCGCCGCGCTGGGGCACATCCTGTTCGGCGACTTCCAGGCCGGGACCACTGCCTCGCTGCTGGTCGGCGCCATCCCTGGCGTCTACGTCGGCGCGCGGGTCTCGTCGCGGGGGCAGGGCGGGATCATCCGCCGGGCCCTCGTCCTGGTCCTGCTCGCCAGCGGCCTCAAGCTCGTGGGAGCCAGCGAGGTCCAGGTGGTGGCGGCGCTTGCCGCCTTCCTGCTGCTCGGTCCCGGCCTGTGGGCGCTGGTCCGCAACACCGAAGGCCTGCGCCGTCGCCCCCAGCCGGTCGAGGGGGTGCCCTGGTGGCGGCTGGTCTGGGCTGCCGGCACCGGCGTCCCGCCGCGGTACCAGCGTCGGGGCCGACCGGCCCCGCCCGAACCCAAGGCCGACGAGTGGGACAGCCAGCGCTCGGCGGCCGACCCGCTCTAGCTGCCTGGGTCCGGCACCGCCGGCTCGTCGTCGGACGCCACCTCGGCGGCCTCCGCGAACTCGACGCCGTCCAGCTCCAGGAGCCGTTCGGCGGCATCGGTGACCAGCTCGCGGTCCTGCGCGGCGACCCGTTCCAGCCACTCGCGCGCCTCGGTCTCCCGGCCGGCGGCGACCAGCGCGTCGGCGTACGCGTACCGCGCGCGCACCAGCGCCTCGCTGCTGCCCGACCCGCGCAGACCGGGGGTCTGGGACAGCAGCAGCAGCGCCGCGTCCAGCTGCCCCAGGTCACGTCGGGCGCCGGCGGTGACCAGTCGCAGCTCGACCTGCGCGGCCGGCTCCAGCCGGGCGGCCGCGGGTGAGGCGGCCAGCTCCAGCGCCCGCTCCGGCCGCCCCAGGGCGCGCTCGCAGTCGGCCATCAGGGGCAGATGGCGGTCGTCCCCGGCCATCCGGCGGTACGCGCGCAGCTCGGCCAGCGCCTCGGCCCACTCGCCGTCGTGGTAGGCCGCCAGACCGGCGGCCTCGCGCACCACCGGCACCCGGCTGGCGAGCCGGCGCGCCTCCAGCGCATGGCGGCGGGCCAACGCCGGGTCGTCGTCCAGCAGCAGCCCGGCCGCCACCAGGTGGCCACCCACCCGCTCGGCCAGCTCCTTCGGCAGTCCGCGCAGCTCGCGACGGCTGTCCGGGTCCAGCCCGTACCAGTCGACTCCGTCCGGGATCGGCGGGCCGGACGGTCCCCGCGGGGGTGGTGTCGATGCCGGCCGACGTGGTCGCTCGGTCATCGGGGCTCAGCTCCTGGCTGCCGTCGGTGGTGGTGCCCGGCCGGCACCGGGCCCGGACATGCGACGAGGGCCGCCCCAGGGGGGCGACCCTCGTCCAAGAATGTCCGGCGGCGTCCTACTCTCCCACGCAGTCTCCCACGCAGTACCATCGGCGCTGAAGGGCTTAGCTTCCGGGTTCGGAATGTCACCGGGCGTTTCCCCTTCGCCATGGCCGCCGAAACTCTATGGAGTTGATGGTCGGATCCCGACCGTCACTCGGGAACCGCACAGTGGACGCGAATATCGTCACCCCTCCCGCACGGGGAGGAGATGATGTGGTCAAGCCCTCGGCCTATTAGTACCGGTCGGCTACATGCGTTGCCGCACTTACACCTCCGGCCTATCAACCCAGTCATCTTCTGGGGGCCTTACCAGGTTAACCCTGTGGGAAACCTCATCTTGAAGCGAGCTTCCCGCTTAGATGCTTTCAGCGGTTATCTCTTCCGAACGTGGCCAACCAGCCGTGCCCTTGGCAGGACAACTGGCACACTAGAGGTTCGTCCGTCCCGGTCCTCTCGTACTAGGGACAGCCCTTCTCAAGTTTCCTACGCGCGCGGCGGATAGGGACCGAACTGTCTCACGACGTTCTAAACCCAGCTCGCGTACCGCTTTAATGGGCGAACAGCCCAACCCTTGGGACCTACTCCAGCCCCAGGATGCGACGAGCCGACATCGAGGTGCCAAACCATCCCGTCGATATGGACTCTTGGGGAAGATCAGCCTGTTATCCCCGGGGTACCTTTTATCCGTTGAGCGACGGCGCTTCCACATGCCACCGCCGGATCACTAGTTCCGACTTTCGTCCCTGCTCGACATGTCTGTCTCACAGTCAAGCTCCCTTGTGCACTTGCACTCGCCACCTGATTGCCAACCAGGCTGAGGGAACCTTTGAGCGCCTCCGTTACATTTTAGGAGGCAACCGCCCCAGTTAAACTACCCACCAGGCACTGTCCCTGATCCGGATTACGGACCTAGGTTAGATATCCAGAACGACCAGAGTGGTATTTCAACGTTGACTCCCCTCGAACTGGCGTCCGAGGTTCACAGTCTCCCACCTATCCTACACAAGCCGTACCGAACACCAATACCAAGCTATAGTAAAGGTCCCGGGGTCTTTCCGTCCTGCCGCGTGTAACGAGCATCTTCACTCGTAGTGCAATTTCACCGGGTCCGCGGTGGAGACAGCGGAGAAGTCGTTACGCCATTCGTGCAGGTCGGAACTTACCCGACAAGGAATTTCGCTACCTTAGGATGGTTATAGTTACCACCGCCGTTTACTGGCGCTTAAGTTCTGAGCTTCGCAGCACAAGGCCACTAACCCGTCCCCTTAACGTTCCAGCACCGGGCAGGCGTCAGTCCGTATACATCGTTTTGCAACTTCGCACGGACCTGTGTTTTTAGTAAACAGTCGCTTCTCCCTGGTCTCTGCGGCCGAAGGATGCTTCGGGGGTAAACCCCTACACACTCCTCGGCCCTCCTTATCCCAAAGTTACGGAGGTAATTTGCCGAGTTCCTTCACCACGGTTCGCCCGATCGCCTTGGTATTCTCTACCTGACCACCTGAGTCGGTTTGGGGTACGGGCCGCAATAGAGCTCGCTAGAGGCTTTTCTCGGCAGCTGAGGATCGTCCACTTAGGCGCAATCGCCATCGGCATTGGATCTCAGGGTATGTGAGACGCGGATTTACCTACGTCTCCCCCTACATCCTTACCCCGGGACTACCATCGCCCGGGCTGGACTACCTTTCTGCGTCACCCCATCGCTTGCCTACTACCGGTTCGGGTCGCGCGCTCAGCCGGCTTGGACCGAAGTCCTCACAGGCGTCAGGCGCTTAGCATTACCGGGTTCAGCATGGTCGCGCTATTGCGGGTACGGGAATATCAACCCGTTGTCCATCGACTACGCCTGTCGGCCTCGCCTTAGGTCCCGACTTACCCAGGGCAGATTAGCTTGACCCTGGAACCCTTGGTCATTCGGCGGAGGGGTTTCTCGCCCCTCTTTCGCTACTCATGCCTGCATTCTCACTCGTGTGGCGTCCACGGCTGGATCACTCCGCCGCTTCTCTCGCCACACGACGCTCCCCTACCCATCCACGCACCTGGACCCCAGAGGGGCCTGGTTATCAGCGTGAATGCCACGGCTTCGGCGGTATGCTTGAGCCCCGCTACATTGTCGGCGCGGAATCACTTGACCAGTGAGCTATTACGCACTCTTTCAAGGGTGGCTGCTTCTAAGCCAACCTCCTGGTTGTCTGTGCAACTCCACATCCTTTCCCACTTAGCATACGCTTAGGGGCCTTAGCCGGTGGTCTGGGTTGTTTCCCTTTCGACTACGGAGCTTATCCCCCGCAGTCTCACTGCTGCGCTCTCACTTACCGGCATTCGGAGTTTGGCTGAGTTCAGTAAGCTTGTAGGCCCCCTAGCCCATCCAGTGCTCTACCTCCGGCAAGAAACACGCAACGCTGCACCTAAATGCATTTCGGGGAGAACCAGCTATCACGGAGTTTGATTGGCCTTTCACCCCTATCCACAGGTCATCCCCCAGGTTTTCAACCCTGGTGGGTTCGGTCCTCCACGCGGTCTTACCCGCGCTTCAACCTGCCCATGGATAGATCACTCCGCTTCGGGTCTAGAGCGTGCGACTCATTCGCCCTTGTCGGACTCGCTTTCGCTACGGCTTCCCCACACGGGTTAACCTCGCCACACACCACTAACTCGCAGGCTCATTCTTCAAAAGGCACGCGGTCACGACTGGGCACAAGTGCCCAGCGACGCTCCCACGGTTTGTAAGCACATGGTTTCAGGTACTATTTCACTCCCCTCCCGGGGTACTTTTCACCTTTCCCTCACGGTACTTGTCCGCTATCGGTCATTAGGGAGTATTTAGGCTTAGCAGGTGGTCCTGCCAGATTCACACGGGATTTCTCGGGCCCCGTGCTACTTGGGAACACACCGGAGAGCCGCTGTCATTTCGTCTACGGGGGTCTTACCCTCTGTGCCGGGCCTTTCGCATGCCCTTCGACTATGACAACGGTTTTTGACTCTCTGCCGAGATGTCAGTCTCGGCTCGGTGGTCCCACGACCCCGACCATGCAACGCCTGACAGCTATCACACATGACCGGTTTAGCCTCTTCCGCTTTCGCTCGCCACTACTCACGGAATCGCGGTTGCTTTCTCTTCCTGTGGGTACTGAGATGTTTCACTTCCCCACGTTCCC
>Ga0224500_10000691_pt1 | contig 21978 bp, 14 predicted proteins | sample SF_Oct11_sed_USG_FD_168126 | JGI IMG/M metagenome (GOLD analysis project Ga0224500, IMG submission 168126) | Sediment microbial communities from San Francisco Bay, California, United States - SF_Oct11_sed_USGS_4_1 | ecosystem: Environmental > Aquatic > Marine > Sediment | place: USA: California... | reverse complement strand
GTGATCCCGCCGGCATACCGCCAATAGACCTGCGCCGTCGAGACGGGCAATGGCCTCCAGCGCGCGCTGGTCCTTCTCCCGTGCCCGGCCGGCGGGCTCGTAGTGGGTCATGTCACTCGAGGCCAGCAATAGCACCGGCTGGGGCCAGTGGCGCGCGAGCTCGGCAAGGGCGGCAGCGACCTGCTCGGCTCGGCGCCAGTCATCCCACGCCAGGACGATGGGGAGGATGGTGACGTCCTCCCGCATTGCCTGCAGGAACGGAAGCTCGACTTCGATGGCATGCTCGTCGCCGTGCGCGACGTGGTCGGTCGCGGCGAGACTGCAACGGGCCAGGAGCGCATCGGCGAGCGCTTCCGCGACGGGCACCTCCCCGAGGGGCGTGGCAAACGCACCGCGCGGCCAGACGCTCACACCTCCCGGTGCCGAGCAACGTCCGGTGTGGTTGGGCGCGATGATGGCGATTACCGGTGGCAGGGCAATGCGGCCGAGGACATGCGCCGCGCACTGCCCCGAGTAGACGAGGCCGGCATGGGGCGCAATCGCCCCGATCGCCGGCGTCGGTGGTCCACCCACGGTGGCCAGGAATCCGTCGACCATGTCCCGCAAAGCGGAGGCCTCACGCGGATAGAACGTTCCGGCGACGGCCGGGCGTCGGGTGTCGGTGGTCATCGGTGCCCCCCACAGGGAGTATGACCTCCGTGGGCTGAGGTGGCTAGCGGAGGCGCTCCAGGGGTTGCAGGAGCCGCGGCTCAGCCCAGCCCGGTATTCGCCGTGGCGAAGTCCGTGGAGGCGCGAGTGAGACTCGCGGCTCGGCCCTGTCAGTGAACTGACGAATCTGGCTGTGCCGGCCGCCGGCCCCACGCAACCGCCTACCCGGCGACCAGCGAAGCCGGGTGTCAACACTTCCCGAACGCCGGAAAGGGACTAGCGGTCGGGCGTGGCTGGCGTCACAGGGACGGGCGAACGAACCGATCGGGTTGCCCGCAGGGCCCCTGGGGGGTAGTTGCCGCTCGAGTTCCAGAGCACCCAGTCGGTCAAACCGAGCTCCTCGGTCGCGTCAATCTGGGCACGGACTTCGGTGGCCGTGTACCGCACGCGGAAGATCGAGAAGGACTGCAAGTAGGGTCGGATCTTGGCCGATCGGGGCATGGAGGCCGAGCGTGCGATGGCATCCTGCAGCGCACGCCGGATCGTCTCGTAGGGAGACGCGTTCGGGTGCGCGATCCCGTAGGACCCGCGGCGGTAGTGGCTGGGATACACCATGGGCAACACGACGTCGGCTTCGCCGGCGAGGTCTTCCCAGACCTGGCCGATCCCGAGGTCACCGGTCGCACTGCTCGTGAGACCGAAGATGTCGAGGGTGAATGGAACCCCGAGCGGCTGCACCCGTGCACGCAGCACCCGCACGTTCCGCCGGATGGCCACGCGCTTGCTCTCGCCGTCGCGACGGGAGGGGTACACGGTGCGTTTCAGCCGTGCGGGCGGCTCGTCCGGAAAGCGGACGTAGTCGAACTGGATCTCGTCGAAGCCCATGAGGACGGCCTCTTCCGCCAGTTGCGCGGCGTAGACCCAGACCGAGTCGTGGAACGCGTCCACCCAAGGCTCGCCGAGGCCGTCGATCCACAGTCCCCCCTCGGTGTCGTGGATGGCCCAGTCCACTTTGCCACGCGCCAGGAGGGGATCCCGCGCGACGACGATGCGCGCAATCGCGTGAATGCCGTGTTCTCTCAAGGTCGCGAGACGTTCGCGGGGGTCGCGCACACTCGGCGCGCGATTCGCGCCGATCGCCACCGCGGTCGACACGGCCGACGGGTAGGTCAGTTCGCCGGTGGCATCCTTCACGTCGATGACAAAGGCATTCACCTCGGTCGTGTCAGCCAGCTGGATCAGGTCGTAGAACTTCTGCCGCGCGAACACCCACCGGTTGAGGTAAATGCCGCGCACCACGGCGGGCGATTCCCCCGGAGGTGGAGGCGGGAGCGCAATCCCTTGCGGCCCCCGTGGGAGGAGTTCCGAGAGGTAGTCGGGCCGCTGTGCGGCGTGGTGCCGGTAGCTGCTCCGGATGACACCGCCCGCTTCCTGGGCGACGGCGGTTCCGACCGCGAGAGCGAGCAGCGTCGCGCAGCCCAGGATCGGCGACGTGCGCATCAGCGAGAAGCTCCGGCGAGGGCGTTGAAGAACAACGGAAGGGTGGCGATGGAATGTCCCCGGTACTGCGGTCGGAACCCGAAGAGAATCACGCGACCCCGGCCCACCGGCGCTTCGATGAGTGCAGGCCGCCCGGCCGCGTGCTCCGGGCCCAGCACCCATCCCGACAGGAGAACGGCGGACGGTTGCCGCGGATACGAAGCGACGACCTTGATACGCGCGGAGTCGGTGACGGCAAAGAGGGGGCTCTCCTCAAACCAGGCGATGGTCTGGGTCGGGGTGCCTCGCGCAAGCGGATGGGCAGCGTCGAGCTCCAGGCGAAAAATGCTGCCTGGTGCATAGAAGGCCTGCTCGTCGAGATCCGCGGATGCGTCTCGCACAGGCAGATCGAATGCATCGATCGCCCAGCGCGACGACTGGTTGAAGGCCACAAGCGTCCCGCCCTCCGCGACGAACGTGCGCAGGGCCTTCACGCCTCCGTCGCCCAGCCCGCCGGCAAACGGGTTGGGGTAGGTACTGTCGAGGCCGAGCTCGATGTCGCCGGTGGACATCGACGGCATCACGATGACGTCGAACCGGCGTCGCAAATCCCCGGCGCGGACGACCGAATCCACGATGGACGTGTAGGGGACGCCCCAAGTGTCGAATACCCATCGCGTCCAGCCCTCATCCATCGAGGCCTGGTAGCTGCGATACAGGCCGACCCGGCCGATCGCGGTGGTCACGCGTGGCGAGAACGCCGGTACGTCGTGCGGCCCGGACAGCGGAACGGGGATGCTGTCGCGCGCCTCGACGACCGTGACGTCCATCAGCAGGGGGAGCGTGTGCGCCGTCACGTCGTACGGTGCCTTGGGAGGGCCGCCGGGGTACTCCCGCAGATCGGGGTAGTCCTGGCGCTCGAGCAGCGTCTTGGCGAACGCCGCGTAGGGTTGCCGCAGGGTGATGACATAGTCCCCGGCGGCAAACCGCCGACCATCAACCACGAAGTCCCGCTCGGCAGCCCGGATCTCCACTTGCCCGCGCCGAAGGACGTTCAACATGGCGGCCATCCCGTCGCCACGCTGGCCCAGCCGTGGGACCACGTACCCATATGGCCACTCTGACCAGCCCTTCACCGCCCGCTCACCGATCTGCAGGAAGTTCCGCAGCCAGGTTTCCCGGCCTGCCGCGGCGTGGTTGAGCAGCGCCGTGGCGCCGGAGACCTGATAGTCCACGATGTCAGCCAGCGTCCATCGCCCCCCCGGCCACGGGTCCGGGAAGTTCCAGCTCGGGGTGAGGGCCTCGTACCCGCGGCGGCCGCGCAGTTGATCGGGGGCAACGGTGATCTCACTCGCGATCCGGGCACTCGCCGTTTCCGAGAGGATGCGGATTCCCCCGTGGTAGTGCTGGTAGGCCCGCGCCGGGGTCCACGCGTCATAGGTCGCACTGACGACGATGCCGCGCTTGCCCTGTCCGGCCAGTTCCCACGCCATACCGGTTCCCATCGCGTTGATCCCCGCGACGATGAGCGGATCTACGTTGGGCTCGATGGGATCCAGATACGGCGGCAGGAAGAGGCGACTGCCAAATGCCCCCTGTTGGTGGATGTCGTGCACGATCTGTGGGTGCCACACATTGTGCAGGCTGTCGACGGTCAGTCGCGTCTCGGCCTGTGTGAAGACGTACCAGTCCCGGTTGTTGTCGTGCCCGATGTAGGGGTGGTACAGCTCGGGAGGCGATGATCCCTCGGCGGGCGTTCCGAGCGTGCGGTTGTACCAGCGCGCGACGATCGTAACCCCGTCCGGATTGAGGGAAGGCACGAGGAGCACCACGGTGCGGTCGAGCAGCGCGAGGGTTGCAGAATCCTGTCCGGTCGCCAGCCGGTACGCGAGGACGGCGGGGCTCAGGTGCCCGCCCACCTCGGTCGAGTGAATGCTCGAGGTGATGAGCACAACGGTTCGTCCCTCGTGCACGAGGCGCTCGCGCTCGTCGTTCGACTGGATGGTACGAGGGTCGGCGAGTTTGGCGTTGATTGCCCGGAGGCTGTCCACCCGCGTGATGTTGGCGGCGCTCGAGATGATGAGCGCGATGAACGGGTTCCCGTTGGTGGTCGGTCCGAGATCCCGGAACTCGATCCGGTCGCTCGCCGCCGCGAGCGTGCGGTAGTACTGCACCAATGTGGGCCACTCGGCGAGCTTGCCCGTGGTTCCCGGTACGAAGCCCAGGACGGAGGCGGGAGTCGGAATCTCCTGCGCGCTGGTGACCGGGGCCGCGATCAGGGCGACCAGACCGAGGACCGTGGGCGTGAGCCGGTACGTCATGAACACCTCGCGTTTGCTACTTCGACCATGCCTGTGCCACCGGTGTGGCACCCAGCGTGCCGCCCAGCAGCGTGATCCTGACGATCCCCTGTGCCGTCCAGGCGAGCGGTGTCGCGGCGCCCAGCACCGGTCCGCCCGCCAGCGACGCGAGCGTCGCTCCGGGGAACTCCTGGAACGTTCCCAATTGTCCATCGGTGAGCGTCGCGAACTCCGTCTCGCCGGTAGATGGCATTCCGGCGTAGACGCCGCCGGTGACCACCAACGCGTCATCGACCACGGCGGCGGTGAAGCGCGCGCGCGCGCGCGGCAGGGAGACGGGGAGCTCCGTCCACACCGAATCGCGGAACGCGCCACTCAGTGGACTGATGGGAATGGCGTAGATGGTCGCCGTGAGTCGTGTCGAGTCCGGAATCGCATCGGGAATGACGGCGCCGCGCTCACCACCAAGGACGTAGAGGGTGGATCCAGCCACCGTGGCGGCGGCAAACGCGCGGCCCTCCGGTAGCTGCGGGCCGATGAGCCAACCGTTCAGTGTCCCACTGGGGAGCACGGTGGTGTAGTAGACGTCCCGTGTCGCGAGCGAGTCCGCGCCGAAGCCACCGATCACGTAGATCTTGCCAAACGCGACGGCCGTTGCCATTCCGGCACGCAGGTCGGGCAGCGGCGCCATGGGTGTCCACAGGCTGTAGGCCCCGTCCGCCGACACGCCGATGCCCAGCGCGTCGGACAGCACTCGTCCCGCAGAGTCGACCCCTCCGAACATGTAGGCCACCGATTCGGCACCCTGGAGCGCCGCCGTCGTCCGGTCCGCCGCCACCATGGCATGCAGGTACCGCCCCGCTGGGATGACCGAATCCGGCGCCTCCTGCCACTGGGTGATTCGACCGTCCGCGTCCAGCGCGCCGATGTAGGTGCTCCGGTTCAGGGTGCCGTCGCTGCGACGGCCGCCGGTCATCACGACCTTCCCGGTGGTGGTTCCGCCTGCCGGGAACCGGGCGCCGCCCGCCGCCGCGTCGGTCACCGCGATTGGCAGAGACGCATCGGCGGCCCAGGCGTGGGCTGCCGGATCGTAGCTCGCGCGGGGGATGACGAACAGGTCCAGCGGCCCCAGGGAGTCGGTGCGCAGCTGGACGTACGTCGGTCCAGACTCGGCGCCTGCGGGGAGCACCCCCCGGATCTGTCCGTCGGTCCAGGACAGAATCTCCACCGTCGCTGCGGCCCCGGCCGCCCGTACGTAGACGTCTCCCTCTCCCTGCTCCGCCCCGAATCCGAACCCCGCCCACGTCAACGTATCGGCCGCGAACACCGCCGGGTGCCGGGCACCGTTCACCGCGAACAACTCGGCGGATGCCACGGCTTCCGTGGAACTGCCACCGCAGGCCGTGAGGGTTGCGGCCATGCCAGTGACGACGAGGAGAGCTAGACAGCGCATAGGGCGGGGATTGGACCGCGCAGGAAGATACGTCAGAGAGGGTGGTATCAGTCGGTGTCGTGGCGCACAAACGCCACACTGCGGTTCAGTTCCTCGGCCAGCGCAGTCAGCCGGGCCGCGCCGCGCTCGATCTCTTCGGCCGCGCGCCGCTGCTCCTGGGCCTCGCGCGCAACGTGCGCGGCCTCGCCGGCCGATTGGTCGGCCGCATCCCGAGCGGCCGTCAGGGCTCCCGTGGCTTGCCCCGCCAGTTCAAGCATGGCTTTGGGCGCGTCCGCGATGGCTTGCCCGGCCCGCCGGGTGTCCTCCGCCGCTCCCATGATGGAGTCGAGATCACGGCGCCACTGATCCGAGAGCTGCGCGAGCTCGCCGAGTTGGGAGCCGATGTCCTCCAGGATGCGGGCGGTACGATCCAGCACGGTTCGGGTGGCTTGGGCACTGCGCCGCATGCTCCGGGCGGCCTGGGCGCTTTCCTCCGCCAACTTGCGAACCTCGTCCGCCACCACGGCAAACCCACGCCCGTGCACCCCGGCCCGCGATGCCTCGATCGTGGCGTTCAGTGCGAGCAGGTTCGTCTGATTGGCGATCGTGCCAATCGCCTCGGCAAAACGCTCGACCTCCTGCGACGCGTCCCGCAGCGAGGCCACCTCACTCGCGCCCCGACCGATCGTGGTGCCAAGCGCGGCGAGCCGGTCGCTGGCGCCGCCACTGGTGGTGCGCACGTCGATCACGCGCCGCGCCATCTCGTTGGTCATGCTGCGCGCCTGATCGGCCGCCGAGACCGACGACTTGATCGTGTCGACCAAGGTGGTCACCCCTTCGGACACGTCGGTTACCCGCTGCGCCGCGAGCTGCGCCTGCTGCTCCGCGGTGGCGGCGCGGCGCGCGACGTCCTCGCTCAGGCCGCGGATGGCACGGATGGTCTCGACGAGCGACCGTGCGAAGCCCGATGTGTGATCGGACGCGTCCGCCACCGGCTGCACCAGGGTAGAGAGTGCCAGGGACAACGCGAGCTGCGGAGCGAGGAGGTTGAGCAAGTCGCCGTCCGCATCCCGGTATACACCGGCGTCACGATGCCGAACACTCCAGAAGCCGATGACCTGGTTTCCTTGCACCAGCGGCACCACCACTTCCGATCCGGTTGAACCCCGCCGAGCTCCCCCCCCACCGACGGTCGGCTTGCGCCGGCGTACCGCCTCACCCACCAGCCCGACGTCCGTCGAGCCGGTCGTCCCGGCGCGGTTCTCCGTGTCCGCCAGGAGGCGATACGCGTTGGTGCTCCCGTCGACCGCCGCGAACCCCATCTGATCCCACGGCACCAGGCGGTGCGTGAGCTGGCGCACCCGCGCAAAACTGTGCTCGATGCGGACTTCCGCGGCGACCGCGCCGGCAAGCCGGTTCACCAGGCGGAGCTCGTCCGCGCGCACGGCCTGGGAGATGATCCAGTAGGTCAGGAAGAAGGCGCTGAGGAGCACCAAGCCGAGGACCAGGGCGGGGCCCGCCGGAATCTCCGCCGCCGCCAACCCGACCCATCCGAGCGCGAAGGCTACCGAGGCCGCGTAGACCACGGATTCCCAGCGGAGGGTAAGCCGTGCGTCCTTCCACTGGAACATGCCGCGCAGCGCGAGTTCGACGTAGAACGTCCCGTTCACCACCACCGGGAGTGCCGCCGCCGCCAGCACGAGCGGCAGCAGGTTCGGCGTGGCAAGCACTCCTCCGCCGATCACCCCCCCGAGCTCCTCGTAAAGGAGTCCGGTGACCGCACTGCCAACCATGAGGTGGGCGGCAACGGCGGCACCGGCGGAGAGCGCTTGCCGTCGAAGACCAAGATCTCCCGCCGCGACGATCAATCCCGCCGTCACGACCGCGAACGGCCATCCGTGCAGGAGAATGGCCGCGAGTACCACCGCCAAGACGAAGGATGCGTAGCCCCCGCCCGGGAGCGCGATCCCGACTCGTCGGGTGAGCGCGCCGACGGCAACGAAGAGGAGAATCTGGAGCGTGATCGGGCCAAGCGGCGGTCCCGAGGGTCCCAGGAGCCGAAACAGGCCCACGCCGACGGCAGCGACGGCGCCGAACCCGAGCACGCGCCGCAACTGATGGGCACGGCGGGTCCGGAGCAAGGCGGGGTCGGGAGTGGCGTTGGTCAACACAGTCTCACGGCGAAAGTTGGCGGCCGGGGGGAAAACTGCAAGCGCGTGGCGCTCTCCATGGCGGCGCCGTTAACTTCGACGAACAGTCTACCACAGGAGGCCGCACGTGGTCATCGGCATTCAGTACTGCGTCGTCTGAAACTACCATCCTCGCGCCGCCGGTCTGGCGGCTGAGTTGCAGAAGCGGTTTCCGGAGGCCGAGGTCCGGCTGATCGAGTCATCGGGCGGGGCCTTCGAGGTGTCGGTTGACGGGGCGGTCGTGTTCTCGAGGCTGCGGCTTGGGCGACACGCCCACGAGGGCGAGGTCGTCCGCCTGATTGAAAAGCGGGAAGGAGGCGTTTCGTGAAGATCGCGATCTCGACGGGCGGTGGCGATGCCCCGGGCCTCAACGCCGTGATCCGCGGGGTCGTGCTCTCCGCCATGCAGCGAGGCTGGACCGTCTATGGCATTCAGCGCGGGTTCGGCGGGCTGTTGGGCGATGCGCAGATCATACCGGTGACGCGCGAGACCGTCCGTGGCATTACCCATCTCGGCGGGACGATCCTGGGCACGACGAATCGGGGCAACCCGTTTTCGTGGCCGGTGAAGCAGCCGGACGGCTCCACAACAGAGGTGGATCGATCCGACGAAGTCGTCGCCGCGTTCCGCCGACTCGGACTCGATGCGATGATCGTGGTTGGTGGGGACGGATCCCTGAAGATCGCGCAGCGGCTGTGTGAGAAGGGGCTCCCCATCGTGGGCGTGCCCAAGACGATCGACAACGATGTGAAGGGGACGGTCATCACGTTCGGGTTCGACACGGCGGTGAACACGGCGACGGATGCCATCGACAAGCTCCACTCCACCGCGGAGAGTCACGAGCGGGTATTCGTCGTCGAAGTGATGGGCCGGCACGCCGGCTGGATCGCGCTGAACTCGGGGCTCGCCGGTACGGCAGACGTCATTCTCATTCCCGAGATTCCGTTCGACATCGGCAAGGTGTGTGACAAGGTGCTCGAGCGGGAGATGACGGGGAAACACTTCAGCATCGTGGTCGCCGCCGAAGGGGCGCATCCGATTGGTGGGGGTGAGGTGTTGCAGGAGGGCAAGAAGGCGGGTGCCACGGAACGGCTCGGCGGCGTTGGCGAGCTGGTGGCACGGCAGATCGCGGATCGCACGGGTAAGGAGACTCGTGCCGTCGTGCTCGGGCACCTCCAGCGTGGTGGCAGCCCGACCACGTTCGACCGCCTCCTGGCGCTCCGGTTCGGGGCGGCGGCCGTGCGGGCGGTAGAGGCAAAGCAGTTTGGCCGCATGGTGGCGCTCGATCCGCCCGCCATCGTCACGGTGCCGTTTGCGGAGGCGCTGGAAGGCTCGTCGGGCGTCCCGCTGGATCACGACTCGATCCAGACGGCGCGGGATCTGGGAATCTGTCTGGGAGACTGAGGGGTGACACGATGGACGATAGCGGGATAGACGGATGACGGGATAGGGATTCCTGTCGTGTGGCTCATCAGTTTCGCCCCGTTCATCCCGTCGATCCGTTCATCTCATTATCCCGTTCATCCTGTCATCCCGTATCTTCCTCCCGTGACCTACCCCCACCACCACATCCGCGACCACTACCTCCCGCCAGATCACGAGGCGTTTCGGCGGGCGGAGCCGCCGACCGGACGCGTCATCGTGATTGCCCCGACCCGAGCAGCGTGTGAGACCATCGAACTCGCGCTCGGCCTTCGGATCGAGACCGTCCTTGATCGGCAGCACGGCGAGCACGTGCGGGCGCTTGCCCGCGGAGGTGCGGGGTTCGGCATCGTCGCGGGGACTGGAACGGGTAAGACGCTCGCGATCCGTCCCATGGCCGAAGAGATCGTCCGCGCCCCGCTGCGGGTAGGGGTCGTGAACCGGGAGCGAGAGGCCACGCCCGAGACGCCAACCTGGAACGTCGTGATCGTGACGACAGGGATTGCCCGGCGCTGGTTCCAGAGCGACCTGATTGGACCGCAGGATACCCTGATTGTCGACGAGATCCATCAGACGTCCGCCGAGCTCGAGCTGTGCTTGGCGCTCGGGAAGCGAATCGGGTGCCGTTTCATCTGGCTCTCGGCCACGGTGGACCCGACGTTCTATGCGGAGTATCTGAAGTCGGCGGATGTCCTGGAGACTTCGGCGTTCGATCCCGGACTCGCGGCGCACGTCGAGGTGCACGTCCAACGCCCGATCGAGTTTCTGGACGAGCGGTTCCTCCGCTGGGTGCAACGTGAGCGCCGTGGCGTTGCCGTGTTCCTCCCGACCCGCGCTGAAGTCGAGAACGCGGCGACGGAGCTCGGGGACGCGTTTCCGCAATTACACACCGCGTTCTACCATGGCGGCGAGCCAATCCGGGTCATCCGACCGTTCCTGGACGGCAGTGTCGAGAAGCCATTCCTGCTGGCCATGACGGCCGCCGGCCAGTCGGCGCTCAACATCACCGGGCTCGACACCGTGGTGATCTACGATGCCCGGTATACGAACATCGTGGAGCGGGGCCGCAACGTGCTGACGCGGCAGTACCTCGGCGCCAACGAGATCCTCCAGATGGCGGGCCGTGTGCATGGGCGGGTGCCGAACGGGGCCGTGCATATCCTGAGCGACCGGGAGGTCGATTTCTCGTCGCTGCGACCGACCCCACCCGAATTCCAGCTGGCCGGTGACTCCGAGCGCCTGGCGCTTACCTCGGCGGCGCTGGGCATTGACCTCTCCGACCTCGAACTCCCGGTGCCGGTCGACCGTCGCGCCTATCGCGCCGCGACCACGCGGTTGGCGGACCGCGGGATCGTGGAGGGCGGGCGCCTCACCACGTACGGGCGGGACGTCGAGGCAATGCCGGTTGACCGCCCCTGGGGCGAGCTGCTGGTGCACGCGGACGAGGAAATCACGCCGTTCGTGGCCGTCGCCGCGAATATCGAGTCGTTGCACCGCATGACGCGGGATGAGCGTGACCTACGCGGACTCATCGTCCGCGGGAGCGATCACCTGACGGCGTACAGCGTGTTCGCGGAGGCCGTCAACCTGTATGGAACGCTGGGTCGCGTGTACGGTCTCCCACGGCACGTCTTCACAGAGTCCGTGCAGGAATGGGCGGAGGCACGTGGTGTCCTGGTGAAGGCCATCGAGGACATCGCCCTTGGTCTGGCTTCGGTGTATCGGACACTCGAGATCCCGCTCCCGGCGCAGTTGCCCGAGGCGCGCGGGGGCGCGGTTCGCGGATTCCGTGACCTCGTGGCCCGTGTCATGCCCTTCGATCTCGTGATCGACCAGGAGACGGCCCGCTCGGAGTCGGTGCGGATCTCGCGCGGATCGGTGTGCGCACCCGGTGCTCCGGTGGCCGGTCAGATTCGGTATTTCGCGGACCGATTCGGCACGCCGCGGGGTGCGATCGAGGGGACCGAGATCCCATTCGATCTGATCAAACGCTTCGCGGTGCGCGGTGAGCCGCTCGTGCGGTTTCGGGAGAGCCAGCGACATACGGGACTCGTGGTCGAGCGGGTCACCGCGTACTTCGGGTTCGAGCTCGACCGCAGTCGCGAGCCGCTGACCGGTGACTTCCCGGCCGCGCTCGCGAGCCATGCCCGGCTCGCGCTGGCCGAGGCGCTCGTTGCCGGTCGAACGGCCCACACGGACCAACGGGCGGTTGCCCGCGCGGTCGCCCGGCTCGACGAATACTGGCGCCGGTCCGGTGGCCGCCTCGAGGCGGCCAGCCCCGATGCCGTGGCGACGGCCCTGGCGAGACAGTTGCAGGATGTGTCGAGCTGGGAGCACTTTCTCCGCACGCGGCTGGAACTGGATCCCGCCACGTTCGTTCCGGAGGCTACCCGGGAGGAGTTGGATGCCCTGCCCGGATCCGTCCCCCTGCTCGGTGACCGGATCCCGCTGCACTATGACATCGAGCGCGGACAGGCGGTGGTGCGGTTGCGACTCCGTGAGGGCAAAGCGCGTCGGCTCCGCCCCGGTGTGGTGCCCGACCTGGATCGACCGCTTCGGTTCACGGTGTTTCGGGGCCGGCAGGACGTCCTGCAGGCGGCCTCGCTGGATGAGCTGATCAGCGGTTTGTCCCGAATGCGCGGGCGCGACCGGCCGCAGCGGCGGGGCGGTCATCGCCGGCGTCGCCGCTAGCCGGAACGCCGCGAGCTGGTAAGGGACAGCAGTCCCACCCAGAAGGCCGCCCACGCCTGCTCCAGTTCATCCTGACCGGCTCCACTGCCAAGCTGGAGGCCGATTCCCTCGATGATGGCGGCGAGCAGCGTGCCCAGCTCCCCGATAGGGACCGTCGCCTCACGCCCCATGCGACCGAGCAGCTGATCAAGCGCCTCAGTCACGCCCCGGGCCAGAGCCACTCTACCGGAATTGACTGACTGTACAATCAGTTCTTCTCTTCGCATTCCAAGGGCGGCGCAGGCTGCGGCAACGCCGGTTGAGGAATCGGTGGCGAGCAGGTTCCACGCGGCGCCGATCGATGCCTTGGGGTCTTCGGCGTCCAAGGCGCGCCGCCACGCTGCGGCCCGATCTTCCCACATGCGGCCTGCCGCGGCGGCGAGGAGTTGGTCCTTCTTGCGGAAGTGATAGTGGACGAGCCCCTTTGCGCAGCTCGCGGCCTGGGCGACCTGATCCATCGTGAGGTCGGCGCCACGTCGCTCGCGCAGCAGGCGAATGGTCGCGTCGAGGATGCCGCTCTTGGTGCTGCCGTTACCCCCGACCGGCTGCTTCTTCTTCGGCATGGATCACCGTCGTATGAGGGAGGTGGCTTGGTTACGCGCAAGTATTGGCTGTCCAGCCGGTCAATGCAATGGGCTGTGGTAGTCTCGTTGCTATGACTGTCTGGCCAGTCAGTAGTTGTCAAGCCTTCTCCGGGACTCCACCGCTGCGCCGGCTGCGGCAATCTGATCCTGCCGGGACGCTTCTCCCGGTCACTCCTCAGTGGTTCGGACTGAAACCCTCTACGCCGGCGGGGCGTAGTCTCCACCATGAGCGCGCCGGACCGGCCCGGAAGGCCACAGCTCTTTTCCCCTCTTGCTCGGGCGTTGCTCGATCGCTTCAACGAGGCGGTCATCTTGTTCGATCCTGAGGGCCGCATGGTGTACACCAACGGGGGCGGACAGGACCTGTTGGAGACCATCACTGGCGGTGGCGAACTCGATACCCGGACCCTCCTGCCTCGGCTGGGCAGGATGGGCGGGCGAGTCGAACGGCTGGTGGTGGGGGACCTGACGCTCGGCCACGCCGTCTACGTTCCCGGCGCGCGGGCGGCGGAGCGGCTCGATACGCGCGAGCGTGAAGCCATCGTCGGCACGTTGCACGCAACCGGCTGGCGCCTCACGGAAACGGCCAGGCGGCTCGGTATCTCCCGAACGACGCTCTGGCGGCGGCTCCGGGACTGGGGGATCGAGTCGCCGAACGATAGCGAGAGGGTATGACGATCGGGCGGGCCCGGTTTCAGGCGATTGCGCTCGCGATTGCCGCCATGGCGCCCGTTGCCGCAGCACAGCCCTCCCCCTACGCCGACTCCGCGACGGCCACCCTGGTCGCCATAGCGCGGCAGCGGCACCTCCGCCAGGACTCCCTGGTACGCGACTACCGGGCGCTCGTCACCACACGGTTTGACGCGAGTGCGGGCGCGAGCCGCTTTGCGCGCCTAACCCCACTGCTGGCGCACGAGAGCGTTGCCCGCGCCACTTGGCGGTACCCCAACGACCTGAAGGTGCAGGTGCTCGGCGCTCGCACGAAATCGCAATTCGAGCGCTTCCTTCCCCGTGACGCCGACGTCCGCGATGAGGACGTGCGCGTCTCGTTTGCCGATCGGCCGTGGTTCGTGCCGCGGGCACTGGGCGATTCCGTCCGCTTGTTGGGTGTGCCGGAGACGGCGGCCCTCCATCCGTTGGCCCCCGGGGCCGAAGCATTCTACGACTACGCCATCGCGGACTCCGTCAGCATGTTCCTGCCGGGCCGGACGATCCGGGCGATCGCGATCCGGGTCGTCCCGCGTCAGCTGGGTCCGTCGCTCGTGGCCGGGGACCTGTGGGTGGACGCCGAGACCGCGGACGTCGTGCGCCTCATGGTCACGTTCCTGGGTGAGTACCTCTGGGATGCCCCGGATGCGGATGGCACGGCGGCCGACAGCGCCAAGGCGCGCAAGGACTCGAAGCGGGCGCAGCAGATCCTCACGGTACAGGCCGACCTCGAGTACTCCCTGCACGACAACCTCTACTGGATGCCGTACCGGCAGGTCCTCACCATCACCGCCGAGATCGACATCCTCCTGCGGGTGGCCCTGCCCGCGCGGGTCATTACCACCTTCTCCGAGTACGCGATCAACACGGATGCGCCGATCGCGTTCGACGTGCCACTCGATGCATGGACCGACTCGACGGAAGAGCGGCGGTATTGCCCCCGCTGCGGCGAGGACAACGGCCGCCGGAACGCGGAAACGGTGGGGTACGCGCGCACCGGGAGCTGGGATCAGGGTCGCTGGGAGATGGTGCTGCCCCCCGCCGATTCACTGGACGCCTATGCGTGGCGGGACTCCCTGAGCCTCACGGTCGACGCCGCCACGGAGGCCCACCTGCGGCAGAGCGTTGCCGATCTCGCGCGAATGAAGGAGGAGTTGCCGCCCGACCTGCTGTTACGTCGGCGGTTTGGCCTCGCGTGGGAGACCGCGGCGGACATCGCACGCTTCAACCGCGTACAGGGTGTTTCCCTCGGCTTGGGCTTCAACCTGCGGCCGCGCATTCCGTTCACCACAGTCACCCTGTCGGGGCGGTTCGGCTTCTCCGACACGCGGGTCACCGGGTCGGTCCTGTGGCGGCGGGACGCCCCGAGCGGACAGTTCGAGGGTCGCGTATTCCACCACGTGGTCGAGGCCGAGCCCTGGACGCGCGGGCAGAGTATCGGCAATACCCTGAACGCGGCGTTTGCCGCCCACGACGATGCGGACTACTACCTCGCGACCGGTGTGGGGATCGCCTTCATGCCGTACCATGGATCGCTCGCGGACGTGGAGTTGCGTGTCGGTGCCGAGCGACACGGCAGCATGGACGCCGTTGCGTCATCCGGGCTGAACGACATCCTCGGCGGCAGCGGCGTGTTCCCGGTCAACCCGCCGATTGCTCCCGGCGACTACCTCCGTGCCTCCATCCGTCCGACTCGCCGATTCGGCTGGACCAAGTTGACGCTCGGAGTCGAAGGCCTGGTCTCGGACTCCCTGTCCGGTGGCCGTGGCTGGCTCAGCCTGGAAGTGCCGTTCCGAGCTCTGGCGCGATCGGGCACGCTGACCCTCCGCACCGGATACGCGGTGGGGGACTCCCTGCCGCAGCTCGAATTCCGGGCCGGCGGTCCGTTCACCGTCCGCGGCTACGACTATGGCTACCGGCGTGGGGCGGGCGGCTGGTCGGCGCAGCTCGATTGGGCCCTCCGGCGCCGGGGCTGGCTCTGGACCCCGGTCGTGTTCGCGGATGTCGGGGATACCTACCGCAGCGGACCGTTCAAACCCCTGGTGGGCGTCGGTGGCGGCGTTTCCTTCCTTGGCGGCATTGCCAGGGTGAATGCCGCGTGGCCGCTCAATTCCGAGTCCGGATTCCGCTTCGATCTGCTGTTCCGCGCCCCGCGCTGAGCGGCATGCGCGGAGGTGGCGCCCGGAACGGGAGCCCCCTACGTTCCACCCCATGTCGGGGCACCCGTTTGCGATCGAGGAGTACGTTCGCTGGTCTGATGTGGACCATGCGGGGATCATCTTCTATGGCGCCTACGTGCGGTTCTTCGAGATTGCGGAGACCGAGATGTTCCGGGCCGCCGGGCTGCCCTACAGTCAGTTCTTCGAGCAGATGGGTCTGTGGCTCCCACGGGTGCACTTCGACTGCGACTTCCGCTACCCCGCCCGTCTCGATGACCGGTTGCGGGTCGTCACCTACGTCTCTCGGTTCGGCAGAACGTCACTGACGCTGAGCTTCGACGTGTGGCATGTCGATGCCGGTCAGTTGGCGGCGGCGGCGCGGGAGGTGCTCGTCTGCACGGACCGCACCAGTCTTGCTCCGATACCGGTCCCCGCCGAGCTGCGTACGGCGCTCGGGCCTTTTGTCTTCACCGAAACAGCGGTGCGCGCGATGGCGGTGCCGGCTGCAGGGATGTCTTCATGATTCGCCCTCTCGTGGTTTCGCTGCTCCTGGTCACGGTTGCCTGTGGGGACCGAACGCCCCCACCGGACGAGACCGCACAAGCGGCCGATCTCGATTCGCTGGAGGACGCGATCGAGGCGGAGCCGGCCCTGCCCCCAATGCCGGACTACCCCCGCGCCGACGCCGGGCAACTCAGGGCCCGGGCGGTCGGCGCCTTCGAACTGGATCGCGGTTGGCCTGCCCGTGCCGGCCGATGCGCGAACCCCGCGATGGTCCTCGTGATTGCCGAAGAACCTGGCAGCGGTGCCTCCGTCCTGTTGCAGCTTCCGTCGGGCGGCCTGACCGGCCTCTACCCGGTGAAGCTCGCCGACAGTGCAGGCATGCCCCTGCCGCCGGCCTCCCAAGTCGGCTTTCAGTTCTTCGAGGCGAGCGCCGCCCAGGCGTACCAGGCGTCGGAGGGCGAAGTGGAGGTACGGGAACTGACCGACCGACGCGTCAGCGGACGGTTTGCCGTGACGATGCGCCACCTCGTGAACAATCGAAATGCGCGGGTCGCCGGCACGTTCCACCAGGTGGAGGTCGAGGCCTTGCCCCCCGATTGGTGCGAGCAGGCCGCCGCGGCGCAGGATTCGCTCGCAGCGGCGATGGACTCGGCAGGGGGATAGCCCTAGTCCGTCCGGTTGGAGGGGTTCGCCGGCCGGGCTACATTGCGGGCTCCATGGACCCGACTTACGTCCGGAAGGGCTTCGGCCTCAAGCGAGAGATCGAGCCGGAGCTTGCCAGCTACCACAGTAACGTGGTGGACCGGCTGAAGGCCGGCGGCTACGCGCACACTGTTGGTGATCTCACGTTCCGCCTCGCGCAGGAATTCGGCTTCTGCTACGGCGTTGACCGGGCGGTCGAGTATGCGTACGAATCGCGGAAGAAGTTCCCGGACAAGCAGCTGTACCTCGTGGGCGAGATCATTCACAACCCCCACGTCAACGCCCGCCTGACGGAACTCGGCGTCACCATCCTCGGCTACGACCCCGACGGGGCGTTCGATTTCAGCCGCATCAGTGCCGAAGACGTGGTCCTCATGCCCGCCTTCGGCGTGACGGTCAAGGACTTCGAGCGGCTCCGCGCCATTGGCTGCGTGGTGGTGGACACGACGTGCGGCTCGGTGCTCAACGTGTGGAAGCGCGTCGAGCGCTATGCCAAGGAGGGGTTTACCGCAGTTGTTCACGGGAAGCACTACCACGAGGAAACGAAGGCAACGGTCAGTCAGGTCACCAAGTACGAGCACGGGAAATATCTGATCCTGTTCGACATGGACGAGGCGGAAGTCGTCTGCCGGTTCATCGAACGCGCGGACAACGGGGGTGAGATGGAGCGCCTGTTCCGCCACCGTGTCTCGGACGGGTTCGAGTTTGCGCGGGATCTGCAGAAGATCGGTGTTGCCAACCAGACCACGATGCTGGCCAAGGAATCGCTGGCCATCGCAGCGCGCATTGGCCAGTCGCTGGAGGCGCGGTATGGCCGTGCGGACCTCGATGAGCACTTCCGGAGTTTCGACACGATCTGCTCCGCGACCCAGGATCGTCAGGACGCGGTCTTGGCGCTGATCGAGGAGCCGCTCGACGTCATGCTCGTCATCGGCGGGTACAACTCGAGCAACACGAACAACCTCGCGAAGATCTGTGCCACGAAGGTGCGGACCTATCACATCGCGGACGCGTCGTGCATCGACGTCGAGGCGAGGAGCATTCGCCACAAGCCGGTGGACGAGGCGGAGGAGCGGGAGGAGCGGGAGGAGCGCGAGTGGCTGGAGGGCGTGCGGCGGATTGGGCTCACGGCGGGGGCGTCGACGCCCAATAACAAGATTGGGGAAGCAGTAGAAAGGGTACTGGAAACCAAAGGTCTGAGGCTAGACGGCTAGAGACGGCTAGACGGCGAGCGGTTGGTGGGTTGAAGGCTAGTGCGGAGGCGCGTTGGGATCAGACCCTTACCCCCTCCGCTTTTGCCTTTGGCCTGGCCGTCCGCTCACCGTCTTGCCGTCTCGCCGTCTGCCCTACCACCTCACCCCACCACCCAAGCTCTAGTACCTGAGCAAAGACGCCGCCCACGTAAACCCCGACCCGAACGACGCCAGACACACCAGATCTCCCCGCTTGACCTTGCCTTCCGTGACCGCCTCACTCAGGGCAATCGGGATGCTGGCGGCCGTCGTGTTGCCATACCGGCCGATGTTGCTGTAGACCCTCTCGTCGGGGAGATCGAGCCGCTTGCGCACGGCTTCCGTGATGCGCTCGTTCGCTTGGTGCGGCACCACGAGAGCGAGGTCGGCGGGCTTCACACCGTGGTCCGCGAGCACCTCGAGGATCACCGCGGGGAACTTGGTGATGGCGTGTCGGAACACCTCGCGCCCGTTCATGTGGATGCCGCAGCTGCCGTCTTCGATCATCTCGTTCGAGATCCACGGGCGATTTGCCGCGCCGGGCCGCTGGATGGTCAGCTCCAGGGCGTACTTTCCGTTGCTGTGCATGCGATGACCGAGGACGCGGCTGGCGCTGCCGTCGCAGACCTCGAGACAGGCGGCGCCGGCGCCGTCACCGAATAGCACGGCCGTGTCGCGTCCCTCGGTGGTGAGCCGCAGCGCCGGCGACTGCAACTCGCTGCCGATGACCAGAACGCGGTCACAGGTTCCCATGCGGATCACGCCGTCGGCCATCGCGAACCCGTAGACGAATCCGGTGCACTGGTTCCGAATATCCATGGCCCCGACCTCGCCGAGGCCGAGCTTGTGCTGCAGCAGGACGCCGTTGCCGGGGAAGTAGAGGTCGGGCGACAGGGTGGCGAAGATCACGAACTGCACGTCCTCCGGTTTCCATCCGGCGTCGGCCAAGGCGGCCCGCGCGGCCTCAACAGCCAGGTCGGTGCAGCCCACGTCGTCCGCGGCGAAGTGGCGTTCCCGGATGCCGCTCCGCTCCTGGATCCAGGCGTCCGACGTGTCCATGAGCTGTTCGAGGTCGTGGTTTGTGACGACCCGGGGCGGGAGGTAGTGGCCCAGGCCGGCGATGCGCGTGAATCGGGTCATTGGCTGGGCCCCTGTCAGAGCTGCTGGAAGAAGTCGTTGCCCTTGTCGTCCACGAGCATGAACGCCGGGAAGTCCTCCACTTCGATGCGGTAGATCGCCTCCATCCCCAGCTCGGGATACTCGAGCAGTTCCATCTTCTTGATGTGTTCCTTGGCGAGAATCGCGGCCGGGCCGCCGATCGAGCCGAGGTAGAACCCGCCGTGCTTCTGGCAGGCGTCGGTGACCTGCTTGCTGCGATTGCCCTTGGCGAGCATCACCATGGAGCCGCCGCGTGACTGGAAGAGATCCACGTACGAGTCCATCCGGCCGGCCGTGGTGGGGCCAAAGGAGCCGGACGGCATCCCCTCCGGCGTCTTGGCCGGGCCGGCGTAGTACATGGGATGGTCCTTCACGTACTGCGGCAGATCTTCCCCCTTGTCGAGCCGCTCCTTGAGCTTCGCGTGTGCGATGTCCCGTGCCACTACGATGGGGCCCGTGAGCGCGAGTCGCGTCTTCACCGGGTGTTTGGTGAGCTCCGCGAGGATGGCGCTCATGGGACGGTTGAGGTCGATGCGGACGATCCCGCCGTCACCCGCCTTGCGAAACCGCTCGGGAATGAACCGACCGGGATTGACCTCGAGTTGCTCGAGGAAGAGTCCCTCGCGCGCGATCTTCGCCTTGATGTTGCGGTGCGCCGAGCACGAGACGCCCATCCCAACGGGGCAGGAGGCGCCGTGTCGGGGGAGCCGTACGACGCGGACGTCGAGCGCGAAGTACTTGCCGCCGAACTGCGCGCCGATCCCGGTCTTCCAGGCATCTTCGAGGAGTTGCTGCTCGAGGTCGGTGTCGCGGAACGCGGTCCCGTAGCTGTCGCCGGAAGTCGGCAGCGTGTCGTAATAGCCCGTGCTCGCGAGCTTCACGGTCTTGAGACACGTTTCGGCCGATGTCCCGCCGACCACGAAGGCCAGGTGATACGGTGGGCAGGCCGCGGTGCCGAGCGTCTTCATCTTCTCGACCAGGAACTTCCGCAGGCTCTCGGGATTGAGGAGCGCCTTGGTCTCCTGGAAGAGGTAGGTCTTGTTGGCCGACCCGCCGCCTTTGGCCACAAAGAGGAACGAGTAGGACATTCCGTCCACGGAGTGGATGTCGATCTGGGCCGGGAGGTTGGAGCCCGAGTTCTGCTCCTGGTACGTCGTGAGCGGCAGGGTCTGCGAGTAGCGCAGGTTCTCCTGGGTGTAGGTCTCCCAGATGCCGCGCGTGAGGTACTCCTCGTCACGCACACCGGTCCAGACCTGCTGTCCCTTCTTGGCGTAGACCATCGCGGTGCCCGTGTCCTGGCAGAACGGCAGCACCATGTGGGCTGATTCCTCGGCGTTGCGCAGCATGGCCAGAGCGACGGCGCGGTCGTTGTCACTCGCCTCGGGGTCATCGAGGATGGCCGCGACCTGCGCGAGGTGTCCGGGACGCATAAGGAAGGAGACGTCGCGCATGGCCGTGCGGGCCAGGAGCACGAGCGCCTCGGGGTTCACCTTCAGGATGTCATGGCCATCGAACCGCCCAACTGCCATGTGATCGCCGTCGAGCTTGCGGTAGGGGGTGTCGTCTTTCGCGAGGGGAAACGGGTCCTGCCAGAGGGGCTGGGTCATGCGGTGCTCCTCGACCGGTCTATGTGGGACGCGCCCGTGGAAGCGGGAATCGACCCTCGAAACGTGACCGAGGGGCGGAGACGGCGCAATGGAACGCGATGCACGTCCCCGAAGGCCGGCACCACGTCACGATGAGGGCTTGATGAGCCGGTACAGGAGCACGCGCTCGATCTCCATCTCGTCGGTCGAATGGCCGAGGATGTAGTCGGTGCCAATCTCGCGGACCACGAGGCGGGGAGGCGTCGTCACGTCACCCAGCCACCGTCCCTCGGGACCGAAGATGCTCCAGCGCCGCGCTTCGTCGGGTGTTCCCAACGAGGTGCTCACCCACAGATTGCCATCGGCGTCCGTCTCGAGTTCGCCGTACGCCGGCATCGTCTCCGGATACTGGATGCTGGCATACGCATCGCGGAACTGCTGCACGAAGGGGTTGGACTGGTCGGCCATCACGTCGGCCATGCTCGCGCGATTGGTCTCGATCTCGGCCTGCGTCACCTTGCGGGGCTCGTATGCTCTCCGCACGAGACGGGTCAGGCGGCCACTCGGCGTGTAGGCGCCAATCTCATAGGTGTCGGAGACGCCGAGGTACACGGTTCCCGGCGCCACCGCGATCGCGGTGCCCGGCGAGAACGGCACCATGACCGGCATCGGCACGCTGCGTCCCGCAAACTCGAACATCTGTACTTCGACACGCGGCCCGGGGAACAACCCGAAGGTGTCGGCCGGGATACCCGACGCGTCGACGTGCAGCACGTACACACTGTCGCGGGCGGGTCCCTCCTTGCGCGCGAACATCTCCGGGCCCACACGCACGTTGGGCTGTTGCCCGATGTACGTGCCGTCATCCAGCCGGCCGATCACCAGAATCGGGACGGGCGAGCTGGCGTCCGTCGTGCCGAAATCCCGCATGTGGCGGCCGCCGGCGTCGAACACACTGAAGCGGCGGTTCATTGCGTCGAACGTCAGCAGGCTGTCGCCGGGGACACCGAGCAGCGTCAGGAGCATCTGGAACTCGCCCGGTCCGCCGCCCTTCCTGCCCGCGCTCGTCCGGAGCGTCCCGTCGGGATCGTAGTAGCGCAGTTGCTGGGTGCCGGAGTTCGCTACCACGATGGTCCCGTCGGACA